>Ga0182738_1000264_pt1 | contig 80162 bp, 79 predicted proteins | sample eDN5th30CBELigMG_FD_128876 | JGI IMG/M metagenome (GOLD analysis project Ga0182738, IMG submission 128876) | Enriched Miracle-Growth compost microbial communities from Emeryville, California, USA - eDNA 5th pass 30_C BE-Lig MG (version 2)... ... | reverse complement strand
TTCCGGCGTGATTTCCGACTTATCCCAGTCGAAGAACACGATGTACGGCCCCTGGTTGCACTGCGCGACCGGAGGCGGCGGCGGAGGCGGTGGGGGCGGCGGAGGCGGAGGCGGCGGGGGCGGTGGAGGCGGCGGGGGCGGCGGCGGCGGCGGAGGCGGCGGAGGAGCCGCACGGCCGCCCAGGTTCGCGATGAACGTCACCAGCGCCGAATGCGAATCGAGTTCGAACGCATTCGCCCGACCGGCCGAATCCACCATCTGGAACTGCCGGGTGTTCAGATAACGATACTTCAGGCCGATTTCCGCGGTGTCCGTCACCGGAATGCGGATGCCGGCGATCGCCTGCCAGGCCCATGCTTCGTCGGAATCGTCGAGCCAGCCCGGCCCCTGAGCCACGCTGTACTTCGCACCGGCCCAGGCACGGCCCGCGCCGACACCGGCCGAGAAGCCGACACCGTCGTTGCCGCCCAGATCGAGCAGGGCGTTGACCATCGCGGTGGTGACCTGAAGCTCACCCGCCGCAGGATCGAACGTGCCCGTCGCCGGAGCGCCGAACGTCGGGATACCCGGCGCATTCGCCACGATCCGCTTGGGATCGGCTTCGCGATAGGCCAGTTCCGCCTCGGTACGGATCAGACCGAAGTCGTAGCCGAAGAAGCCGCCAAGCTCCCAGCCCGTGTCATGATCGATGTTGGCGGCGCCCTTTGTACCGGCGATCCCCACGTCGAAATTGTTGTCCACGACGACACCGAGGTCGGCGCCGAAGTAGGCTTGGCCGTCTCTGGCCGCTGCAGGCGCTGCTAGCGCCGTCGCCGCAACTGCCATTCCCAGCGCAATCTTTCTCATCTTGGAATCCCCTTTGAACCTGCGCACGCGCCTTGTAATTCCAGCTTCTTTTCCTGGCAACCACACTTAAGCTAATACCTCCATGTGGCGGTGAAGCCCACCCCTCGTTACCAACATCCAAGGATTTACGGCCTGTTTCGTTCCGGATGTGTGAACGAAAACGTGCCGCGTTCTCTTCGGAATACGGCACTTTGGCAAGAACTTGTTGCTCAAATGCTACAGTCCCCCTGAGGTCAGACCCCGATGCCCGGGCTTCGCCGATCACGCGGCAGCGCCTGAAAAAGAGGGCCGGAACCGAAGTTCCGACCCTCGAGGTTGCGTTCGCAGGAGGAACGTCTGGCGGCGGGCCGCCTATCCGGCCCGCCAAGCTGGATCAGTTGTAGGCGCGCTCGCCATGTTCGCCGATGTCGAGGCCTTCGACTTCGACGTCCGGCGAAACCCTCAGGCCGGTGAGCGCCTTGGCAGCGTAGATCGCGATCAGCGTGCCCACGGCCGCCCAGACCACCGAGGTCAGGACCGCGACGATCTGGGTCACGACCTGCGCACCCATGGCGAAATCGTCACCGCCGGGTCCGCCGAGCGCGGGCGAGAACACCACGCCGGTGCCGATCGCGCCGACCATGCCGCCGATGCCGTGGATGCCGAAGGCGTCGAGGGAATCGTCATAGCCGAGGGCCGGCTTGAGCTTGGCGACGGCGAGATAGCAGATCAGCGAGGCCACGGCGCCGAGCACGATGGCGCCGAGCGGGCCGGAATTGCCCGCCGCGGGGGTGACCGCCACCAGGCCGGCGATGATGCCCGAACAGAAGCCCAGGGCCGAGGCTTTGTGGCCCATCAGCCGTTCGACCACCATCCACGCCAGGCCGGCAGAAGCCGTGGCGACAAAGGTGTTGATCATCGCCAGCGCGGCGGAGCCGTTGGCTTCCAGCGCCGAACCGGCGTTGAACCCGAACCAGCCGACCCACAGCAGCCCGGTGCCGACCATGGTCAGCGTCAGCGAGTGCGGCGGCATCGGCTCGGTGGGATAGCCCTTGCGCTTGCCGAGCACGCAGCACGCCACCAGCGCCGAGACACCGGCATTGATGTGCACCACCGTACCGCCGGCGAAATCCAGCGCGACCGGCAGGTCGGTGCCGAACATGCCGCCTTCGAACAGGAAGCCTCCCGAGGCCCATACCATGTGGGCGATGGGGAAATAGACGATGGTCAGCCACACGGCCATGAACACCATGACGGCCGAGAACTTCATCCGCTCGACCACCGCCCCCAGCACCAGCGCGGCGGTGATCGCGGCGAAGGTCATCTGGAACGAGATGAACACATATTCGGAAATGACCACGCCATCGGTGAAAGTCGCCGCCGTCGTCTCGGGCGAGCTGTTCAGCAGGAAGGCGTTGCCCCAGGCGAAGAACGCGTTGCCCATCGGGCCGAACGCGGTCGAAAAGCCCCACAGCACCCAGATGAGCATCGCCAGCGCGGCCGTGGCGCCGATCTGGGTCATCGTCGAAAGCATGTTCTTCGAGCGGGTCAGGCCGCCGTAGAACAGGGCCAGGCCCGGCAGGATCATCATCAGAACCAGCACGGTGGCCGTCATCATCCAGGCATTGTTGCCCGGATCGGGAACGGCCGCGGCCGCCCCGGCGGCATCCTGCGCATGGGCGGCACTGGCGGCGAACAGCGAGGCGCCAAGCGCCCCCGCGCCGCAAAGCGATTTGCGGATCATAGTCTTGTCCCTCATGTCCAAGGCGCGGCTCACAGCGCGTTGTCGCCGGTTTCGCCGGTGCGGATGCGCGTGGTCGATGCCAGATCGAACACGAAGATCTTCCCGTCGCCGATGCTGTCGGTGCTGGCGGTCTGTTGGATCGTCTCGACCACCCGCGGCGCCAGGGCGTCGCTGGCGGCGATCTCGATCTTCACTTTCGGCAGCATGTTGGTGGAATATTCCGCCCCGCGATAGATTTCGGTCTGGCCTTTCTGCCGGCCGAACCCCTTCACTTCGGACACGGTCATCCCGGCCACGCCGATCGCGCCGAGTGCCTCGCGCACCTCGTCGAGCTTGAATGGTTTGATGATGGCGATGATGAATTTCATCACAGACCCCTGCGGCTTTGCCGGGCCAACCCGGCCGAAAGCACACAATGCAACAAGCGTGCCAAACCGCGCCAGACGCGGCTTTCAGGGATCGCGGGAAGGCCTAGGCGGAAACCGCGCCGCGCCCGCCGCCCGAATCGTGGGCACCTGCCCGAAAATCAGGCATCGAGTTCCAGCGTGGCGCGGACGGGCAGGTGGTCGGAGGCCACGGCCGCCAGGGCGCTGTGGTGGACGCCGGCTTCGCGGCAGGTCCAGCCGGGGGAATGGACGATGCGGTCCAGCGGGGCGATCGGGCGGCGGCTGGGGAAGCTGTTGCCGAGCGCCAGCGTCGACCACGATCCGGCGAATTCGCGCAGCACGCCGTTGGCCCGGCCCCACTGGTTGAAATCGCCCATCATCACCGTCGGGCATTCCGCCTCGCAGGAATCGCAGTGGCGCAGGATCGCGCGGATCTGGTCGCGGCGGCGAAGGCCCGAAAGGTCGAGATGCGTCCCCAGCACCCGCAAGTGCCGTCCCTCGATCATCAGGTCGGCGCGCACCGCCCCGCGCGGTTCCAGCGTGGGCAGGTCGACCGGCTGCGCATCGGCGATCTCGATGTCGCGCCGCACCAGCAGGGCATTGCCGTGCCACCCCAGGCTGCGCGGACGCTTGGCCACCGGGGCGGCGCGCCACGGCGTATCGTCGAGCATGGCCTTGGGCAGCACGCTCTCCCGCTCGCCGAAGCGATAGTCGCATTCCTGCAGCGCGATCACGTCGGCATCGATCTCGCGCAGCACGGTGACGATGCGGTCGGCATCGCGGCGGCCGTCGACACCGACCCCCTTGTGGATGTTGTAGCTGGCGAAAGTGATCCGCACGGGCCGGACTAGCGCTTTCTATTCCGGAATCGTGGCCGGATCGCCGGCGATATAGCGATCGGTCGTCTTGGCGGTCAGCCCGTCGATACTGGTTCGGCGGGTGCGATATTTCCCCGCCCACTCCATGGGATCGGCCCGGGCGTGATGCTTCAGCAAGGTCGGCCGCTCGCGCTCCAGCGTCATCAGCGGCACGCCATAGCCGCAGCTGGTCTGTACGCTGTCCACCGCGATGTCGAAGATCTGCCGCGTGCCGGGCAGCAGGGTGAAATGGGCGGCCAGCTCCTCCCAGCCGCGATCCCACGGCACTATCGGCTCGCCCCGGCCATAGATGCGCAGCACCTGCGCGGGTTGCCGGAAATTGCAGAACATCAGCGTGATCCGCCCGTCCGCCAGCAGATGCGCATTGGTCTCGTTGCCCGATCCGCCCAGGTCCAGCCAGGCCACCCGCGTGGGCGAGAGGATGCGCAAGCAGTCATAGCCCTTGGGGCTGAGATTGATTCGCGAATCCGGCGCGGCGGTCGCCACGAAGAACACCGGCTGACCGGCGATCATCGCGGCATGATCCTCGGTCAGCGCGTCGAAGAACTCGGCCATGCGCCAGAGGTAGGAACGGCGCGCGGCCTTGTCACGCCCCTTCCATCACGTGGCGCGGATCACCTTTCCTTGGTGGTGCTGAAGGCCAGTTCCGGGTTGCGGTCCTGCTGATAGCCGACATCCCAGGGGGACTTGGCCATGAACACCAGGTCCCCGTCGCGGTCGCGGGCCAGGTTGGCGCGGTTGAACTCCTCGAAGCTCTTCACCGCCGCATCCGGCCCCTTCAGCCAGCGCGCGGTGGCGAACGGCGAGGGTTCGAGCACGGCCTCCACCTTGTATTCCGCCTCCAGCCGCGAAACGAACACCTCCAGCTGGAGCTGGCCCACCACGCCCACGATCCACTGCGCGCCGATCTCGGGATAGAACACCTGGATCACGCCCTCTTCGGACAGATCGTCCAGCGCCTTCCTCAGCTGCTTGGTCTTGGTCGGGTCCTTCAGCTGCACCCGGCGGAGGATTTCCGGGGCGAAATTGGGCAGGCCGGTGAAACGCACCCGGTTGCTCTCGCTCAGCGTGTCGCCCACGCGCAGCGTGCCGTGGTTGGGGATGCCGATGATGTCGCCCGCCTCGGCGGTATCGGCCAGTTCGCGATCCTGGGCGAAGAACAGGATCGGCGAATGGACCGCGATCGGCTTGCCCAGGCCCGATGGCGTCAGCTTCATCCCCCGGCGGAACGTGCCCGAAACCATGCGCATGAAGGCGATCCGGTCGCGGTGCTGCGGGTCCATGTTGGCCTGCACCTTGAACACGAAGCCGGTCACCTCGTCGCGCTCCGGGCTGATCGGCCCTTCGGCGGAAGGCTGCGGTCGGGGCGGCGGGGCATGGCGGGCGATCGCGTCGATCAGCTCGGCCACGCCGAAGTTCTTCAGCGCGGAACCGAAATAGACCGGCGTCAGGTCGCCGCTGCGATAGGCTTCGGGATCGAACTCGGGGTAACCCGCCTGGGCCAGCTCGGCCTCTTCGGCCAGATCCGGCGGCAAGGCGGCGTCCGCCTCGCGCTTGCCCAGGAATTCCCGGCTCGGCCCTTCCGGCCGGCTCACCGCGCCGCTGGCGAAATCCAGCACGCCTTCGAACGTGCCGCCCATCCCCAGCGGCCAGCTTTGCGGCGAAACGTCCAGCGCCAGCGTATCGGCCACTTCGTCCAGCAGCTCGAAGGCGCTCTTGCCCTCGCGATCCACCTTGTTGATGAAGGTGATGATCGGCACGGAACGCAGCCGGCAGACTTCGAACAGCTTGCGCGTCTGCGGCTCGATGCCCTTGGCCGCGTCGATCACCATGATCGCCGAATCGACCGCCGTCAGCGTGCGATAGGTATCTTCCGAAAAGTCCTCGTGCCCCGGCGTGTCGAGCAGGTTGAAGGTCACGACATCGCCGTTCGGCTGGGTCTTCTCGAACGTCATCACGCTGGATGTGACGGAGATTCCGCGCTGCTGCTCGATCTTCATCCAGTCGCTGCGCGCGCGCCGCGCCTGCCCCCGCGCCTTGACCTCACCGGCCAGATGGATCGCGCCGCCATGCAGCAGCAGCTTCTCGGTCAGCGTGGTCTTGCCCGCGTCGGGATGGGAAATGATCGCGAAAGTGCGGCGGTTGGAAGTCATGATTCTCTTTCTCCCCTCCCGCTCGCGGGAGGGACCGGGCAGCGCCTGTGCGGCAAACCACGCGGCGGAACAAGCCCTCCCGGCAAGGGCGTGACTGGCCCGCACGTGCGTTGCGGACCGGGCCGGAGCGGCGGGAACGGCCGACAGCGCGCTCGCACTTTCCCTCCGTCTCGTCATTGCGAGCGTAGCGAAGCAATCCAGAGCGTATTGCACTGCCGCCCTGGATTGCTTCGCTACGCTCGCAATGACGACTGGTTGAGCGGGTTCGCCCCCCCTTGGTTGAGCTGGTGCGCCTCACCCGGTTGAGTGGGTTCGTCCTTGGGTTGGTGCGCTCACCTGGTTGAGTGAGTTCGCCCGCTGGTTGAGCGGGTTCGCCCCACCCTTCGTCATTCCCGCGAACGCGGGAACCCAGTCGGCTCTGTCGTGCAACACCGCCCTGGGTCCCCACATTCGCGGGGATGACGAAAAAGGGGGATGCTCACGCAAGGCGAACAAGGATAGCACCTGCGGCGAAGCCGCTTGTCACTCATGGTCTTCCCCGAAGCCGAAGGACAGCGCGCCACCCGCCCTGTTACACGCCCTCGTGGTGCTTTGCGTGAGCCGCCCCACCCGCAAGGCGCAACCCCCTCCGCGCCTCCGCGCCTCCGCGAGCGCCAATTCTTCCCTTCACCCATTCCGCTTCGCCGGAATGCCAAATACCGCCCTGACTTCAGCCCAACCCGAAGCCGCCTCTCAGCCCCGCAACTCCGCCCCCAGCTTCACAGCGGCCCCCACGATCCGGTCCGAGATCGCCTTCAGGTCTTCCTCGGTATAGCTCTTCTCGCCCGGCTGCAGCGTGACCTCGATCGCCAGCGACTTCTTGCCATCAGGCACGCCCTGCCCACGGAAATCGTCGAATATCCGCGCGTCCGCCACGTTTGCCTTGTCCGCGCCCTTCACCGCGCGCAGCAGGTCGCCGGAGGGAAGCCCCGCGTCCACGATAAAGGCGAAATCGCGCAGCACCGCCTGCAACGCCGGCGGGCTATAGCGCGCGCGGGCGAAAGCGCCGCCGCCCTTGCGCTCGGGAATGGCGTCGAGGAACAGTTCCGCCGCCATGACCGGGCCTTCGATGTCGAACGCGGCCATGGTCGCCGGATGCAAGGCACCGAAGCGCGCCAGCATGGTCTTCGGGCCCAGCCGCAGCGTGGCCGACTGGCCCGGGTGGAACTGCGGCCCCGCTTCTCCCATCACTTGCAGCTTGTCCACCGGCGCGCCGGCTTCGGCCAGCAGCGCCAGCGCTTCCGCCTTGGCATCGAAGGCGTCGAACAGGGCGGCCTTGCCTGAAGCCCACCCGCGCGGCGCCTTCTCGCCCGCCAGCAGCACGCCCAGCGTGGCGCGCTCGTCGCTGCACCCTGCTTCCCCGCGCAGATAGCGCCGGCCAATCTCGAACAACCGCACCCCGCTTGCGCCCCGGTCGGCGTTGCGGCGGGCAGCCGCCAGCAGGCCCGGCAACAGCGAAGGGCGCATCGCCTTCATGTCCTCGCTGATCGGGTTTTCCAGCACCCACAGGCCGTCCCGCTCATCCTGAGCCTGCCGCAGGGGTCCGTCGACGAAGTGCTCGGCATCGGCGGTCGGGATGAACGACCACGTCACCGCCTCGTTCAGCCCGCGCGCGGCCGCCGCGCGGCGCAAGCGGCGTTCTAGCGCCTGCCGGGGCGTGGCGGTCGGGCGGGCGACACCGTCCACGCGCGGCAGCGCAACGCTCTCTATGCTGTCGAGCCCGTGGATGCGGACCACTTCCTCCACGATGTCGGCCGGGCCTTCGATGTCGTGCCGGCGCAGCGGCGCGGTCACGTCCCATGGCCCGTTCCCTTCCGAACACGGCAATACGGCGAACCCCAGGCGTTCCAGCGTCGCGCGCTGCTCGTCCTCGGGAATCGCCACGCCGCCCAGCCGTTCGGCCAGGGCCGGATCGTAAGCCACGGTCCTCGGCTCGCTCGGCGGCGATCCGGCGCGGACCACCTCGCTCGCCTCCCCGCCGCAGATCTCGAGGATCAGCGCGGTGAGAAGCTCCAGCCCTTCATCGAGGAACGCCGGATCGACTCCGCGCTCGAACCGCGTGCGGGCGTCGCTGGCCAGGCCCAGGCGCCGCCCCGTCTGGCCGATACGCTCGGGATCGAAATAGGCGATTTCCAGGAGCACGTCGGTGGTGCCGGCGGAAACGCCCGAATGCTCGCCGCCCATGATCCCGGCGATGTCGTGGACACCGCTGTCGTCCGCGATCACCGTCATCTCGCCGTCGAGGGTGTAGGTCTTCTCGTTCAGCGCCAGCACCGTTTCGCCCGGCTTCGCGCGCCGGGCCACGACTGCGCCGTGCAGCTTCGCCAGGTCATAGGCGTGGGCCGGCCGGCCGAACGCCAGCATCAGGTAATTGGTCACGTCCACCAGGGCGGATATCGGCCGCTGGCCGGCCGCGATCAGGCGCCGCTGCATCCATTCGGGCGATGTGCCATTGATCACGCCATGGATGACCCGGCCATAGAACGCCGGGCAGCCTTCGGGATCGTCGGTGCGGATGTCCACCGGGCAGGGATACGCTCCTGCCACGGGTTCCACCGGATAGGGCCTGAACGTCCCCAGCCCCGCCGCCGCCAGGTCGCGGGCAATGCCCATCACGCCCATGCAATCCGGCCGATTGGGGGTGATCGCCACGTCGAACACCGGGCTCGTGCCGCGATAGGCGGCGAAGCCCTCGCCCACCGGCGCGTCGGCCGGCAGCTCGATGATCCCCTCGTGATCCTCGCCCAGCTGCAATTCGCGCACGGAACACATCATGCCGTTGCTCTCGACGCCGCGGATCGCGCTCTTGCGCAGTTCCATGCCATTCGCCGGCACCACAGCGCCGGGCAGGCCGAGCACGCCCTTCATCCCCGCGCGCGCATTGGGCGCGCCGCAGACCACTTGCAGAGGGCCCGATCCGGCTTCCACGGTCAGGACCTGCAGTTTGTCGGCGTCGGGATGCGGCGCGGCGGTCAGCACTTCGGCCACACGGAAACCGGCCAGCTTTTCCGCCGGGTCCTCCAGCCCCTCCACCTCGATGCCGATGCGGTTGAGCGCGGCGGCGATCTCCGCCGCACTGGCCCCGGTTTCGAGGAACTGCTTCAGCCATTCGAGCGAGAACTTCATGCCCGCGCCCCCACGCCCGCGCTCAGCGTCGGCTGGTCGAACGCGCTGAAGCCGTAATGCCTGAGCCAGCGTACATCGCCGTCGAAGAAGGCCCGCAAATCGTCCATCCCGTATTTGAGCATGGCCAGCCGGTCGACCCCCACGCCGAAGGCGAAGCCCTGCCAGGCATCCGGATCCAGGCCCGCGGCTTCGATCACCCTGCGGTTGACCATGCCGCTGCCCAGCAGTTCCATCCATCCATGCCCCGGCTCGTCGCCGCTGCCGCCCAGCACCCGGCGGCCGCCGTCGATGGCGAAGCCCACGTCCACTTCCACCGAAGGCTCGGTGAACGGGAAGTAGCTCGGCCGCAACCGCAGCACGATGTCCTCGCGCTCGAAGAACGCTTTCAGGAAGGTCTCCAGCGTCCACTTGAGGTGGCCCAGGTGGATCGCCTTGTCGATCACCAGCCCTTCGACCTGATGGAACATCGGGGTGTGAGTCGCGTCGCTATCGGACCGGTAGACCCGGCCGGGGGCGATGATCCGGACCGGCGCGCCCTGGCTCAGCATCGTGCGCACCTGCACCGGGCTGGTGTGGGTCCTCAGCAGCATCCTGCCGCCCTGTTGCGCCGTTGTGCGCCCTTGTGCGCCGCTCTCTTCCGGGAAATAGAACGTATCGTGCATCGCCCGCGCCGGGTGGCTTTCGGGCATGTTGAGCGCGGTGAAGTTGTGCCAGTCGTCCTCGATCTCCGGGCCGGTGGCCACGGCGAAGCCCAAATCGGCAAAGATTTCAGCCAGTTCGTCCATCACCTGGCTCACCGGGTGGACAGTGCCGCGCGGCGCTTCGGGCGCCGGCAGCGTCAGGTCCAGCGTTTCCGCCGCCAGCCGCGTGTCCAGCTCCGCGGCTTCCATCGCCGCCTTCCGCTCCGCCAGCGCATCGGCCACCGTCTGGCGCAAGTGCTGGATTTCAGGGGCTTTTTCCTGCCGCTCCGCCGGGCTCATCGCGCCCAGCGTCTTCAGCAGCAGCGAAACGCTGCCCTGCTTGCCGAGATATTCGATCCGCAGCGCCTCCAGCGCCGCCAGATCCGCCGCCGCATCGATCCGCCCGCGCGCGTCGCTTTCGAGGGTCCTGTAATCGGTCATAGAAGCGCGCCTGTAGCGGGCGCGCGCCGCGCTCCCAACCCCTATTCGCGTCCGTCCTGGAGATCGCAGGTATAGCGCAGCGCCACCGGCAGGTCGGCTTGCCGCGCCGCTCCCAGATCGACCATGCGATGGGCCAGGATCTTGTCCATCACCGGATGCGGCGCATCGGCGTATTCGCTGGGCGTCATGCCCATGAACGCGCGGAAATCGCGCACGAACTGCGCCTGGTCGTGATACTGGCGGTCGATCGCCTGGCTCCAGCGATGGCAGGGATCGAGCATGAAGCGCGCGACGCTGCGCAACAGGCGCTGGCGGCGCAGCAGCAGCTTGGGCGGAAAGCCGAAATAGCGCGCGCAGAGCCGCTCCAGCGAGCGGGCGGACAAGCCCAGCAGCTCGCCAAGCTGGGCGACATTGGCCACATCCGCGTCGCGCAAGGCGGCATGGCAGGCGGCGACCAGCGGCTCATGCGGCGAAGGCTGGTCCAGCTGGCTTAACAGATAGGCATCGATGCGCCGCGCCACCGCTTCGGGCGACGCCGTGGCATCCTGCGCCAGGGCCAGGATCGGCGCGAAGACCCGGAAGGCTGGATCGGCCATGCCGTCCACCGTGCGATCTATGAAGTCGCACGCCCGGCCATCGACGAACTTGGCCCACCCGGCCGGCGGCAGCCCCAGGCCCCAGATGCGCGCGGGATACAGGCGGAAGCGGATCGACCGGCTGTTCGGCCCGCTGACCACGAACGGCCATTGCGGCACCATTTCGCCGGGGCCGACGGTGGCAAGCGGCGGCGTGCCGCGCGTGAAGCGCATCGCCGTCCATTCGGGATGAAGGCAGTCCTCGATCGAACCGCCATCCCTTCCGTCAATCTCGAACAGGTAGAGCGCCGTGAAATAAGGCTGCAACGCCTCCGACAGGCGATAGAAGCTTACCTCGATCGACGGTGCGGCGCTCATCCGATCGGCGATCCGCCCCCCTTGGATTGCCTACCGGCCGCCCCTTTCAACTCCAGCGCGGAAGGCGCGGACCCGGCGATTGCTTCAAACAGTCATCCACAAGGCTAACACAGCTCGTAGCGGAATCCTATCGACGGCGGTTCGAGCCGGATTCTCGGGGCCGAAAGGAAAAGGGCGCGGACGGTTTCCCGTCCACGCCCTTCGTCCGTTTCGCCGCTTCGGCTCAGGCCGGCAGCGCGGCTTTCGCCTGCTGGATGATCGCGCCGAACGCGGCGCCTTCGTTCATCGCCAGATCGGCCATGACCTTCCGGTCCAGCTCGATCCCGGCGAGCCGGGCGCCGTGGATGAACTGCGAATAGGTCAGGCCTTCGGCGCGCACCGCGGCGTTGATCCGCTGGATCCACAGGGCGCGGAAGTTCCGCTTCTTAACCTTGCGGTCGCGATAGGCATATTGCCCGGCCTTCTCGACCGCCTGGCGGGCGACGCGAATGGTGTTCTTGCGGCGGCCGCGATAGCCCTTGGCCTGATCGAGAATCCGCTTGTGCTTCTGGCGCGTGGTTACGCCGCGCTTGATACGGGACATAGCTCTTTAGTCTCCTGCTCTGGAACCGACGCGCTCAGTCGAGCCCGTAGGGGGCCCACTTCTTCACCGTCTTCGTGTCCGCTTCGGACAGGACGGTGGTGCCGCGGTTCTGGCGGATGTACTTGGCGTTGTGGCTGATCAGCCGGTGGCGCTTGCCCGCCACGCCATGCTTGATCTTGCCGGTCGCCGTGAGCTTGAAGCGCTTCTTCACGCCGCTCTTGGTCTTCAGCTTGGGCATTTTCGTCTCCTTGGTCAGGGACACGTCCAACCAGCCCTGGCAGCCCTTGTGGCCAGACCGGCAGATGAATCACGTGTCTGTGAAGGGGTGGGCCATTAGTGCCCGGCGCGGCGAAAGGCAAGCGTTGCGAGAGGCCCGGTGCTATCGTCCACCCACGCGAATCGGGAGTGCGATCATGGCCGACGAAAACCAGAGCCCGCCCGGCGGCATCACCGCCCACCTGACGATCCGCGACGGACGCGGCGGAGAGGCGGTGGAGTTCTATCGCGCCGCCTTTGGCGCCGAGGAGGAAATGCGCCATGTGGCCGACGACGGGAAACGGCTGATGCACGTGCACCTCAGGCTCAACGGCGGGTCGCTGATGCTCAACGATGACTTTCCCGAATTCCGCGACGGCCACCCCGCACCGCCACCTGCCGGCGCCACGCTGCATCTCCAGGTCCCCGATGCCGACGCGGTGTGGGACAAGGCCGTTGCCGCCGGGGCCAGCATCAGGGTACCGCTCGAAAACCAGTTCTGGGGCGATCGTTACGGCCAGTTGGAAGACCCGTTCGGCTTCACCTGGTCGATCGGCGGACCGAAGAAGGCATAGAAGCAGCCCTTCGCCGGGCCTGGCGCTTGCCGTCCTGAGCGGCAAGCTTTGCCCACCGGCTAGTGGGTATGGTGGTGCCCGCCCAGCGCTTCCAGCACGTCCTCCAGCCGCGCGGGATCGCCGATGGCCAGCACATGGCCGGCGGAACCGGCGTGAAGCGGTTCGCCGTTCCAGTCGCACAGGGTGCCGCCGGCGCCTTCCACCACCGGCGCGAGCGCAGCGAAATCGTGCAGCTTGAGGCCGCTTTCGCAAACCACGTCCACAAAGCCCGTGGCGAGCAGCGCATAGTTGTAGCAATCGCCGCCCATGATCATGCGCTTGTGATCGGTCTTCTGCGCCAGCGCCATGAACTGGTCGCCTTCTTCCTGCGTGAAATACTGCGGGCCGGTGGTGGCGAGCGTGGCGTCGGAGAGGGTGCGGCAGGGGCGGGTGGAAACGGGCCTGCCGTTCAGCGTGGTCGGCTGGCCGACGACGCCGAGCCAGCGTTCGCCCAGAATTGGCTGGTCGATCATGCCCAGCACCGGAAAGCCGCCGTCGAGCAGCGCGATCAGCGTGCCGAAGGTGGCGCGGCCGGCGAGGAACGCCGTCGTGCCGTCGATCGGATCGAGCACCCATTGGCGCCCGGAAGCACCCTCCGAGGAACCGAACTCCTCGCCATGGATCCCGTCGCGCGGCGCTTCGGCGGCGAGCAGGCGGCGCATGGCCTGCTCCGCCTCGCGATCGGCGATGGTGACGGGCGTGGCGTCCCCCTTGCGCTCGGCGGCCACCGGCTGGCGGAAATGGGGACGGATCGCCTCGCGGGCCGCATCGGCCAGGCGATGGGCGAGCGCGATGTCAACCGCGAGGTTCACTTAATCGAACAGCGAGCTGACGCTGCTCTCGTCAGCGATCCGGCGCACCGCCTCGCCGATCAGCGGCGCCACGGTGAGCATGCGGATGCGATCCGAATCCAGCGTGGCATCGGTGGGCAGGATGGTGTCGGTGATCACCAGTTCGGTCAGCGCCGAATTGTCCACCCGCGCCACCGCGCCGCCGGACAGCACGCCATGAGTGATATAGGCCGCGACGCTCTTCGCCCCGGCATCGATCAGGGCTTGCGCGGCGTTGCACAGGGTGCCGCCCGAATCGATGATATCGTCCACCAGGACGCAGCGCCGCCCCTCCACCTCGCCGATGATGTTCATCACTTCCGATTCGCCGGGCTTTTCGCGCCGCTTGTCGACGATCGCCAGCGGCGCGTTGTCGAGCCGCTTGGCCAGCGCGCGGGCCCGCACCACGCCGCCGACATCGGGGGACACGACCATGAGTTCCTGGCTGTCGAAGCGCGCCTGGATGTCGGCCGCCATGGTCGGCGCGGCATAGAGGTTGTCGGTCGGGATATCGAAGAAGCCCTGGATCTGCCCGGCGTGGAGATCGACGGCCAGCACGCGGTCCGCCCCCGCCTCGGCGATCAGGTTGGCGACCAGCTTGGCCGAGATCGGCGTGCGCGATCCGGCTTTGCGATCCTGCCGGGCATAGCCGAAATAGGGAACCACCGCGGTGATCCGGCGTGCCGATGCGCGGCGCAGCGCATCGATGCAGATCAGCAATTCCATCAGGTTGTCATTCGCCGGAAAGCTGGTCGACTGGACGACGAACATGTCCTGGCCGCGCACGTTCTCGTGGATTTCGACGAAGATCTCCTCGTCGGCGAAGCGGCGGACCGAAGCATCGGTAAGCGGCAACTCGAGATAGGCGGCAATATTCCGCGCGAGCGGCAGATTGGAGTTGCCGGCCATGAGCTTCATCGGTGGATCGCCCTTCCCACGCAGATTCGATGCGCGAGCCTCTAGGGCCGAGCGTCATGGTATTGCAACCTGTGGCGAAGGCTATCCCCCATCCGCCCGGCGAATTGGGCTACCCGGTGCCCCTCGCGCCGATGCGGGGCAGGAACATGCCCGTGCAGCGCTTGTAGCGCGCATATTCGCCGGCAAGCGCGCTGCCTGCCAGGCTGCGCTCGTCATCCCGCGCGGCGTGGACGAACAGCGCCACGTTGAACAGGAACACGGCCAGCACCGGCCACTTCGGCAGCGCCGCCAGCATGGCCGCGAAAGCCAGCATATAGCTGGCATAGGCCGGATGCCGGACGTAACGGTATGGGCCGTGCTCGCACACCGCATCGGGCACCTCGCCGCTCCAGGCGATATGGAAGCGGCGTTCCTTCACCGTGCGGCGGACCCAGGTGTAGAGAGCCAGCGAACACAGCATCAGCGCCGCCGAAGCCACCGCATTCGCAGGTGGAACCGTGGCGCGATATCCGAAAAATAGCGTGCCGAGAGTGCCGGTGACCAGGAACGAGAACTGGGCGAGGCCGGCCCCCAGATCGTCGGCGGGCGAGTGCTCGAACGTCCGCGCGCCGGCCAGGAGGAAATAATAGAAGCACAAGGCCAGCGGAAACAGGAACACCGTGGGCCAAAGCGGAAAGGCCATCGGCTATCCCGTCCGGTGTTCGCCCCTGACCCAGCGCACCGTGCCCGAGCTGGCGCGCATCACGACGCTTTCCGTGGTCATGCACCCCTTGCGGCGATGCTTGACCCCTTCGAGCAGCGAGCCGTCGGTGACGCCGGTGGCGGCGAAGATGCAATCGCCTTTCGCCAAGTCGTCGAGCAGGTAGATCCGGTCGAGATCCTCGATACCGCACTGGCGCGCGCGGGCCTTCTCGCCCTCGTTGCGGAACAGCAGGCGGCCATTGAACTGGCCGCCGACGCAGCGAAGGGCGGCCGCGGCCAGCACGCCTTCCGGCGCGCCGCCGGAGCCCATGTAGAGATCAATCGTCGTCGCTTCGTCCGTCGTGGCGATCACGCCGGCCACGTCGCCATCGGGGATCAGCTGGATGCCGCAGCCGATCGCGCGCAGTTCCGCGATCAGCGCGGCATGGCGCGGCCGATCGAGCACGCAGACGATCAGCTGGTCGGGCCTGACGCCCTTGGCCTTCGCCACCGCCTCCACGTTCTCCCGCGGGGTTTTCGCCAGGTCGATCACGCCGGGCGGATAACCGGGGCCGACCGCCAGCTTTTCCATATAGACGTCGGGCGCGTTGAGCAGGCAGCCTTCTTCCGCCGCGGCCAGCACGGCCAGCGCGTTGGGCCCTGCCTTGGCGGTGATCGTGGTTCCTTCCAGCGGATCGAGCGCGATGTCGATCTTCGGCCCCGTGCCGCGTGCGCCGCCCACTTTCTCGCCGATGTAGAGCATCGGCGCCTCGTCGCGCTCCCCCTCTCCGATCACGACGGTGCCGTCGATGGCCAGATCGTCGAACGCGCGGCGCATGGCTTCCACGGCGGCGGCATCGGCCGCCTTCTCGTCACCGCGGCCGATCAGTGCCGAGGCGGCGATGGCGGCGGCTTCTGTCACCCGGACCATTTCCAGCACCAGCACGCGGTCGAGCACATGGGACGCACTGGTGGATGTATCGGGCATCGCGGGTTCCTTACATGGAATCAGCGGTTAGGACGGGTGGATGGCAAAGTCGAGACGGCGTTCATCGGCGATTCAGCGCCCCGCGTCTCGTTTCGCGGCAGTGCGGACGGGGAAACGATGCGCAGGTATCTGACAGCGCTGGCATGGGCGCTCCCGTGCGTTTTCGGCATGACGCCGGCCGTCGCGCAATCGACCGATGGGAACGGCGCACAGGCGGCGGAAGAACCGCTCACGGCCGAAAAGATCATCGACGTGGCGCGCGAGCGGCTGCGCCCGATCGGCGTGCGGCGACCGTGCAAGCTGCCGGAAACGCCCAATGAGATCGTCGTCTGCGCCCGCGATCCCGACGCGATGCGAGTCGAATCGCCGACCGATGAAGCGATCCGAAAGGGCGAGGCGCCGCGTGGCGGCGTGCCGCAGGCGCCGAATGTCGACGGGCCGGGGATTTTCCAAGGCAAGGGCATGAAGATCGGCAAGGACCCGGAGCCACCGCTGATCGTCGATCTGACCAACGAGCCGCAGCCGCTGGACGAGGAGACCGCGCGGCATGTCTATCGCGTGGAGGACGGCCCGCCGCGCGAGGCGCCGGTACCCCAGGCCGAAGCTTCGCCGGCGCCTTAGCCGAGCAGCGGCATGACCAGAGGCGGCTCTGCCAGGCTGGCGGAACCTTCGAGCAGCTTGAGCGCCGCGGCGACATGGCGTTCCGGCCCGCCGTGCGTGACGATCGCCACCAGCACCTCGCCGCCTTCCTCGGGCCGGCCCTGCTGGATCAGGCTCTCTATGGAAACCCCGGCATCGCGCATCGCGGCGGTGATTTCCGCCAGCACGCCCGGCCGGTCGGCCACGGTCAGGCGCATGTAGGCGCGGCCCAGGCGGTGCCCCGGATCGGCCGGATCGAGCGTGTCGAGCTGCGCCACCGGCACCGAGAACGGAGCGCCGGTATCCCCGCGCGCGATGTCGATCAGGTCGGCCACCACGGCGCTGGCCGTCGGTCCGTCACCCGCGCCGGCGCCCTGGAACAGCAGCCGGCCGACGAAATTGCCTTCGGCCACCACCGCATTGGTCGCCCCGTCCACCGCCGCCAGCGGGTGCGCGCGCGGGACCAGGCAGGGCTGCACGCGCTGGTGCAGGCGGCCGGTACCGCCCGCCTCGCCATCGGCCCCTTCCGTCTCGCCCCCCTCCGTCTCAGCTATGCCGATCAGGCGAATCACATAACCCAGCGCGGCCGCCTGGGCGATGTCCGCCGCGCGGATGCGGCTGATCCCGGCGATGTGCATCGCGCCGAAATCGAGCCGGCTGCCGAACGCGATCGCCGCCAGGATCGCCAGCTTGTGCGCCGCGTCGATGCCTTCGATGTCGAAGCTGGGATCCGCTTCCGCATAGCCCAGCGCCTGCGCCTCGGCGAGCACGTCGGCGAAGTCGCGCCCGGTGCGCTCCATGGTGGAGAGGATGTAATTGCAGGTGCCGTTGAGGATGCCGTAGATGCGGCTGATCACGTTGGCCGCCGCGCCTTCGCGCAGCCCCTTGATCACCGGGACGCCGCCAGCCACCGCCGCTTCGAACTTGAGCGGCGCGCCCTCGGCCTCGGCCAGTTCGGCCAGTTCCATGCCGTGATGCGCGATCATCGCCTTGTTGGCCGTGACCAGGCCCTTGCCCGCGCCCAGCGCCCGCCGGGCGAGCGCCAGCGCCGGACCATCCGCGCCGCCGACCAGTTCGACCACCACGTCCACATCCGGCCGTTCGGCCAGCAGGGTCATGTCGTCTTCCCAGGCATAGCGCGAAAGATCGACGCCGCGGTCCTTGGCGCGGTCACGCGCGCAGACGGCAACGATCTCAAGCGGGCGGCCCGCGCGGCGCGCGATCAGCGCGCCGTTGCTCTCGATCAGGCGAATCACCCCGCCACCGACCGTACCTAGCCCGGCCAGGGCGATGCGAAGCGGATCGGCCATCAAATCCCCCAAAGATTGCGTCAGCGGGGCGCGTTAGTGGCCTTGCCTCCGCTTGGCTAGAGGGTCAGGTCCGCAGGCGCTCGCACGGGCCGAGCTGCTCCAGGATGAAGTGGTAATCCGCTTCCGCCTGCACGCGCGCCTGGCGTTCGTCCTGCAGATAGGCCTTGGCCGGCAGTTGCCGGGGGAGAGAGCAGGCCAGCCGATACCATTCGACCGTTTGCGGCTGGGGCGCATGCGCCGCCTGGTCGACGATCTCGCTCCACGAAACGCCCCATTGCGGCGCCATCCCGGGCCGCCGCAACACGGTGAGCGAAACCGGATCGCCCGTCTTGGTATCGAGGAACAGCTGCGTCTCCGATTCGCCGGCGAGGTTGCCGGCAACCGACATGACATCGCGCACGCCGGTAATCTCCGGCGGCAGATCGGGGGCGGCGAACGCGGCGATGACCACACGCGCCAGCTCCTCGGTTTCCGGAGTTGCCGGCAGTTGCGCGCCCTGGTCCACGAGTTGCAGCGAGCCGGCGCGCCCGGCGACCGGATCGGCGAACAGCAGGAAGCGCTGCTTCTTGAGCTTGGGCGGCTTCCCCTTCGCATCGAGCGGCATGTCGACAAGGTAATTGAGCGATTCGCCCAGCGGCGTGGGAGAGGCCAGCAGGGCGACCGTATCCGCCGTTATGTAAAGCCGCGCATGTCCCGGCGCGAGGCCCGGGGCGCGCTCCGGCTTCACGACCGTCTGATCGCGCACTTCGACCACCGCGATGATGGAGGCGCGTTCGGCCAGATCGGCGAAATCGGCGAAGGTCGCCAGCGGGCGCGCAGCCGCAACCGACACCTCGGGGCCCTGGGCCTGAACACAAGCCGCTGAAAAAGCAGCAATAATGAAAAACCCCAGGGCCAGGCGATTCCGGCTGGGGCGGGTCGGCGCATGTCCGATGTACGGCATATCCATCCTCACTTACACCAATGCATGATCGGCGGCCTTGGGTCCCGCCGCAAGGGCGGCTGTCAGGCGTGACAAGCCGGTGACGGGTGAATCGCGGGTTAACCGACAAAGGGTTTGCTCAAGCGTTTCTTCGCCGTTAAGGCAGAGGTGGATCGGGACTGTTGACAACAGAAAAATCGCTTAGTCCCTTGGCTCGCCCGGAGGTCTCTCAGACCGGTTGACCTCAACCGGCGGGATTTCCAAAAGGGTGGGTAACGCTTGGGCGTGGGGTTGCCGGGATACATCCGTCCGGCACTCTGCGATGAGATCGGGTTTCGGCCCGCGAACATAGATGGAGTAAAGGGACTGGATGGCTTACGCTGACCAAGAGATGAGCAAAAACAAGCTCATCGCCATTATCCTCGTTGCCCTTATCCACGTTGCAATCGGATACGCGCTTGTCACGGGTCTTGCCTATTCGGCCATTAAAAAGGCCGTCGAGCGGGTAACCACCGTGGACATCGAGGAACCGCCGCCACCTGAGGAAGAGCCGCCGCCGCCGCCGGAGCCTGAAACCGCTCCGCCGCCGCCGGTCGCGCCGCCGCCGCCGATCAACATCAGCGTCGCGCCGCCGCCGATTCAGGTGCAGACCAATATCCCGCCGCCGGCCCCGCCTGCGCGGATCATCCCGCCGGCCGCACCGCCGGCTCCGCCGCCACCTCCTCCTCCGCCGCCGTCAAAGGCGCGGGGTGCGACGCCTGACAATCAGGCGAGCTGGGCGCGGCGAATCCAGGAAAACTATCCGGCTCGCGCTATCCGCGACGAGATCGAGGGCCGTGTCGGCGTCCGCGTGACGATCGGGGCGAACGGTCGCGTCACGGGTTGCTCGGTGACGTCATCGGGCGGCTCCAAGGTGCTCGACGATGCCGCCTGCGAAGGCATGCAGCGCTATGCCCGGTACAATCCCGCGCTCGACGATGCTGGAAACCCAACCGAGGGATCCGCGAGCACGACGATTGTCTATCAGCTCAGCAGATAATCGCATTCCACGACTTTTCCTAAGAGAGGACTACCCGCATGCTTATTGAAATCCTAGCCGCTGCTGCGGCCGGCGGCGAAGCGGCGACCGAGAACAAGTTCGGCTTCGTCGAGGCGCTCAATCAGGGCGGCGTGATCGCCTACAGCATCTTCACGGTGCTGGTGATCATGTCGGTCGGCTCGTTCTACATCCTGATCACCAAGCTTCTCGAGCAGAAGCGCATCTTCGGTCAGTACAAGGCCATCCAGACCGGCGCGTTCTGGCGCGCCAACACGCTCGCCGAGGGCGCGTCCAAGTTCGACAAGAACAGCGCCTGGCGCCAGCTGGTGGACGATGGCCTGGCCGCCGAAGCCCAGCACGCCAAGATGACGGACAGCCTGGAAGCGCACGAGTGGCTGGTCGGTTCGCTCGGCCGTTCGGAAGCCTCGATCAATTCGAAGCTCGCCGGGGGCCTGCCGTTCCTCGCCACCGTCGGCGCGACCGCGCCGTTCGTCGGTCTGCTCGGTACGGTTATCGGCATCTATCGCGCGCTGATCGCGATCGGCCTCGCCGGTTCGGCCTCGATCGACAAGGTCGCCGGCCCGGTCGGTGAAGCGCTGATCATGACCGCCATCGGCCTGCTCGTCGCGGTGCCGGCGGTGTTCGCCTACAACTGGCTGCAGAACCGCAACAAGCGCATCAGCGAGCTGCTGAGCGGCTTCTCGACGGACCTGCTGGCGTTCATCGCCTCGCGCGGCGCGGTTCGCCCGTCGGTGATGACCAAGACTTCGACCCAGCAGGCCGCCAAGACCACAGCGCCCGTCGCTGCGCCGAAAAAGGCCTGACCTGATACCGCCGCATCGCGGGCGGGTTCCGGCATGCGGGCCCCCCGCACGCGATGCGGCAACGAAGTTTTGAGATAGGACAGAACACATGGCCTTTTCAGTTGGCAATGACACCCAAGAAACGCCGATGTCGGACATCAACGTCGTGCCGTTGACGGACGTCATGTTGGTCCTGCTGATCGTCTTCCTGATCGCGATCCCGGTCGCGATCCAAACGGTCGAAAAGCTGGAAATTCCGGTTTTTGAATCGGTCGAATCGAAGGACAAGGTGGAAAACCTGCTGATCACCGTCACCACCACCGACGTCGCAGGGCGGACCGCCTCCACCCGGCCGACGGGCTTCGAAGGGGCGACGCGGAACGGTGAATGCCGGGTCTACATCAACAATACGACCCCGGTGACCAGCGAAGAGCTTTACGATCAGGCGTTCCAGAAGCTTGATTCGATCGTGCAGCGCGCCGGTGGCATCGAAGCGATCGTCGCCAATCCCGAGCAGATCCCCCAGGTGCACATTCGCGCGGACAGGAATGCGCCGTGGCGGTGCGTGGCAGGGGCCATCTTCAACGTCCAGGCGGCAGGGTATCCCACCGTCGGCTTCATCTCCACTCCGGTCGATCCGAACGGCTGAGCCGCGGTCGAACCGGAAACGTAATTATCAAGGAGTAACTTGCCATGGCAATGTCAGGCGGCAAGGACGACGGCCAGCCGATGATGGAAATGAACGTGACGCCGCTTATCGACGTCATGCTCGTGCTCCTCATCATGTTGATCTTCACGATTCCCGTGGCGACGCATTCGGTCGATATCGATCTGCCGACACCGTCCAACGTCCCCACCCAGAACATCGATCCGGTGAAGAACAAGATCGTGCTGACGCGCAACGACGAGATCCTGTGGAACGGCACGGCGATCACGCCGAACCAGCTCGTCACCAATCTTCAGCAGACGCTGACCTTCGCGGTGGAGCCCGAACTACAGTTCGAGCCGGAACCGGACGCCGGCTATGATCTTGCAGCCCACGTGCTCAACATCATCAAGGCTTCCGGCGTCACCAAGTTCGGCTTTTCAGGCAACGAGAAATACCGGGTCTTCGGCAAGGGCTGAGCCCGGCACGAAACCGGATATTCGGATAGGAAAAGGGGCGGAGCGATCCGCCCCTTTTTTTGTCAGCGCACCAGTCCCACCGTCAGTCGTCAGTTCGGGGCTGCTTCCGTATCGTCCGGTTCATCATCCACTCTCATCGCCGCGCCGGCGAGCGTCTCGGCTTCGAGCAGCAGTTCCTCGTCGATGGCGCCCTGCGGCAGGCTTTCCCGGCCGATCATGACCATGACCGGCACGGCCAGCGGGCTGACCCGGTCAAGCTCGACATGAACCAGCCGCTCTGCGGCCGAATCAAGCAGGTCGCCCAGCCGCCCCACGTCGGTCATCCGTGCCCGCGCGTCGGCCCAGGCCGCTTCGATCAGCAGGTGGTCGGGCTCGTACTTGCGCAGCACGTCATAGATCAGATCGGTGGAGAAGGTGACCTGCTTGCCGCTCTTGCGCTTGCCGGGGTGCTGGCGCTCCACGAGGCCGGAAATCACCGCCACTTCGCGGAAGGCACGGCGCAGCAGGTGCGATTCGGTCACCCAATCGATGAACTCGTGCGTCAGGATGTCGGGCGATAGCAGCGGCGCCGGGTCCGTCACCGGCTTCAGCCCCCATACCGCCAGCGAATAGTCATTGGCGACGAAGCCGCCCGGCATCAGCCCGCGCTGTTCCATCCGCTTTGTGATCAGCATGCCGAGCGACTGGTTCGCGTTCCACCCGGTGAACGTGTAATAGACCGAGTAATGCCGCTTGGCGTGGGGGAAGCTCTCCACCAGCAGGTTGCTCGGCCCCGGCATCTGCGAGCGCCAGGCCTGCACTTCCAGCCATTCGCGCACGTCATCCGGAAAGCGCGCCCAACCGGCACGATCGACCAGCAGTTCCCGCACCCGATCGGCCAGGTGGGTGGTCAGCGGCAGGCGCAGGCCCATGTAGCTGGGAATCGTGGCCGAACGCTTGGCGGCGCGCACGATCAGGTCGAGATCGCGCAGCGCTTCGACTTCCAGATCCATGCCGGCAAAACGGAACGTGTCGCCATTGCTCAGCGAGGCGGCGAACTGTTCCTCCACCTTGCCGAGCGCGCGGCCGTTCCGGAAGCGTATCTCGATCATTTCCGAATCGACGATGATCCCGGCGTTCATCCGATGGCGCTGGGCATGTTCGGGATGGGTGAGCCGCCATATGCCGCCGGCATCGCGCACGATGCGCCTGAACTTGTCATAGGCGCGCAAGGCATAGCCGCCGCTGGCGACGAAGGTCAGCACCCGCTGCCACAGGGCTTCGTCCAGCCAGGCATAGGCCATCGACGAGCGGACTTCCGCCAGCAGTTCCCGCTCGTCGAACGGCGCCGCGCAAGCGCAGGCCATGACATGCTGCGCCAGCACGTCGAGCCCGCCGGGCCGGAAATCCTCCCCATCGCGCCGGCCTTCGTCCACCGCGTCCTTGGCAGCGGTCGCCTCGAGGAATTCGAAGCGGTTGCCGGGGACCAGCACGGCGCGGCTCGGCTGGTCCAGCCGGTGATTGGCCCGCCCGATCCGCTGCAGCAGGCGGCTGGAGCCCTTAGGCGCGCCCATCTGCACCACGCAGTCGATGTCTCCCCAGTCGACCCCCAGATCGAGGCTGGCGGTGGCGACCAGCGCCCGCAGTTCCCCGCGCGCCATCGCCCCTTCGACCTTGCGCCGCGCTTCCTTGCTGAGGGACCCGTGGTGGATGGCAATCGGCAGCTTGCCTTCGTTCGCATCCCACAGTTCCTGGAAGATATATTCGGCCAGAAAGCGCGTGTTGGTGAACACCAGCGTGGTGCGATTGCGCTCGATCAGCCGGTAAAGCTGCGGGATCGCCCAGATTGCCGCGTGGCCGCCCCACGGCATGCGCTCCTCTTCGGGAATGAGGATCTCGACTTCTGGGGGCGCGCCTTTCTCGCCTTCGACCAGCTCGACCGTATCGATCTCCCCCCAAGGGGCCAGCCAGGCGCGGAAGCTCTCCGGATCGGCCACGGTGGCGGACAGCGCCGCGCGGCGCATGGCCGGGGCGATCGCCTGCAGCCGGGCAAGCGAAAGCGCCAGCAGGTCGCCCCGCTTGCCGGTGGCGAAGGCATGCACTTCGTCCACCACCACGCGCTTCAGCCCGGCGAACAGCGCGAAGCTGTCGGGATAGCTGAGCAGCAGCGAAAGCGATTCGGGCGTGGTCAGCAGGACATGCGGGGGCCGGCCGATCTGGCGCCGCTTGCGATCGCTCGGCGTATCGCCGCTGCGCGTCTCGATCCGCAGCGGCAGGCCGATCTCCTCCACCGGCGCCAGCAGGTTGCGCTGAACGTCATGCGCCAGCGCCTTGAGCGGCGAGACATAGAGCGTGTGCAATCCCTCGGCTGGCAGTTCGCCCTGGCTGGGGCAGAAGGCCGCCAGCGTCGGAAGAAAGCCGGCCAGGGTCTTGCCCGCGCCCGTATCCGCCACCAGCAGCGCGTGGCGCCCGGCTTCCGCGGCCGCCAGCATGCCGAGCTGATGGCGCCGGGGCCGCCAGCCGCGGCCGGCAAACCACGCGGCAAGCTCGGGCAGAAGATCGGGCATCGGCCCTGCCTAGCGCCTTGGCCCGGGCCTGGGGAGCCTTCCCGTGGCCCCCATCCGGTTCAGGCGCGGTCCGTTTGCGCCGAGCGGCGAAACGATCCCCTCGGCCCGTGCGTTAACCCTGCACTCGCTCCGCCCGTGGAGCGCTGACCCGATGAAAGGATAGGAGCATGGCAAACCGCAACCCGCGCGATTGGCAGGATCGCGACCGCCGCTACAACCGCCAGGCCGAGCAATTCGATTCCACCGAATACGGCTGGTTCGATGAAGAGCGCGGCCAGATGGGCGAAGGCTCGTGGCGCGACGAGGAATACGGCTACATCCAGGACGAGCTGCCCACCCACCCCAGCGGTCGCTATGGACCGAACCCTTACGCCCCCCGGCAAGGCGCCGGCTTCGCCAGCTTCACCGGCAGCGACCAAGGCGGCCGCGACTTCACGTCGCCCAGGTACACCGGCGATCGGACTTCATCGGGCGGCTACGGCTTCGGCTTCCGGCCGGACCACCCGCGCGGCGATCGCAACCGGCGCGGCTGGTTCGAACGCGCGGGCGACGAAGTGGCCAGCTGGTTCGGCAGCGAGAGCGCCACACGCCGGCGTGAGGAGGATCACCGGGGGAAAGGTCCCTCCGGCTATGTCCGTTCCGACGCACGTATCCAGGAGGATGCCAACGATCGCCTGACCGATGACCGCCGCGTGGATGCCCGAAACATCCAGGTGAGCGTGAACGACGGCGAAATCACCCTGGACGGTACGGTCACCAGCCGGTGGCAAAAGCATCATGCCGAACACTGCGTGGAGGACATTTCCGGGGCGAAGCACGTGCAGAACAACCTGCGCGTGCAGCAAGCTTCCGAAACGGCCCTCTGACGGCTTGATGGAATCGCAAAAGGGCCCGCGAAAGCGGGCCCTTCTTGCATCGGGAATGGCGGAGCGCCGTTAAAGCGCGTTTTCCCCTGCCTGCCCCACCGATTCAATGTCGCGCCCCAGGCCCTTGACGGTGTTGCACGCCGTCAGCGTGAGCATGGTGAGCGCCACGGCGGATATCACGGCCACTCTCAACATATCGGAAACCCTCCGGAACGATACGGTCTCAATGCCCCGCTTGAGGCCCGCGCTCAAGCCCCGATGCCGCCAGTTGCGCGTCGATCTGCCCAAGCAATCGGTCGAGCCCTTCCTGGGTGAAGCTCTCCGCCCGGGCGACCAGCACGTCCTGGGTATTGGAAGCGCGCAGCAGCCACCAGCCGTCAGGCGTGGTCACGCGTACCCCGTCGGTGTCATTGACGCTTATGTCCCGGGGCGCATCGGGGCCCTGGAGGCGCCGCTTGACCTCCTCGATGGCGGCGAACTTGCGGCTTTCGTCCACCTGGAAGCGCATCTCGGGCGTGTTCACCATGTCCGGCATGGCGCTGCGCAATTCAGTGACCGATTTCCCCAGCCGGACCGAAGCCGCGATCAGCCGTATCGCGGCATAGAGCGCGTCGTCATAGCCATAATAGGCATCGGCGAAGAAGATGTGCCCGCTCATCTCGCCGGCCAGCGGCGCATGAGTTTCCTTCATTTTGGATTTGATCAGGCTGTGCCCGGTCTTCCACATCAGCGGCTTGCCGCCCAGTTCGGCCACCCGATCGAACAGGGCGCGGCTGGCCTTGACGTCGGCGATGATCGTCGCCCCCGGGTCCCGCTTCAGCAGGTCTTCGGCATAGATCATCAGCAGTTGATCGCCCCAGATCACCCGGCCCTCGCCGTCGATCGCCCCGATCCGGTCGCCGTCGCCGTCGAAAGCGATTCCGAAATCGAGCTTCTTGTCCGCGACCAGCCGCCGCAGATCCTCCAGGTTTTCCGGAACCGTGGGATCGGGATGATGGTTCGGGAAGCTTCCGTCGATATCGGTGAACAGGGTGTAATGCTCCCCGGGAAGCCGGGCGACGAGCTTTTCCAGCGTCGGGCCGGCGGCGCCGTTGCCCGCGTCCCAGCCGATCCGGAAGGAGGCCAGCTTCCCGCCATCCAGGCCGTCGAGCCCCGCCAAGAGCCTCTCGATATAGGCGTCCATGACCTCCACGGTTTCGACTTCGCCGGCCCCATCGGCCCAGTCCCCGGCGGCGGCGAGCCGGCCGATCTCCAGGATCTGATCGCCGAAAAACGGCCGGCCCTGAAAGACCATCTTGAAGCCGTTGTAATTGGCGGGGTTATGGCTGCCGGTTATCTGGATGCCGCCATCCACATCTTCCTCTGACGCTTCCGCGTAATAGAGCATAGGCGTGGGGCCCAGGCCCACGCGCCGCACGTCGCAGCCGGATGCGGTGAGCCCTTCCACCAGCGCATGTTCCAGCATGGGCGAGCTGACGCGGCCGTCATAGCCGACGACCACTTTCTTCCCGCCCGCGCGCCCCAGCAAGGTGGCGAAACCGCGCCCGATAGCCCGCGCATCGTCGGGGCCGAGCGTTTCGCCGATCACGCCGCGTATATCGTATTCGCGCAGGACCGTGGGGTCGAACCGGTGGCTCATCGAATCTCCTGTCATGAATCGTGTGGAAGCTCGTCGAGAAGAATGTCCCGCGCTGCGTTCGCCTCGTGCACCTGGTCGTTCGTTCCGCCGCGATCGGGATGCACCATCGCCACCAGCCGCTTGTGCGCGGCAAGGACATCCCCGCGCGAAGCCGCCGCCGGCACCCCGAGCAGCTTGCGCGCCCGGGACACTGCTTGAGCGCGCGTGGCGCGTTTCGGTTCCCACGGCCAGCGCCCCGCCACCAGCTTCCATCCCAGGACGATGATCCCGGCCAGGATTATCAGCTTGCCCATCAGGCGGCTTCGGACGCCGGCAGCGCCGCCCGGCGGATCAGCGGCAGGTTCAGGTTCGCCACCAGTTCGCGCAATTCCTGCCGGGCGACGAGATGGCTGGTGCCCAGTTCGCCGAGCTGACCCTTGTCGAGCAGCGTGAGGCCCGAGGGGAACAGCTCGCGATAAATCACGCGTTCCGACAATCCCTGCGCCACCCGGAAGCCGACCCGTTTCGACAGTTCCGCCAGCGCCTGGTCGATGCGGCGCTGGTTGCGCGCGTCCACGCGCTGCACGCGGTTGCGCACGACTACCCAGTCCATCTCGCGCCGCCCTTCGCGCAGCTGGCGCATCGCCCGGCTCTTGCGCGCTTCCCAGATCAGTTCCGCATAGAAGCTAAGGCGGCGGACCTTGAACGTCTCCGCATCGACGTGCCCGATCAGGTCGAAATCGACGAAGCTGTCGTTCATCGGGGTGACCAGCGTATCCGCCTGCGTCGCCACGTGGCGGGCCAGCGGATCGTCACGCCCCGGCGTGTCGAAGATCAGGAAATCGGCGCCCTGCCCCAGCTCCTCGGCCTGCGCCTCCAGCGCTTCGATGCCGTCTCCATCGAGCACGGCGAAGCGGGCGCCGGGCAGCTCGATGCCGCGGCGCTCGGCCGTTTCGGCGCGGTTCTCGAAATAGCGGTGCAGCGTGCGCTGGCGCGGATCGAGATCGAGCGCGGCGACTTTCGCCCCGCGATAGGCCAGCGCGACCGCCACGTGCACGGCACTGGTGGACTTGCCGGTGCCCCCTTTTTCGTTGGCGAAGACGATGCGATGCGGCGCTGACACGATACGGCAGACTTTCTCTCATGGCGGCAGGCGTCTAGTGCCCCCCGCGAAGCCGTCTTATCGGAGGCCCGCGCCCATGCAAACCGTCAACCGGCTCGACGAACTGCACCCCGCTGTGGACAGCTTGCGGCAGCGGGGCGACGTGGCCCTGGTGCCGACCATGGGCGCCCTGCACCCGGGCCATCTGACGCTGGTGCGCGAGGCCAAGGCGCGCGCGGGGGCGGTAGTGGTGTCGATCTTCGTCAATCCCACGCAGTTCGGCCCGAACGAGGATCTGGCCGCCTATCCGCGCCAGCTTGCCGAGGATACGCGCCTGCTCGAAGCCGAAGGGGTGGACCTGCTGTGGGCGCCATCGGTGGAGGAAGTCTATCCCGAAGGGTTCGCCACGCACATTTCCGTCGCCGGCCTGAGTGAAACCCTGTGCGGCGCTTTCCGCCCCGGCCATTTTGACGGCGTGGCCACGGTGGTGGCCAAGCTGTTCAACCAGGTGCGGCCCGATCTGGCGGTGTTCGGCGAGAAGGATTGGCAGCAACTCGCCGTGATTCGCCGCATGGCCCGCGATCTCGACCTCACGCACCCGCGCACGGTCCGCATCCTCGGCGTGCCGACCGTGCGGGAGCTTGACGGTCTCGCGATGAGCAGCCGCAACCGCTATCTTTCATCGCAGGATCGCGCCCGCGCCGGTGCCCTGCCCCGCCTGATGCGCGAAGCCATCGCGGCGATCGTCTCCGGCGAAGCGGTGGCAAGCACGCTGGCGGCCTTGCGCTCCGCCCTGCTGGAAGCCGGCTTCGAAAGCGTCGATTATGCCGAGTTGGCCGATGCGCAAAGCCTGCGCCCGCTCACGGCGGCGGCCGATGCGCCCGCGCGCCTGTTCGTCGCCGCGCGGATCGGCGGCACGCGGCTGATCGACAATATGCCGCTTGCGGATTGAACCGTCAGGCAGGCTGGAGCGAAGCCGATTCGATGTGCCAGTGCAACTGCGCCTCGGTGGCGCCCGGCACGTCGTTGACTCGCCGCAGGACGTATTGGCCGGTGAAGTGCTGGCGCGTCCCGTCTTTCAACACCGCGTTCACCTTCACCGGAACGGTCGCGTAGATCGAGCCGGCCGCTCCTTCGGATTGGACGGGGCCGGAAACCCTGACTTCGCTGCGGCGGGTAGAAGCGAAACCCTGGCGGAAGGCAGCGTAGCTTTGCCCGCTGGCCTCCCCCTCCCGGGCCCACAGGCGATAGGCCCGGGCGAACTCACCGGCGTCGATCGCCGCGTAATAGGCGCGGATGGCCTCCTCGGGCGATCCGGCACGGATGGGCGCCGTGGCTGGCGGCGGCGCGGACTCGTCGGCGGGGGCAGGCGTCGACGTCGCCTGCGTTTCCAAAGCTACGTCGCCGGTATCGGCGGATTGCGAGGCAGCCGGTTGCCCCGCCTGCTCCGGGGCTCCGCATGCGCCGATGGCCACGGCCAGGGCCAGCGGGATCGTCACGCGAGCGCGATGGAGGATTGCATTCATGGTCCTTCCCTTCCGCAAAACAGCGCATCCGCGCGCGGCAAGTTCCGGAAAAAGGGGGAATTGCTGGAGCGGGTAGCGGGAATCGAACCCGCATAGCCAGCTTGGAAGGCTGGTGCTTTACCACTAAGCTATACCCGCTCGGGCCACGGGCAATTGCCATCGCCCGGGGCGCGCCGTCAACTGCTCGCTGTCTTTTCCGCTTTTGTGTCCGGACCGGCGTCTTCGCTGTCAGCAGCGGGCGCGATGGTCACCGTGACGCGGCGGTTTTTCGCCCGGCCTTCCTCGTCGGGCGTCCCGTCGAGATGGGCATTGGGCGCGACCGGCCGCTGTTCGCCCAGGGCGATCAGCGTGATCCGCTGCCGATCGACCCCGTGCGCCACCAGCCAGTCCGCGACGGCGGTGGCTCGGCGGCGTGAGGCGCGCAGGTTGGCCTGATCGTCTCCAGCCGAATCGGTGTGTCCCCGTAAGATGATCGGCCAGCCTTCCGCGAGTTGCGGAGAGGCGAGCACGTCCTTGAGCGCCGCCTCGGCCGCCTCATCCAGAGCATGGCCGCCGCCGGCAAAGGGCACTGTGGCTTCGAGGGGTTCGGGCTCCGGCGCTGGGCTCGGTTCCGGGGCGATGTCGGGGCGGATGATCGATATCGGCGTGTCTTCGGGCGCGGGCGTGGCCGGCGCGGTGTCGCTGGGTGCCGGCTCCACCTGGCGCTCGCGTGCGTCGCGGCAACCGGCCAATGCGATCGCAAGGGCGGCACAGGCCCATCCGGCTTGGGCGATCCTCATGCTTCTCTCCTTCATGCGCCAGCTTGCTGCGCCTTGGGTTTCCGCGCCGTCTTCTTCGCCGCTGCTTCCCGGGCCGTCTTGCGGCGCGGCGGGGAAAAGGAAATCACCGTATCGCCGGGCTGCGGATCAGGGGCGGAAGCATGGGTGAAGAAGCGCATCCGCCCATCGGCATGCAACAGCAGCAGCAGGTTGGCGGCCTCGGGCAGCACTTCCTTGGCATCGTCCAGGCGGAACTGGTCGGAAAGCCGGGTGGCGCGAAACACCCAGCCTTGCGCCTGACGCTTGTGCGCCTCTTCCGCACCCAGGCCCGAGGTGAACAGCGCCCGCCCGCGCAGCTTGGCGGAGAGGCTGCGGCGATTGTCATCCTCCGGCTCCCCCAGCTGATAGACCGAATCCGCGCCGATCTGCGGGGCGAATTCGGAGCAGACCAGTGCGTTATAGGCTTCGTTATCGGTAGCCGCGACCAGGACCTGGAACGGCGAGAGATCGAGAGTCTGCTCGGTCGCTTCGTTGAGGATTTCGCCATGGTAAGTCGGCAGGCCGGCCTGCCGCGCGGGACGCAGCCGGTCCCATCCGGAATCGGCCAGCAGGACGGGGGTGCCGAGCCCGTGCATCTGTTCCGCCAGCCCAATGGTCCACGGGGTGGCGCCCACGATCAGCAGGCCGGGGCGCGTCTCGCCGATCACGCCCAGCCAGCGCGCCACGCGCTCTATGGTGAAGCCATGGGCGACGATGGTGGCCACCACCACCCCGAAGGAAAGGCCGATCAGCAGCGTCCCGTCGGCATAGCCGAGCCCTTCCAGCCGCAAGGCGAAGAGGCCGGATACCGCCACCATCACGATGCCCCGCGGCGCGATCCAGGCGAGGAACAGGCGCTCGTTCCACGGCAGGCGGCTGAACAGCAGGCTGAAGAGCACGGTGGCGGGGCGCGTCACGAAGATCAGCACGGCCAGGAACAGCACGAAACGCCATTCGAACTGGCGCAGCGCTTCGAGATCGAGGGCCGCCGAAAGAACCACGAAGATGCCCGAGACCAGCAGCACGGAGATGTTCTGCTTGAACGGATGAATGCTGCGCAGGTTGGCGAACTTCATGTTGGCCAGTGCGATGCCCATCACGGTCACGGCGACCAGCCCGGCCTCATGCTCGATCAGGTTGGACAGCACGAAGACCCCGATCACCGCCACCAGAAGCACGGGAGCCTTGAGGAATTCGGGCACTGCCCCGCGCAGGAACGCCCATGACAGCACCCGCGCCGCGCCGTAGCCGATGGCGCCGGCCAGGATCGCGCCGACGATGATCGGCGGCACGATCTCGAACATGGTGGCGCCGCCGGCCGAAAGGCGAAAGTATTCGTAGGCGATAAGGGCGCAGAGCGCGCCGACCGGGTCCACCACGATGGCTTCCCAGCGCAGGATCGCGGCGGGGCGCTGCTGGATGCGGGATTGGCGCAGGAGCGGCAGGACCACCGTGGGGCCGGTCACCACCAGGATCCCGCCGAAGAGGATGGCGATCGGCCAGACCAGCCCGGCGACGTAATAGCAGGCGAGCGAGTTCAGGAACCAGCCGATCGGCGCGCCTATCAGGACCAGCCGCCACACGCCTTCCCCAAACTTGCGGAACTCGTGGAAATCGAGCTGCAACCCGCCTTCGAACAGGACCAGCGCCACGCCCACGGTGACCATCGGTTCCAGCATGTCGCCGAAAGCCGCCGCGGGATCGATCAGATGGAGCACCGGCCCGGCCAGGAAGCCGGCGGCCAGCATCAGGGCGATGGCCGGCCAGCCGGTACGCCAGGCGAGCCACTGCGCCCCGATGCCCAGCACGCCGACGAGGGCGATGACGATTGCCTGTTGTTCCATGCCCTGCGGATCACCGTCGCATAGATGCCCCGCACAGCGCAAACGCCGGGGCGATGAAACTTACTTCCGCGTCACCCGGACGGGTCTCAATGGCTGGGGAAGGCGATCAGGCTTTCCGCCTCGATCCCTTCCGCCGCCAACGCCGCTCCGCCCCCGAGATCGGGCAAGTCGATCACGAACAGCGCATGGTCCACCGTGGCGCCGGCCTGGCGCAGCAGCCGGGCGCCGGCAAGCGCGGTCCCGCCGGTCGCGAGGAGATCGTCCACCAGCAGCACGCGTTCGCCCCGCTCGATCGCGCCGGGATCGAATTCGAGCCGGGCGCTGCCGTATTCGAGCGCATAGTCGATGCCGATGGCCTGGACCGGCAGCTTGCCCGCTTTGCGCAGCGGCACGAAGCCCAGGCCCAGGCGCGCGGCGATCGCGGCTCCGAAAATGAACCCGCGCGCCTCTATCCCGGCGATGGCGTCGGGCCGGCCTTTCCGCGCCCGTTCGACCAGATGATCGACCGTCGCCGCCAGCCCTTCGCCGTGGGCGATGAGCGTGGTGATGTCACGGAATTGGATGCCGGCCGCCGGAAAATCCGGAATGGTCCGGATCAGCCCCTTGAGCTCGGCGGGAGTCAAACCGCACCCTGCCCCGCCATCCCCGCGCGAACGGGGATGGCGAAAGGGAGTGGCGCGAGGCGGTTCAAACCGTCTCGGTCTGCTTCGGCTTGGCGGCCCAGACGTTCTTCTTGGCGAACCACGCGAGCCCGGTCGCAAAGATCAGGAAGCCGAGCACCGGCCAGCCCGTCTGGCGCCGCTTGACCAGCGTCGGCTCGGCCGTCCAGGTCAGGAACGCGGCCACGTCGGTCGACATCTGCTCGATAGTCGCCTTGGTGCCATCGGCATAGGTGACCTGCCCATCCGTGGTCAGCGGCGGCGGCATGGCGATGTTGAGGTTGGGGAAATAGGGGTTGAAGTAGAGGCCGGTCGGCGTCTCGAAATCCGGGAACTCCGTCTTCAGCGCCTTGCCGTCCACCTCGAACGTGGCCGGATCGCGATAGCCGGTGATCAGCGCGTGGACATAGCGCCCGCCATCGTGCCGCGCCTTGGTGATCAGCGAGAGATCCGGCGGCGAGGCATTGTTGTTGGCGGCGCGCGCGGCGATGTCGTTCGGATAGGGCGACGGGAAATAGTCGGTCGGCGTGCCGGGGCGCGTCGTCGTCTCGCCGGTGTTGGGATCGATGCCGGGCACCGTCCATTCGGCGGCCGCCGCCTTCACCTCGGCCTCGGTATAGCCGAGCTGTGCCAGGTCGCGGAAAGCGACGTGCTTCAAGCTGTGGCAGGCGCTGCACACTTCCTTGTAGACCTGATAGCCGCGCTGGAGCTGCTGCAGGTCCCACTTGCCGAACGGGCCATCGCTGGCGAGATGCAGCGGCCGCGGGGCGAGATGGAACTCATGCTCGGCGGTGGGCTCGGCCGGATCCGTCGCCGCGGCATAGGCGCCGAACACGAACGCCAGCAGCGCCACGAAGCTGAACACCAGCCCAACTGCGATTCCAATGAGACGGATCATTATAGTAGTCTTTCCCTATCCCGCGCTCAGTTGGCCGACCCGGAAACCGCCGGCTGGCCGCTCTCGCCGAGCGCCGCCTGCTTATCCTCGCCCAGCACCGCTTCGGTGATCGAGAACGGCAGAGGCTCCGGCCGCTCGATCATGGAGACGATCGGCAGGATCACGAGGAAGTGCAGGAAATAGTACGCCGTGGCGAGCTGGCTGATCATCAGATACGGCTCTTCAGCGTGCGATCCGCCGCAGTAGCCGAGCACCAGTACGTCCACGACCAGAATGTAGAAGAACTTGCGGAACAGCGGGCGATAATGGCCCGAACGCACCGGCGACTTGTCGAGCCAGGGCAGGAAGAACCACACCAGGATCGACGCGAACATCGCCAGCACGCCCCACAGCTTGGCCGGCAGGATGAAGTCCGTCGTGAAAGCGCGCAGGATCGCGTAGAACGGCCAGAAATACCATTCGGGCACGATCAGCGCCGGGGTCGAGAGCGGGTTCGCCGGAATGTAGTTGTCCGGATGGCCGAGGGAGTTCGGCAGGAAGAACACCACCAGGAAGTAGAGGATCAGGAACACGCCCAGCCCGAAGCCGTCCTTGGCCGTGTAATACGGGTGGAACGGCACGGTGTCGCTTTCGCTCTTCACTTCCACGCCCGTGGGGTTCGACGAGCCGGGGATGTGCAGCGCCCAGATGTGCAGGATCACCACGCCCGCGATCACGAAGGGCAGCAGGTAGTGCAGCGAGAAGAAGCGGTTGAGCGCGGCGTTGTCCGGCGCGAAGCCGCCCAGCAGCCAGATCTGGATCGGCTCGCCGACCAGCGGGATCGCCCCGAACAGGCCGGTGATCACCTTGGCCCCCCAGAAGCTCATCTGCCCCCACGGCAGCACGTAGCCCATGAAGCCCGTCGCCATCAGCAGCAGGAAGATGACCACGCCGAGCAGCCAGACCATCTCACGCGGGGCCTTGTACGATCCGTAGAAGAAGCCGCGGAAGATATGCAGGTAGATCACGGCGAAGAAGAAGGCGGCGCCGTTGGCGTGGGCATAGCGTATCAGCCAGCCCCAGTTGACGTCGCGCATGATGTGCTCGATCGAATCGAAGGCGACGCCGGCATTGGCCGCGTAATGCATCGCCAGGATCACCCCGGTGACGATCTGCAGCACCAGGCAGAACCCCGCGAGCACGCCGAAATTCCACATGTAATTGAGGTTGCGCGGCACCGGATAGCCGCCACCGACCGCATTGTAGACGAGGCGCGGCAGCGGCAGCTTCTCGTCCAGATAGCGCATCAGCGGCGCCTTGGGTTCGTAATGGCGTGCCCAGGGGAAGCTCATCGTTTCGTCTCTCGCCTCAGCCGACCAAGATCTTCGTGTCGCTGGTGAATTCGTATTGCGGCACCTCGAGGTTCTTCGGGGCCGGGCCCTTCCGGATGCGCGCCGCGGTATCGTAGGCCGATCCGTGGCACGGGCAGAAGTAGCCGCCGAATTCACCCCGTATCTCACCCTCGCCGGCGCCCAGCGGCACACAGCCCAGGTGGGTGCACACGCCCATGGTGATCAGCCAGTTCTCATGGCCTTCCTTGGTGCGTTCCTGCAGTGTCTGCGGATCGCGCAGCTCGGACAGCGGGACCGCGTCGGCCTCCGCGATTTCCTTCTGCGTGAGATTGCGCACGAACAGGGGCTGCTTGCGGAACATCGTCTTGATCGCCTGGCCCGGCTCGATCGCCGACAAGTCCACCTCGGTGGTGGATTCAGCCAGCACGTCCTTCGACGGCGCCATTTGCGAGATCAGCGGAACCAGCGTGGCAAGAGCGCCAACGCCCGCAGCGGAAACCGCGGCGATTTCGATGAAGTCGCGACGGCGAACGCCTTCTCCGTCGGTCGGCGCTGCGGGTTCCGCGGTGCCTGTTGTGGTTGCCATTGCCTTGCCTTGCCTGCCGATTCCGGCGGGCTGGTATCCTGCACGAAACCGAAGAAATTTGGACCGACCGCGCCTGTTTGTCCGAGGCCCCCGGAGGTGCGGCTTGGCGGGCTGATAGACGAGCAGACCCGCCATGCCAACAGGCATTTTGGCGGCATTGTGACCCGCTAACGCGGCAGGCCGATCAGCGAGAGTTGCCGGCCATAGGAAGGCTCGCCGCGATGGACCGAGCGGCGGTAGGAGAAAAACCGCGCCGCATCGGAGTAAGTGTCGAGGCCCAGGGGGTCGACCGTCACCACGCCGGCGGCGGCCAGGCGCATCGCGGCATAGCCTTCCAGATCGAATTGCCAGTGGCCCGCGCGGCCGGGCGCGAAGAAGCGCTTGTCGGCCGCGGTGAAATTCTCGGCGAAGCGGCCATCCACCTCATAGCTGCGCTGGGCGATCGCCGGGCCGATCGCGGCGGCGATCCGCCCCGCCCGCGCGCCCAGCCGCTCCATCGCCGCCACGGTCGCTTCCAGCACGCCGCCGTGCGCCCCGCGCCAGCCGGCATGGGCCGCGCCGATCACCCCGGCCTCGCCATCGGCCAGGAGCACCGGCGCGCAATCGGCGGTGACCACGCCCAGAAGCAGGCGGGGCCGATCGGTGACCATCGCATCCGCCCGGGGCCGTTCCTTGTATGGCCAGGGCCCGGCGGCATAGACCACGTCGGGCGAATGCACCTGATAGACCGTCGCCAACGCCGCGCCCGGCAGCACCGCGGCCACCGCGCGGCGGCGGTTCTCGGCCACGGCTTCCACCGCGTCGTCAGCCCCGTGCCCCACGTTGAGCCCGGCCACGACGCCTTGCGACACGCCGCCCCGCCGCCCGAGGAAGCCGTGCGGAATACCCGCCAGGGCTTCGGAGCGGATGACCTCCACGGTGTCAGCCAAGGCTGCGGGTCACCTGCTCCGCGGTGTCGCGGCTCAGCTTCGGGGCGGCGGCGATGCGCTCCAGCTCCGCCCGCATCAGGGCCGCGCGGACCGGCTCGATCCGCCGCCAGCGCCCGAGCGGCGCGACGAAGCGCGCCGCCGTTTGCGGATTGAGCGGATCGAGCGCCAGGATCAGGTCGGCGATCAGCCGATACCCCTCGCCGCTTTCGGCATGGAAGCCCTGCGCCGTGCCTGTGAAGGCCATGTAGAGCGAACGGACGCGATTGGGGTTCTTCAGCGTGAAATCGGGATGGCCGGCCAGGGCCCGCACATGCTCCAGCACCTGGGGATGGAGCGACTGGGCCTGGATGGCGAACCATTTGTCTACCACCAGCGCATTGCCCTGATAGCGATTGTAGAAATCGAGCAGCTTATGCGTGCGCTCGGGCGATCGCAGGCCGGCCAGCACCATCAGGGCGCCTTGCCGGTCGGTCATGTTGTCGGCCCCGTCGTATTGCGCGGCGGCCATGCGCGCGGCGAGATCGGGTGCGCTGGCGGCCAGATAGGCCAGGGCCTGGGTCTTCAGCTTGCGCGCGCCCCGCGCCCTGGCATCCCGGCTGTAACGCACCGCGCTGGCCTGCTGGTGCATCGCGATCAGTTCGGCCTCCAGCTCTCCGCCCAGCCAGGCCTTCAGGCCTTCGCGCTCCGCATGGATGGCCGCCGGATCGGCGATCAGCATCTGCTCCGCCAGATAGGCCTGGCCGGGCAGGATCATCAGCTCGCCGCGCATCAGGTCGTCGAGCGCTTCGTCGGCGAGCGCGGCGGCGAAGGCCGTGCGAATGGCTTCGCGGCCTGCCGCGCGGCCGGCCTCGTCCAGCGAGCCCGCCGCCGCGTCGCGCAAGTGGCCGACCATGAGGTCCTGCATCGCCTCGTAACGCGCGAACGGATCGTCATCGTGCGCGGCCAGGAACACCAGGTCCTCCAGCGGCACGTCGCGTTCGATCGCCACTGGGGCGGAGAAACCGCGGTTGATCGACAGCACCGGCATCCGCGCGAAGCCCGGGAAGCTCACGCTCGCCTGGGCCTGTTCCAGCGTGAACAGCTGCTCCCCGCTATGCTGCCCCGTCTCGCGATCGAACAGCGCCAGGCGCAGCGGGATCGGCATGGGCTTCTTGTCCGGCTGGCCGGGCGTGGGCGGGATTTCCTGCCGCAATTGCAGCGTCGCCGTATCGCCTTCGTGTTCCAGCTTCACGGTGATCCGGGGCGTGCCGGCTTGCGAATACCACAGGCGGAAGTGAGCCAGATCCAGCTCCGCCCCATCCTCGATCGCTTCCACGAAGGCGTCGCAAGTCGCCGCCTGCCCGTCATGGCGCGCGAAGTAGAGGTCGGTCCCCGCGCGGAACCGCTCCGGCCCCGCCAGGGTGCGCATCATGCGGATCACCTCCGCCCCCTTGTTGTACACGGTGGCGGTATAGAAATTGGATATCTCGCGATAGGAATCCGGCCGGATCGGATGCGCCAGCGGCCCCGAATCCTCGGGGAACTGCACCGAACGCAGCACGCGCACGTCCTCGATCCGCTTGACCGCCGCGCTGCCCATGGCCTGGCTGAACAGCTGGTCGCGCAGCACGGTGAAGCCTTCCTTGAGGCTGAGCTGGAACCAGTCGCGGCAGGTCACGCGGTTGCCCGACCAGTTATGGAAGTATTCGTGCCCGATCACGCCCTCGATGGCGTCGAAATCGCCGTCGGTCGCGGTTTCCGGATCGGCCAGCACATAGCGCGTGTTGAAGACGTTGAGGCCCTTGTTCTCCATCGCCCCCATGTTGAAATCGCTGACTGCGACCACGTTGAAGGTATCGAGATCGTATTCGCGGCCGAATGCCTCCTCGTCCCATTTCATCGCGTGCTTGAGCGAATCCATCGCGTGCTGGGTGAACCGCAGATCGCCTTCGCGCACCCAGATCGCCAGATCGACATTGCGCCCGTTCATCGTCGTGAAGCTGTCGCGGTTAGCCACCAGATCGCCGGCCACCAGCGCGAAGAGGTAGCTCGGCTTGGGCCAGGGATCGCGCCATTCCGCCCAGTGCGTGCCATTCGGGCCGTCGCCGCTGCCTTCCAGGTTGCCGTTGGAAAGCAGCACCGGGAACAGCGCCGTGGGCCCGCTCATCCGCACGCGATAGGTCGAAAGCACATCGGGCCGATCGGGAAAGAAGGTGATCCGGCGGAAACCTTCCGCCTCGCACTGGGTGCAGAGCATCCCGTTCGAGGCATAGAGCCCCATGAGCTGGGTATTGGCCGCGGGCGCCGTGTCGGTCGTGATCTCGATCTCGTGGGTTTCCCCGGTGAGCGGGACGATCAGGTCCTGCCCGTCCATGCTCCAGGAATTGATCGCCTGCCCATCCACCTTGACCTCTAGCGGGGTCAGCGCATCCCCGTTCAGGCGGATGGTGGAGCTGGCGGGCGCCTTGGCATTGCGCTGGACCGTGAGCGTGGAGCGCACGCGCGTCCGTTCCAGGCCCAGGTCGAAGTCCAGCGCCACCTCGGGCACGAGCCAGGGAAACGGCTGGTAATCCTCGCGCCGGATGAGCAGCGGCTCCCGGGGTTCGGGGGCGGCGTCGGCCATCGGGGGGTTGCCGTCGGGGGTGGAAGGGGTGCGGGCGATATCCATGGCTCTCGCTCTTAGGTCCTTTCGCTTGGCGATCCAACGCGTAGAACGCAGGCATGGCGCATCTGTTCATCTTCGGCCTCGGCCACTCGGCAAAGCACATTGGCCGGGCGGTGGAGGCCCTGGGCTGGAGAGTGACCGCCACGGGCCGCGACGGGGATCTGGCGTTCGAGGACGAGGCGGGCGTCCGCGCCGCGCTGGGCAAGGCAAGCCATGTCCTGTCCTCGGTGCCGCCCGGCCCCGATAACGACCCGGTGCTGGCGCGCTATGGCGACGCCCTCTCGCAGGAATGGCTGGGCTATCTTTCCTCCACCGGCGTCTATGGCGATACCGGCGGCGCCTGGGTGGATGAAAGCGCGGCCACAGGCGGCGGCCGCCGCAGTGCGCGGGCCGAAGCGGACGGGGCATGGCTGGCGCGCGGGGCGCGGGTGTTCCGCCTGCCCGGCATATACGGCCCCGGCCGCAGCGCCTTCGAGCGTCTGGCGCAGGGCCGCGCGCATCGTATCGTGCTGCCCGGCCAGGTCTTCAGCCGGGTGCATGTGGACGACATCGCCTCGGGCGTGATCGCCGGTTTCGATGGCGATCCCGGCGCTTACAATCTGGCCGACGATCTGCCGGCAAGCCAGAACGCCGTGATCGAGGAAGCCTGCCGCCTGATCGGCCGTGCCCCGCCCCCGCTGCAAACGCTCGAAGAGGCCGGGCTCTCGCCCCAGGCACGCGCTTTCTACGGCGAGAACCGGCGCGTGGCGAACGGCAAGGCCCGGCGCGTGCTAGGCTGGCGCCCGCGCCATGCCGATTTCCGGGACGGGCTCAGGGCCTGCCTGCGAGCGGCTCGCTCTTGCCCCTCAGCGCGATGACCATGCCGATCAGCGCCAGCGCGCCGCCGGCGAGCGCCAGGACTGACCAGCGATAGCCTTCGAACAGGGTGGAAAGGCCCATGGCGACAATCGGCACCAAGACGCCGTTATAAGCCGCGCGGCCCGGGCCAAGCTCGCGAATGAGGCCGAAATAGAGCGGGAATGTCACCACAGATCCGAAAATGGCGAGATAGGCGACACCGCCCCAGTAACGCGCGCTGTCCGGAAAGACCGGTGGCCCGGCCGTCACCCAGGCGAACGCCGCATCCAGCAGCGTGCCCCACAGCATCGCCCAGGCCAGCAGGATCACCAGCGAATCGCGCTGCGCCGCTGCCGAGGCTTGCAGGACATTGGCGACCGAAGCCGCGAGCAGGCCGATCGCGGTCAATGCCACGCCCAGGCCGACCAGGCCCGTCGGCGGGGCCTCGCGCGCCTCGTGCACCAGCAGCAGCGCGATGCCGACAAGGCCGATCAGCGAGCCGACGAGAAACCGCGCCGTGACCCTCTGACCGAGGAAGAGGCGGGCCAGCAGGGCGTTGGGCAGCATCAGCAGGGCGTAGAGCACCGCCACGATGCCCGAGGTCAGGTGAATCTCCGCCTGATAGACCAGATTGTAATTGAGGAAGAACTGCGTGAACCCGACAGCGAGGGCCAATATGTGCCCCGCGCCGGTCAGGCTGAAGCCCCGCCTGGCGAACGCGGCCAGGGCGAACAGGCCGGCGCTGGCGATGGCGAAGCGGTAGGCCACCGACCAGGCCGGCGGCGCGGCGGCGAGCTGGTCCTTGATCGCGAACCAGGTGGAACCCCAGATCAGCGCCACCAGCAGGAACGGCAGGGCCACGCGCGGGCGCAGCAGCAAGTGCGGCGGATTGATCCCGATGACGGGGCCGCTCACAGCGCGGCAAGCGCCCGGGCAAGCGCCCGCGCATCATCTGGCCGGGTGTCCCACGCGGTGACGAAGCGGGCCGCGTCAGGTCCCCAGTCGTAAAACCCGAAGCCTCGTGCCCTCAGCGCTTGGCGCTCTGCGGCGGTGCAGCGCAGGAACACCTCGTTCGCTTCCACCGGATGCAGCAGGCGATCGGCCGCCGCACCGGCGATCTCGGCAGCGGCGGCATTGGCCGCGCGCGCATTGGCCAGCCATAGATCGCCTTCGAGCAGCGCCAGCACTTGCGCCGCGAGATAGCGCCCCTTCGATTGCAGATGCCCGGCGCGCTTGCGGCGATGGCGTGCGAGATCGGCCAGGGCCGGATCGAAGAACACCACGGCCTCCGCATTCATCGCCCCGTTCTTGACGCAGCCGAAGCTGAGCGCATCGACCGCGCCGCAAGCCTCCGCCGGAGTGCACTGGAGAAAGGCCACGGCATTGCCGAAGCGCGCGCCGTCCATGTGGATCGCCAGGCCGCGCTCACACGCCAGCCCGGCGATGGCCGCCAGCTCGGCCGGGCGATAGCAGCGGCCATATTCGCTCGCCTGAGTCAGCGACAGGGCGTGGACCTGGACCTGATGGACATCATTGCGAATGGAATCGAGCGCCGGACGGATCGTTCCCGGCGACAGCCGCGCCCCCTCGCCCGGCGCCAGCACCAGCTTGGCGCCATGGAGATAGAAGCCGGGCGCCCCGCCTTCGTCCGTTTCGATATGCGCTTCGCGGTGGCACAGCAGTGCCCCGTGCGGCGGCACCAGGGTGGCGAGCGCGAGGCAATTGGCGGCCGTGCCGGTGGCGACCCACAGGGCGCAGGCCTCCCGCCCGAAGAGATCGGAGAAAGCAGCGTCCAGCCGCCGGCTCAGCGCATCGGTGTCATACGGCGTATCGGCGCAATCGGCACGATGCAGCGCTTCCCAGACTTGCGGATGGACGGCCGCCGCATTGTCGGACAGGAACTGCATGACTTGCGCCATACTTGCTGAGAGAGTCGACGCAAGAAGGAGACTGCGCCCATGCCCGAGCCGATCACGATCACCCGCACCGACGCAACCACGCATGGCGCCTACCGCATCACCCTCGAAGGAGTGGGCCACCCGGCCGAATTGACCTGGCACGCGCTTGGCCCGCTGAGAGTGGCCGATCATACGTTCGTCCCACCGGAGATGCGCGGCCGGGGCGTGGCGCAGCTCTTGGTCGAGGCGCTGATCGCCGATGCGCGCGAACAAGGCTTCCGGATCGTGCCGCAGTGCAGCTACGTCGCCGCGCAGTTCCGCCGCCATCCGGAATGGGCGGACTTGCTGGCGGAACCCGAAAGCTGACGTCAGCCCGGCAGGCGCGAGAAATCGACCGCCGCGATACTGTCGAGCACCGCCGCGCGGATGGCCCGTGCGGTTTCGAGCGGCACGCCGTGCATTTCGAGCTTCCCGCCGGCGACCCCGAACCTCACGTCCGCATAACCGCGCCGCCGCGCCAGCGGGCCTTGCGCGATCTCGACCGATTGCAGCTTGACGCGCGAGGCGATGGCAAGGTGCGGCGCAAGCCAGCCTTCGCGCACGAACAACTGGCGCGCGTCGATCGCGTGGCAACGATGGCGCCACAGGTGCCACTCGCGCACGCCAAGAAGCCCGCCGAGTGCAGCCAGACCGCCCGCGGCGAGCAGCGGCCAGCTAGCGGGCAAACCCTCGATGCGAGCGCCGAACACGACGCCCAGGCCGGCCACCGCCCCGGCGATTAGAACGAGAGGAAGCACCGTGAGCGCAATGCTGTCATTGCGCTGCCGGCGGCTGGCCGGATGCCAGTCGGTCGCTTCGCCGGGCAACGCGAACCCGGTCGTGTTCACCACCGGCGCGATCTCCTCCATGGTCCCGAAGGGCACCACGACATGGCTTTCCGACTTCGCGTCCTGCGCCAGGCTGACAACGCTCAACCCGTGCCAGCCGAACCGGCGGCGGACGATGCCGGTGGTAAGCGTTAGCGCCTGCACCCGGTGCAGTGGCATGACCACGTCGGTCCGCGTCAGGAGCCCGCGCCGGCGGCGCAGGCCCTTCGGCGTTTCCTCCAGCCGAAAGCCATAATCGCGCAACACCGTACGGCCCAGCCCCGTGGCAAGACCAAGCAGACCAAGCACCGAAAGCGCCAGCGCCGCGCCGATCGCCTGGGTGGCAAGGCCGAACTCGCTCAGCCGATGGCCCGGCCCGGCGAGCAAGCCAAGCCAAGCCTCAAAATCCCAGATATCGAACGGCAGCAGGAAATCGAACTGCTGCAACACACCGCCCAGCACCGCGAAAACCACCAGCGAAAACTCGAACAGGCCGAAAGTCATCAGCCGCCGCGGGTTCATCGCGAACAGCGTGCGCGCCTGTTCCTCGGCGGGGGGCGCGGCTTCGCTTGCGAGGGCGGCGACCAGGCCGCCCTTTTGCGCCCGCACGGCCTCGCGCAGCGCTTCCGCCTCGGCCGCATCGACATAGCGGATGGCGATCTCATCCCTGCCGCCAGCGCCGGTCTCGAACTTGACCTCGACCATGCCGAACAGCCGCGGCACGAACGCCTGCTCAAGGCTGACGTCCTGGATCCGTTCGTAAGGCACCGAACGCGCGGTGCGGTTGAACAAGCCGCGCTCGACGCGGACGTCGCTCTCTCCTAGCCGGTAGCGAAAACGGCGCCAGGCCAGCCAACGGAAAAAGAAGATCAAGCAGAAGGCCGGGACCAGCACCGCCAGGAAAAGACCCCAGTCCCAGTTCCTTGAAGTGAACAATGCCGCCGCCACCGGCAGCAGAGCGCCGCGCAAGCTGGTGACCGCGCCGACGAGAAAGCTCAGCGGACTGGTCCGCCGCCAGCCCTCGGCCGGAAGCGCCGGCTCAGCGCTCACATCGTGTCGCGCTTCACGTGCGCGCGGATCGCCTCGCGCATCGCCAGCGCATCGTCATGGCCGAGGCCGGGCAGCGAAACCGAGGCGTTGTGGTTGCCCGCGGTATGCAGCACCAGCGTGGCCAGGCCATAGCCGCGCTCGATCGGGCCCTGAAGCACGTCGATGTGCTGCACCCGGCCGAACGGCACCACGGTGTCGGAGCGGAACAGCAAGCCGCGCACGACCCGCAGCCGATCCGCCCCCATCTGATAACCGCGCGCGTGATAGCGGCGGAGCGGCACCCGCAGCACCCCATAGAGCGCGACCAGAAGCGCCGGCACCACGAACGATCCGTGCGGCAGCAGGCCGGCGGTTTCCAGCACCAGGGCTCCGATCACCAGCGGCAGCGCGAACAGCGCCGTGCCCAGCCGCACGGCCTTGACGTAGTTCGGATGCAGCGGGGTCAGGGCGTCCTCGTCCATGGTGCCATACATGGACAATACACCAGCGCAACGCAAGCGGCGCGGGAATGGTGCTGCTGGGGAGGATTGAACTCCCGACCTCACCCTTACCAAGGGTGCGCTCTACCACTGAGCTACAGCAGCGCCTGAAGGCAGGCGCGCGCTATTGGCATGCGCGGCCGTGCTGTCAAGCGAAGCTTGAGCCGCGGGCGCATTGGCGGCAAGGACGGGGCCGATGAGCGAGCAGAGCGGCACCCCTTCGCGCGAAGAGCGGCTGGCGGCGAAGCTGCGGGAGAACCTGCGGCGGCGCAAGGCGCAGGCGCGCGCGCTGGAACAGGTGGAGCGCACCCTTCCCAAGAAGCCGGAGGATCGCTAACGCGCGGAGCTCCCGACGCGCAGGAGCGACCGCTTGCCCACCCTGATCCTAGTCCGCCACGGCCAGAGCCAGTGGAACCTGGAAAACCGCTTCACCGGCTGGTGGGACGTGGACCTCACCCAGCAAGGCGTGGCCGAGGCGCGCGCGGCGGGGGAACTGCTGGCGACCAGCGGCCTGCTGCCGACTTGCGCCTTCACCTCTCTGCAGACCCGGGCGATCAAGACGCTGCATCTTGCACTGGAAGCCTGCGGACGCCTGTGGATTCCCGAAACCAAGCACTGGCGGCTGAACGAGCGGCATTACGGCGGCCTCACGGGTCTCGACAAGGCGGAAACGGCGGCCAAGCACGGCGAGGAACAAGTCCGCATCTGGCGCCGCAGCTTCGACGTGCCACCCCCGGCGATGGAGCCGGGCAGCGCCTATGACCTGTCGGCCGATCCGCGCTATGCCGGGGTGCCGGTTCCGGCCACCGAAAGCCTCAAGCTGACCATCGAGCGCGTGCTGCCCTATTGGGAAAGCGCCATCTTCCCCGCGCTCGCCCGGGGGGAAACCGTGCTGGTCAGCGCCCACGGCAATTCGCTGCGCGCGCTGGTGAAGCACCTTTCGGGCATCTCCAATGCGGAGATCGCCGGCCTGGAGATTCCCACCGGCCAGCCGATCGTTTACGATTTCGACGCCGCGCTGCAGGCGGGCGAACGGCATTACCTGAAGGATCGCTGACATGGGGGAAGCGGCAAGGCCGGAAGTCGCCATCGTCATGGGCAGCCAGTCCGACTGGCCGACGATGCGCCGCGCGGCCGAAGCGCTCGACAAGCTGGGCGTGCCTTACGAAGCGCGGATCGTCTCCGCCCATCGCACGCCCGACCGCCTGGTCGCTTTCGCCAAGGGCGCGGCGGACCAGGGGTTCAAGGTGATCGTCGCCGGCGCGGGCGGCGCGGCGCACCTGCCCGGCATGGTCGCTTCGATGACCCACCTGCCGGTCCTCGGCGTGCCGGTGGAATCCAAGGCGCTGAAAGGGCACGACAGCCTGCTTTCGATCGTGCAGATGCCCGCCGGGGTCCCGGTGGGCACCCTGGCGATCGGCGAGGCGGGGGCCACCAATGCCGGCCTGCTCGCCGCCGCGATCCTTGCCGTGACCGACGCCGCGCTGGCGGAGCGGCTGAAGGCCTTCCGCGCCGAGCAGACGGCCGCCGTCGCCGAGAGCCCGCGCGACGCATGATCCTTCCCGGCTCGACCATCGGTATCCTCGGCGGCGGCCAGCTCGGCCGGATGCTGGCCATGGCCGCGGCGCAGCTCGGCTATCGCTGCCATGTCTATGCGCCGGAGAAGCACAGCGTGGCCGGCGAGGTGAGCGCGCATTTCACTTGCGCCGACTGGCACGACCGCACGGCGCTGGCCGAATTCGCGCGGGATTGCCAGGTGGTTACCTACGAGTTCGAGAACGTGCCCGTCGCCCCGCTGGCGGTGGTTCCGCCGGACCGGCTGGCCCCCGGCACCCGCGCGCTGGAGGTGGCGCAGGACCGGCTGCGCGAAAAGCGCTTCGTGGAGGAACTGGGCGGCCGCGCGGCGCCCTATGCCCCGGTCGACGCGGATGACGAGGTGCAGGCCGCCATCGAGCGGGTGGGTGCGCCCGGCATCCTCAAGACGCGGCGCGAAGGCTATGACGGCAAGGGCCAGTGGCGCATCGCCTCGGCGCATGAGGCCGGGGCCCTGCGCGTACCCCAGGTCGGGCTGGTCTATGAAGGCCTGGTCCGCTTCGAGGCGGAGTTCTCCGTGATCCTGGTGCGGGCGCGCGATGGCGAGGTGCGCTTCTGGGATTCGCCCGCGAATGTCCACGAAAGCGGCATCCTCGCCCGCTCATCGTTGCCGGCGCCGGCCGTAGTGGCCGAACAGGTGCCGGAAGCGCGGCGGCTGGCCCAGGCGGTGGCCGAGGCGCTGGGCTATGTCGGCGTGCTGACGCTGGAATTCTTCGCCACGCGGGAAGGGCCGGTGTTCAACGAGATGGCGCCCCGCGTGCACAATTCGGGGCACTGGACGATCGAAGGCGCCGTCACCAGCCAGTTCGAGAATCACATCCGGGCGATCTGCGGCCTGCCCTTGGGCCACTGCGCCACGCGCAGCACCCCGGTGGAGATGACCAACCTGATCGGAACCGGCGCCGCCGAAGCGATCGGCGCCCTGGCCGATCCCGGCGCGCATCTCCATTTTTACGGCAAGGCCGAGGCGCGCAAGGGCCGCAAGATGGGCCATGTGACGAAGGTGCACTGATGGGGCGCGAGATCGTTTTCGTAGTGGCGCGGGCGCTTGACGGGACGATCGCCGAGGCGGGCGACGTGCCGTGGAAGATCCGCGAGGACCTGCAGCGCTTCAAGCGGCTGACCATGGGCAAGCCGATGATCATGGGCCGCAAGACCTTCGACAGCCTGCCCGGCCTGCTGCCCGGCCGCCGGCACATCGTGCTCACCCGCCAGCGCGGCTGGAACGCGCCGGGCGCGGAAGTGGCCAATACGGCGGAGGAAGCGCTGGCGATGGCCGGCACCGACAACCCGGAGGGCGATATCGCGGTGATCGGCGGGGGGGACATCTTCGCCTTGTTCCTGCCGCTCGCCACGCGGCTCGAAATCACCGAGATCCAGGAGCACACGCAAGGCGACGTGTTCATGGCCGCGCCGGGCGACGACTGGCGCGAGATCGCGCGGGAGGAGCATCCGGCACGGGACGGCGACCCCGCCTATGCTTTCGTGACCTTTGAGAGGGCCGCCTCCGGCGCGCCGGAGCGCGTGGATTGACACGGTTCAGCCACCGCGATCCGGTGCCCGAAAGCCTGCGCGGCGCGATCCTGGCCCTGGGCAATTTCGACGGGTTCCACCTCGGCCACCAGCGGGTGGTCGCCGAAGCGGTGCAATGGGCCCGCGCCGAAGGGCGGCCGGCCATCGTCGCCACTTTCGACCCGCACCCGGTGCGCCACTTCGCGCCGCATGTGCCGCCGTTTCGCCTGACCACGCTCGATCAGCGCGAGGAGCTGTTCGCGGCCGCCGGGGCCGATGCCATGCTGGTGTTCGAGTTCGATACCGAGCTGGCGGCGACCTCCGCCGAGGATTTCGTGGGCGACCTGCTGGCGCGGCACCTCGGCGCGGCGGGTGTGGTGACGGGGGAGGACTTCACCTTCGGCAGGGACCGGGGGGGCGATTTCGCGCTGCTGGCCTCGCAAGGGGCACAGCACGGCATCGCCGCCCGCGCGGTGGGGCCGGTGAGCCTGGACGCGCTGCCGGTCTCCTCCAGCCGCATCCGCGATGCGCTGAAGGCGGGCGACTGCGAGACCGCCAGTCGCCTGATGACCCGCCCCTTCGCGGTGCGCGGCGTGGTCCAGCACGGGGACAAGCGCGGGCGCGAGATCGGCTACCCCACGGCGAACCTGGAGCTCGGGTCCTACCTGCGCCCGCGCTATGGCATCTATGCGGTGACCGGCCGCGTGCTGGAAACCGGCGAGATGCTCAAGGGCGCCGCCAGCCTCGGCATCCGCCCGCAATTCGAACCGGCGCGCGAATGGCTCGAGCCCTATTTCTTCGCCTTCTCCGGCGATCTCTACGGGCGCGAGATGGAAGTCGCCCTGCACCACTTCCTGCGGCCGGAAGCCAGGTTCGATTCCCTCGCCGCGCTGACCGCGCAAATGGCCGAAGACTGCAAGCGGGCGGCAGAGCTACTGGCCTAGCCCCACGCCCGATCCGCGAAAGCGCCTCGCCTCATCGCTGAAGCCTGCCCCGCCTCTTCACGCGCGCCGAACCTTGTCACAGCGCCGCCCGCCCGCTAGTGCGCCGCTCTTCCAGGACGCGGAGCGGTGGCCGAGTGGTCGAAGGCGCACGCCTGGAAAGTGTGTATACGGCAAAACCGTATCGAGGGTTCGAATCCCTCCCGCTCCGCCACTAACCCCCAGCACTGATCTCCACCGCCAGGGAATTCCCGCAAGCCCGCGGAAACTGCGGGACTGCGCCGCCCAATCCGTCACCAGGCGTCTGACGCAGGCCATTTCCCGGCACTTCCGGGCGCTTTTTGCGCCTGCGGTCTCCGCGTCCTTTGTGCTCGGTCCGGTTTCCCTGCTGTGCAGGGAATTGGCAGGGAATTCGGGAACGAAGCCAGCGATCCGGTCTTGCATATGCCGTGATCCGATTGGAATCTTCCTCTGGATTCAGTCTATTGCGAAAGTAGCCGATCAGAATTCCCTGTGATTTCCGGCAGGGAATTTTCAGCCGCTGGCAGGGGAGCGTCCGATCGCCTGGCAGGGTAATCCGCCAGCCGTCGATCAGGTGGACGCGGGCCATCCGAGCGCGCGACGCTGCTCGTTCCAGCACGGCGGAATGTCCGCGCAACGCAGCTCCTCGAGCGTCAGCGCCGGCGGCTGGCGACCGGTCAGAATGTCGCGCTGCAGGTCGGGCGCGAGGAACGCGAGGCGCAGGATTTGCCGGTCGTAGCGCGAGGCGGGGGCCTTCTCGAGGGCGGGAAGGCCCCTGTGCATGGACAGCATCCGGTGAGCCTTGCGCAGGGCGCGGATCAACGACGGGTCGGGCAATGCGACGCGCGAGCCCGTGACAATCGATCGCTTGCCGCCGCGTAGCGGGAGTACCTGGAGAACCTCGATCCAGCAGGACTGCCGCGTGGCGTGAACGATCCGCTCATCGTCCAGCAGCCTCGGCGCGATATCCGGGGCAAGTTCGCCGGGCATGTCGACCAGGAATCCGTGGTCGTGCAGCCGAACCTGGAGCGGAAGATCGAGCGGGACGCCGGCAAGCGGAACCCAGCGCTCCACAAGTCCGGCGAGGAGCTTCTCGAACGCGGGCGCGGGAAGGCGCCGAATGGCATCGTCAGCCTTGTGCCGTTCTCCCTGCTGGAGCGGCGTCGATACATAGTACCGATAGAGCCGTCCGCTCTTGCCTCGTGAGAAGGTCGGGCTCATCGGCGAGCCCGACGCATCGAACAGCCGGCCGACGAGGGGGGCTCTGGCCACCCGCTGCTCGCCGTTGTTACGGTGACGCCGGGCCTGATGATCGAGTCGCTCCTGAACCTCGTCGAACAGGCCCTGCTCGACGATGGGCTCGTGCCCACCCTCGTGGATCACACCCTTGTGCGGAATGCGTCCGAGATAGATCGGGCTGCGAAGCAGGTGGAACAGCGCTCCGCGGCTGAACGGCAGACCGCCCACGGTCCTGCCCGAACCGGTGACGCGTCGCTTGGACACGATACCCTGATCCGTCAGCTCGCGCTGAAGGGCGTGAACCGATCCCAGTTCGAGGTATCGGGCGAAGATGTGACGGACCGTTTCGGCCTCGCCCTCGTTCACCCGCAGGATCCGTGTGCCGGATGCGGGAAGGTCATAGCCGAGCGGAGGGTTGCCACCCATCCACATGCCCTTCGCCTTGGAGGCGGCGATCTTGTCGCGGATGCGTTCGCCGGTGACCTCGCGCTCGAACTGGGCGAACGAGAGCAGCACGTTTAGCGTCAGACGACCCATGCTGCTGGTCGTGTTGAACGCCTGCGTCACGCTGACAAAGCTGACGTCCCTCGCGTCGAAGCGCTCGACGATGCGGGCGAAGTCAGCGAGGGATCGGGTCAGCCGGTCGATCTTGTAGACCACGACCACGTCGACGAGTCCGGCATCGATGTCGGTCAGCAGGCCCTGGAGGGCCGGGCGCTCCATGGTCCCGCCCGAGTATCCGCCATCGTCATAGAGCGCGGGAAGGGCCTTCCAGCCCTCGTGGGCCTGACTCTTGACGTAAGCCTCGCCGGCCTCGCGCTGGGCATCGAGGCTGTTGAACGACTGGTCGAGCCCCTCGTCCGAACTCTTGCGGGTATAGATCGCACAGCGGATGATCTTGCGGCTCACGATGCGTCCCGGAGTCCGAAGAAGCGCGGGCCGTTCCACTTGCTGCCGGCAATGGCGCTCGCCGCTGCCGACAGGCTCGGAAACAGCTTCCCTTCCCAGCTGAACCCGTCCTCCTCGACAACGATCTCGACCTCGCGGCCTTTCCACCGCCGGGTCAGCCGGGCGCCGATCCCGAGATGGCGACCTTCGGGCTCGGTTGTGCCCGTTCGCGCGAGCAGTTTCCTTGTCTGCCCGTCGAGCCCGCCAAGAGCCTCCGCCTGGATGCGCCACGCCAGCATCATCCGCATGATGGGGACCGAGCGAAGGGAGGGAGGAACGCCGTAACGCTCCTCCCAGAGCTGGCGCAGATCGTCGAGATCCATTGTCGTAACGCTGGCGACAACGGTGTGCGCGGACGCGCGGCTCATTGGGCGGCGATCCGATAGCGCCGCACGTCGTCCTCCTTCTCGCTGATGATGACGTGCCCCTTCTTCTTCAGGCCGGTCAGCGCGGCGCGGGTGGTGTGGGGCAGCCAGCCGGTGGCGGCGACCATCTCTTCCAGGTTCGCGCCCTCGGGACGCTGCAGGAGCAGGAGGACCCGGCTGATCTTGCTCACGGCCTTCACGGTCGATGTCTCCGCCGGCTTTGCCGCGTTCCCCGTATCCGGCGTGGGCACGGAAACATCACCGCCGGTCGCTCCGGCTTCCGGCGTGCGCGCGAACCTGCGGGTGCGCTTTGGCTTTGCGATCTGGGTCATGGGTGGTTCTCCGGTTGCGGAGCGGCTCGATTGCCGCTCCCACCACCCGAAGCCCCGCCCGGTCGCGCCGGTCAGGGCGTGCGCTGGCCGTGCAAGGCGCGATTCACGTGAAGACCAATGCTCGGTTCCCAAGCGAAGTCGAATGGAAAGTCAGCAACCCGCGAAAAGCTGGTTATGGACTTGGGCGCGATATCCGGGCGTCGTATCGACCATGGACGATGATACTCTCGATCTGATCGTGCTCCTGTGCACCAGAGTCGGCATAATCATGGAAGACATGAGTGTAATCGCGCTCACAATCCGGGCGCTGGATGATGAAGGGCGCGGGGCAGCGCTTGCTGAGTTGCGAACTGCTGCTCGCAACATTGAACTGCTTGTTAGGGCGGCTGAAGCACTCGACCGCTAAGTCGACGAACCGGAACGGCAGATTATGGAGCGCGACTGGCAGATAGCTGCCGCTCAACTCCTCAAAACGCGGCGGTAGCTAAGCGCCCTCATCTCGGTCATTCAGACACTCGCGAAGTTTCGCTGAAAGCTGCCGTTTGTTCAGACCAGCGTTGAGGGCAGCGTTGCGCCCTTATCTCAGCCGTAAAGGCGTCTTGCCTCAGGCGCCGACCAGTTCGCCCAGCGTCAGCGCCTCATAACCGTTGAAGAAGCTCTCGAAGCGGAAGCGGTGTACCGCGCCGTTCCTGTCGCTTAGTATTACGTCGGCTTCGCCGAGCGGGCCGCGCCGCTGTGCCCCGGCATAGCTCGCCGCGGCGGCGAACAGTTCCTGCTCGCTGAGCTGGCCGAACTTCGCGGTAAACTGCGGTGACTGTACGCAATATCGGCAGGGATTGGTCGGATCGAATGTCGCCTCGCGGCGGCCCGGATGCGGGTGGCCGCTCACTAGCGCCACGAGCACGCGCCCGCCATGCCCTTGCTCGACATAGCGCCACAGCGTCGAGGTGATGGTGTTGCCGAATGTGCCGCTGAGGTCGCGGACATTGGCGATGGTGGGCGCGGTATCGCAGGCCTCGTCGCGGAACCGGCCCGCTAGGAACAGCAATTGTCCGGCCGCGTAATTGGCTTCGGCTTCCATGATCTCATGGCAGCTCGGGGTCAGCGTCTGCTCGGTGTCGCCAAGCATCATGCCCGCATGCCACGGGATGATATCGTGCCCGATCTCATGCGCTTCGTTCCAGCGATGCTTGAGCTTGGGAAGCGTCCTGTCGATCAGGATGCGCTTGCGGTCCGGAAGGTAGAGCGCCTTGAGGCTCAAGGTGCGGATGGCATCGCGCAGCAGCGTGGGCCGCTTGAGAACCTGGACACCCGCGATCTTGAGCTTGGAGAGGGTCTCGCGCAGCAGGCCGTCGTCGTCCGAGCTGTAGAATTGGCGGTCGAGCTTGAGCAGCTCGCGGACGATCCTGAGGTCGAGCGGAGGCTCGGGTGTGCCAAGTCCGCGCAGAATCTTGGCTATTTGTTCGTCGATGTCGCGAACGGTCCGATCGTCAAGACTGGGATTTTTCACGTGAAGTGCTTGAGCCCTTGTCGTTTAATACGGCAATGAAGGCTTCAAGTGCAGCTAATTCCTCGTCTGTCAACTTCTGCACTGATTCAGAACGGGCGGCAAATCGCACCGCTTCGACGCCGAGACCGGGATCGTTGGCCGCCGTAAGGCCTGCGAGCTGCATCAGCCGTGGCTGCGGTACGTTGAAGAATTGCGCGAGACGATAGATCGAGCGGGGCCGGGCAATATAATGGATATCGTCCTCGATCGCGAGCAGCTCGCTCGCATCGAGATCGGCTTCCCTCGCAAACTGCTCGACGCTCATCTGACGCTGGCGCCGCATCAGGCCGACGAAGCGTCCAAAGGCAAGCCGCGTGGTGTCCGCAGCCGTATCGACCGGCGGATCGATTGCGAGCGCACCCGCGGCAATCACCGCGTCGCCTTCCCGGTCGGCTTTCGCCAGCCACCAATCCTTGCTTCTGTTGAGCTCCATGTCGGTCACTCCTCCTCGAGGAACGCTTGAGCTTGCGCTTCGGTCATTTCGAAATAGCGCAGATCGTGCACGGCCGGGTCGGGACCCAGGTCGCAAAGACCCGATCGGCGATAGAAATCGTCGGCCCGCGGCAGCGAATGCAATCCGATCCGCCCTTTGAAACCTTCCGCTGCACTCAGTGCGCTTGCGGCCACCAGAAGCGCCGAGCCGACGCCTCGCAGCCGCGGCGGATCGAAACCGAGATCGGGGCGGTTCCACGGCGCCGTCTCGAGATAGTCGACATAGACCAGCGGCTTGCCCTTCTGCGACGGCTCGCGCGCGAATTGGTTGAGATCAACCCGGGCCATGCCTTGGGTCTGGCCGCCCGAGACGACGCTGAAGCCGGCAAAGCCGAGCAGCCCGTCGATCTGGGCCATCTTGCGGTCCCAGTTCCAGTGCCAGTTCTCCGGCCAGTCGGCGAGCGAACCCGCACCGCGCTCGCGCAGTTGCGCGATCAGCAGCGGCTGCCAATGCTCGCGCCAATCGAGCAGCTGCGCTTCCTCGATCGCATCGCGCAGGTCCGCCTGTACGGGCTCGCCGCTGTCGCCGTCACGCAGATAGATGGTCCAACTGGTGGCCATCAGATCAGCATCAATTCGGCCTTCTCACGGGTATCGTCATTCTCGAAGACGAGCTTGTCGCCTTTCTCAACGCGCGCATCGATCGCCTGATAGAGGCGGAGCGCCTGGCGCAGAACCGCCGTCTTGGTCAGATCCTTGCGCGCGGACAACTCGCCCAAAACCGCCATTTCGGCGTCCGTGAGATTGAGAGTCATCGTTCGCTTGACCATTCGTCAGCACTCCTTCCGCATTTGAACATGCTCTTTTCAAGCAATTTTGTCAACAGGAAGTGGCTATGAGATACACCTTGCATAGCTAGAAAATAGCTATTATATGCCGTACCCATCAAGGCCTTTTTGAAGGTCCAGGAGATTTTTCATGGCGCGCGAGCATGTCGATCACAAAGAAATCGCGGCATTCGCCCAAGACAAGGTGAACCTGCCCAAGGACAAGGCTGACACCTACCGCGCGCAAGCGAAGCGGCTGCGCGAAAAGCTGGAATCCTATCTCGCCGAGCACCCCGATTTCTCGCTGCGCAAGATGCTGCTCTCGGGCAGCCTCGCCAAAGGCACCGCACTGCGCTCGCTCAACGACATTGACGTGGCCTGCTATATCACCGGCGCGGACGCGCCTCAGGACAGACAGGCCCTGCTCGACTATCTCGCCGAACGCCTGCGCAAGGCCTTCCCCAATTTCACCTACGATCAGGTGCAGCCGCAGACTTATAGCGTGACTGTGTCCTTCAAGGGCACCGGGCTCGATGTCGACGTGGTTCCGATCCTCTATGACGGCGATCCCGACTGGTACGGGAACCTGGTAAGTCAGGACGATGGCTCGTTCCTCGAGACCAGCATTCCGCGCCATCTCGATTTTTGCCGCGCGCGCAAGAATGCGCAGCCGGTTCATTTCGCGCAGGTCGTGAGGTTGATCAAATACTGGGCGCGCCGAATGAAAGCCGAGCAAGAAGGCTTCCGCTTCAAGTCCTTCATGGTCGAACTCATCATGGCCAAGCTGTGCGATGACGGTCTTGGCCTCTCGGATTACCCCGAGGCGCTGCAGCACTTCTTCACCTACCTCGCGAGCAGCGAACTCGCCGAGCAGATCGTTTTTGAAGACTATTACGCGCCTTCGAGCGTGCCAGCCTTCTCCGATCCGGTGCGGATCATCGATCCCGTCAATCCGAAGAACAATGTAAGCGGCCTCTACACGCCCATGCAGGCCCGCATGATCGCTGACGCAGCGCTCGATGCCGGCGACGCTATCGATGCGGCACTCTTCGCGCGGACCAAACAGGACACGGTGCGTCACTGGCAAAGGGTCTTCGGGCCCGCTTTCCAAGGATAGGACCGATGGCGTCGAGCTACACTCTGAGCGACAGCGTAAGCTTCTCGATTGCCCATGCGCGCCACCTCGCATCGAAGGTGGCCGCCGACCTGAAACGTATGCAGCGTTTCTATCGCAAGCCGTCCGACGTTTCGATCGCGCAATACGAAGAGGAGTTGGTCGCGCTGCTCAAGGCCGGCTATCTCGGTACCGTCACCTATGGCTTCAAGCGCAACGACCAATGGATCGAGCCCGCTCTGCGCTACACTGCGCGCGACCTCGCGGGGATGTGGGCTGACGACGACGATCCCGGCCGCGTGAAGCCCAATTGCGATATCAGCGGGGCGAGCTTCTACAGCTATCTCACCTACAGCACGGCCTGGAATGATCTGACGAGTGACGAAAAGGACGCCTGCAAACAGGGGCTTCCCTTTCAGCGCGGCGGCGGCACTGAACCGACCATCGCGGGCTATCTAGAAACCGACCGCAGCTACTCAGCCGGAGGCCGGGCGCTCGACCGCGCCAGCGTGAGGAGCTGGTGATGCAGCAGCAACCCGCTTTCGACACGCTGTTCGAGCGCCGTCTCGCCTATCCCGACATCGAGCCGCAGGAGCGGCTTGCCCGGCTCGTCGGCCTCGACGAGCACAAGGACCGTCTGGCCAAGATGCTCGGTATCCTCGTCAATCCGGCAGGCATAGAAAACTGGGCGCGGACCCATCATTCCGAGGCCGCGCATCTGGTGGCGGCGGTCCGCTCGCGCCCGCCGCTCGTCGTGCTCGCGGGAGATGTCGGTTCGGGCAAGACCGAACTTGCCGAAACCATCGGCGATCGCGTCGCGCGCCAGGAAAAGATCGAGATCACCTTGCTGCCGCTCAGCCTCGCTTCCCGAGGCCAGGGGCGGGTCGGCGAGATGACCCAGCTTATCGCTGCCGCCTTCGACCAGACCGCCGCCGAGGCCCGCAAGCTGCGCGGGTCGGGCACCAAGGCGCGCGGGGCGGTGATTCTGCTGGTCGATGAAGCCGACGCGCTCGCCCAGTCGCGCGAAGCCGCGCAAATGCATCACGAAGACCGCGCCGGGGTCAACGCCTTCATCCGCGGAATCGATCGGCTCGCCGAAGGCGGGCTGCCGGCAGCGGTAATCATGTGCACCAACCGCCTCTCCGCACTCGATCCGGCGGTCAGGCGCCGCGCCGCCGAGATCCTCACCTTCACGCGACCCGACGAAGCGCAGCGCAAGTTCCTGCTCGAACGCGCGCTCGCGCCCGCCGGGCTGTCGGCCAAGCACATTGCCGGAATGGTCGCCGCGACCGGCGCCGAAGGCGAACGCCCCGGCTTCACCTTTTCCGACCTTACCCAGCGGCTGCTCCCCTCGATCGTGCTCGCGGCCTATCCCGACCGCGCGATCTCCGGCGCCGAAGCTCTTGCGATCGCGCGCGCCATGGCGCCGACGCCGCCCTTTCGCGATGCGGCCGCCCCGTGACTGACGCGGTAACCGTCCGCCGCGATGGCGATCTCTTCCAGGCGCGGTTGTTCTGGCTGCGTGCGGCACGGCTGCTCATTCCTGGCGCGGGCGTGAGCCGCGTGGGTTTCGAATGCGGACCCAAGGCCTTCGACGACATCTGGATCGAATACGAAGCCGGAAGAGGGCCGCGCGGGCCGACGGGGGCCTTCATCCGCCGCGAGCACGTCCAGTGCAAGTGGCATGTTGCGCCCGGGACCTACGGCCATGCGGACCTGGTCGATCCCGAGTTCATCAACGCTTCGGCCCATTCGTTGCTTGCGCGCGCCTATCAGGCCCAACGTTCCTTTTCGCCTGCCGAGGGCCTGCGCTTCAAGCTCGTGACCAATTGGCAGATCGCGCGCGAGGATCCGCTCAGTCGCGCGATTGCCGCGCGTTCGGGCGCGCTGCGGCCGGATCGTCTCGGCGAGGGCAAGACCGCCCGCTCGGCCATGGGCGGCTTGCGCCGCTTGTGGCGCGATCATCTCGATATTGATGACGCGGCGCTGCTTGCTTTCGCGCCTCATTTTGCGTTCGGCGCCGCCGGCAGTCTCGACGACCTGCGCGAGACCATGGACCTCGTCCTGCAGGCTGCCGGAATGACGACCGCTGCAGGGGGAGCGAGCGCCACCCTTTACGACGAACTCGTCTTCGCCTGGATGGCCCAGGGTCGCCGCGAATTCGACCGCGCCGCGTTCCGGCAGGCCGTCGCAGACGAGAAGCTGCTCGAGGGCGGACCCAAGACCAAAGTGGCGATCGGCGTGAAGTCGTTCGAGCATGGCTTCGATCCCCTCGAAGGGCGCTGCGGCGAAGTGCTCGATCTCACCCCCGAATTCGATCAGCGCTTCCTCCGCAACGAACGCGACTGGGCAGAGGATATCTACCCTCGGCTACGCGCATTTCTCGGCGATGCCGCTCGCAATGCCGTCCAATTACGCTTGGCGCTCGATGCGCATCTCACGCTTTCCTTCGCCGCAGGCAGCGTGCTCGACCTCAAATCGGGGCGTGATATCGAGATCGAGCAGCGCACTTTTGGACGCTCGATCTGGTCGCCCCGTGACTGCGAGCCTGATGCCAACTGGCCGCAATGGTCGCGCGAATTCAGGGATCTCGGCGACGGCGAGAGCGAGAACGAGGGACTGGTGGTCGCGATCGGCCTCACTCATGACATCGGCGGCGCTGTCGAGAGCTATGCGCGCGAGCATTTGTTCCCGAGCAGCGCGGGCCGGATACTGCTGCTCCGTCCCGAGGGCGGCGCGAATAGCCAGGCGGTGCGCTGCGGCCGCCACGCCTTCGATCTGGCAGCGCAAGCGGTCGAGATCATTCGAAGTGAGAACCCCCATGGCGGATCGACACACCTGTTCCTTGCTGGGCCAGGCGCGTTCGCGTTTTTTCTCGGGCAGCGCCATCCCCTGCTTGAGCCGATCCAGCTTTACGAGTTCGATTTCGAAGGCATCCGGGAACGCAGCTATTTTTCTTCGCTCTCTCTACCCGTTTCCAAGGGCATTGCTGGTAAAACTACTCAAAGTTGATCGAATCTGGTTATGCTCGAAACCTTAATATTGGTTTTGAAATTTGGTAGAAGACAGGAAGGTCTATAGGGGGCGGCGAACCGTGCCGAAGACGATAGTTATTCTTCTCGACGGGACCTCAAACGAGATCGAGTGCGACCGGACCAACGTCCTAAGGCTCTACGGAACCCTGACGAAGGACAAGGGCCAGTTGGTCTTTTACGATCCTGGCGTTGGGACCTTCGGTGCAGAAGGCACATGGTCGCGCCTCCGGCGCAAGAGTGCGGAAGTATGGGGTCTCGCAACCGGCTGGGGTCTCGACGAGAACGTTAAGCAGGCATACCGCTTCCTCGTTAAAAACTACGAGCGTGGCGAGGGGGGGAATGATCGCGACCGAGTCGCGCTCTTCGGCTTCAGCCGCGGCGCATATTCGGCAAGGGTCTTGGCAGGCTTCATCAATGCCTTTGGCCTGATGGCGCCGCAGCAACTTAACCTGCTCGACTATGCCTACCGCGCATACAAGCGAATCGGCGAAAACGGGAGCGACGACTCGTTCGAGGAAATCCGCCTTTTCGATCGGATCGCAAAGCCCGACCATCCCCCTATCCGGATTCTCGGCCTCTTCGACACCGTAGCGTCAGTGTTCGAAAGCGGTCGATCAGGCTTACGCCTCAAATCGCACGCTTTCACCCGAAACAACCGGAGCGTAGAGACAATCGTTCACGCGGTCGCGATCGACGAGAGGCGGACTATGTTTCGTCCGCAATTGTGGGGAGACGAGCGCAGATACCATACGGGCCCTTTCGACAACGGACAAGGCGCGCCGCAAGACGTGCATGAGGTCTGGTTCGCCGGCGGTCATGGCGATGTGGGTGGTGGCTACTCGGAGAAGGAAAGCGCACTTTGCAAGGTCCCGCTCCTCTGGATGATAGAGCATGCCAAACGCTGCGGCCTGCGCTTCTCCAAGCGCAGCATCAACTCTATCGTCCACGGGAAATACGATAGCGAGCGCTATGTACCACCCGATCTGTTGGGTGCCGCACACGGCACCATAACCGTAGGCTGGGCGGTGCTTGAATTCCTGCCACGCAAGCTACCAACCAACTCCGGACGGCCCTCGATCTTCGGCGTCGGGCTTCCGCTGTTCGAGGCGCGCCATGTCCCTAGCGGCGCCTTCATACACGCCTCGGTGGCCACCAGACTGCGTACGGGAGGCTACGAACCCCGAAATATTCCGCACGACCACGTGATAGTCGGCAGCCCTGTCGATGCTGAAGCCGGAGCGCAAAACCCCGAGAAGTAGGGATAGGAACCAACCATGCCCATCGCAGCGAATGATTGCGCTCCGTACGCGTCGACTGTCCTCTTCGAAGTTCACAATGTAGAAGAGGTGGACCTCGTTGCTGTACGTCAACTCGTTATCGGCCTGATCCGCGACATGAGGGAGGGCGACGTGCGACGCGGCACGATCATCGATAGGACGGTCTCGCGCCCACCAGCCGTTGTGATGGAAGAGGACATCTCCTTCGGCGTCGTCCACGTGGCCGAACGGAGGCGGCCCGGCTGGTATCTAGGCGAAGACGCTGAGGACCGCCTCAACCATCTCGTCGTGCTGGCTGCCAGTGGTCGGATCCTCTCCGTGACTTCGACGGACGGCGGACTGAGGGACCGGGTGATAGCCGCTCTACGCGGTTCCGACGCAGTTGCGGTCGCCGGTCTCAGACCTCTGGGGCGCGACGAGATGGAACGGGCATTCGTCGGCAGCGAGGTGAAGACGGTTTGGCTCTCGGCCACGCACAGGCGAGTGGCGGTCAAGCCAGACGCGAAGGTCCTGTCAGGTATAGAGCTCGAATCGGCGTTCGATCCGTTGGACGACCAGACATACGCGTTCACGTCCATCAGGACGCCCTCGCTTGGCGACCGACGTATCGTCGGCGCCAACCCATCTAAATCCCGGCTCTGGATCGGCCCGTCGCGGACTTGGGCAGATTTCACCGGGCAGATCGCGAGCATCTTTCGCAGAATCGAGCAGGTCCGGGCAGACGCCGCAACGGCATGGTCGACGCTTCCAGTGCTAGCCCGTCCGTCGGCCAGCATGGAGGGCATAGGCCAGCCATACGACATGACGACCATCGTGCCCGAGATCGTCTCGGTGGACGGCGCGGGTGATGACGACGATGGATGGCGCGCCGAGTTCGCGGACGCGGCACGGTTCGAGATTTTAGAGGGGGGCCAGGGAACCGACTTCCGGACCCATATCTGGTGGGGGGACGATCCGTGTGGGACGATCGCCTACCGTTTCGAGCAGGACAACGACGGGGTGAAGCTCAGCGCAACGGTCGAGGAGTGGGACGCGGGCCTTCCCCATTCTGACACGATCAGGAAGTTTTGCGTCGATGGGAAGAACCTCACGGTCTACTACGATACCGGCCACACTTTCGCGCGCGGCGCCTTCTACGGCACGCAGTTCCGCGACCAGCCGTTCGAGAACTGGAGCTGGACTGCGCTCGACGGATACCGGGTGAAGGCGGAGAAGCCGCTGATTGGCAAGGCCCTCAATATCGAGGGCATGGGCAACGAGGCCGACAACTCGCTCTTCGGCTACATGGTTAAGCGCTGGGGCATCGTTGAGGGTCAGCCCGGTCCCAGTGGCTGGCTTGCATGCGACGATGGTTCCATGGAGTCCGCCGACTTCATCCACTTGGACGGCAAAGGCCGTACGCTCTCGCTCATCCACGTCAAGGGCAGCGGAACCGCTTCAGCCACCCGGGGGGTCTCGGTCACCGACTACGAGATCGTGGTCGGCCAGGCGATAAAGAACCTACGCCACCTCGACCGTGGGTTGCTCATCGAAAAGCTTGAGGCCGGCACCGATCACCAGATCGCGACAGCGACTTGGTTCGACGGGGTTAGGCGGCCGAACCGCGACGACTTTCTCGATGCTCTGCGCGCAGTGGTCGATTCCTACAGGCGGCGCGTGATTGTGTTCCAACCACGAGTACGTCGCATGGAACATGCGGCACTGAGGGCGAGGATCGATGCGGGTCAAGACGATGTCCACATTCGCCGACTGAAGCAGCTCGACACCTTGCTGCTCGCTGCGAGGGCCGACTGCTACAAGCTTGGAGCGGACTTTGAAGTGCTCGCACACGACGACAGCTAAAGCGTCAATCGGTTGTCCGGCCTCGGCGACGACATCGAAGGCTTGCTCGAGGTTGCCGAAGCTGCCGTAGATTGAGCCGCGTGGACGAGCCGTCCGGTTTGGTGGCATTTCTATCCAAGACCGGACCGTCCGCACTCGTGAAGGGTTCCGGGCGCCGGAGGCGTACGGAAGTCCCCGAAGCACGAACCACGGGCCGCACGCGATGAGCTATGGGGTTTTCGGGTTTCGGCTGGTCCGGGGGCGAGTAGCCAGGGCACCAGGTTGGACCGTGGCTGCCGGGATTATGGCTGGCGAGCGAGGTAGATCCGGACTGCGATCGCTGCCTGATGTGGTCGTCGGGGCGACTGCTGGCGGTGATTGCACAGGCGGTGACATTGCCGGAAGCGCAGTGGCTACGTGGCGTGCTGGAGGCGATCCATGCCGGATCATGGCGTGATCTTCCGGTTCGGCGATGGCGCGGGCGGCGCGGCGCGGGGCTGCTGCCAGCGGGCGAAGACCTCGATCACGACCATCTGCCCACCGCAGCAAGGGCACGGCGGCCGCGTGTCAGGCGGCTCTTCGGGCGCGTTGTCTTCGGGAGGCGGTGCGACCGCCAGCAGCCTGCGGGCAAGCGCCAGGCTCTCCTTGCGGGTTCCGCCGGCGAGCAGGCCATAGTGGCGGATGCGGTGGAAGCCACGTGGCAGGACGTGGAGCAGGAAGCGGCGGATGAACTCGTCGGCAGGGAGCGTCATGACCTGCTGGCGGTCGGCGCCGGCACGGCGATAATCCTTATAGCGGAAGGTGACGCCGCGCTGGTCGAAGGAGATCAGCCGACCGTTCGAGATCGCGACCCTGTGCGTGTAGCGCGACAGGTATGCCAGCACCGCCTCTGGGCCGGCGAAGGGCGGCTTGGCATAGACGATCCAGCGCTTCTTCCGGACCGGCGCGAGGTGGCGCAGGAAAGCACGCCGGTCGGCGAGGCCGGATAGCTTGCCGAAGAAGGCGAGCCTGCCGGCATCGTGGAGTTGGAGTAGCTTCGTCAGGAATAGTCGGCGGAACAGCGCTCCGAGGACTCGCACCGGCAGCAGGAACGCAGGGCGCGACGATATCCACCGGTCGCCATCTGGTACGATACCGCCGCCGGGCACGATCATGTGGACGTGCGGATGGTGGGTCAGCGCCGATCCCCACGTATGGAGGACGGCGGTGATACCGATGCGGGCGCCCAGGTGCTTGGGATCGGCGGCGATGGTGAGTATCGTTTCGGCTGCCGCCTTAATCAGCAGATCGTAGACCAGCGCCTTGTTGGCAAAGGCGATGGCGGCGATCTCCGCCGGCAGCGTGAACACGACATGGAAGTATCCGACCGGCAAGAGGTCGGCCTCCCGCGCTTCCAGCCACGTGCGCGCGGCGGCGCCCTGGCACTTCGGACAATGCCGGTTGCGACAGCTGTTGTAGGCGATCCGCCAGTGCCCGCAGTCTGTGCAAGCCTCGACGTGACCGCCCAGCGCAGCGGTGCGGCAATGCTCAACCGCCGACATGACCTTCAGCTGATGCAGGCTCAGATGCCCGGCATGGGCGGCCCGGTAGGCAGGCCCTGCGCTGCGGAAGATGTCGGCGACCTCGAGAGAGGTCCGCACCGGCTCAACCGGGAGGTGTCGCCTCTGTGGGCGTGAACAGGCCGAGCCGATCGAGCGGACTGGTCACCGCCCGTACGGTCTTCGTCGCCACCTTGGTGTAGAAGGCGGTGTTCTCCAGCTTGGCATGGCCGAGCAGCGCCTGGATGATGCGGATGTCGGTGCCGTCCTCGAGCAGGTGCGTGGCGAAGCTGTGTCGCAGCGTATGCGGGCTGACCCGCTTGGCGATCCCGGCCGCCTGCGCCGCTTCGGCCACGACGCGGTGGAGCTGCTTGGTCGAGATCGGCTTGAGATGATGCTGGCCGGGGAACAGCCAGCCATCGCGGTGCATCACGCCCTGTTCGCGGCCCAGCTTCCACCATTGGCGCAGCAGCACGAGCAGGTCGGCCGGAAGCATGGCGTTGCGGTACTGTCCGCCCTTGCCGCGCTCCACCCTGAGCAGCATGCGTTCGCTGTCCACGTCGCGCACCTTGAGCATCGAGACCTCGCCCACGCGCAGGCCCGCGCCATAGGCGACCGAGAGCGCCGCCTGGTGCTTAAGGCAAGTGGTCGCCCCCAGCAGCCGGGCCACCTCGTCGCGGCTCAGCACCACCGGCAGCTTGCGGATCTGCTTCATGCGCACCAGGCGGCGGGCGAGGTCGGGGCGATCGAGCGTATGCGTGAAGAAGAAACGCAGCGCCGCGACGATGCTGTTCATGGTCGGCACCGGCATGCCGCCCTCGCGCTGCTCGATCTGGAAGCGGCGCAGATCCTCGGCGGTGGCCGTATCGGGTGGGCGCCCGAGGAAAGTGGCGAACCGCCCGACATCGCGGATGTAGTTGCGCTGCGTCTCGCGGCTGAAATGCCGCATGTTCATGTCGTCGATCAGCCGCTGACGCAGCGGGCTGACAGGCTCGGCGGTGGCAACAGGTACAAGCTCGTTCATCGGTCGACTCCTTGGTTGAAGGAGCCGAGATGCTCTGCCCGCGTCCGGCCTTGCTCAACCCAGGCGCAGCGCCCGCCGTTCTATCTCAACCGCACCGCCAGGACCCTCCGCGGAGCGGTTCGTGCGTCGGCCCAATTTAGGCCGCTCCGCTAAGCGCCCTAGGTACGGTCATCCGCCGCCCGCGCCGAGGATCCCAAAAGCCGTCATTCGTGAAGAGGGCTCCAACCCTTGACACAGGGTAATGTGGCGGACACCTGCGGCCAGTTCACCACGCGCAACCTGAGCATCTAACAGTAATTACGATCCAGTCGTGCCCCCTGTGAGCTTGGTCGTGCGAATGGATCTGGTTCTAGCGCCGTGGCACGCGGAAGCAGACTGAGATAGCGGACCTCAGAGCTGCGCGACCGGACGCCGGTCGAGCTTATGATCACGATTACGCCCGAGTTGCATCAGCAGTTCGCTGACTATACTATTGCCTACCGCGAGACCTGCGGCACCGAACAACCGGCCGAGGATCGGCCGCTGGACGCTGATCATGCGCGAGAACCCGAAAGCCTTCGGCGCGCGGGAGCAGCGCCTGTAGGTCTCAACCCGCGGCGGTGTTTGCATTAGCTTTGCCACGCTCAGGTGTCGTCGCGCATCGGCCAGTTGAGCGGGATGAGCGCCTTGCGCGATGCCCGCGTCCAGCGCTCTCGCGTCGCCGCCACGTACCGCGGGTCATCGGCAAAATACGCGTGTTCGATCAGCAGGACCTGCAGGCCCGATCTCGCCGCCACCTGCTTGAACAGGAAGTCGATATGCCGGCGCATCGCCTGGATATCCTCATCCTCGTCGCTCGCGGTGATCTGCCGCTCGTCTTCATCGGCGCCGCGTGTCGGGAAATAGGGTCGGCTGATCTGGTCGAGCACCAGCAATCCCGGCACCGGGGCATCTACTTCTTCGAGATAGCGCTGGATGGCAAAGGCCAGCGCTATGTGGATAGCCAGATAATTCTGGTCCGATCCGACGTCGGGCATCCGCAGCATCGTGCGGCTGCCCGCCTCAATCACTCGGATTTCCGGAATGCGCGAGGAGAAGAAAAGCTCGGAATCGACGCAGGGGGCGACAGTCGGCAGCGCCCTAAGCACTTCCGTCGCGTAGGAGGAGATCTTGGCCTCGGCGCGCTGCAGCCGGATTTCCTTGGACTCGCGATCCACTTGCGATTCCAGCTGAGCGATCTCGGCGCGAAGCACCGAAAGGTCGGCGGTCGGCTGCCGCGGCTCGTCAGCGCTGGTCTGCAGGAAGAAGGATACGCGGCCTTGCAGATGGGCCTTCGCTTGGGAAATGTCCGCTAGGCGGCGCGTCTCGTCGGTTTGCCGAAGCCAGCTCTTGATCTGCTCGTCGACCTCACGGAGCTGACGATTGAGCGTGTTTATTTCCTTCGCGAGCGCTTCGTCATGCTCGACGAGCTGCGGGCGGACCCGCTCGACGGCGACTGTTTCGGCCCGCACTTTGGTGAGTGTATCCGCGAGCACCGCCGCTGCATCGCGCCCGCGCTTCGAGGGCGCATCGCACAACGGACAGGTGTGTTCGCCGTCGCCGAGCTTGAGATGTTCGGATAGCATCAGCCGGTCTCGCTGCCGGGTGACCGTGTCGCCGAAGCCCGAGGCGTCGACGAGCGCTGCCTTCGCCGCATCCCGGCGACGTCTGGCGCCGGCGAGTGTGCCAAGGATCTCGCGGCGCCGAGCGTGCAGGGCGCCGAGTTCGCTGTCCTTGGGATAACTCGCCGCGTCAATTACGCTGTCCCCGACACGACGCAGTTCAGCGAGCATATCGTCCTCGCGCCCGTCGGGCGAAGGCGCATCGGTCATCGCAAAGCGATGCGCCTCGACCAGCAATCCGTAAGCCCGTTGCTTCAAGGCGGTCTCAGCCGACTGCCGCGCCCGATCCTTGCTCTCTGCCTGGGCGAGCGCGCGTTGCAGCTGGCGCAAGCGGCGTTCCGCCAACGCGCCCCCTTCGTCTGTTGCCCGCAGGAAATAGGGCATCGTCGCAATGATGTCCCGCGCCTTGTCCGGCTTCTCCAGGCCGTGCAGCAGCACCGATTCGCTGTCGATGACTTCCTTGGTCACGAACATATAGGGCGTAATGTGCCGCACGCTCGTACGCCCCCGGGCGTCGCCATTGGCATCGGGTAGATGCCCCAAATCGCCGATGCCGAAGGCCTTTTCCAGAAAGGCTTTGGCTGCATCCACCGTCGTCGCGCCGTCAAATTCGGCGACGGAACTGGGCAGCGGCAGATCCCGGCCTGCGGCCGCAAACATCCTGGTGCTGGTGGTCTGCCCGTCGGGAGGAATGAGACGGCCGACGATCATCTCCTGATCCCCGGCTACCCATTTGACGCCGACCGCCATAGCGCGGCGGCGGATATGGACGGGCAGCTCGCATTTGCTCGACCCGAGGCAATAGTCGATTGCCTTGATCAGCGCGGACTTGCCGGTGCCCGACGCGCCGGTGACGATATTCATGTCGTCGGGCTCGAGGACGATGTCTTGGCGCCGCCCTTCGGCACCAAGGAAGAAGATCGTGCGAATGTTCCAGCGGATCATACCGTCAGCCCCAGAATGCCGAATATGTTACGTGTCGAGCCGGCGGTCGCGAACCAGCTGCCCAGTCGCCCGGCTCGGCGGATGGCGCCGATGCTGAGCGGGTCGAGATCGCTCAAGGGACTCTGCTTGAACTTCTTCGATCCCGGCGTCAGCCGGCCTTCCATCGACAGCCGCAGTACGTCGGTAAAGCAGCCATAGCGCACCGCGTCGCCGACGATTTCCAGAGCGGCATTCACTCGGTCGGCCAAGCCGACCGACATCTGCGGGGTTCGTTCGAGCCACTCCAGGAGACCGGTATTCTTGTTCGTTCCGTCGAATGTTGCCGCGAGATCTCCGGACAAGGCGATGGGGACGGCGAGATAAACGATTGCCAGATCCGCTCCTGCAGGATGGACCTCGGCATGGGCGGTAACGAACGCGCCGGCGACATAGGCGCAGTAAGCGGGATTGTGCTCGGCATAGACGTCATGGGCCTGCTTCATTCCTCTCCTCCGAGCAGCACCTTGAAGTCGGGATGCCATCCCACCTGCAGGCTGATTGCCAGGACCTGATAGCTGCCGCGGACATAATAGGCGGCGGCGAAACCCTCCTGGATTGAGCGGACGGTGGTGGGGGCCGCATTGTGCGTCCATCGCAGCAGATCGAGCCCGGACGTGCATTTCGCATCGTCTTCGAGATCGGCGCAACTCTCCGACATCTCATCATGCCGATCCTGCCAATGCTCGGTAAGGACCGCGTCATAGTCGTTGATCATCGCGCCGAGTGCTGGGTTCTCATTGGTCCAGCGCGCCCGCTGCGAGCGCGCCCGCCACTCTTCCCGGATTGCCCTATCGACATCCGAATCGCTGCCTTTGACCAAGGCGATCTGCCGGGTCAGCATACCGTCTGGCAGGTATTCGAGCGGCTTCGCGACGGTTTCGAAATGTGCGACCAGCTTCCCCTGATCGAGCTCGCCGACGATTTCGGTTACCTGCGCCTGAAATTCGTTGCGGGCGATAACGCGCTCGCGCTTGCCGCACAGCGAATAGACGATCTGCCGATCCCACCATTCGATCAGCCGTCGCGCAACGATCGGTCGCTGCGCGGCGGGAAGGATCAGGAGGTGTTGCTCGAGTTCGCTTTCGATTTGGTCAATCGTCGGTGCGTCGGGCTTGATGACGACTCGGCGCAACAGATTGTGCCGGTCGCCCTCGGAGAGCTTGAGATACGCCTCGCACCCTTTGTAGCGATCCGAGAAGGGGAGCGGCTCGCCCTTGGCTTTGGCCTCCGCCCGCTCGTTGAGCACCCGCTGAGCTTCTTCCGTCATCGCGGCAGTTAGCGCCTCGCGATCATCGTCGGGATCGAGCAGCGCTTCCAGTGGATCCGCCGCAAGGATGCCGCCGACCGTCACCAGATGCAGGCTCGTTTCGGCGAGGCTGATCTTGGGGAGAATATCGACCCAGACCGAGACCGTACGCCACAGTGCGCGGGACTTGATGCCGACCGCTACGGGTTTTGCCTTCATCGAATGCTTGAGCTGGAACAGCAATTTCTGACCATCTGCCTTCAACTCGATGTCATCAAGCTGCTCTATGGCGATCGCAGCATCGTCGGTCGGTGTGGCAGCAAGTATCAGCAGCGCATAGAGTGACTGATACCAGAAACCCAAGGCAGAAGCCTCGGCTGAATGACTGGCGCTTTCGTCATCTCCCATGCGCTAGTCTAATCTTCATTTCGCGACGGCGGCAACGGGGTATTAGCGCGGCAGCCCGCTGCATTCTGCGAAGCGTTGAGCCACTTCGGCAGGTATGCCTTGCCCGTCCGCTAGCGCCGCGCCGGAACGTTCGCCCGAACGAGGGAACCGGGCTCGCCGCAGGGCAGCTTGGCGCGATTAGTTTCTCGAAGCTGCTCGTCTGCTACCGGCCGATGCCGTTGAAAAAGTCGGCTGTTGGCAGAAGCGGACGCTCGCGCTGAGGCTGAACGAGCGAGGGCAGCGGCCCTCAAGCTACAGCGGGCTGCGGGAGCGGGTAGAGTTTGGCGAGCTTTCGAAGGTTCTGGGCTGCTGCTGCGAGGTGGAACTCGTCGCGGGCGCCGTTCGGACCGCGTAATCGGAGGCGGTCCAGCCTCATGATGCGCTTGAGATGGGCGAACAGCATCTCGACCTTCTTGCGCTCGCGCCGGGAGGTGATCCACTCGTCTTCCTGAGAGAGTGCCCGCGCCATGTCGCGGGCCCCTTCGTGGATCGAGCGCATGACCTTGCGGGGATCCGAGCCGGGACAGCACCTTGCCTTGAGCGGGCACGGGTCGCAGTCGAGCTTGCTGGCGCGGTAGCGATAGAAGCCGTCGGCGTGAGGGGCATCCTCATCGCCTGCGGCGCGGCGCCGGCGGAAGCGCTTGAGTTCCATGCCTGCCGAGCAGAGATAGCGATCCTGCTCGTGGTCGAAGGTGAAGGCTGCCCTGTCGAACGAGCCGTCGGTCCGCCCGGACTTGTCGAACACCGGCACATGCGGTTCGATCCCGCGCTCGTGCACCAGCCAGGCCAGCATCTCCGCCGAGCCGTAGCCGGTATCGGCGATCAGCTTGCGCGGCCACAGATCGTGTCCATCGGCAACGCGCTCGATCATCCGCTTTGCTGCGGTCACCTCGGCCTGCCGGACTGCGGTGCTCGCCTCGACATCGACGATGACGGCATGCTTCACGTCGATCAGGTAGTTGGTGGCATAGCAGAACTGCGCCTGCCCGCCGTGGGCCGACGTGTAACGCGAAGCGGGATCGACGGGCGACACCCGCTTGGGTTCTACCGGTGTAGCGGCGCCGAACGCAGCGTCGTCGAGCACGGCCAGATACTCGTCGACCGCGCGGCCTGACAGATCGGCCGGAAGAGCATCCGGACCCTCGCAGAAGTTCTGCCGGTTGGCCTCGGCGCGGATCAGGCTGGCGTCCACGGCAAAGCCATCGCCGCCGACCAGCCGTTCGTCAATGCAGCGCCGCACGGTCGCCTCGAACAGCCGACGGAACAGGTCGCTCTCGCGGAAGCGGCCGTGCCGGTTCTTCGAGAAGGTCGAGTGATCGGGCACGTCGCCGTCCAGCCCGAGCCGGCAGAACCAGCGATAGGCGAGGTTGAGATGCACCTCCTCGCACAGCCGCCGCTCGGAGCGGATGCCGAAGCAGTAGCCCACGATCAGCATCCGCAGCATCAGCTCCGGGTCGATCGAAGGGCGGCCGATCGCGCTGTAGAAGGGTCGCAGATGCTCGCGCATCTCCGACAGGTCCACGAACCGGTCGATCGAGCGCAGCAGATGGTCGGACGGCACATGCCGGTCCAGGCTGAACTCGTAAAACAGCGGCTCCTGCGCCACGCGGCGCTCGCCCATCATCGCTCGGTATCCTGCAGCATTAATATGCTGAATCAGGACGCGGCGCCTACTTCAAGACCGACTTTTTCAACGGCATCGGCCAGTTGCCGCCGCCGGCCAGCACCTGAACAGGTGGAGCTTTTGGTGAGCGAACTGGGGGGGCTGAACGTCGGCTAAGTTGGCGCCTTGTGACATATCATGAATCCGACGAATGGCGCATTTTGCGCACCACGCTAAATCACCACCATGGCCGATACGCTTTCTCCCTCCGCCAGAAGCGAACGCATGGCGCGTGTGCGTGGCCGCGACACCAGACCCGAGATGATCGTGCGCCGCGTGATCCATGGCATGGGCTATCGCTATCGCCTGCACGCCAGGGATCTTCCCGGTCATCCCGATATCGTGTTCCGCAAGCGCAAGAAGGCGATCTTCGTTCATGGCTGCTTCTGGCATCGCCATCCGGACCCGGCCTGCAAACTCGCCCGTCTGCCGAAAACGCGCCTCGACTTCTGGCTTCCCAAGCTCGAGGGTAATAGAAGGCGCGATATCGCCAATGAGGAGCGGCTCGAGGCGTTGGGCTGGCGGGTCCTGCTTATCTGGGAATGCAAGTTGCGCGATAGGGAACAATTGAGGAACGATCTGCGGCGATTCATCGAGGGGGATACGTGAAGGCCATCGAACTGTTCGCCGGCGCCGGAGGGCTTGGACTGGGCGTGGGACGCGCCGGATTCAAGGCCGTCGACGTGGTCGAATGGGATCGCTGGTGTTGCGACACGCTGCGCGAGAACCGCGCGCGGGGATCGAGCATCATCCGTCATTGGCCCGAACCGCGCGAGGGCGACGTGCGCGGCTTCTCGTTCGCGGCCTTCCAGGACAAGGTCGATCTCGTCACGGGAGGGCCGCCTTGTCAGCCGTTTTCCCTGGGTGGGCGGCATAGAGCGCACGAGGATCACCGGGACATGTGGTCGGAGGCGGTTCGCGCGGTGCGCGAGACGCGGCCCAGCGCCTTCATCTTCGAGAACGTCAAGGGGCTCACCCGCGCGACATTCCAGACCTATTTCTCGTATATCTATCTCCAGCTCTCTTATCCCGAGATAATTCTTCGCGATGGAGAAAGATGGACCGACCATCGCGCGCGGCTGGAGCAGCATCACACCGCCGGCGGCCGTTCCGGGCTTTCCTACAGGGTTCTGCCGCCCAAGGTCCTGAACGCGGCCAACCATGGCGTTCCCCAGAAACGCGAGCGCGTGTTCTTCGTGGGATTCCGGAGCGACCTCGGTATCGAATGGTCCTTCCCGCTCGAGACACATTCTCGCGAAGCCCTGCTGTGGGATCAGTATCGGGGCGGGGACTATTGGGATCGCCATTCCGTTTCCGGGAAAGCGAAGCCCGTCGATCTCAGGGCAAGCCAGGCGGCGAGCCGCATTCGCGAGCGACCAGAGGAACTACCGTGGCGCACGACCCGCGACGCTCTTCTGGGCTTACCGGATCCCCAGCTTAATCCGGGTGGCTGCGCGAAGTTCCTCGATCACCGGTTTCAGCGGGGCGCGCGCTCCTATCCGGGACATACCGGCAGTCCACTCGACGAGCCGGCCAAGACGCTGAAGGCCGGTGTTCACGGCGTGCCGGGCGGCGAGAACATGCTCCGCCGCCCGGATGGATCGGTACGTTATTTCACCATCCGCGAAAGCGCGCGGTTGCAGACCTTCCCGGACGATTTCGTGTTCCATGGCTCGTGGACCGAGACCATGCGGCAACTCGGCAACGCCGTGCCGGTCGATCTAGCCGAGGTGGTCGCCCGTTCGGTTCGGGAACATCTGGATCATGCCCAGGCGCGTGCCGGACGCACCTGATGACCGAGGTCTACAATCCACTCGACAAGATAAATCTCGGCAAATCCGTCGCCGACGCCCTGCTTGAGCAACCCGCGTATCCGCTGGGCGATATCCCGACCTTCGAGGGGGCGGGGATATATGTGCTTTATTACAGAGGACCGTTCCCCGCTTACGCGCCGATCTCGCGGGCGAACGCTGAGGAAGCGCGTTGGCCGATCTATGTTGGCAAGGCCATTCCGTCTGGCGGTCGCAAGGGCGCGAGCCTGACCGCCAACGCGCGCGGTACGTCGCTTTACAAGCGACTGACCGAGCATCGCGACAGTATTCGCGACGTCGAGCACGGCGGGCGCACGCTTGCCGTGACGGATTTTCAGGTACGTTATCTGACCGTCGACGACATCTGGATTCCGCTGGGCGAGAGCTTGCTGATCGCCCGTTTCCGCCCGATCTGGAACCGCGCGCTCGATGGCTTTGGCAATCACGATCCCGGCAGGGGCCGCTATAATGGCTTGCGGCCGTTATGGGATCATCTCCATCCCGGGCGCGGCTGGGCGGAGCGTTGCGCGGTCCGGACCGAGACCATGGCCGAAATCGAACAGCGGCTGGCCGACTATCTGGCGGCGCACCCCCTCGACGACGAATAGGTTGTGCGTCCTCGCGACCGCCAGCAAACTTTCGACCGGCTCGCTCCCGCAATGGCAATGCCGCGTAAGTCGCGAACCGATCGGACCAGCGCAAAGACCGACCTTGGGGGAAGTCCATCCCCGCAATAACCGCGGAGCCGTTGGCGCGGGGAGAATCAGGACTACCGAAGGTTTTCAAAGTATGCTGGGCGCGGCGAAGTACGCAGTGTCCTCCTACGGGATCGATAGCCGGTCTCTAAGCTCCGCCCGAACGAGCGGCCGCTTTCGGGTACGCTCGCGCTACGACGGAACGCCGACATGGGGACAAAGTTGCCGCTCAATCGAGTAGCGATCCCGTTTTCACCTTAAACGCGCGCGCAAGCCGCTCGACGATCGTGATCGTCGGATTGCGGGCTCCGCGCTCCAGATCGCTGACATAGGTCCGATGAATCGCCGCCCGCTCGGCGAATTCCTCCTGACTCCAGCCGGACTCATGGCGTAGCCGGCGAAGGTTTCGGGCAAGGCGCTGGCGGACATCCACCGCCGCACCTGGGCCCTCTGTCGTCGATCGTTCTACAGACGATCAGTGACAATTCGACTTGACTGCCGCCGCACTTCATAGCTCACTGTCGTCGATGAGTGACACACCTATCTCGATGGCCGCCGTCCTCGCCATGCTGACACAGAGCGCCGAGCCGATGATTGAGCCGATCGCAGTGTCCTGCGTCGGCTTAACCGAGCGCAGGACCGTGCTGGGCAACGGCGAAACCGACACGGTGACCGAACCTCAGACGCGGACCTACATTCTCGACGAGGAGCGGAACGACGTCGCGATCTATCATCAGGATTTCGAATCCCGGGTCTATCTCTGCAGCGGCGCGCGAGTCAGCTGCCACTTCGACTTCTACCCCGGCATGATTTTCCTGCGCAAACAGTCGGTGGGCCCTGACTCGCATGTGATGTACATCGACCGGAAGACGGGCGCTGTGTTTGACATGTCGACCAGCGAGTTCGGCGGTGTGACGTTTGACGGCATCTGCACGAAGATTGAGATACCGGACTACGACCCGTCGCAGAACGCATTCTAGCTCCCGATACACTCATACCGGCTGCTGCAAGACAAGATGAAAGTGGCCAGAGTGTCGAAGGTCGGGCGGTGGGAGTTTACGAGGGTTCGGGCTCAACCCGCTCCCCACGGATCGCCGTAATCCTCGCCCTCGTCCGACCCGTACTCATCCATCAGTTCCGGACCGGCATTGTGCACGATCGGCACGTTCATTCGATCCCGCACCCATTCCAGCAGCTGTGATAGCGCATCGACCTGATCGTCGAACCTGACACTCGGAAACGCCAGCAGCTCGGACTTGAACTCGCCAAGCCAGTGAGCTTCGTGGGGAAGCAGAAGCTGGCCGGCCTCGACCATCGAGGTGACCCCTTCGGCTCGCGTCGCCTTGTCGGTTCCGGGCTGGCGGGCGATCGGAAACGGAACACCCGGGGGCTCTTCCGAGCGCAGCGTCTGGATCAGCTGCTGCCCCGAGGCGCGGTCCTCGATCAGCAGCGTTCTCGCGCCGTGGAGGCGCGCAAGCTCGATCGCCTTCTTCCTGAGGTCTGGGAATTCCAGCCGGCCCCGCCAGATATCGAGAATGTAGACGAAGCGCCTACGCACCAGCGCCGTGATGCAGACCGAGAACGAGTTACCTTCGGCGGTCTTGATGCCGGTATCCCATGACTGGACGATCTCGCCGCCTACGTCGGGATTGATACTGTCGAACACCTTTAGCCAGGCGGTCCTGAAGATGTTGCCAAGCGCCGGGACGGGAGCCTGCTGGTACTGCGCCGCGAAGGCCGAAGAGCCCATTTCGGCGCGCTGCCGGTTCAGTTCTTCGAGAGATTCCCGCGACGGATGAAGAATGTCGCCCTCGCGGCGGAAATGCTTTCGACCACGCGTCAGGGGAATGACCTCGTCAACCTGCGCGATCGCCGGAAGTGAGAGATGGTCCCATGTGCCGGCCTCGAGCAGCATGCCCGGCAGGTCGAACTGGTGCAGCCGCTGCATCACGCACAGGATCGCGCCGGTCGCCTTGTCGTTGAGGCGCGAGGCAAGGGTCGAGCCGTACCAGGCGTTGACCGCCTCGCGGGTCACCTCGGAGTTTGCTTCCTCCGGCTTGATCATGTCGTCGAGGATGATGATGTCGCCGCCACGTCCGGTGAGCGAACCGGTGATCGAGGTCGCCAGCCGTCCGCCGCTGGCGGTGGTCTCGAAGTCGTGCGCGGCCGAGCGCCTCGAGATAACCGTCTTCGGGAACAGCTCGCGGTACCAGGGCGCCTGCATGATCGTGAGGCAATCGCGGGCGAACTTGCCCGAGAGCTCGTTCGAGTAGCTGACGCACACGAAGCTGAGCGTCGGATCCTGCCCCAGCATCCAGGCGACCCAGATCACCGAGACCGTCTTCGACTTGCCGTTGCGTGGCGGCAGGTTGACGAGGAGGCGCCGGCTCTCGCCGGTTCTTACACGATCGAGCCGGTAGGCGATCGCGTCGATGTGCCAGTTGTGGTCGATCAGCTGGCCGCCCGAGATGTACGGCCAGGCGCGGTCGAGGAAGGCGACGAAATCTCGGCGCTGCATTTCCTTCAGGAGAGCAGCCGGGTCCTGCGCGCGGGGCCTAACCTTCATCCCTGCTTTCCTTCGGGCTGTTCCCGTCGTTGTCCGGTCCCTTCGCGCGGCCCGCGCCGTCCGGGCGATCGTCACCGGTGTCGTCGCCCGAGGGGGTTCCCGCGGCGCTATCTCCCACGCCCGTCTCATCTTCGGCATCGAGCCGCCGCATCAGACGGTCGAACAATTCCTGATCCAGGCTCGAGAGGTTGGCGCGCTCTCGCCCGCGATCGTCCGGGCCGAAGATCTGCATGACGATCGCAAGGAGTTGCCGGATTGCGCGGATGTCCCCCGCGGCGGCTCGCATCGTCAGGGCGGAGACCGCCAGCTCCTGGGCAGTGCCGGTAATCGTCCTGCCGTTCACCCGTATCGAGTGCTTTGAGCCTAGCGCCTTGTGGAGGTCCTTCCGAAGGCCGCGCGAGCCCTTCTTCGGCCCGCGCGGATTGCCCGACTGGCCAGGCTTGAACCGTGAGTGCTTCGGCGGCTTGCCGTAGCCCACCTCGTAGTCGCGCTTCGGTTCGCCGCGCCCTTCGTCGTCGCCGGTCCCGTTACCGGCGTTTCTGGCCATGGCTCAGTGCTCCTGGCGCTGGCGACGGGCAAGGGCGATCTCGTCGAAGGTGCGGCCGTCGCCGGCGAGCACAGGGGTCAGCCCACTTACCTTCGCAAGGCGCCTGAGGGCCGTGTCGACGTAGAGCGGGTCGAGCTCGATGCCCGCGCCGCGGCGCTTCGCGCGGTGCGCCGCGATCAGCGTCGTGCCCGAGCCGATGAACGGGTCGACCACGAGGTCGCCGCGGTTCGAGCAGTCGAGCAGGAAGTCCGCGACCATGGCGATCGGCTTGACCGTGCTGTGGGCCTCCAGATCCTCGGCTCGGCCTTTCCGGAACGTGTTCGCTCCGGCATACTCCACCACGTTGGTGCGGTACCGGCCCGTCTCCCCGAGGCCGAAGTTGTTGGTATGCTTCCCCTTGCCGGCCTTGAACACGAACACCAGTTCGTGACGGCTGCGGTAGAAGGTGCCCATGGATCCGTTGGTCTTGGCCCACACGACCAGCTGCTTGAACTCGTCATAGACGCCGTCGGCGGCGTCGAGGATCTCGCGCGTATGCCGCCAGTCCATGCAGTGATAATGGATCGAGCCGCCGACGGAGAAGCGCACGCAGTTGCGGAACACCGTTCGCAGGAAAGTCGTGAACTCCGGCACGCTCATCTCGCCCGCGCCGGCGACGAACTCGCGGTGACGGCCGGTGCCCGAGACGTGCCCGTTCACGGGAACGTTATACGGTGGATCCGCGAATACCAGCCGCGCGCGCTCATCGCCCAGCAGCGCTTCCCAGCTCGCCACGTCCCGCGCGTCGCCGCAGTAGAGGCGATGAGGCCCGATCACCCACAGGTCGCCGACGCGTGAAACAGCCGGCTCGCCCAGATCGGGCAGTTCGACGCGCTCGGCCTTCGACGATTTCTTCGGTCTGTCCTCGTCAACGACGGTAAAATCGATATCGGCGGTCGAGAACCCGATCACCCCGATGTCGAACCCTTCCTCGAAGAGGAGCTCCAGCTCGTCGGTCAGAAGCTCGGTGTTCCACTCGCTCAGTTCGGCGAGCCGGTTTTCCGCAAGGGCAAAGGCCCGCCGGTCAGCATCCGTGAGGAATTCCGCGCGAATGCACGGGACCTGGTCGAGACCCAGCTTTTTCGCGGCCTCCCACCGGCCATGACCTGCGACGATCATGTCGTCGGCATCGACGACGATCGGCACGAGAAATCCGAACCGCCGAATGTTCGCCGCGATCTGGGCGATCTGCTTGTCCGTGTGATCGCGCGCGTTGCGCGGATTGGGGATCAGCGCCGCGGTGGCAAGCATCACGACGCGTGGGTGGTTGAGGGCATTCATTGGCTGCTCCTTTTCTTGAGGAGCAGCCCAGCTAGCGCCGTTTCGGGCGCCGGAAACTCACGGAATCGGCAGGGAATTTTCCCCGCTCCGATATGATGTTCATCATTCTGCGGTGCGACGGCGGGTTCAAGGCCATTCGTTCACGCATGACCCTGTGAGCCATTTCGAGCGCCCGTTCGCCTCGGGCCGAAGGCTCTGCTGGCACCTCGATTGGGCCGAGGATATTGTGAAGGACAACGGTCTCTCCGGTCTGCAGGTCCTTCATCTCATGGTAGAGATACTGGATCATCGCATCCCGTTGCCGCCGCCGCAATCCGCGAAGGCCCCGGCCAAACAGCTGCGTATAGGTCAGCCGTTTGTCCTGCTTGAGCCGATATATTAGCGCGCAGACAAAAGAGTCCGGAACGTCGGGGCGACAAAGGGAACCCAGGCGGCTTATCAACTGCTCGCGAGAAGGAGCCGCCTTTGGCGGGCGCCCCCGTCGAGGACGCAGAATCCGCATCAGCTCCATCGCATCGCTTCGGGACAGCAAAGGTGGCTCGATCTGCTCCAGCGCGTCCGCAAGTTCCTCGTCGGCGACTGCTTGTCCCCGCTCATGAAACTGCCCGATCCATGCGGGCCTGAGTTTCCGAAGGTGCGAAAAGTCTGCCACCATGCTGCCAGCCTACCGTGATTGCCGGATAGGACCAGACGTTGCCGAGGAAATCGGGGCAAACCTTGTGGACGCCGCGCGCCGCCAGCCGGCTTCTGCAATCTTTCGCTCGAGATTCGAGGTCGCTCGATGGCGCTGAGCGAGCTTGAATCGGGTTCGGTGTTCTTGAGACCGGAATCGAAGACGGACGAAAGTAGATGCGCACACGCGGACTGCCGCCATCCCCACCGCCATGCTCGATCCGCCTCACAGTGCGGCGTCTCCCATGGCCCCCGCGCTTATCGGGTCCGGGTCCCCATCAACTCGTCAGGTCGGTTCGGATGCTCCGGCAAGCGTATCGATCTCGGCAACCCGCTGGAATTCAGCGAGATATTCCTGCCGATGATGCGACAGCCAGCGAACGATCGCAGCGTTGCCAAGCAGCTTTGCGAGATATCCGCGAGCAAGCGTCAAATGCAGATTGTCGATACCGTAGCTGTCCTCGACCGACTTTATGCGCGTTTGGAGAACCGCCAATTCCCGTTCCATGCGGGCTATCTGCTGCCGGTTTGGATTTGGCACTGCGCCGTTCTTTCTCGGAGGTGGCTTGGCTAACTGGTCTTCCGGTGTTGCGGCGAGCAGAGCCCGGGCGAACATGACCGTGAAATTATTCTGTCCGATCATCAGATCGGCAGCCTCTATCTGACGAAGCGTGGACATGCGCCGCAGCACGTCGAACACCTTCATGGAGCAATTGGTGTCCTTCAAGGTTTCCACGACTTCGCCGCAAATACCGTCGAGCAGTCGGAACTTTTTGCGCACCGACTGGACCTCGATTCCCAATGCCTCGGCTATCCTTTCCTGAGGCACGCCGCGCTCCATCGCGCGGGCGATCATCCGATGCTCCTGAACGGGAGGCAGGCGGTTGATCCGCTTGTTGTAGGTATAGGTTTCCTCGTCCCGACCGATCAGACATTCGACCGTGGGAACGCCGAGTTCCTTGAGTACCTCGATCCGCAAATGGCCGTCGAGAAGAAAATAGCTTCCGGAGTTCTGCGGATCGGGGATGACCACCGGAGCTTCCACCAAGCCGACCGCCTTTATGGAACTGACGATCTGCGCATATTTCCTGCTTTGATGAACCCCTTCGCGGAGCTTTTTGAGCGGCACGATGGTATCAACAGGAACCGTTACGCATTCCCGGTCGAACGCAAGCAGCACTTGCCCATTGGCAACGGCGGCACCGTCTCCTTCGGTGCGTGTGGGCCAGTCATTCATCGACATGGCCGGCCATCCTTGATTGCAGGGCTCGCGGCATCTTCTCGAGTCTTTCCGCCCGCAGCAATGTGCTAAACCCATCATCGGCAAGCAGGTCCTTCATCGCTTCAACGATGAAGAGCAGCTGGGTCTGCGCATAATCCGACTTCTTGACGAGGAGGCGCTGCTTCTCGGCCTCGCGCTGATAGATCTCCATCAGATCGTTGGCGGTCAGGCGCCGATTGCCGCCCTTCTGCCCAAGCCGACCTCGGGGTAGTCCTTTGTTTCGATTACGGGCCCGCAAGTCGAGAAGCCGGCGCATCGCCGCGAGCTTCTTTCCACGAAGATTCCCTTTATCGTATGCGTCCAGAAGCACATCTTGCGCATCATCAGCTTCGGAGCGGGCGATCTCCATGGCGAGCGTAATCGGAATCAGGCCTGTCTCGACGGCTGCGAGCAGGCGTTCCTCACCGCGCTCCAGCAACGACAGCACCAGGCTGACCCAGGAGGAACTGACCCCGATCTTCTGGGCGATTTCTGTTTCACTATATCCTCGCCCGTGTAGTGCGCCCACTTCCTTCATGACGTCGATGGGGCGCTGCACCGGGCGAGCAATGTTCTCCACCAGGCTCATGACGAGGCAATCACTCTCCGGGGCTTCGATAACGACAGCCGGGATTTCCGTCTGGCCGAGCATCTGGAAGGCATCGAGGCGACCCTCGCCGCAAACCAGATCATAGCGCGGGCCTCCCGGACCGGTTCGACGGCTGACGGTAATCGGGCGTTTGAGTCCGATAGCCTCGATATTGTTCACGATTTCCCGGTGCTGCCGCTTGTTTCGCGCCCGAGGGTTCAGAACGGTGATCTTGGAAATCGGGATCATCTCGATGTTCTGGGGAAGCGATGTGTCCATCAGGCGGCCTCCGCTATGCTAACTGGGGCTGCGATCTCGTAGAGATAATCGAGGCTTTCGAACCGGTAGGCATCGAGGGACAGGCTGTTCTCTTCGGCAAGCCTCACGCGGTCGGAAGCGATATCGATCCTGGGAAACAGATAATAATCCAGAGGCGCGCGGTTTACGGAATCCATCCGCACCACGATGGTGATGTCGGTGCCGAGGGTGGTGTCAAAACGCAGTTTCCAGCGGAGCAAGCCCGTGGGTGTCGAGGTGCAGCGGACGATGACCACGCTGACGCTGAATTCGTCATTGACGATGATGCGATCGGTTTCGTCCTCTTGCCGGATTTCGCTGCCCATGCCCCGAAAGCCATCCAGGACCGCATCGAGAACGTCGGGATGGAGATTGCGCAGGAAGCGGTTGATCTCGACATAGCGGTAATCGCGATCCGGTCTGAATCCGACCAGGCTGTAGGCGCGCA
>Ga0182738_1000263_pt1 | contig 80221 bp, 55 predicted proteins | sample eDN5th30CBELigMG_FD_128876 | JGI IMG/M metagenome (GOLD analysis project Ga0182738, IMG submission 128876) | Enriched Miracle-Growth compost microbial communities from Emeryville, California, USA - eDNA 5th pass 30_C BE-Lig MG (version 2)... ... | reverse complement strand
CGGATCAGCGAGGCGCAATTCGTCATTACGCCAAGCGGACGGGATTATCGTGCTTTGACGCCGGATGATATTGTAACGGTTCAAATCGCGGATGGTACCTATAGCGGCAGCATTAAGCCTTCTTCGGAGCGCGGCGTACATGCCGCCGTATACCGGCAGTTCCCGGACGTCAACTTCGTCATCCATACGCATCAGACCGAAGCATCGGTTATCAGCGCTAGTGAATTCGACTCGATCGACATTGTCGAAGGGCCTCTTGCTGGCACAGTGCTATGCGGCGCTTATGCGCTGCCAAGCACGAAGAAGCTGGCGCGCAATGTCGCAGCCAGTCTCCAGAATACGAATAACAGAGCGATTATTATGAAAAATCACGGCGCCGTCTGCTACGGCGCAGATGATGAGGAAGCGTTCAGCGTCGCGCTTGCGCTGGAAAGCGCCTGCCAGCGTTTCGTTGCCGATGTCTATCGTCAGCTAAGCGGCGATTCGCATGCTGAAGCGGCAGCCATCAGCCAGCTGGTGCTGGAAGGCGAATACAGACGAGATGCCCTCGCTCGTGCAGAGGGGCCATTCTACAATAGCCGCCGAACCGAGGGTGGTTTCGTCCTCGTCACCTCTTCGTCCCGCGAAGAACAATTCGTTGTGAAATTCGGTGAGCGAAGCATGAACACGCCGGAAGATGCACAGCTTCACGAGGCGATCTACAAGAAGCATAAACACGTAAAATATGTAACGTGGAATCGCAGCCCCGAAGTGACCGCGTTCTCACGGACGAGCTTGAAGCTGAAGCCGCTGCTGGACGATTTTGCCCAATTGATCGGTACCTCGGCACGTGTGGCAGAAGCTGATCCTCGTTCTGTTGCAGCAGCGCTGGGCCGCTCTTCTGCTGTGTTCGTCCGCGGTCACGGCGCGTTATGCTGCGGCGGGACAGAAGACGATGCATCAGCGATCAGCATGGTGCTGGATAAGAACTGCAAAGCCTATGTTGGCGCAAGCCTGCTCGGCAACGTTCGACCACTTCACTATTGGGAGAGCCTGCTGATGCGCTTCGTCTACTTGAATCAATATGCCAAGCAAGCGTCCAAACCTTCCCGTTGAAAGGCGGCGTTATTATTCGTAAAGATCCTTTCTATCGATGGATCATTCTATTGGCTATGGTGCCTATCATTATCGCGACCGAAACCATGTGGCTATCGTTCGCGCCCATTGCCAGTCAGGCCGAGGAATATTACGGCGTCAGCAGTCTAGCGATTACATGGTGCTCGCTTAGTTACATGGTGATGTTCATCGTATTCTCGCTGCCCGCCTCGTGGGTCATAGACCGATGGGGATATCGCGCATCGCTTATCATCGGCGCCGTCATTACAGCCCTATTCGGACTGCTGCGAGCTTTATTCGCTGAACATTGGACGCTTGTGCTTATTATGCAGTTCATCATTGCAATCGGGCAGCCCTTCCTGCTTAATATTACGACCAAGGCTGCAGCCAATTGGTTTCCGATGTCCGAACGGTCCACCGCCGCAGGCATTCTAACGATGGCGCAATATGTCGGCTTCGTGGTGCCGATGGTGGTCGCTCCGATCGTAGCTGAGAGCTCCGGCATACCTGATATGCTGATGGTGTTCGCGATCATAGCGATTGCTGCGGCTGGCATCGCCATTATTTTCACGAGAGAGAAACCTCTCACTCCTATGTCAGACTATACGCCGCCACGTGAAGCTGTAACGCTCTCATCGATCAAATCGCTTGCGGCTAACCGCAGCTACTCGTTAATTATGCTCGTCAGCTTCGTCTCCATCGGCATCTTCAATACGCTGCTTACGCTTCTCGAGACCATACTCAGCCCACGTGGGCTGACGTCTGAGGAGTCCGGCATTGTTGGTGCTGTATTCATTGCCGCTGGCATTATCGGCGCTGTCGTGCTGCCGCTTGTGTCTGACAAATACCGCGTTCGTATCCCATTCTTCACAGGTGCGATCGCCATCCTCCTTCCTGCACTAATCGGCCTGACCTATGTGAAGGAGGTTGTGTGGATCGCAATTATTGCAGCAATCGCGGGTTTCGCCATTATGGGCGTCGCACCAATATTGTTCCAGCACGGCTCAGAGGCCGCATATCCGATACCTGAGGGTACCTCGCTCGGTATGATTTTGCTCATGGGCCAAGTCTCGGGGGCTGTGTTCGTCTACCTGTTCCAGCTGCTCGTTGATTCATCGGGGGCGATTGTGCTGCCGATGCTTCTATTTGCCGGGATGACTGCGGTTATGCTGCCGCTCACTTTCCGTATGAGAGCCGGTGCGAAGCAGACAGCCCTTCCTCCTTCCAATCCAACTCCGCTCGATTCTGGCTCGAGCCAATGAAGGCAGGTGTATTCAGATGAGTATGCGCCAATATGTCGTTACTTACGATGTCGGTACTTCCGGGGTCAAAACTTGCATCTATGCCATTGACGAATCGATTACGCTTATCGCGAGCGATATGGAAGGCTACTCCTTGACGATTCTCGATGGCGGGGGCGCCGAGCAGGAGCCAACGGATTGGTGGCAGGCGATGTGCCGCACGACACGAAAGCTGCTTCAGTCGCACGACATTGCAGCTGAACAGATCAGCGGCATCTCCTTTTGCGCGCAGATGCAAGGGCTTGTGCTCGTCGATAAGAAGGGGCACCCGCTTCGCCGGGCGATGAGCTACATGGACAGCCGCGCCGTTCGCGAGCATCGGGAAGGACTCGCCCACGGGCTGCGCGTCAGCGGAATGAACGTCCGAAAGCTGGTTCAATCGCTTGCGATTACACGCGCCGTTCCAGCCAGCGTCAAAGATCCGGTATGGAAGTACAAATGGGTGCAGCGCAATGAGCCTGCCGTGTTCGATCGCGTATATAAGTGGCTGGATGTGAAAGAATTTCTTATCCATCGCTGCACAGGCGAGTTCGTCATGACGGAGGACAGCGCTTACGCAACGCTGCTGTACGATCCTCGGGCGGGCCGCAAACAATTCAGCGCTCGCCTGTGCAAGCTGTTCGGCGTGAAGGTTGAGCATATGCCGAAGGTGGTGCCTTCGACGGCGCAGGTCGGGAAGCTCTCGCGCGAGGCGGCTGAAGAGATGGGCCTTCGTGAAGGCACCAGCGTATTCGGCGGCGGCGGCGATGCGGCGCTAATCGGGGTTGGCGCAGGAGCGATTGACCATGGCGACACCCATATTTATCTGGGCACCTCCGGATGGGTATCGACGGTCGTCGAGAAGCAGATGCTCGACACGAAGCATATGATCGCCTCTATCGTCGGTGCCAATACGACAGGCTACCACTACTTCAGCGAGCTGGAGACAGCCGGCAAATGCCTGGAATGGGTGAAGAACCATCTCGCACTCGATGAGATTGGCATATACCTAGAGAAGAAACAAATCTCCGATTCACAGGAGTCCATCTATCGTAGTCTCTATGATTACATGATGCATGCGATAAAGGATGTGCCAGCGGGAAGCAATGGCGTTATGTTCGCTCCTTGGCTGCATGGCAACCGCTCTCCCTTCGAGGATGCTAATGCGCGTGGGCTATTCTTCAACATCGGAATTGATACAGGGAAGACCGAGCTCATCCACGCGGTGCTCGAAGGGATCTGCTACCATCTCCGCTGGCAGCTGGAAGCGCAGAATCTGAAGATTAAGACCTCGCAAGTGATCCGGCTGGTCGGAGGCGGCGCGCTTGCCCCGCTTACATGCCAGATGCTGGCCGATGTGCTTGGCCGCGAGATCGAGACGGTCGACAGCCCGCAGAATGCTGGCGCAATTGGCGCTGCTGTCGTTGCCGCTGTTGGTCTTGGCCGCATCGCAAGCTTGAGCGACGCGAAGAAGCTCATTAAAGTGAAGGCCAGCTATAAGCCGAATGCAGCGAACAAGGCGGTGTACGACCACTATTACGCCGTTTTCAAAACGCTGTATCGGAACAATAAAAAAGCCTTTAATATGTTGAATGCCCAGCGGAATGCCTAAGACCTGCTGAGCTTGGTGTTTGACGATCAGAGCCCCCGCATCCTTATTGGATGCGGGGGTTCTTTGTTGTGGAGCATCATGATGTGCGTGCGTAAGCAAACCAGCAGCTGCTGTGCCATTTGCTGATTACCTAATGTTAGATATTCAATGACAAACTCGAGCACTCTCCCCCTCTAATCGACAATCGTTAATAAAAACGAACAAAAATTTGATTATTTATGTGATATTTTATTACATTATCTGAACTTTTCATATATAATACCAATATTATTGACATTACGTCAGTTTTTCTGACACAAACTTACGGTGTGAATTTGAGGAGTGGTTGAAATGTTCGGATGGCTCGGCTTTACCAAAGGACTCCCGCTGTGGCGCTCTTATCGCTTAAACAAAGGCTTAAAATCCGATGTCGAAGAGATATTCGAAGGCATCGCAGAAACGAGGATGAACGTTCTCCATTCTTGGGCCACAGATTACTGGCGTCATCTGGAGCGGCTTCGCGATCAACTGCTGTCAGCCTCCGATGCCGCAGCTCTGCTCAGCGGCGCTGACCGCAACGATCTAGACAAAACTTTTACAGAAACGTACAACCGGGGAACCGATTTTACAGAACTATTTCTGGTAAACGAATCAAACAGCGTCGTCTTTTCGACCTCCCCCTTCCATATCGGTACTGTTTATGCACATGGGCAGGCGTTCCGCGCTGGCATCGATTTTGCTGCAGAACCCGCACATGGGCGTCCTTGCTTGTTCGGTCCATATTCGGATGCAATGACGCTGCAAATTGGCCCCCGATCATCAACCTTTCATGATGCGATGACCATCATGTTCATCTTGCCGATTAACAATGGCGATCGGATGATTGGCGCGATTTGCGGCCGAGTACCTAACGATGTTCTTGGTGATCTCATCCAGCGGGAATCTGGTCACGTCTATCCGGATTCCGGCGACAACTATATTTTTATGGCGAAGCCTATGTTGAACAAGCATGTACAGCCAGGGACGGCGTTGTCCCGCAGCCGGTTCGAGGATCGCACCTTCACTCACGGTGAGAACTTGAAAGACGGCATTACGACGGATTGGGGGATCGTCTCGGTCAAGGAGCATACGGAGCTGGAGCTCACCTTTACCGATCCGGCCACGGGTGAGCTGCATCCTGGCGTTGCCAATACAATCCGCAACGGAAGCAACCTATTCGTCGAATTTCCAGGCTACTCGGATTATCGGCACATTCCCGTTATTGGCAAAGGCGTGACGTTCCAGCTGCCGCATTGTCCTGACCTATGGGGTATGATGTGCGAAGGCGACTTGGAAGAGGTTTATCGACAGCGAAGCATTGGCTGGCGCCAAATGAAGCTGGGAGCTGCAGCCATCGCTATATCTGCCGTTTCAGCAGCAGCCCTTATATGGCTCATTGCTTCACAAGCCCCGCTCTGGCTAACAGCGATGTCTGCTGGAATGTTCCATCTTATATTCGGAGTCCTGTCGGTTGCTTACGTCCAGAAGAACGCTACAGGGAAAGTCGTCGAACGGCTGCAAGCGATCAATCGGTTTATCCGCATTAATGCGGAAGGCGAAGGCGACTTGACTCAGCGGCTTAAACCGAACGATTTTGAGAACGATGAAACAAGAGAACTAGCGAAATGGATTAACAATATGATCGACTCGCTGGAGAATATCATGCTGCGTGTTAAACAGGCATCTGACGATGTACGATCGAGTCAGCACGCGATGATTCGCTCAACGACCGTTACCGCCGAATCAACCGAACGTGTGAATCAGAACATGCATGTCATGCTGCGAAGCATTCGCAGACAGCTGAAGGATATCGACGTTGCGAAGGACGTTGCTGGCGAGATGCGCGAGCAGCTCCGTACGATTGAGCAGGAGGCTGACCGCCAAATCGCTACCGCCCAAGGCGAAGTAGAGCGGATCGGCGACAAGATGCAGCATATCTCGGTCAAAGTGAAGCAATCGAATGAAACGATTCGCACCTTCATCAATACGGCAGAGCAAATTCGGACCGTCCTGCATACGATCGAAGAAATTTCCGCGCAGACGCATCTGCTCGCATTGAATGCTTCAATAGAAGCGGCTCGTGTAGGTGAGCACGGGCGCGGATTCGCCGTTGTCGCAGCTGAGATTCGCAAGCTGGCCGACATGACGAACCGATCTACAAGTGAAGTTCACGAAATTATACAGCTTATTTATAAAGAAGCGCAGCAAGCTCACCAATCGATGGATGATGGAACAAAAGCCGTTGAAGAAGGCACGCAGCTGGTTGCTGCTGCTTCTCAACTGCTAACTGACGCAACCGCTGAGCAAAGCCGGAAGTCGCAGGTCGTTGATGAGGTCGTCGCCCTGATGGAGAAAATCGCAGCGATCAGTATGGAGAACCGCGCGCTCTCTACTGACGTCGAATCCAAGCTGCAGGAGCTGATGAACGAGATCATGAGCGTCCGCCACACCTCGCAGACCGTCGAAGCCATCACCGTTCTTATGCAGCAGCTCGTTGGCCAGTTCAAGCTTACGGAAGCGCGCGTCCGATAATCGCATACTTCAGCAAGTATAGACGATCGATTCCCGAATAATGCTCGGTGAGTCGATCGTTTTGTGTTATCTGTACCTATGCATGACGCAACCATTAGAACATGGATAAAGCTACCAAAAGAACATTGCAGCTGGTCTTTACTGTGTAAAATATCATTGTACACTTCAAATACACGACCATCCCCCATTTGCCCCCTATTCATGGCTACGACTTTTCATATCCGAAAGGAGGTGAGCGATCGCAATAACCCTCAACGATCGTCAAGTCACAACGGCGCTGCTCAGACTATGAATAAGGGAGGAGAATGAATGACGTTTCAATTATTGTTGAATCAACAATCATCTAAGATTACGAGGCTTGTATGGGGAACAGGCGCATTGCTCCTAGTTCTAGCTTGTTCCTTGCTGTTAGCCGATCGAGCCTTCGCGCATGGCTGGGTGGATGACAGCCGAGCGGATTTGTGCATGGACGGCGTGAATCAAAATTGCGGAGCCGTTCAATATGAGCCTTGGAGTGTTGAAGGACGCGGTGATTTTCCCGAGATCGGAGTGCCAGATGGCGAGATTACAGGCGGAGGCAAATACGAACCGCTGTTTGCACAGACCGCATCGCGCTGGGCCAAGGTGAACATGAGCGGCGGGCCTTTTACATTCCATTGGTCAATCGTTGCGAATCACAGTACAAACCGTTGGGATTACTACATTACGAAGCCGGGCTGGGATCCGGACAAACCGATTGCACGTGCGGATTTGGAACTATTTTGCCGCTATGAAGACAACAGTGCCATTCCGCCAGATGACGTTTATCATGACTGCGTCATTCCGAACGATCGAGAAGGTTACCATGTCATTGTCGGCGTATGGGATATCTTCGATACGATCAACGCTTTCTATCAGGCGATAGACGTAAACTTAACCATCGATCCTTCACAGCCAACAACACCTGCCCCAGGCTATGCCGGCGATCCGAACCGCTTAGGCGCGATTCCCGATTGGAGCGTGATCCGTCCGTATCAGCCTGGTGAACAAGTCGTATATAACGGCTATGTCTGGCAGGCAAGATGGTACACGATCGGCCAACAGCCAGGTACAAACGAAGCATGGCAGCAAATCGGTCCAGCGACAGGGAACCCTACATTACCTGGGGAACCAACAGCACTAACGGCGACTGCTGGCGACACACAAGTGTCGCTCTCATGGGCAGCAACATCCGGCGCAGCTAGCTACACGGTGAAACGCGCGACCGTCTCGGGTGGTCCGTACACGAGCATCGCAACCGTAACGTCAACCAGCTACACGGACCTTAGCGTTACGAACGGTACGACATACTATTATGTTGTAAGCGCTTCGAATAGTGCGGGCAGCAGCGGGAACTCCAATCAGGCAAGCGCAACACCTGCCGGTGCGGCGGTCCAAGCGCCTGCAGCGCCAACCGGCCTATCCACGATGGGCCACGATTCACATGTCATGCTTTCTTGGGCAGCTTCGACTGGCGCCACAAGCTACACGGTGAAGCGTGCGACGGTCTCAGGCGGTCCATACACGAGCATCGCAACCGTAACGTCAACCAGCTACACGGACCTTAGCGTAACGAATGGTACAACTTACTACTATGTCATCAGCGCATCGAATAACGCAGGCTCCAGCGCCAACTCCATACAAGCGAGCGCGACGCCGACAAGCGGAGCTTCGATGGAGCTGCCGGCAGCGCCAACAGGTCTTACTACTGCGGCGAGCAATGCGCAAGTGACGCTCGCATGGACTGCTTCATCCGGCGCCACCAGCTATACGGTAAAACGTGCAACGGTCTCAGGTGGTCCATACACAGACGTTGCCACCGTTACGACAACAAGCTACGTGAATACGGGTCTGACGAACGGCACGACGTACTATTACGTCGTCAGCGCATCGAACAGTATGGGCAGCAGTGCCAGCTCTTCACAGGCGAGCGCGACCCCGACTAACGGAAGCGGCACAACAGAAATGCTCATCGTTCAATACCGCGCCACGGATACCAATGCAGCGGACAATCAGATTAAAGCTTCCTTCAATATCATCAATACAAGCAGCAGCTCCGTGGACCTCAGCACCCTGAAGATCCGATATTACTTCACCAAGGACGGTGCGGCAGCAGTTAATGGATGGATCGATTGGGCGCAGATTGGGTCTTCGAACGTCAATATTGCATTCGGCTCTGCCACAGGGACGAATGCCGATGCTTATGTAGAGCTCAGCTTCACTTCCGGAGCAGGCTCTATTCCAGGAGGCGGGCAAAGCGGAGAAATCCAACTGCGGATGGCAAAGTCCGATTGGTCCAATTTTAACGAGAATAACGATTACTCCTACGATGGCACCAAAACCTCATTCGTAGATTGGAGCAAAGCGATTTTGTACCGAGACGGCTCGATCGTCTGGGGCACGACACCGTAAGTAATACCGGAATAACGGTTGAGCTGCCTCCTCTATTAGCCGCACTTCCGCAAACAGCAAGCAAAGCCCTCGACCCGAGGGCTTTGCTTGCTGTTATGTCCAATTATAAATTCTCTTCCGGATCAAATTCGAAGTTTGACAGCTCGAACTGTCCATCGCGATACGAAACGTCAGCATTCAAAGCACCAAAGTACTGCGGCGATACAATCTTCTCGAATAAGAAAGCAACACCAAACCTCGCCTTGATCTCGTTATTATCATCAAAGCTAAATCCAACTACGTCCCGAATGCCTAGTTGCTCCCTAACCGCTCCGAACTCATTATGATCATAATAATTGTTCATGATAACTTCTGTTTTCTTAGAGCCGACCTTCACTTCTGCTATTAGCTCCTCCGCTTCCTTGATCGGTGTAAACGAAATGGCGGGATTTACTTGATCCAAATAGTCTTTCTCCAAGAAGCGAAGATCCTGCAGCTTCGGATCCTGCTCTATCTCGATCATATGCAGCTCTTCGAGCGAAACGCCTGTACCAGATCCAACATAAAGGATGATGGCAAGCTCATCGTGACCATCGGCGTCGTAGTCTTTCACAGCCAACCTAGGTTTAATTCCTCTGGGCGTATCATAGATCCAGTCATATTGTTGAACGAGGTCGCCTACATGCAGTTCAACTCCGTTATCAAGGCCATACATAAAGATGCTGCTCCCAGGAACGGATGCGATCAGCTTCGTATCAGAGCTGTCATCCGAAGGATTGTCGGCTGGCGCCTCCTCTTGCTCGTCATTCGAAGGATCATTGGCTGCGTTAGACGGCGCTGTAGAGTCGTCCACTTGATTCGTCTGCTGCTCGGTTTCTTGCGGTGGCGTTGATTGTTCCTTCTCAGCCGCACAGGAGGTCAGTAACAGGCTCACTGCCATACAGGATGCAATTAGAAGCGGTAGCTTATTGTAATACTTAAATACTTGCAAGTGATTTCCCCTCTCTGCCGAACGTGGACATTTCTAACCTTTATCGACGTTATAATGGACAAAATGTTGCAGCAATAGCCCTCCATCGACAATAAAAAATTCGTTGTCTAGACGTGTAATCGCTGACAACGAATGGATGACTCCCTATGCAAGTGTTTGATCGAATATCGGATACTCAATCGTACGCGATGTCAGTTTTGCCGCCTCGACGCCCAGCAGCTTCGATACGATATAGAACGATAAATCAATGCCTGCCGCTACGCCAGCAGAGGTCAACACATCCTCGCTATCGATGTATCGCACCCCGCGTATAACCTCAACATCCGGATACCCTGTCTCCAAATAATCGAGGACGAATGCATTCGTCGTCGCTTTCTTTCCGGAGAGCAGCCCTGCTTCCGCTAGTAAGATGGCCCCCGAACAGATCGATGCCACAATCGTTCCTCTGCGATGCTGTGCCACAATCCATTGTAGAAGCTCGGCATTCGTCAGCCCGCCTTTAATTGCCTGAAATGGCCCTCCCGGTACGATCAGAATGTCCAGCTGCGGATGGCTGTCGAAGCTGCATTCGGGTTGAATCTTCAACCCGTTGTGCGTCGTTACAAGCTGGCCGTACTGCGATATTGTCGTCACTTGGAATGGCTTATCTTCCGGGGCAAGCGACTTCATCAGCATAACAGGTACCTGCTCCGCTTCCCTAACCGTTAGGGAGAATACCTCGAACGGACCGGAATAATCCAGCACATCCACATGCTCGAATAGTACAATGCCAACCTTCCACTGCTGCTTCATCGCTCTCGCCTCCTATTTTTTAATTTTGAGACCGTTCGGTCTCTTGAACATAAAAATAATACGATTACCGCTTTACGCAGTAATCGATGTATTGACTAATCTGACGATAAAACTGCTCCATATACCCGTTGTCACGATACAATCTGCTCATCATGATGCTGCCCTCGAATGCGGATGTAAGGAAGCCGGCTGTCTCCTGCACATTAAGATCTGACTTGAACGCACCCGACTGAACCCCTTCCACGAGCATGGATTGGACAAAAGAAAGCCATTCCTGCATCGCTTCCCGAGCCCGCATACTCAGCATGGGATGCGTATCGTCCGTATCGACCGCCGTGTTGAGCAGCGGACATCCGCCTTGCAACGGCGGCGCATCCGCAGCATTCATGTAGACCGATAATGCGGCCATCAGCTTCTCTTCAGCGGTCTCCTTCCCGTATACTGCCTCACGAATCGTACGCCGCAGCACATCCACCGCGTGGTCGAAAGCTTCCAGCGCAAGCTCATCCTTGTTCTTGAAATGTCGATAGATTCCGCCCTTCTTGAGTCCTGTCGCCTCCATAATATCGGACATCGTAGAGCCGGAATAGCCCTGCTCGTTGAACAATACGGCGGATCGCTCAATGATTCGATTTCTCGTTTCCTGCCCGCCTCGCATCCTATCCCTCCTAACAACATTGCAGCAGCTCACTCGCGAGACCGATCGGTCTCATGACAGCATCATAACATAAATTATGTCATATGCAAATCGATTTTCTGCTTTATAAACTCGCCGCCTCTGAGACCTGTTGTATTGAAATGATCAAAACAACGCAAAGCTGCAGCGTATTCGTGTCGGGTTTCTTTACAATCGCATCTTTCGTTCAACAATATTCGTAATAATGGTGTAGTTGTCCCGAGCAAATGCACCTTCTTTTGCATATGATAGATTAGAAAAAAACACTCCTCCTATAAGGAGGTGATGCATAATGACAACGCTGCTCACAGGCTGGATGCTGTACTCCCTCTGGATCGTGCTTGGTTTCATGGCTCTAGATTTTCTAGTTGGTCTCTATCACGCGCTTCGCACGAAAGATTTTACGCCGTCGCTCATCCTCAGCTATCTGCAAGATACGCTCTATTACGTATTCCCGCTGCTGCTGCTTGCAGGCATCTCTGCACTCGACTCGACAGGCTGGATCGTACTGACTGGCTACTATGTAGGTGCCTTCGGAATCGCACTCAAATATTTGTTATCGCTCAAAAGCAAATTGTAAGCGCCTTCGTCAGCTGCCCTAGTTATGCTAGGGCTTTTTTGTTGTGCTAGAGCATAGATAAAAACCACGCCCGGAGGACGTGGTTAGCTTACAGCTTTTAGTTTGCGAGTTTTAAGTAATGATGTTACTGAAGGCCGTGTTCTTCACGAATATTGTACAGACCTTGAATGAGCAGTTCCGCAGGATCGCGGTTCAGCAGCAGGTGCGTAACCAGCAGATGCAGCGGGAAAGCGCAAACATTATTACCTTCGACAATAGATGGGAATCCTGCTTCAAGGACCGGACCAAATTTGTCATGCAGCGCGAGGTCGACGTGTACAGGCTCTGGAGCGAATTCTTCACGAATTAACACTGCACATTGCGGCACGAGTATTTTGTCGACGATGAATTTGGCTTCTTCATCGTTCGTCGGCGGCGTCGGAATTCCTCTTCCGCCCTCCTGCTTCATCAACTCTACGAAGAAGGAAGCCAGCCATTCCGCCGGATCGTTGCCGGATTGGAATCGGTTGACCAGCTCTCGCAGGAAGAAACCGCAGGAATAGACTTGATTTGCTTCGTTCTTCACGTGATAAATGAAAACAGGACCATACATTTCCTGCGTTACCACATGTCCATCCACTTCGTCGTAATACATCCGCAGTGCTACAAGGCAGTTATGATGAACAGCCTTGACCAGCTCAACCAACTGTGGATCAGGTTCGGCTGTTTGATTGCCTTTAACTTCTTCATTGGTCGTCTCGTTGTTCATCCTTTTCATCACCCGACTCCATCATATCATCAGGCGGAACAGCCAGTCTAGTCAGAGTCGTATTTTATCAGCCATTAGGCATAGAAAATTCGTTCCAACTAACGATATTTCGGCAAAATCCGGCTTCATGCTCCACTTTGACAGATTAAGCAGACCTTATTGCGCTGTATCGAGCAAATGCTGATTGTAACGGAGGTAGAACGGACATAGATGACCCTATCGCCTAACATTGCATCTCTTTCCTGTGCTATCGGACCCAAGCGACGTTATTCGGCCAATTTTACACATTTCATCGTGTTTGCATAGCTAGTAAGGTCTCTATAGTCCGTTACTCAAGGAAAAAGCGTTTTTGTAAGCTCATAAGGTCGCTCAAGTCCGTACGGAATGCGGTAATGCGCAAGGCTCCCTATAGATTCATTCCAACTCAATCGGATTGCTATTGCAGAGTTGTCCAAATCAAGCTACACTAGAGGCATCACATTCGGTCGTGAAGCACACGCCGCTTCGATACTTTGGTATCGAGGCGGCTTTTTTGCGTCCTAATGACGAATAACGACTCAATAGGAGGTACCAAATGATGCGTTTCGAGTCCAAGTATGAAGAATGGATCCAGCAGCAAATTATGGAGGAGGATAATCATCGCAGGCGGGAACTTCTGGAGAAAGGTCTAGGTCATGGCACTGTTGAGTTTCTACGATCCGTTTGGTTTCCGACGGTAGGCAATTTCGACCACCTATACCCCGAATGGGAAGTTCGCGACTTCAACAGTGGATATCGCTATGTAGATCTAGCTTACATGCCCGGCGGCGGTGTTAAAGGGGGGATCGAGATCCAAGGTTACGCCTCGCATGCACGGGATCTCGATGTGAAACGATTTAAAGATTTGTGTTGGCGGCACAGTCTCATGGCGCTTGATGAGTGGATTTTTCTCCCCGTTGCATACCCGTCCATCAAGGAAGAGCCTTGGCGCTGCCAACAGCTCGTGCTCGCCTTCGTCGGCAAGTTTGTTTCGATGCACGTTCCAGCTGAGCTGAATGCTTTCGAAGCCGAAGCGGTTCGCTTTGCCCGTCGACTGATGCGTCCCATTACACCCATTGAATTGGCAGGACATCTCCGCGTCACAAATCGCCATGCGAGACGAATCTTAAACGCATTGGTTGGGTATGATCATCTAGTCGTAGCGAGCGGAAAGCAGCGGCATCGCACGTTTGCCCTGAGGATGGAGTAGCACAATACGGTGTGTATTATTAGTTACTTAACAAACGTTTAGCACAAGCGGACTACGGGGACCCTATTCGGCGATATTTCATCACTTTTGCACGTTTACGGACTATGGGGACTCTATTGGGTCTGTTTGAACCGCGACGGCTCCAGTTTGTGGTCAATAGGGTTTGTGCGGTCCGGTTACCCCTCCGTTTCGAGCAATATGATCGATTAAGGTCCATGTCGTCCGTTGGCGCGGCGGTTACAAGCTCCAGCACCCTGAGTATGCGGTTCAGAAAAGCAGCATCCTATGTATGACGCTATCTCTCCACACCAACGGACTACGGGGACTCTATTCGGCGATATTTCATCACTTTTGCACGTTTACGGACTATGGGGACTCTATTGGGCTTGTTTGAACCGATGCAGCAGCAGTTTGTGGTCAATAGGGTCTGTACAGTCCGATTACCCCTCCGTTACGAAGCAATATGATCGATTAAGGTCCATGTCGTCCGTTGGCGCGGCGGTTACAAACTCCAGCACCCTAAGTATGTGGTTCAGACAAGCAGCAGTCGTTGTATGACGCTATCCCTCCACACCAGCGGACTACGGGGACTCTATTCGGCGATATTTCATCACTTGTGCACGTTTACGGACTATGGGGACTCTATTGGGCTTGTTTGAACCGATGCAGCAGCAGTTTGTGGTCAATAGGGTCTGTACAGTCCGATTACCCCTCCGTTTCGAGCAATATAGATCGATTAAGGTCCATGTCGTCCGTTGGCGCCGCGGTTACAAGCTCCAGCACCCTGAGTATGCGGTTCAGACAAGTAGCATCTGATGTATGACGCTATCTCTCCACACCAACGGACTATGGTGACTCTATTCGGCGATATTTCATCACTTGTGCACGTTTACGGACTATGGGGACTCTGTTGGGCTTGTTTGAACCGATGCAGCAGCAGTTTGTGGTCAATAGGGTCTGTGCGGTCCGGTTACCCATCCGTTTCGAGCAATATGATCGATTAAGGTCCATGTCGTCCGTTGGCGCGGCGGTTACAAACCGTACCGATACTAGAGCCATCCGACAGCAAAAAAAACGCTCCCGGCTTCCCACGGGATTCCGTGGCAAGCCAAGAGCGGCTCACAGTACGCGCATTGGCGTATTGACGCATTGCATTAGCGAAGCCTGACGCCCAAGCCTCCGCGGCCTTAGCCTCTCTTCCGACGAGTCATAACGTCGAAGATGACGGCTGCGGCGAGGACACCGCCGCGGATCATGTACTGGTAGGAGATGCCGACGCCCAGCAGGTTCATGCCGCTCGTCAGCGATGCCATAACGATCGCACCGATGATAGAGCCGGTTACTTTACCTACGCCGCCTGCTGCCGATACGCCGCCGACATAAGCGGCTGCGATCGCATCAAGCTCGAACAGGGTACCCGCCGTTGTCGATGCCGACTGGAGGCGTGCCGTATACAGAATGCCGCTGAGCGCGCTAAGCAGACCCATTGAGCCGAATACGATGTACGTAATCTTCTTGACATTGATGCCGCTCAGGTGAGCCGCTTCCGGATTGCTGCCGACAGCATAGATATGGCGGCCGAGCACCGTCTTCGTCGTCAGGAAGTGATAGATAAGGACGACGCCCAGCACAATGATAACGGTCCACGAGAAGCCATTGTAGCCGGATAGAATCCACGTCACGTAAGCAATGATCGCCGATACGAAGACAAGCTTGAGCGTGAACATTCCCTTAGAGACGACTTCGAAATTGTATTTCTGTTTGTTAGTCCGATTCTTGAACTCAAAATAGATGTACAACAGGATCGCGACTAGACCAAGAATGAGCGAGAGCAGCTTCAAGCCGCCTACTTCCGTAATTCCCGGTACGTAGCCGTTGCCAATCGCGTTGAAATGATCGCTTGGAACGTTGATCGTACCTGTCTTCTCCGTCACTTGCAGCAGCGCGCCGCGGAATATCAGCATGGCGGCGAGTGATGAGACGAAGGAAGGAATGCCGACCGATGCGACGAGCACACCATTGAACATCCCGATGACGATGCCAAGCACGAGAATGATCGGGATCGTCACATAGAACGGAATACCAGCCTGCGTCATGAGTATGGCGGCAATGGCGCCCATGAAGCCGGCCGCGAAGCCAACGGACAGATCGATGTGCCGAATGACGATGACGAGCGTCATGCCGACCGCCAATACGGCGGTGTAGCCCGTTGCATCCAGCAGGTTGCTGATGTTGCGGGAAGACATGAACAAGCCGTCTGTCATGATGGAGAAAATGACAATGATAACGAACAAGGCGATGTACATGCCGTATTCGCGAATATTGACTTTGAGCAGCGTCCGCGCCTCTCCCAGCAGCGTTGGCTTCGTTTCATCCGAGGATGGCCGGCGGTGACCGGAAATCTTCGGCGCTTCATTGACTACGTTGTTCATTGATGCTCCTCCTATTGCGTAGCATATTGCATGATTTTTTCCTGATCGGCTTCCTCAATCGACAATTCGCCTTTGATTCGGCCTTCAGCCATGACATAGACGCGATCGCTCATGCCAAGCACCTCGCCAAGCTCGGACGAGATCATAATGATGCTCATGCCCTCGCTGATCAGCTTGTTCATAATGGAGTAAATTTCAAATTTGGCCCCAACGTCGATCCCGCGTGTCGGCTCGTCGAGGATAAGCAGCTTCGGCCCGACGAACAGCCATTTGCCAAGCGATACCTTCTGCTGATTGCCGCCGCTCAGGTTCCCGACGAGCTGCTCGATGGAAGGCGCCTTGACATATAACGAGTCCTTGTAGGCTTGAGCAACTTGAACCTCCTCGTTCTCGTTAATGACGCCCTTGGAGGCAATGCCGCGCAGGTTCGCTGCCGTAATATTGCTTCGAATATCCTGGATCAGGAACAAGCCGTTACCCTTTCGGTCCTCCGTCACATAAGCGATGCCTGCGTTTATCGCGTCGCTCGTATGCTTGAACGTGCTGGGCATACCGTTCAGCAGCATATCACCTTGCAGCTTATAGGCTTTCGGATTGCCGAATAGGCTAAGCGCAAGCTCCGTACGTCCTGATCCCATCAGGCCGGCGATGCCGACGATTTCCCCTTTTTTTACATGTAAGTGAACGTCCTTCACGACATGTCTGCCCAACTGCGTATCGAAGGCCGACCAATTCTTAACCTCGAGAATGTTGTCGCCGAACGATTTATTCGCTCTCTTCGGATAAATATCCTCGATCTCGCGACCGACCATGTTTTTAATGATGACGTTCTCCTTAATTTCTCCCTTTGATGCGTCCAGCGTGCAGATCGTACGTCCGTCGCGGAGGATGGTCGCCTTGTCCGCGACCGCAATAACTTCCTTCAGCTTATGCGAAATCATAATGCAGGTGATGCCCTGCTTCTTCAGCTCCCGCAGCAGATTAAGCAGATTCTCACTGTCGTTCTCATTCAAGGCTGCAGTCGGTTCGTCCAGAATAAGCAGCCGAATGTTCTTGCTGAGTGCCTTGGCAATCTCGACAAGCTGCTGCTTGCCTACGCCAAGATCTTTGATCAGCGTCTCCGGGTTCACGTTCAGTCCTACCTTAGCGAGCATTCCCTTCGCCTGCACGATCGTCTGATTCCAATCGATAATCGAACCGCGCCGCACCTCGTTGCCAGCGAATATATTCTCGTACACGCTAAGGTCCGGAAACAGCGCTAGCTCCTGATAGATGATTCCGATGCCGGCGTGCACGCTGTCGGCGATTTTGTCAAACTTCTGTACCTTGCCATCAAAGACGATATCGCCTGAATATGTGCCATGCGGATATACGCCGCTGAGCACCTTCATCAATGTCGACTTGCCCGCTCCGTTCTCGCCGACCAAGAAGTGAATCTCGCCCTTGGCCACTTTGAAGTTGACCTCTGTCAACGCCTTGACGCCAGTAAATTCTTTGGAAATGTTGTTCATCTCCAAAATGTAGTTGCTCATCGTTATGCACTCCTTAGCGAAACAACTCTTACCTAAAGTGCGTGTTCAATAAGTTCGTTTTATAGCGTACTTGTTGAACGGCCTCATAAAGGAATAGTGATAGAGTGCTCTATCACTATTCCTTGCCAGCTATTGTGCCAAGCGCGTACTTACAGCCCTACGTCAGACGCTTGATAGTAACCCGAGTCGACGAGCGCTTGCTTGAGATTATCTTTGTCGACAACGATGATTTCCGATTGTTTAGCCGGCACTTTCTTTTTGCCATTGTCATATTCGCCATTCGTTGCAACCGTCTTGCCGTCGAGAATGTCGACTGCCACGCCCATTGCGTCTTTAACGAGCGTGCGAGTGTCTTTGAAGACCGTCATCGACTGTTTGCCCTCGAGGATGTATTTGGAGGAAGCTTTATCTGCGTCTTGGCCGGAAATGACATAGCTCTTGATGTCGCTGTCGGATTTGAATACGTCAGCAATGGAGCGTGATGTAGCGTCGTTCGGCGCAAGGATCGCAACGTCACCTTTCAGGTCAGTCCCAGCTGCAGTAAGATGCGTTTGCGCTTTGTTCTTCGCTTCATCCGGATTCCAGCTCGTCGTCACTTGGCCGATAATTTTCGCCATTTCCTCATGCGTCAGTTCAGCCTTGCCTGCGAGGCCGGTCGCTTCGCTCGAGTTCGCGATTTTGAACGTGCCGTCAGCGATTTTCGGCTGCAGCACATTCCAAGCGCCCTCGAAGAACAGGAACGAGTTGTTATCGGTAGCAGCGCCAGCATAGAGGTACAGCGGTATGCCTTGACCTGTCGAATGGTCAACAAGGTATTGCGCTTGCATTTCGCCTACCTTGACGCTATCGAATGTGACAAAGTAATCAACAGAGTTTGTATCCATAATGAGACGGTCATAGGAAATAACCGTGATGCCTTCATCCTTCGCCTTTTGTACGGCCGCGCCGGCTGCAGTTGCGTCGAATGGACAGATGATAAGTACTTTGATCCCTTTATTAATTAACGTTTCTACATTTTCTTTCTCTTTGGCGGAGGAGCCTTGGCTGAACAAAATTTCACCCTTATAGTTCGATTCCTTCAACGCGTCCTTGAAGCGCTGCTCGTCCTGGATCCATCTTTCCTCGTCCTTCGTTGGCAGTACGATACCGACGCTTACTTTGCTGCTGCCATTGCTGCCGCAAGCCGTAACTAATGCAGTGAACAACATGACAATCATCATAATAGCGATCGCTTTGAAGCCCTTTTTCATCTTTCTTAACCCCTCTCGATAATGGTCTAGATCACTTACAGAAGAAACTATACCATCCGATACTTCCAATGAAAGCGCTATTTTATAGCACTCTTTTACGACCTTCTGGACATTTTTAACATGGGTATCGGACTTAGGAGATTTTACTGCACTTCTAGCACTCCTCATAAAAAAACAGCCGTACGTGTTCGTACGACTGTCTGATGAATGTTAATACAGCACCGCTTACGCCTGTCAATTGTCCGCTTCCTTCTGCTCCTCTACACTCCGATATACATCGTCACGCGAATGGAAGCCGTCAGCGATAATCGTATCGTCGATATTCGACTTGTCCACCGCGATCGGCGAGAGCAGGACGGAAGGCACCTCAATCTTGCCGTTGTTCACTTTCCGATCCGCACCAATCGATTCTCCCCTGGCAAGCCTAACAGCGAGCGCAGCCGCCTTATCCGCCAGCTGCTTGATCGGCTTGTACACCGTCATCGTCTGCAGCCCTTCTACGATCCGCTGCGCTGCCGCCAGATCGGCATCCTGTCCGGCAACCGGGATTTTTCCAGCCAAACCTCGCAGCTGAAGCGCTTCTACAACTCCACCGGCAGTCGCATCATTCGCGGCTATAACCGCATCAATATCGCTGCCGTTAGCACTCAGCGCATCCATCATATTCTCCAGTGCATGAACAGGCGTCCAATCCTTCGTCCACTGGTCATATACAATCGTAATGTCGCCTCTATCGATCAAGGGCTGCAGTACGTTGAACACCCCTTTCTTGAACAAATGGGCATTGTTGTCCGTATCGGCCCCCCCGATATAGACATACTTGCCCTTCGGCACAAGACGGGTGATCGCCTGCGCCTGCAGCTCCCCGACCTGCTCATTATCGAACGATACATAAAGGTCGATGTTCGAGTTCTTCACAAGCCTGTCATAGGAGAGCACCTTGACGCCAAAAGCATGCGCCTTCTGTACAATGGCAGCAGTCGTATCCGCATTCTGCGGGACGATGACAAGAATATCGATGCCTTGGCTGATCATCATCTCCACTTGCAGGATTTGGTGGGCATCGTCGCCATCCGCCGCCATAATGACGACTTCAGCACCGAGCGCTTCGGCCGCCGCCTTGAATAGGTCGCGGTCCTTCTGCCAACGCTCCTCGAGAAGCGTACCCATCGAGAAGCCGATTCTAATTCGCTTCTTCATCTTATCGTTCACCGAGCCGCCATTATCCACTGCGCTTACGCCGGTATTGAAACCAGCCGCTTCTCCCGTTCCCTTCGTGGCTACCTGTCCAGTCAAGCTCCTGCTGCTGCCGCCATTCCCATTGTCGCAAGCGGTTGCGATGCAGACCAGCATAAGCAGCAGTCCGAGAACGAGCAGCCTAACCCGCTTCATGCGTTGTCTCATATGTCCGACTATCCCCTTCGGCCGAGCAGCGTCTTCCGATATTCGGTTGGCGAGACGTCGCACATTTTTTTGAACACCTTGCTGAAATAGTTCGGATCGTGATAACCAACCTCATACGTGATTTTCTTCAAGCTCCATTCCGGGTTGCCCATCAGCCTCTTCGCCTTCTCAATGCGGCATTCGGTTAAGAAATCGATGTAGTTGACGCCGAGCTGTTCCTTGAACATTTTGCTAATATAAAATGGACTTAGGCCTACGCGCTTGCCGATTGCATCGAGCGAAATGTCGGTGTGCGAGTTATCCATAATGAACTGCTTGATCAACTGAATCGTATCAGGCGCTACTTGCTCCTGATGCTCAGTAAGCGATTTGCGCATCCGATCCAGCAGCAGGCCCGACTCGGCCCGAAGCTGGCGATAGTCCTGTGCCTGGAACGAGAACACTGGCGTATCCGTCTCAACGCCCAGATCCAGCAGCGCACGCGTGACAAGCCACATCAGCTCGAGCAGTCGCTGCTGCGCTTGCAGCAAATCCGCTCCTTCATGCTCATAGCGCCGAATGAACTCCGTCACCTCTGCATGAACTTGATCCCATTGTCCCAAGCGAATCAGCTCGAACAGCTGCCTCTCCAGCTGCTTAGCCGGATAGCCTTCACTCGTTCCACCAAGCACGGGCGTATCCGCGAAGAAACGAAATTTCACAGGCACCGACGTATCCATCGAAGCGACCAGCGCCTCTTGATAGGACTGCCGAATCTGATCAAGCGATTCGTACACGTTGCCGATGCCAACAAACAAGCCTGCGCTGGCATCTGTCTTCGCAGCAGCGAGCAGCTCGCGAGCGATAGCCCCAGCCTGTGCACGGAACGATTGGCTCGGGTCGCGGAACGCGATAATCGGAATTTGCCTTCCATACAGGGCGCCGACCCAACCATTTTTCATCGAACGCACCTTGTCCTTAATGACCGTATAGTAAGATTCCGAGCCTGGCGGCAGCAGCACCGTCATCGCAAACTTGTCATTGCCCGACCCAACGCCTAACAAATCAACCAGCTCGTCCAAATGCACCTCATGCACATGGTCGAACAGCAGCTGCGTCACGATATCCGTCTCGACAATCGGCAGCACCTTCTGCAGCGTATCGCGTTGATGTAGACTCGTCTCCGCGTTTCTGCGATCCTCCTCGATCTGTTCCAGCACCTTGCCTACTGTTGCGATAATCTCACTTGCTTTGCTTGGCTTCAGCAAGTAATCTTTGACGCCAAGCTTGATCGCCTTCCGCGCATACTCGAACGTATCGTACGCGGTGACCATAATAAACTTCATGCCTGGATAATCCTTCGACAGCTGCTCGATCGCCTCCAGCCCACTCATCCCTGGCATCTTAATATCCATAAGCACCAGCTCAGGCTGAAACTGCTCGGCAATCTCGATCGCCAGCATGCCGTTCTTCGCCTGCCGAATCTCAAGCTCGGGGAAGCCTCTGTGCAATATCGCCTGCAGCCCTTCCCGCTCAATCTGCTCATCATCCACGATCAGGAGCTTAGTCATCTTCCACAGTTCCTTTCGTCTTCGGAATCGTCAATATCACCTTCGTGCCGTGTCCCAGCTCGCTCTTAATATCAATGACATCATCTTGTCCGACCCAAATTCGGAGCCGTTTCACTACGTTGCTGAACCCAATGCCTGTCGAATGCCCTTCCGTCTCGAAGTTGTCCTCATCGAGAATTTGCTTAATCTTAACCTCCGACATGCCGGGACCGTCATCTTCGATCTCGATCGTAACCCGATCCCCGCTGTCCATGACGCGGAACGTGATCGTACCGCCATCCTCCCGAGGCTCAATTGCATGAATTACTGCATTCTCCACAATCGGCTGCAAGGTCAGGCCAGGCAGTTGAATCGACAAGCAGCTCTCATCGATTTCCATATGGAACTGCAGCCGTTCGGTGAACCTGGCTTTCTGAATTTCGATGTATTGACCAAGCACCTTCACCTCATCCTTCAGCGTAATCTTGCGATCGAGGCGCTTCAGATTATATCTTAATAGTCCAGCGACGCTGGCCAGCAGGTCGCTTGTTTCCTCGGAGCCCTCGAGATATGCCTTCTTCGATAACATATCAAGCGTATTGAATAAGAAATGCGGGTTGATCTGGCTCTGCAGGCTCCGCAGCTGACTCTCGCGCAGCAGCAGCTTGTTCTGCTGCAGCTCATTTTCCAGTTGGGCCTTCTGCTGAATCTCGGAGATCAGATTGTTGATGTTGATGCGCATCCGATCGAACATTTTGGCGAGGAACGAGATTTCATCATTCGATGTTACTTCGATCTGCAGATCGAAGCGTCCCCGTGATAGCTCTCTGGCAGCCTGTGTCAGCTTGAGCACCGGGCGCGTAATGCTCGAGGAGAACCAGTAAGTGAACAGCAGCAGCGTGAACGTAATCGTCAGCAGAAGCCAGATGCCGAGCTTCTTAAGCTCTGATGACTGGTCAATCATATCTCGGTAGAAACGGTCATAAGTCTTCAGATCGGTATCGAGCAGCGTAAGCGTCATCTCGGATATGTACTTGGAAATACGTGTCGCCTCCGAAAATGCCTTGCGCGAGTCCTCCGACTCCTTCTCCGACTGGAACAATAGCGATCGATCGGTCGTCTCGATTAAACTGTCGATTAGATTCATATAATTCGTCAGCGCGAAGTCGCTTTCCTCGCTCCGCAGATCCAATACCGCAATTCGTGACTTCCGCAGCCGCACCTTGCTCGTTTCGATTTGGGCTAGATTGACTTCAGTAGGCGAGAGCAGATAATTGTTCAGCGACGTAATCGTCTCTTGACTGGCGTTCGTGACCTCATTCATGCTCAAGTACCGCTGCAAAATTTCGTTGTATTGATCCAACGTCTTCTGATTGTAATAAGTAAGCGTAATCCAAATGGCAGCCATGATGGACAGAACGACACCGGCAAGCATCCATATTTTCTTCTGAATGCTGTTCATGGCCGATCCGCTCCTCTAAGCATCCGAATGTCCGTTAAGTACCCGTCCATGTTCAATGGCACCGTCTCGCCGCTCAGCCATTGGATCATCCGGTTGACGCTGATTCGTCCCATCTCTTCTGGAGATTGTCCGATCATGCCGTCAATATTGCCGGATTCCAGCAGTGTAGTGGCATCCGGGCTGTCATCGAAGGAATAAATATAATAAGGACCTACTCTTGATCGACGCCCGATCTCCTGGATCATCGCACCCGCGATATTCGCATTCACAGCTATGAACGCATCCACGTTCGGCAGCTCGTTCATAAGGTTCTGGGTAGTGGCAATCACCTGTTCACGTGCGTCCGCTGTCTCTGCATACTTCGTAAAGATATGAGGGTGGTTCTTCAAAATATCTTCGATCCCCTTCAGTCGCTGCTGCTGATAATACTCCTTGCGGCTGTCACCCATCAGAATGACTTTGCCGGAGTCACCCATATCCGCAAGCAGCTGTCTGGCGATCATCTGTCCCGCAAGATACTGGTCAGAGCCAACATATGTCCGCCTTAGACTGTCCACCATCGGCACATCGTTGGCAACCGTAATAATCGGAATGCCGTTGAAGGCTGCTTTGATCTTCGTCAAGTTCTTAAACTCGTCCGTATCCAGCCCCTGGACAATAATGCCATCTACCTTCGAGTCAATCGCGATTTCGATTTTTTTAAGAAAATCCTCTTCATTCTTGTCGTAGCTTCCCCATACTTCAATGCTCGCCCCTTCCTTCTCCGCTTCCGCCTTCGCGCTTTGGCTGACTTTGACCCAGAAGGGCGTCTCCAGCTCCTGCGTAATAAGGACAAGACGATATTCATCTTGTTCAGATACCGGGGTACGGGGCGGGAGCTTGCTCTCGGAACGGAACACTTTACCTGCGGACACAAGCGTAAAGTAAATTAGAATAACACATATAACGCTAAGTATGACGACAATCGATTTGCGCAAAGGGACAATCTCCGTTTCCATGTAAGGTGAGTAATAACCAGCTTATAGCAAGAAAGCGTATTCATCAAGATGCAGTTTAACCTGAACATTAAACGACATATAAAGAAAGCTGATACGTTCAACATCGACACATCGATGATTGAACATATCAGCTTCTACACTGTCTGCTGCTTCAGCAGCCCTTGCATAATGACATCAAGTCCCCAGCGGAAACGGTCCCTGTCATTATCAGGCTGTCCACCCGCTAGGAACTCTTCACGCATCGCGGTAAGCATTGGATATTGCTTGGCATCAAGAGATTGATAGGCTGCGGTTAATGATTGAATGGTCGTCCCTTGCTGGTCACGAGATGCCTGCTCATAAGCGACTGAAGAGGCATATAACAGCAGCATATCTGCACCCCATGCGGCAGCGGCAGATCGGATGCCGCCTTCATGCAGTCGAGCGAGCACATACTCGGTAAGCCCTAGAGAATGGGGGCCCTGCGGCATCGTAGACATGGCGAGCGCTGCTATACCCGGCGTCTCAAGCAGCACCTCAACGTATGCATACATCGCTTCGAACAGGTTGTCAGACCAATGACCCTCCGATGGATCAGGAAGCTGGACTTGTGCCAAACCGTAGTCCAGCACGTAAGCGTTCAGCTCCTGCAAGTTCGTCACATAAACATACAGCGAAGATGCCCCGGTATCAAGCGCTTTGGCAATTCGGCGCATACTAAGGCCTTCTGCCCCTTCCTGCCTCAACAGCTCCAGGGCGGTCCTCACAATAATTTCTCTGCTAAGCGGTTCCTTAGCTGGCCGCGAACGGCGGCTAATAATTGTACGGTTAGCGTTGTCCATACCACACTTATATCATGTTTGCTTACATTCGTAAATGTTGCCGCAGCTTATTGAATTCGTCTGTGCTAAGCGTTCGTTTGCCGGGCAAATTCGAGATACAGCTGGTCGAACTGCTCTTTCAACCGAAGCGCTGCGTCATCGCCGAATATTAACGCCAGGTTCTCTCCGGACTGTGCCGCTGATTCGGACGAGTAACGATACATATTGCGCTCATAATCCGCGATCGCTTGATCGAACTCACTGCCATGACGAACGATCGCCAGCGCCAATTCCGCAGCATCCTGCATGGCCATGTTCACCCCTTCCCCGGCAAAAGGGGACATGAGATGCGCCGCATCTCCAATCAGCGTTACGCCTGAGCGGCTTTCCCACTGAAGGCCGACTGGCAGCATGTAGATCCGTCTGCCGATCATTGTGTTGCTTGCATATCGAATATACTTCTGAAGCGATGGAGCCCAATCTTGGAAATAACCGAGCAGCCGCGCTTTCGCCGCTTCTGCGTCATGAAGATCAATGCCGCATGTATCCAGCCAGTCGCGCTCCACGTTGAAGCAGAGATACACTTTCAACGATCCGTTGCCATTAAGCTGTCCTATTATCGCTTTATGATCCGCTAAGGCGAACATTTTGCCACGTGCATTAAGGGCTGCAAGATCCGGATGAGCGACGGCTGCGTCAGGAATGTTCAACTCCACCATCGTAATGCCGGAATAAGCTGCATTCGCATCGGTCAACAGCGGGCGAACCTGTGAGAAGGCGCCATCTGCACCAACAACCAGATCAACAACATCGACATTTCCATTCTCGAAACGCAGCTCATGTTGTCCGTTCTCAAGCGGCACAGCTTCCGTCAGCCTATGACCGTATCGGATCGCATTTGGATTCAACGCCTTGAGCAGTATATCGCACAACTCGCCTCGGTCAATCTCAGGCCGAGCTCCGTGCGCAGCCCCTTCGGCAACCTCGTCCATATACAGTTTGCCTGTCTTATCGAATAGGCGAAAGTCTTCCCCTTCATAACGTGCCAGCGCTTGGAATTGCTCGATCAGCCCCGCTTCCTTCAACGCCAACTGGCCCGATTCCTCATGAATATCAAGTGATCCGCCGCGCTCCCGGTTCGTATCATGCAGCTCGCGTTCGTAGACAGCTGCATTCATTCCATACTTCTGTAAGATTAAAGCGAGCGTCAGTCCACCCGGGCCGCCACCAATAATAGCAATACGTTTATTTTGCTGCTTCTTGACTTGTTGTTCTGTTGCTGTCATTATTCAATCCGCTCCTCATGTTTGAATATAATTTTATGATCTGTCTTGGGTAAATGCTTTAACGAACTCTGTTCGTAAAGAACACCGTTCGTTAAAGATCTGATAAAGCACGCCATTATACTGGCGTGCTTCATACAGCTTCTCACTGTACGGATGCTTACGTACGGCGCATATAAGCGCGAACAGTGAGCGGGGCGAAGACTGCGACGATGACGGCCGCTCCGATAAGCGTGATTCCGAGATCCCAGCCAACTGTACCCGAGTTTGTCATATCGCGTACAGCTGTAATAAGATGCGACACCGGATTGACCTTGGCAAACCATTGCAGCCAGTCCGGCATCGTTTCGACTGGTACGAAAGCGTTGGACAAGAACGTCAGCGGGAACAGCACCAGCATCGAGATGCCTTGTACGCTGGACGCTGTACGTGCGATGACCCCGAAGAATGCGAAGATCCAGCTCAGCGCCCACGAGCAGCCAATGACAGCAAGCGAGGCAAGAACCACATACTCGAAGCCGCCATCTGGACGGTAGCCCATGATATAGCCCATTGTAAACGTCAGCGCCGTTGCGATCGTATAGCGGATCGTGTCAGCGAGCAGTGCTCCGGCCAGCGGTGCGATACGTGCGATAGGCAGCGATTTGAATCGGTCGAACACGCCTTTATCCATGTCCTCCCGCAGCTGCGTGCCCGTAACAACCGATGTTGTAATAACCGTCTGCACCAGAATACCTGGAATGATGACCGGCAAGTAGCTCTGCACATCGCCAGAGATCGCTCCGCCGAAAATATACGTGAACATTAGGGTGAAAATGATCGGCTGTAAGGTGACGTCGAACAGCTGCTCCGGCGTCCGTTTGATTTTGAGCAGACCCCGATAGGCCATCGTAAACGAGTTTCTTACCGTCTGCATGAAGCTGGTACGGTTCTTTAATGGTTGTGCTGCTGCTGAAGTTTTCATCCTCTTACCCCCACTGCTTTCTTATTCGACTGCTCCAGCCCTTCTACTTGCTGCTGCGCTTCCTCTCTTGCGCCTTCACCTGTAATCGTCAAGAACACCTCATCCAATGTCGGCTTCTGTACGCTCATCTCAGCCAGATGAATACCTTCAGCGCGAAGCGCGATAAGCAGGTCCGTTACGAGATCCGCATCTCGCATTGGTGCCGTAATCCTCGATGCTTCCGACGATACACTCGTTTGAACTTGGAGCACCTTCTCGATCAGACTGCGCGTCAGAGCGATATCCTTCGCATCTTGGACGCGAAGATGAAGCGATGATGTGCCTACCGATGCTTTCAACTCATCAACCGTACCTTCGGCAACAACATGGCCAAGATCGATAACCGCAATACGATCCGCCAATTGGTCGGCTTCATCAAGATATTGCGTAGTCAGCAGAACAGTCGACCCCGTCTTCACGAGGCGGCGAATCGTCTCCCACATTTGCGTCCGTGTACGAGGGTCGAGACCTGTTGTTGGCTCGTCGAGGAATATCAGCGGCGGCTGCGCGATCAAGCTCGCAGCTAGGTCCAATCTGCGACGCATACCGCCGGAGAAGTTCTTAAGCGGACGCTTCGCCGCTTCTGTCAGGCCGAATTCCTCGAGCAGATCGGCTGCCTTCTTCTTCGCTTCGGATCGGTCAAGGCCGAGCAATCGGGAGAAAATAATAAGGTTCTCCGTTGCACTCAAACCCTCGTCGACCGATGCATATTGGCCCGTAACACCGATCAGCTGGCGGACGATTTGCGATTCCTTCACCACATCATGGCCGAAGATTCGCGCCGAGCCTGCGTCTGGGCGAAGAAGCGTAGCCAGCATGCGAATTGTCGTTGTTTTGCCGGCGCCGTTCGGCCCGAGTACACCGTAGATTGAACCGGTCTTCACCTTCAAGTCAACGCCATCTACCGCTTTATTGTCGCCGAATATTTTCACCAGACCGTTGGCTTCAACGGCCCAATCGCCGTTGTTCGGCTCATAGCTCCGATTGTTGTTTCTCATTGTTTAACTCCTCCATCCATTTGCTCATCTCTTTCATAGTGCTATCTTAACGAGCGTATATAAACTGAATTTAAACAAAGAGATGTCTGAAGCCTACGCCAGGGCAGCCACATGGACGATTACCATAGTGGTTGATCACGCGCGAGCGCCCCGTACCGACACATATTCAAGCTTATCCCGCCGTAATATGCGACTTTTCGAAAGTAACAGTTACTATGGTGGCTATGTCAGCAATTTGCAGTCATTTTGTGCGCAACTATACTAACGCAAAAAAGATCGCCCCATTCTGCCGTGCTGGCTGAATGGAGCGATCTTGTTCTATCTATTGAATTAATCGTGGAAGTTCGTACCGTCAGTGACTGCTTTCACATAGCCCGTACGGACAACAAAGTCACCGAAGTGCTCGCCTTTGTTGCGCTCAGCCGCATAATGATTAAAGATTGGCTTCAGCGTAGCGATAATCTCATCTTCTGCAATGTTCTCGCGATATAGCTTGCTCAGTCGATCGCCGGAGAAGCCTGCGCCCATGTACATGTTGTAACGGCCTTGCGCTTTGCCGATGAACGCGATCTCACCAAGCGCAGGACGTGCGCAGCCATTCGGGCAGCCCGTCATGCGGATGTTGATCTCCTCATCACGCAAGCCTGCTTCCTCAAGAATCGGCTCCAGCTTGTCGATCAGCGTTGGCAGGTAGCGCTCAGCCTCTGCCATTGCAAGTCCGCAAGTCGGAAGCGCAACGCAGGACAGTGCGCTGCGGCGAAGTGCCGAATAGTTGCCGCTTTCTTCAACGCCGTGCTCTTTGAGCAATGCCGCAATCTTCGTCTTCTTCTGGCTCGTTACGTTGGCAATCACCAGGTTCTGGTTCGCCGTCAGACGGAAATCGCCAGTGTGAATCTTCGCGATTTCACGCAGAGCGGTTTTAAGTTGAATGCCATTGTTGTCAATGACACGGCCGCCTTGCACATACAGCGTCAGGTTCCATTTGCCGCCTACGCCTTTGACCCAGCCATAACGGTCGCCCGTATTGTCGAACTGGAACTCGCGTGCAGGCTCAAGCTCCCAGCCAAGACGGTCATGCAGCTCGTCAACGAACCAGTCAAGGCCGTGACGATCAATCGTATATTTGAAGCGCGCGTTCTTACGTACGGAACGGTTGCCATAGTCGCGTTGAATCGTTACCGTTTTCTCTGCAACTTCGAGGATGCGGTCCGGCGTTACGAAGCCGATCACTTTGGCCAGCTGCGGGTACGTATTCGTGTCGCCATGCGTCATGCCCATGCCGCCGCCAACACATACGTTGAAGCCTACAAGCTTGCCATTCTCGACGATTGCGATGTAGCCAAGATCTTGCGAGAATACGTCTACATCATTCATTGGAGGTACTGCAATGCCGATCTTGAACTTACGCGGCAGGTACACACGGCCATAGATTGGCTCAACTTCCGCTTCGCCGCTCTCCACCTTCTCGCCATCCAGCCAAATCTCGTGGTAGGCAGGCGTCTTCGGCGCGAGATGCGACGTCAGCTTCTGCGACCAGCCGAACACTTCGCTGTGAATGTCCGATTGGAAAGGATTCGGGTTGCACATGACGTTACGGCTTACGTCGCCGCAAGCTGCCAGCGTCGTGAGCATCGCTTTGTTGATTTCTTGAATGGTGCTCTTCAGATTCCATTTCAACACACCATGCAGCTGGAAAGCTTGACGCGTCGTCAGCTTCAGCGTGCCTGTGCCGTATTTGTCTGCGAGTTCATCCATCAGAAGCCATTGCGCTGGCGTCGCCAGACCGCCTGGCGTAACGACACGAAGCATGAATTGATAGTACGGCTCAAGCTTCTGCTTCTGACGTTCGTTGCGATGGTCGCGATCGTCCTGCATGTAGCTGCCGTGGAATTTCAACAGACGGTTGTCCAGCTCCGGCAGGCCGCCTGTAATACGGTTCGAGAGCGATTCCGTCAGCGATCCGCGCAGGTAGTTACTCTCGAGCTTCAGTTCTTCAACGTCGCTCGGCTTGCCGCCAATAGGCTGAACCTTAACTTTTTTACTCATTGCCATTAGCTCCTTTGCCCCCATGATGGGTCCATGCTCTTGCGTATCACGTTTCTATCGATATGCGCTCTATCCCCTAGCGCTTAATATACGTCACGTTGGTAACGGCCTTGCTCTTGCAGCGCCGATACGTATGCAGCCGCTTCGTCAGCGGACTTGCCGCCATGTTGTTCGATGATCGTAAGCAAAGCCTTGTGCACATCATGTGCCATATGCTTCTCGTCACCGCACACATAAACATGGGCACCGTTCTCCAGCCATTGATACAGCTGTGCGCCACTTTCCAGCATGCGATTCTGTACATATACTTTCTCTTCTGAATCGCGGGAGAACGCAACATCCAGCTTCGTCAGAACGCCGTCCTTCAGCATGCGCTGCCAGTCCGTCTGATACAGGAAGTCTGTTACGAAATGGCGGTCGCCGTAGAACAGCCATGTTGGACCTTGTGCGCCCGACTCTTCACGATCTTCAAGGAAAGCACGGAACGGTGCTACGCCTGTACCTGGACCAACCATGATCACTGGCGTATCCGGGTTAACCGGCGGCTTGAAATTCGGGTTCTGCTGAATGAAGATCGGCAGCTTGTCGCCTGGCTGGAGACGCTCGGACGTGTACACAGAGCATACGCCTTTACGTTCACGGCCATGTGCTTCATATTCAACCTTACGAATCGTCAGATGCACTTCTTCTGGATGTGCTTCTACGCTGCTCGCGATAGAATACAAGCGCGGCGGCAGCTTACGAAGCAGGCTCGCGATATCAGCAGCCTTCAGCGTCCAAGGTGCGAAGTCGCGAAGCAGATCAAGCAGATCGCGGCCGTTCGTATATGCTTTCAGTTCTTCTTTATTGTTAATTAGCTCTGCCAGCTTGCTGTTACCTGTGAAGGCAACGGCCTTCTCCAGCAGCGGCTTCGTCAGCACCGTAATTTCGTAGTGGTTCAGCAATGCTGTACGGAGCGGCGATGTTTCGCCGGACTTGCCCGTAACGACAGCTTCGTCTGCATTCCACTTCATAAGTACAATGATTTCATCTACAAGCGCTGGATCGTTCTGCGGGTATACGCCTACTGCGTCACCAGGCGCATACGTCAAGCCGGAGCCTTCGAGCGACAGCTCGAGATGGCGCGTCTCGCGATCCGAGCCTCTGCCGTTCAGGTTGATGCTGTCGAGCACTTCCGCCATGAATGGATTAGTACGCGTATATTCCGATTCGCCTGCAGCTGCAGGCGTCGTTGCTGCTGCGCTCGCTGCGGCTGGTACTGCGGATGCTGCAGCAGCGCTTACTGCGCCTTCAACAGCTGCGAGCCATCCAGCAGCAGCATCTTCGAAGTCAACGTCGCAATCAACGCGGTCAACGATACGCTGCGCGCCGAGCTCAGCAAGCTTTGCATCGAAGTCTTGGCCTGTTTTGCAGAAAAATTCATAGGACGTATCGCCCAGTGCCAGAACTGCGAATTTCGTACCTTCGAGCTTCGGTGCACGTTTGCTGTGCAGGAACTCGTAGAACGTAAGTGCGTTATCCGGTGGATCTCCTTCGCCGTGCGTACTCGCTACGATGAACAGGTAAGGTACTTCCTTAAGCTTATTCGTTTTATATTGGTTCATCGCCGACAGCGTTACTTCAAAGCCTTGGCCTTTCAGCTTATCAGCCAGGCGGCCAGCCAGACGCTGGGAGTTGCCCGTCTGCGATCCGAACAGGATCGTCGCTTCACGAGGCAGCTGCGGAGCAGCTGGTGCTTCCAATGCTGCTGGAGCAGGCGCTTCCAATGCTACAGCTGTAGCAAGCTGCGCTGCTGCGCCGCCAGCATTGCCAGCACGATAAAATGTTAGAAATCCGCTTAACCAGTTAATTTGAGCTTCCGTCAGCGTTGGGAGCAGCTTGTTAATAAGTTCTGCCTGCTCACTCGTAAACGGGCTGTTCGTCACTTGAAGTTGCAACAACATCCACCTCACATCAATCTATAAAATCCGACTACGTTACTGTGCTTTCACCTTATCTCCATAGTAACCTAGTCTCACGTTAGGTTCAATCCATTCGTCGATATTTGTCTATAAACTATTTTATAAAGTTTATTATTTTTAATTATAAATGAAGATTTCTACCCACTCCAAACAAGTTCTCCAGCCAAACATTATGTATAGACAGAGGAGGGGTAAGCTGCTGCGTGCTGGAGCCGCGTGCCCCTGTGAAGCACAACTACCGCTGCCGCTGTTCAAAATAAAAAACCTTCTGCCAGCGGCAGAAGGAGTTGAGGTTGCAATTATTTACTTGGCGAAGCTGTGATGGCCTATTGAAACGACGACATCCAGACTCGACCAGAATGGTCCGCTAGTTACATCCGGGTTGAAGAAATAAACGGCGTCTTCTACATTATTTTTCCCATTCAGAGCATCCTTAGCGGCGCGCAGAGCGCTCTCCTTGGGCTCGACCTTGTCGAGTGTGCCATCATGTGCTGGCGGGAACTGTCTGCCGGAGTAAATAACGTCGTGAATGCTGTTCGGGAAACGCCCGCTCTTCACACGGTTAAGAATAACGTTGGCAACCGCAAGCTGGCCTTCGTACGATTCATAGCCCGCTTCAACCGTTGTGATCTTCGCAAGCAGAATCAAATCCGCCTTCGTATACGATGCTGCCGGCTGGTCCATAAAAGCTGGCCGTACAACGCGAAGCTTCGTTCCTTCATTAATCTTCGATTTGCTGTTCAGCCCGTTCCGATTCAACAAGGCTGCCTTCGAGATCGTATTATCCTTAGCTGCCTGTTCAATCGTATACGTATCCGTAATGACAGCAGGATCTACAGATGCGATGGATACTACGCTGCTGTCGGTATTATATTGCAATTGTGCGTGCAGCACTTCAGCGAGTGTACGTACCGGCACATACAGTCTGCCGCCTTCCGTGAATGGAAGCGCATCCATACGATATCGTACATCGTTGAAATATACGACCGGCACCCCGTTGCCGAACACAATCGTATCCTTAAGCGCTGATTCAATTGTTAGTTCTTCATTATCGCTATTCCAGCTTACGCTTGCACCAAGCTGCGCCGCAATGCGCCCTGCTGGTACATACATCCGATTGTCTTGAATGCGGACGGGATCGTCAAGCCGAACCTCTTTGCCATTCAACACGATCGTCACATCGCTTGCCGCCGTTGATGGCGCTGCGCTAACGCTCGATTGCGGTCCTCCTAGACTAAATAACAAAACCGCGAGCAATACTATGATCGTCCATTTATGCTCAATCTTAGTTCCTCTGATCATGTGTACCTCCCAGCTCAGATAAATGAGGGTTAAGGCTTCCACTCTCTTTTGGGCTAGGCAAATTGTACCATGAAAGACAATCAAGACGGCATTAAGGTTTTCACAGAATTCAACTCGGAATGATATTTTCCCTGCAATAACGGGCAAAATTGGGTTGCTGATGCTCTTAATCCGATAGCCTTATGAGAGCGATATGAGAATTCTCTCAGACGCACTTCGAAGATGGCGCGCTGGCTGCGAGCAGCGAATTCATCTGAGCTTGTCCACAGCATTCGCAGCACATGAATCATCGTATGCGGACAACCTGACAACTGTGCATCATTCCGTGCAAATGTTCACGAATGAGATAACGATCCTTCTATGTATTCATTCTGTTGCTTGCCGAACAAACTTGTTAGAATGAAATCCGCGCATTCTTCTGAAGAATGAAGGTGAGTATTAACAGTGCAATTGTACTGAATATCTTTGGCCATTATTTTATTTTGCCACTCTGACTGATCTTCTGTTCGATCTCCGCGTTCTATATTTCTTTGGCGACAAATTTCCAATGGGCAGAAAACTTCAACCATATAAAAAGGATACCCGGTGAATATGTCCTTCACTTTGTAATAATGCGGTTTCAACTCCGGTCTTTCTACTAAAATGCCATCAATAAGTACATTCTTCCCATGGTCAGCAAATAGTTTAGCGGTGTGATACATCAAAATTATCGCTTCGCTCAAATACTTCCAGTAATCTTCACGAAGATAGTGATCGCCTATAGTATTTTCAAAAAGGTCATTAGCCACAACATAAAAAAATTCATTCGATCTTAACTGTATAGCATCGACTATAGAAGTCTTTCCGGCGCTTGTCACACCATTTAAAAAAACAATTTTACCTTTGTTCATCTAAGCATGCCTCCTCATTCAGGGCTTATAGAAGTGATAAGCATTACCGTGATGATGCCTCCCTGACCAACTCGCAGTATACCATATTTGCCCACAATACACATGAATAGATAAAAAACCGAGCAGTACAAAGGAATGCTTCCTCTGCGCTGCTCATCACAAGTTTGTTTTCCTTCAATTTCAATTAGGGTTGGCTAAGCTCATCCAGACGTGTACGGTCGATCATACGAATGCCGAATACGCCGCCGACAATACCGCCGTTCGCCGATACGAATTTCACTTCTGCCTGCTCGGCTCCGCTAATCAGTTCACTTGGGATGTCGTAAAGAACGTCGAACAACTGCTCACGATGCTCGGCTTCCAGACGTTGACGACCGATCGCTTGGCCATTAACGAGAATGTCGAACTCACGCTCTACGCGGCCATTCTCCCGATGTACCGCACCGTCGCTGCCATAGTATGTGACTTGCAATGCGTGCGCCGTATCTGGAAGCACCTTCATCCGATAGCTGAAGTAGCCATCTGGTTCTGCAACACGGAAGCCCTCGTGTGCATGTATGGAATAGCCAGAATGCGAATGGTTCGACTGACCGTCATGCTCGACCTCGGACTGCTGCTCATGCGGCTTAACAACATCAATGGTGATCGCGTGCAGGTACTCGCGTTCTGCCTTCTCTTCATCTACATAGGTGATGTATTGCTCTCTGTTCATCAATGTCCAGTAGATCGTGTACCGCTGATGATGCAGCTGGAAGAACGGGATAAGCGTCACGCGCTGCTCGCCTGGCTCGCCAACAGCATCCGTAATGAACGTCAATGGTGCGCCTTCTATTGGTTTAATCCATGACTTCACGTCCGTCTCGTCCGTTACGAGAACCGGAACTTTGATAATCGGATGATGGTGCAGCTTCAGATGGTTATCGATAATGTCGCATTCTGGGAAGTTCTCTGTGCCGAGCGCACCAGCCAGAACGATTGGTCCGTACATGAAGCCGACCTTCTTGTCGTCGTCCTTCGCACGATGCACGTGCAACTCCATTGGCAGCGTCACTTCGATCGAATCGCCGGAGTTCCAGCTGCGATCGATTTCGAGGTAGCCGTTCGTTGAGCTCGAGAAGGTATCGGTGCCGTTCACGACTGCCGTTACTGCGCCTGCAACCCAATAAGGAACGCGAATGTTCAGTTTGAAGCTATCGTTGTCCGCTTGTTCAATTACGATCGTCGTCTTATCTGTATGAGGAAAATCCGTCTGCTGCTTGATGATCACATTGCGATCTTCCAACACGGCTCTGGAGCCAATAAACAGATTGACGTATACGGCTTCCTTATCCGAATAATAAATATCGCGTGGATAAAGAGCAGGGTTCTCCATCCCCGTACCTGTGCAGCACCAGAACGAATGGTCATGCGTGCCGTACACTTTGAAGTGGCCAGGCTCAGTCGAGATGAAGTACATTTTGGCACCCGTATCCGGGTCTTGTGAAGCAAGGATGTGGTTATAGAGCGCACGCTCGTAGAAATCCATATATTCGGCCTTAGGCGTCCAGCGGAACAAAAGCCGCGTAAGCTTGAGCATATTGTACGTATTGCACGTCTCTGCCGTCTCAACACCAAGCTTCTCCGTATTCTTCGCGCGGAAATGTTCAAAGATGCTGTTGCCGCCGATAATATACGAGCGGCTGCGCGTCACTTCATCCCAGAAGTATTCCGCCATTCTCCGATACTTCTCTTCACCTGTAATATCGTACAGCTTCGCTGCGCCGATCACTTTCGGGATTTGCGTATTGGCGTGCTTGCCCTCCAGCTCATCGACACCGCGGGAGAGCGGCTCAAGAATCGCTTGATGGCAGAAACGGATTGCCAGATCGAGATAAGCTTGGTTGCCTGTAATCGTATAAAGATCGGCCATCGCTTCGTTCATGCCGCCATGCTCGCAGATGAGCATGCGTTGGAACAGCTCGTCGGACAGATTGTCCGTACCCTTTTTCGCCCAATCGGACAGCTTCACGACAACCTCAAGCGCCTTCTCATTGCCCGTCAGCTTGTAGGCATCGATCAGCCCTGCGTAGATTTTATGAATGCTGTACCACGGAACCCACGAACCGCCGAGTCCAAAATTATGAACCTCGAAATCGCCGTTCCCATAGAACACATTGTCGAAGCACTTTCTTGGGAATCCGCTTACATAACCGTCCGTATCATGCGACTGTACATAAGCCAGCTCATCAACCGTGTAGTTCAGTTTCGCCAGAATCGCTTCGTCGCCCGTTACGGCATACATCGCAGCTGCTGCCGACAGGAAGTGACCGACGGAGTGGCCCGCGATTTGCGTCGACTCCCAGCCGCCGTAACGTTCGTTCTTCGGCTGAAGACCAGCAGCCTCGTAGCAAGGCGCCATGAGACGGTCCACATCATGCGCGATGAGATAGCTCTTGCCCGTATCTTGCGATGCTTGGAAAATACCTTCGAGCAGCGTCGTTCTCGTCATGTCTATATCGCTCCAATATATACGATTTGATTATTCAACGATATAAGTTTATCCTTGTTTCTAGCTATATTCTACGAGTGAACCAAACGATTTCTTATAATATTTCACACAACTGAGCAGGTGACGGTATAGATGAGTAAAATCTTATTCGAGCTCCCTCCGATGCCGTATTATATTTCGATTGGACGCAATCATTACGAGATTGGTGAACAGCATCCGAACCGCCGCAACCTTGGCATGTTCGACTGGTTATTCGTTGTACAAGGAACGATGCACATGGGAGAAGATGAATCACAATGGGAGGTTGGCCCGGGACAATCCTTGCTGCTGCTTCCTGACCGTTATCACTATTCGACCGCGCCTTGCGAGGAGGAGACGGTGTTCTACTGGATTCATTTTGTATATGAGGGAAAATTCAGCGCCTATAGCGATGCGGATTATTCGATGATGATCCGGCATGCTTTTGCTAACCCGTATAAGCTTAGAGTGTCACAGTACACGGCGCCGCGGCAGTTCGCTCGTATCGAGCGGCTGCTGGAACAGATGCTTGCTTACACCGAAACGACGGGCTCGTCCACCTACTGGCAGGAGCAGCAGCATTTTATGGACCTGATTCATCTCTTAGAGGAGGATGACTCTGGAGACAGCACGACGAATACGGTTATGAAGCTGGCGGAACGGACGGAGGCTTATCTGCGCACGAACTATCAGAAGGAGCTGTCGAATGAGACGCTGGCGGAGGCGCTGCATTTTCACCCGAACTATGTGGTGCGATGCATGAAGGAAATCTACCAGTGTACGCCGATGGAGTACCTGATGCGCTACCGCCTGGAGCAGGCGAAGCTGCTGCTGCTGAAGACGCAATGGTCCGTCGCGCACGTTGCCGAGTACGTCGGCTTCAACTATGTGCCGTACTTCTCGAGCTGCTTCAAGCGGCACACAGGGATGAGCCCGCTCGCTTGGCGCAAGCTGCATGCGAAGTGATAGGGCAGCGTGGGCTACGTCGAAACGGTTGCCATGCGTCTAGCGTTTGGCGTTTTGCATCTGCCGTATGCTCCCCTGCGCCTAACGGTTGCCATTGTGGCTATTGCGGTCATTTCGCTCATATTTGCTCGATAACGGTTGTCAGTATGGCTATTGCGCTAGAATGTGGGGATTTCGACCAGTAACTTGGTCTATAAGCACGCTGACAACCGTTAGGCGTTCGAAACAGGCGCTAGAGGCCAAATAAGCACAATAGCAACCGTTGGCGTGCACCCCACGCACGTACTCGCACGATCTACAAGTGTTTCCACCAGATTCCCGCGCACTCGGGAACCGTTGACCACCCGTTCTCTTCAATTCGCTGCGCCAGCTCTGCCCCGAAGAAGAATTCCGTCTTCTCCTTCGCTTCCTTCGCATCTTCAAACGTGTAGTCCGTACGGATCCACCGATGCTCGAAGCCGTATTTGTTCTCGAGCTGTTCATAGTAAGGCTTTAGGAACGCAGGCGGGTTAGGCGTTTCCGTTCCAGTCCCCATCGTCTCAAAGATAATAATCGTACCACCCGGTCTCAACACGCGCGTCAGCTCAGCCATTACGAACGCCAGATTTTGCTCCCAATCGGAATTGTCCGTATTCGTCAAGTAACCGATGCTCCAGCCCGAAACGACCAGATCAATAGATGCATCTGCAATCGGGAGGCCGCGATGATCCGTCACTACGGTGGTCCAATTCGGAGACAATCCGATGTGAGATAATTTCTGATCCAATAGTTCCAGCATCGCACTTGAAATATCCGTACAAACTAATGATTTCGCCTCTGGCGCAATAATGCTCGAAAGTCTGCCCGACCCCGCACCTAGATCCAGTACATCAAGTCCCTGAAAAGGTTTGATTTCCTTAATGACAGCGGTAAGATCAGGCTGCCGACTCACCATTTCTTCGTATGACATCGATGAATCCTGATAGATTTCTTCGTGGCTTGGCATGCTGGTTACCCCCTACAATGAAATGATGGTTTATCCTAGCAGATTGACTAAAATCCTTTTTCCCTTACAAAGCTTTTACCGCTCATGAAGCAGCTTCAAAAAATCGTCATCGATTGACCGAATCTCATCGTTGTACTCGTTCGGAATTGCCTACTCTATGACATCCCCGTAGATCAGCCTGCTCATTTCGCCGCTAAGTGCACTATCGATCGTATAGCCTTGCCCACTATTCGAGGCCTCCACAAGCAATCCCCTTAGCTTCGTGCTTCGATCAATAGCCATATAATATAGCTTGCTGGCTCCATCCACCAAAGTAACTTCCACATTGAACATTGGTGCGTAGTCGAGTTTTCCTTCCATCGGCTCCGCTTCATCCAGCGCCTTCTTGAACAATGCAAGCTCATCAGGCGCATTGAATATCTTCTCTTTGAAAGGAGCCCTACCCGACTCAATAAACCATGATGTGCTCTCCAATCGCACCTGTTGAAGTGCAATCGATTTGGCCTTCATGCTGCCGCAGCCCGTCAGTGCCACAGTAAGAGCTGTAATACACACCATCACAAGACCAATCATCTGCCACTTCCTCATCGTTATAATCACAGTCCGCCTTTCCTTTTCTTTAAAAATGTCACTCTGTTACGAAGCTCTCTTGTCCGAGAAAAATCCACGGGTTCTGCTTCCAAAAACGTTCGTCGTTCGATGAAAGTTGCAGTGCTCCGCCACAACGTAATAGAAACGCCATACTGAGCTCGCGCATCCGTTCAACGAATACAAACCTCTCCTTCCGAATTCCTTCCACAAGACCAAGTAGAGAGAAGCAATATACCCCTACAAAGTATCCCTGAAACGATGGCCATCTCGTTCATCTCAATTTAGATGTTCCCCATTGTAATCGGTACAACAGAATCATGCTGTCACCCATTCATTCGACGCACTCATTGTATTTCATGCAATAGATTATCATGTATGAAGCATGAATCATGCGACTTCCCTACTTTTATACCATTTGCAGTTGTACAAATTACAACGAAAGTTCGCACACTCGATGAGGTCAGCCATTTCTGTTGTATAAAATGCAGCAGACAGACCCACGCGCATCCAGCTGCTGCAACTAAGACGTCGAATGATCACGAGTCCGGCCTCTTTCATTGAGCGAATCAATACCTGGCGTTCGTACCTGTAACTGTAACACCTTTACACTCGATTAAGCCTCCTCAATACAAAAAAAACAGCCCTGGACGATTACCGTCCAAGGCTGCTCACTCCTACAATCCTTACCTACCTACTCTATCTACCTATCTACCTACTCTATCTACCTATCTACCTATGTATCTAACATAGATATCTTTCTCCAACCAAGCCCTTACCCCTCAATCCTCGCCCAACGCCGGCTCGACTGCTCGTCGAACATCAACTTCACCTTCTCCGGCAATCGGCCCTCTTCATCGAACAGAATTAGCTCGTTCACGTCTTTCAACCATGCAAGCGGCAGCTTATAATCCTCTTGCGGGCCGATCTGCCAGTAGCGGCCAAGGTTGATGCCGTTGAGCCAGACGGAGCCTTTGCTCATGCCCGTAAGGCGCAGCTTCAGCTTGGCATGAGCATCGGCCGGAAGCTCCGGTCTCGCGAATTCGCAGCAATGCCATGCTGGCTCTCTATTCCCATCTGCTTTCAACGAAACGTCCGCTCTCACTCCCGATGGCACGCCATCCGCGAGCCCTGCCATGCTCCACAACCCGATTGCGTTCGACGAATGATACGTCAGCAGCTCCAATCGTTGGACGGGCGACTTCGTGTATAGCATCTCGAGCACATTCTCGCCGGTCTGTATATACGCTGAAATATCGACCGACTGATGCGCGAACCAGTTCTGATACCCTTCCAGCGGCACTTCTATCCCATTGATGCGAAGCGGTACACTCACTGCGCCTACGAGAATGGCCCGATCCTGTCCATCGAGATGGAACGTACGCGACAGCATCACTTGACCGTCCAGCTCGTTCACGCGGTCAAGATGTACCGTCTCCTCATCATGCATCCAGCCACTGCGAACATCTGTCACAGTGCCTTCTACATAGCCCGTATCGTACAAGCCCTTAGGCTCGCCAAGATACGGCGAGAAGTTCAATCGGCCCATGTTCTGCACGAGAATTTGCACATGATTGCTGCCCCTGCGCAGCGGAATCCCGATGGAGGAAGAGCCAACTTCACGAATCAGGCCAATCTCCGCTCCATTCACATAGACTCTCGCCGTATCTTGCAGCTTCGGCAGAATAAGCGTCGTCTGCTTGTCGGAATCGCTCTCGATCAAGCTGGAATAAACGATATAGCCATATGGCTGCGAGAAGCTCGAGAAGTCCTGCGGAGTCTCACACGATATCCCCTGCCTCTGCACCGATGCAAGATTCAACGTGCTGGTTACCCAGCCTGCCAGCTCAGGCGCCTGTAACTGCACAGCCCCAGCAGGCTGCTCCGCAGTCTCACATTCATCAAGCTTCACCGAGAAACCCTCTGGCCACTCCAAAGCCGAAGCCGATGTATTCACAGCTGCAGCCAGCTGTCCTCCTGCCTCTATATCCATATCGAAGCATCCGCCAACCCAATGGCCTTCTGCGATGCGCCATGTCTGATCCATAGCAGTTGTATTCAGCACAACTACCCGCAGCACCTGTCCGCCAACCGTCAATCGAACCTCCTGCGGCTCGTTGAAATGGTAAAAATCAAACGTAATGGTCCTGCCATCTGCACTCCGTGTATAAAGAACCGTTTGATCGTCGGCATATTGTATCTCGTCATCAGCGTCCAATTCTACCAGCGACCGCTGCCCATCCTTCGCATAAACAATCAACGTATGAATGCCGTTCACGACCTCGTTGCACGCGATCGCTGTCGTGCTAATCAGACGAACCCCATTCAGCAGCTGCAATCCATCAAGCACCGGAACGATTTCGCCCGGGTTGACCATAACCGGCAGCGTCCTTCCATTCTCAAGCGTCAGATAGACCGTTTCTCTCTCTTCCTTGGCGCTTCCGACGAATAGGATCCGCTGCTCTCCGTTCTGTCTGCCCCGAACGCGAATGTCCTTCGGCGCAGCAATGCCGGTCGTCTCGCACGGCTCCGATTCGAGCAGCAGCGAGCTTGCCGCTTCCACGAACAAGGAGAACCGCTTCGCTGCCATATACTTCGGCGTCGTTCTTCCGTACTCGTTCAATGGCGCATCATAATCGTACGATGTGACCATGAAGATATCGCTGCTGCCAACCGTTCTCCCGCCATAGCCAGCAAAGTTCGTTCCGCCGAAAAACATATAGTGGCTTATTCCTGTGAAACCTGTCTGGATCGCTTCGAACATTCGTTTCTCGTACAGCTGCGGTGTTTTCTGCGTTGCCGCAGGCGCTCCCCAATGCTCGAACCAGCCGCTCCAGAATTCCGTCACGATCTTCGGCGTATCCGGCTGCTTCTTCACCAGATTCGCATAATGATGATCGGCGCCGCTCCAGAAGTTCGCGCCTTCTATCGCACCTTCCACACCACCAACGCATGTGATGAGCGGCATGTCGATTCCGCGGCTGAGCAAGCCGTCTCTTAAGTGACTCATATAAGCAGCAGCAGAAGCATCGTCCGTCAAGTAGCCGTATTCATTCTCGACTTGGACGAGAATAACCGTACCGCCTTGCGACAGCTGCCGCTTACGAATGATCTCCGCAATCTGATCGAAGTACAAGTCCACATATTTCAGATAGGTCTCATTATACGCCCGGAACTTCACGCCCTCTTTCAAGCCGAGCCACCACGGGAAGCCGCCGAAGTCCCACTCCGCACAGATGAACGGGCCTGGTCTTGCAATGACCCACAGGCCAAGCTCTGCGCACAGGTCGAGAAACGCGCCGCAGTCCGCATCGCCCTCGAAGTTCCATTCCCCTTCATTCGGCTCATGCACATTCCATGCAAAATACGTATCAATGCAGTTCATTCCCGCAAGCTTAGCTTTAACAAGAACCTCCCGCCATTCTTCCTTCGGCATCCGGAAATAGTGAATGGCTGCACTGTTCAGAAACACTCTCTTGCCATGGATGATGTAACTTTTATCGTCGTATGTGAACGCCACGTCAGTATTGGCTTCATAAGTGGTGTGCATTACAGTCACCTTCCTCTTCTATGCTTCGCGAATGAATCGCGGCAATAACGTGAAACAGGTTTCATGAAACGGGTTTCATCTACTTGAAAAAACAAAGCTGCCTTGTAACAGCTTTATACTCGCCATTGTCCATACCAAGTGACGACCGACCTTGCCGGAATGACACCGACCAGCATACCGTCGGACTGGGCTCGAATGTCCTCGCCCCGCGCCAGATCCTGTTCATCCGATGTCACATAAGTCTGCATGATCTTGATGCCATCCTTTACTTTCAGTCCTTGCAAAGAGACAACAATGCTGTGGTCCTCTTGACTGTCGTTCACGAATACAGCGGTGAGCGTCCCGTCTCCCTCATGAACATAAGCCGATCCCATAAGTCCGCAAGCAACCTGATCATCCGTCTCATTAAGCGCAATGCGGACTGCGCCGGGACGAACAAACTTGCTGTAATTGCCAAGCGCCCACAGAATCTTGGAGGTCAGAATGTTCTGTTCATCCCCTGGCTTGTTATAATCGGTATAGATCAGCCCGTCCTTATAATCCTCCTTGGACACCGCCGTCCACCACTGCCAAGCCGCCGCATTCGCCGCCGCCAGGTCAAAATGAATCGCCCGCGCCACGCGCAGCGCCGCATCCATCCCAAAATCGCGGCCGTGGCCGTCAGCACCAAGAATGCAGTACTCCGACATCCAATAGACAGCATCCGAATCGTATCGCGCAATATTCGCAACAAGCAATTCCCTCAGCGTACCAAGGCGGTCATCGCCAGGCTTATCGTAATCCGACCAGTAGGAGTGGGACGCAATTTTGTGCCCGATCGCTTCCTTCAGCTCAGGGTCCGCAAGCAAGCACTTAATATATTCACGATATTTGCCTGTCCCGAGCTGATTCGCACCACTTGTGTACTGCTGCTCTCCGGAGAACGTCTCGAACAAATCATCGTCCAGCAGCGACGTAATCTCAACGCCATCAGCAGCGCTGATCTTCGTCTTCAAGCCCGATGCCTGCAGCTGTCTGTACACCTCGAGAAGCACCCGCTTCAAATCATCGTTGTTATAACGGTTGCCTTCTTGCCCCGCATTGTTCCAATCCCATGTTGGTTCATTGATCGGACTTACATACTGAAACGCTAACCCTTCCTCATAAAAATGCTTCAGCACATCGATCAGGAACGATGCGAACACAGGCTCATAGCCCGGCTTCAGGTTAGTCGAGCCCACGCTAGGATCCGGCTGCGCATGCCCGTTCTTCGTCATCCATACAGGCGGGCTGTTGACGAAGGCGATCAGCGTATTGACGCCTCGCTCCTTCGCTGCGCGCAGAAACCACTGCTGTCCCGCCTGCCTGCTCCAATCATAATCGCCATCCGCCGACATCTTGAACGCCTCCGCTCGCCGCCACGGATTGCGAATAATATCGCGATCCGTTTCCTCCGAGCCTGCCCCAATATTGAACCGCCAAGCGGACAATCCAATCCCTTTCTCTCTGGAGAATAGAAGGTCTGCAATGCGGGTTTTATTGTCTTCCGTCCAATGCTTGCCGATCGGATCCATGGACCATGCGTCAGAAGCACCGAAATTATCGATAGTTTGATATTGTACCGCCGCGTCAATCAGCAGCTTGCTAACATGTGGCCTTATTCTGACTGTCAATCCAGCTTCTCCGCCTTTCTTGAAACTACTTATCAAGCTAACCAACAATACCCGACTGTTCAAAATTTTCAACGATCCGCTTCTGCACCACGAAGTAGATGATCAGCAGCGGCAGAAGATAGATGATAGCCGCCGCCTGCTTCACGGCATCGAAGGAGAATGTCGTTGCCCCAGGTACTGCATACCATGTTTTGATCGCATACAGAATGTTCTGTACGTTTGCCTCCGAGAAGGTCGTCATCAGCTTATTGCTCAAGTACGGTCCGTCTGGATGGAAGTAGCCTGTATAATACGTATCCCCGTAGTTCCATACGAAAGCGAGAATCGCTACCGTCATAATCGCGGGAACCGCATTCGGCAGGGCTACTCGGAAGTAGGTTCTATAGAAGCCGCAGCCATCGATATAAGCCGCTTCCTCGAGCTCCTTCGGCAGCCCTTTGAAAAACTGCCGGAATACGAAGATGAACATGCTCTGCTTGACGCCAAATCCGAAGAACGCGATCAGGTAGAGCGTATAAGGCTGATTGATCAAGTCGATCGTGCTGCCATGAAACGCTGAGATGATCCCCAATACATCGAAGTGCTTGAAGCTCAAATACTGCGAGATAAGCAGCGATTGCGGCGGCACAACGAACGAGATAATGACGAGAAATGTGAGCAGATTGCGCCCCCAGAACTCTACCCTGCCTAACGCATAACCAGCGATTGCGCAGACGAAGATTTGAATAACCGCAATGATGACGGAATATCCGATCGACTGCAGCATCGGAACGAAGTTGCCGAATACGAGCCGGATGGCCGCTTGGAAGCTGAGCGTCGAATACTTGATCGGCACCCAGATCACGTCCGGGTTGCCTAAATCCTCGAGATTGTTGAACACGATGGGAAGCAGCTTGATCAAAGGATAGATGATCGCGAAGCCCAATCCGATGACCAGCGAGTAGAATAAATAACCGAACACGAATTTATGAAGCTTATCCTTCAGCACATAACCGTCAATTCGTTTTACGGCCTTCACATCACTTGTCGCCATGATTTAACTTCACCACCTTGTTCGTAATGAATAGAAGCAGAACCAAATCGATCAATACGTTGAACAGATACACGACCGACAACGCGGAACCAACGCCGATGTTGTTCTTATTAAACGCGAAGTAGTAGATTTCCGTCGAAATCGACGATTGGAGAAACATATCGACGAACGTATAGATCAGCGCGAATAACGAGATGTTGGACAACAGCGGCAGCGTAATTTTCCAGAATACCTCATAGCTGTTTGCGCCTTCGATTCGTGCCACTTCATAGAGCGACTGGTTGATCGACTGCAAACCCGCCAGGAAGATCAAGGTTTGAACCCCTGTCTGGGAAATCAGCATAAAGATGTTGCTCGCCAGATCGGAAATAAATAAGGTTACATTCACTGGAAGAAACGTGTAATTCAACAGAAAATTGATCAACAAGCTTGTATCAAACTGATTGCTCACAGCTGCGTCCGCCACGTCGCCGCCCGACGTAATCATGATTAGATCAACGACGACCTTCAATCCGAGTACAATCGGAAGGAAGAAGATCACCCGAGCCAGGCCCCGTCCCTTGAACTTCACGTTCACGAGAATCGCACAGAACAAGCTGAAGATGACGATGACCGGCGTGTTCATGAAGATGTCGATGTTCTCGTCGGTGAATACGCGCGCGAACGTCTGGCTCTGGCTGGATACTTCCGCACGGAACAGATTAGTGAAATTGTTCAAGCCGACATACTTGAGCGTCATGCCCCCGTTGTCCGCCACGCCTACTTCGTGGAACGAGTATTTGATCGTGTTCACGAGCGGCTTGATGAAGAACAGGATGAAGCCGATGAGCCATGGCAGCATAAAGACGAGACCATGGACTTTTCTCATATTTTGATGAGAAATATGCAGCTTCTTGTTTTTGACCGCTGTCCCCTCCACGTTTGAACCTCCTTAAAGCAATCGCTTAATGTTTGGACTCGATGATGTAGCCCAGCGCATCCAGCTGATGGCCTGCGACGGTAACCGCATACTTGTTGTAGTTGACAATAACGGTCGAGCCGGAAGCGTAAGTCGTCTCGAACACGTTCTTCGCCAGCATCCGATGGCCCATGATCTCCTTCGAGCCAATCGCTTCGAGCCCTTTGCTGTATTCGGAATAGAGGGATTTGATGTTATCCTTAATAGCCGAATATTGAATCGCGATATAATCGCTGTATTCCGAGTTTTTCAACACATCGACGTTCTCAGCGCTGATCGTATACTTTGGTATGCTGCCGAGCTCAAATGCTTGCAGCAGGAAGTACTGGCTTCGATCTGCTGACATGTTTACATTCAGCGTCGTGTACTCCGTCAGACCATTCATGACAAGCTGCCGGAATGGAATTGAGCTGTACATTGTGCCGTAGTCGCTGCTCTCTCTCGAAATGTTCGCCGCATATTGGCCGTAAGCGATCGCATCCATATTCGGATTGTCCAGCGCTATCGTCTTGCTCTCTGCAAGCTTCTTCAAGCTATCCTCAACAATCGCATTAGAGACGACCGGGTCGATAATATCGCGTGGATTGTAGTTCCCGTAGTATGTCGAGCCCATATCATCTACCGCAATATTCGGATAGTCTTCCGAATCCTTAATGAACTTGTTCACCGTATCGGTCAGGTACAACGGATGGAGCAAATACTGCTTCGTCCCGCTCCTGCTGAATATCCCTTGCGAGAGATCATATTTCTTAAAGGCGATCGGTTTGCCGTCGTAGCCATGCAGCGCGTTCGACTTCGGCCAGAAGCCGTCACTCGTATCGGATACCCGCATCAGATCGGCGTTAAGGAACAGCTGGCTGCCGCTATTCACCTTGAAGTAGTCCATCAGCTTGTTCAACTGCTTGCGGCTTCCATTGGCATCCGTCAATTCCGCCTTGTTCGATATCGTGTTATTCAAGCCTCCGTTGAAGAAGCCCTTGTAGTTCACGACCTTGTTGACATCCTGCAGATCGTTCATGATCGACAGCAGCTGATCGTACTTCGTCATCGAGTAAGGCTTCGTGTACGGAATGCCAAGGAACCGCTTATCGAGCGTAACGGTACCTATTACATCGAGGAACAGCTTCGGCTTCGTGTCGAAGCTCGGGCTCAAATCATATTTGTCGATCAAATGCTGCTGGTAGCTCTTCGCCATGTCGTAATAAGAGACGCTGCCGTTAAACAGCTTGTATCGAACAGTGTAATCGACGTTAATCGAACCCGTCGTAGCAAGGAACCGTGCATCGTTGTCGCTGTAAGGCCCGAACACCTTTACGCGCGAATACTGCAGTGTATCGAGCGAGCTGAACACTTTGTTGTACAAGGTCCCCCCGGTTGAAGTATCCTTCGTACCAAGCTGAACCTTGATCGAGCCAAGCTCCGCGCCCGAATCAATAATGCCCATGAACCCTTGAGACCTGCCAGTGGGATCCGTATCGTACATGCCGAACACCGGCATCGTCAGATTCTCAGGAAACGTCGGAATTTCGTACAGCTTGTCATAGTACGTATTGTCGTAAACAGGCCGTTCATACTCTGGAAACTTGCCATTGAACGTATTCAGCTTGAACAGAGCGCCAGAGCCGTCCGGTACGAGAATATACCCATCGTCCACCTGCTCAGCCGAAGTCAAGCCGAACGATGGCAGCACGGTTATGTTCTGCAGCGTATAGAAATCGTTGCCGCCAGTAATTTCATACGTTGGCACTTTAACGACGAGATCGCCGTTATCGAGCGTCGCCTCCATCGTGATGACGAATTTGGCTGGCTCGGTAATCGTCACTTGAATGCCGAACTGCTGGCTATCCGCCATCAGCATCTCCGTCGTATAGCCAACCGCCTTTGACAGATTGATGAGATCCTTGACCAGCGAGAGCGGCGGCAGACCTGAGAACTTGTTAAAGTACAAGCCATTGTCCTGATCGAGTTGATAGGTGATAGATAACGCATCATTATATCGCTGCGCTTCAACCATGCTGATCGTGCCATTCAGCAGCCCTTCATTGATAGGGTCGACGAACTCTTTCTTGTAGTTCTCTTCCGAGATCTTCGTAGGCATATACTCGTTCAAGCGGTACGATTCGGTCTCGAAGAAATCGAACACGATCTGAACGCCATTCTCGATCTGATTGAGCTCGTATCTTCCATTCTGAATCGTGTACTTGAAAGCATCCCATTCATTCATCGAGCCGTCTTTGCCCAGATACTTGATAACGAGCGGCGACTTCTCGATATCTCCGCCGTTCTCTCCCAGATACAGGCTGTTCCACTCGATTCCCGTTGCAGCATCCGCAACGCGGAGATTTAAGGTTGTCGTATCAATGTAGAGCTGCTTCTGGTTGCTGCTTGCCAGCAGAACCTCGCCCGTGTTCGGCTCGATCTTGCCGACTACGGGAGCTAGACCTGCTCTGGCTGCTGCCGGAAGCTCCTGCTTGTTGATGTTCCAATGCTTAATCACCGAAGGTGCATACCAGCCCGCCGCGATGAGGACGACGACAAGGGCTGCGATGGCGATCTCTCTATACCCGATATTTCGAATTCGGCGCAGCGCCGTTCCTTGTAAGCTATTTAGCATCTTGGCATCACCTTTTCATCCATTCAATGACTACGGTATACACGAATCCGACTACCTTGCTGACCAGCATGAAGTACAGAATAGCCAGGAACACAATCATGATCGCGGAGATGAACGTAACGACTAGCGTGACGATGTTCGTTAACGGCGAATATTCATGAATGACGCACAGCCCGCAGAATAGCAAGAAATAGAACCATACCGTTCCGATTACGACGAATGCATGAAGCAGCGCTGCCTCTTCCTGAATGATCGTATTGCTTAGAATAATGCCGACAATATCGAATAGGAGCTTCGGTACAAGCGCGTAAGTCATCACGATATAAATATCACCCATCGTTCCATTCCCATCGAACAGGGTGGTCACGCTCCAGTTGCTAATAAGGAACAGCAAGAAAGGAATTAGGGTTGTGACGAAAATCATAATGCTGTTCATCTCGAACAGCGGATTATAGTTCAGAATAAATCCGGTATATTGGTAACCTAAGATGCCTGTGATGCCGCAGACCAGCATAATAAGCGTCGGCAGCAAATAGCTTCTTCGCTTTACCGATTTGACCTCGTAGAATCCGTCGAACGGATGCAGCATGACATGAAACATAGACTTACCATCCTCAAGCAAACTGGCCATATCGGAGTTCCCCCATCCTTTCCTATTAAGGATATGAACCTATCTACTTCTCCTGTTGTAGCGATACTCGGAATAGAATAAGGCGAATGCTGCAAGCACGATCGGTATGATCAGCCACATGAAGTTATGCTGAATGAATAAGTTGCGGTACTCGTTATACGCCTTGGAATAGTAACCACGGCTATTCCCTAATTCGAAGTAGTACATGGCATCCTCAAACCTATCCCGCATCAGGTAGTTCCGCCCGACGCCTGTATAAGCAATGTCATAGTTCGCATTCATATGAAGCGTCCGCTCATATTCGGCGCCTGCGGCTTCCCACTTGCCGTTGTAATATTGCCGTTCCGCATTCAATGCGGCTTGCCCGAATTCGGTCGGCTGGAACAGATAGGCCGCAGCGAACGACTTATCCGTCACAATCAATTGATCGCCTGACCATGTGATAGCCGTAGGTTCCTTCAGGTTCCCTTTCAAATTGCCGGAGGAGCCGAAGATGTTCATCAGATCCCCTTCGAAGTTATAGAGGAACACCCGTCCCATCGTCTTATCCAGCAGCGCATACACGCCGAAGTCCGACACCGCCACATCGACAAACTGACTTTTCTTCTCCACGATCCCACCGGTATGCAAGTCGCCAATCACCGGGAAGTAGCCGTTCTGCAGCAGCACGTTCTCGCCTTTGGAGTTGAAGCGGAACACTTTGTTCTGAGCCGATGCGTCGAACGTCGTCGCGTAGATCAGCCCTTCGGAATCGAATGTCAAATTGTTGAACGATGGTGCGAAGATCTTCTTCATCTTCTGCTTCTGCTGATTAGAGGCCAGCGATTTCCAGAAGTAGTCCACCAGATTAACCCTTGGCTTGTTCAGACCAAAATAGCGGGCAAATGTTCCATCGTGATTCAGCTGAATGATTCCCTCGTAGCTGCCTTGGACAACAACGCTGATCTGGCCGTCTTTATCGACGACGATTTTGGAAGGCTTGAACTGCGTTACGCCGACCATGTTGGCTGGCTTCTCGATGCTCTGCTTGAACGCATAGGTCGTGCCGTCGAGAACGACGATCCGTCCAGCCTCCGTGTCTGCAATGAAGAGCTCATTGGAGGCTTCGCTGAAGAAGACGCCTTCCGGTTTATTCAGCATCAGCTGTTGGTTCGTCTCCGGATTGACGATGATCCTGCCGGACTCGTCGCGGATCAGCTTGATCGAGATTAGAAATTTCAGCCCCTTATCGAACACGTCAACGCGGCTCTCCGTCGAATCGACGAGGAAGATACGGTCCGAGCTTACGAATATATCGTCTACGCTGCCCAGCGGAATATCGCCCATACTGCTTCCATCGATCGTATTCACAAGCTCGAAGGCCGGAAGACTCTTCTGGGAGTTGCCCCAGAAATCATACGTATAATTGCGCTCTATCGTATTGGCAGCAAACACGTTGGCGGATGGAAGCATCATGACAAGAATGAAGGCGAGAATAGCAGCCCACTTATATTTCATAGCTGTTGGGCCTTCCTTTCCGATTGTGAATTGATCTTTATTCTTTAATGCCTGACGTAGCCATCGTCGAAATTACATTGCTCTGCGAGATGATGAAGACGGCAATCGGCACGATCAGCATAATGAGCGTAACGGCAGAGGCAACCCCGGTCCTCGCTACGCCCGCATTAACAATTTGCGACAGCGCATAGCTGATCGGCTTCAGCTTCTCGGTATAGATGAACCCGCCCCCAGTCGTCCCCCATAGATTCTGGAAGGATAGGATGATGAGCGTAATCCATGCCGACTTCGAGAGAGGCATCATCACCTTCCAGAAGATCGTAAATTCATTCGCACCATCCATCTTCGCCGCCTCGATTAATGCATCGGGAACCTGTACCATGAAGTTCTGCATAAGGAACAGTCCTAATGTAGAAGCAGCGGTTGGCAGTATGACAGCCCAATACGTATCGATGAGATGCAGCTTAGACATGATGACGTAGTTCGGCAGCGCGGTAACGGTACCGTTGAACATCAGCGAGTAAACGATCATTTTGGACATCGACTTCGATCCTGGGAATACGTATTTCGCCAGCGGGAATGCTGCCATCGAGCCGATGATGACGCTGCTCACCGTACCTGCAGCCGTTAGGAACACCGTGTTGAACAAATATCTGGACATCGGTATCCAAGAGTTGCCGATAATGATGAACAAGTCCTGGAAGTTCGTAAGCGTCGGACTTTGCACGAACAGCTTCGGCGGGAATATAAAGATTTCGTTCAATGGCTTGAACGCGTTATTAATAATGAACACAAGCGGCCAGACGCTGAATAATCCGAATAGGCCTAGAAAAAGCGTCAGCGAAGCGTCTCCGAGGATGCTCCTATTTCGCCGCTTGAACTTCCTGGACATATACACTTTCTTAATGGCTAATGGAAGGCTGTTCACCTAGGCACCTACCCTTCTCAGAGCTTTCTGGACGATGATGTTGGTAAACACCATGATGAAGAACAATACCGTGGCGATTGCAGATGCATAGCCCATCTCATGCCGAATGAAGCCGTAGTCGTGCAAATGCGTCAGAATCGTATGCCCCGAATATTCGACTGATGGGAAGCCTGCAAGCTCGAGTGAGATCTGAGATACGGATAATGAAGCCGTAATCTGCATGACTGCACCGAACAGCAGCTGCGGTCTCATCGAAGGAAGCGTAATGAACCACAGCTCCTGCCAACGGTTACGAATACCATCGATCTGACCTGCTTCATACAGCGTTTTGTCCACGTTCTGCAAGCCTGCGATGAAGGCCAGGAAGCTGACGCCAAGACTGAGCCATAGCTGGACGAGAATCAAAATCGGGAATACGTATTTCTTCGTATCGAAGAAAAGAATCGGCTCGCTTGCAAGGCCCAGCTTCAGCATCCACGCATTGGCGTATCCATACATATCGGAGGAGAAAATGAGCTTCCAGATCATGTAGGCATTGCCGGAAATCGATGGCGCATAGAACACCAGCGTCATCACGGCGCGAACCTTCGGCGACAGCTCGTTAATAAGCCACGAGAACACGAAGCACATCAGGTAACTGATCGGACCTGTAATCAGGGCGAAGAACAACGTGTTCTTCACCGCGATCAAGAAGATATCGTCATTCACAGTCAGATTGATATAGTTGCGCAGCCCTATGAACACAGGCGGCTCAAGCATATTAAAGGAAGTGAAGCTGATAACGATCGAAGTGAATACAGGGATCACTGTAAACACCAGGAATAGAATCGCGAATGGCAGGATGAGCAGATACTTGCCTTTATGCTCTTTCCAGACCTGCATAGGCGACCTTCTGACGACGTTACTTGTCTTGATTTGTCGACTCGTCTGCATTCGCCGTTTACTCCTCTTTCAATTGATTCTGGTCCAGGTAAGATAGGTGGAATTCCTTCCGTTTCTTCGTAAGCTCCTTGTCAATCTGTTTGCTGTTCAAGTAGAGCGATTCCCGCGGATTAAGTCCGCTTGTAACGACCGCACGGAAAGCGTAGTCGATTGCCCGCGTCGTCATATAGCCGCCTGGCACTTCAGGAATGCCTACCGTATCGCTGAATTGCTCAACAATTTGCTTAGCATCTTTGCTTGCCCACGGCAGCTGCTTGAGAACCTCAACATTCGCCGTCGGATATCGTGCAGCTGCGCCGATAACTGACTCCAGCGATTTCGCATATTGCGCCTGCGTATCCGTGCTCAGCCACCACTGCATGAACTTCCAGCCTGCTTCCTTATTGTCCGAGGCGCTCATCAGAATGCTGTCGATCGTGTCGGCAACTGCAAGATTGTTTAATGCGCCGTCTTCGCTTGGAACGCCTGGAAGCGGTGCGAACGACCATAAGCCGCGAATTTCCGGAGCAAACACTTCGAGCTGGTTATACGTGATATAAGGTGCAATACCGACCGGCATTTCACCACTGCGGAACCGGTTCGGGAAGTCTGCTGTAACCGGCAGCCTTTGGCTTGTAAAGAACCGCGTCAATCTGTTGAATGCCGTCATTGCACGATCGTCAGTCAATCCGGTTTCGATACCGTAATCGTTACCGCTGCCACGATACAAATCTCCGCCATACTGATATACCATGGATGGATAAAGCGCCTGTCCTGGCATCCAGAAGTCGTAATTGTTCGCATGAAGGATGGAGATAATGCTTTCCACCTCATCCCAGGTTGTCGGCGGCTTCAAGCCGAGCTGCTTGAGAATATCCTCTCGATAGAACAGCATCATGAAGTTCTGCTGTTCCGGAAGACCGTACGTCCCATTCTGGTAGCTTACCGTCCGCATCGCACTGTCGGTAAACTTCGCCTTCATTTCTTCGAAGCCATCCAGCTTCGACAGGTCGACCAGCGCGTTCCGCATTGCGAAGTTGATTACCGTTGCTTGCGGTACCGCCAAGGCAACGTCAGGACCATTGCCTGCGAGCGTCGCCGGCAGAATAACATCCTCTGGAATCAGCTGCAGATCGACAACGATGTTCGAATTCGGCGTAAAGCCCTGATCGATCAAATTCCTTATAATTTGGGCTTGGTCGCGGCCTGCCGAGATCCATACCTTAAGCGCTCTCTTGTTCGTCGTTTCCGACAGCTTCGTCTCATCAACGAAGAAGGTAGACAAGAACCGAACGGTACCGTAATAGCTCTTCTCGAAGAAGCTCGGCTTCGCCTTCGGCAGCTTCGCTTCCGGTGCGGACAGCGTAAAGCTGTCCAGCTTCAGCGGCATCTCCGAGATCGATGTAATCCAAGTGCCCAAGGATGAAATGTTGTTCTGGAAGGTGCCCAGCTCGCTAATGACGCTGTCCGGCTTACGGCTCAGCCGTTCCGCTTGGACCTGCATCTTCTCGATCATGGCTGTTTTCTCGCCCTTCTCGCCGGTGATTCGAACAAGCTCATCGACAACCTTCTTCAGACGGCCGCTTTCGGCTTGGAGCGTTTCTGCATAATTCGGAATCTTCGTCGTAAGCTCGTAGTCGATATATTTGTCTGGCACGAGACCCGTAATCTGGACTGTCTTGCGATAGAGGTCATTGAGCGTCAATACGCTCTTCTCAACCTCGGACAGCGGCATGGCGAAATCGCCGAGAACAACCTCCAGCGAGAGCGTGTTCTCTCCCTTCTTCAGATGAAGCAGCAGCTCGTCTTCGCCGTGCCCCAGCACATAGTTCACGAAACCGGAATGGAAGGCGAATGGAATGGCCATCGCTTCCTTGAACGGCACCTCGCCGTTCACCTTCAACTGGCGATACGACATGACGCCGCGGTTCGTGTTCTGCTCCCCTCGGAAGGAAAGTCTGTACAGTCCTTCTTCCGGCACGTCGATCGTCCATTGCAGGAAGTCGCCAGGGGTCCGCCAGTTGGAGCCGCCGATGGTGTTCAGTTTGATTTTGTAAGGATGGTAGGGAACGGTGTTCGAATTGCTGTAATCCGTCGTCATCAGGATGTCAACGGACGACTTCTCGATATCGAGCGTATGCTCGTCGGTACGCTCTGCCTGATAGACAAGATTGTCGCCGTCATACACCTTGTATTGCGATTCCCACTCCTTCAAGACTTCCGCATAAGGCTTGACTGCCTCGGCCGCTTTGAACGTAATATCGCTGATGACGACCGGCTCCTTAACAGACTCGAAGGTAATAGTGTGCGTGCCTGCGCTTAGATAGAACTTGTATGGCTCCAGGCTTCTGCGACGCGAATCCTTCAAATAAACCGTTGTAAGCGCAGGCTTCTCCACAGATATTGGCAATATTTCATTGCCGTTTTTATTCACAATCGGCTTGCCGCCGCTATTGTCCCATAATTTGTTGAAGATCAATTGATTTAGGCCTGTATACAAGCTTTCATGATCAATGGTCAGCTTTCGCTCGATTTTCGAGTTCGTTCCTACTACGGGCAGGTAAGTGACAGCCATGTTATAAAAGCCCGCTTCTTGCACAGAGACATTCCACGTAATCGTACCGGTATCGCCAGTGTAAACCGCGCCATTCTCTTCTCTCGCGGTCATGCCGCCCGTTGTCTCGTACGACAACAGATTCACTTTCACTTCCGATGCAGCCATTTGACCCGAATATCCCGCGTCAGTGAGATATTGGCTGTAGGATTCTTCAACGTAGTCCTCATTGTTCTCCGACTGCGATGCAATCGCCGTCTTGGCGCCGCCTGAACGCAGCGAAGGTATGAGTATGACCAATGCGATGATGATGATCAGCACACTGCCAACGAACATTCTCTTCTTCTTGATCATTACCATGAACCTCCGTTATAGCTGATAGGTGCTATGAAAGCCTTCATAGCACCTACCGCCTGTAGACGATTTGCAGTTAGGAACTTAGCTGCTGATGTATAACGGGAGCTTACTTCTCAACCTTAACCTTGATCGTCAGATCCGCTTTGTTGCCTGCGTAGTCCGTTACCGTAAGCTTAACGTCGTACTCGCCAGCTGTCGTAACATCAAGGCTGCCGATATCGGCCGTAATGTTGCCTTTCAAGTCAAAGTTATCTTTGTCGATTGCTTGCTCAACGAAATCGCCTGCCCAGTTGACTTTCGACGCATCTTCATTCACTTTGATTGCGCGGTAGCCTTCCTTGGCCGTAATGGTTGGAGCTGTCGTGTTGTTCGGATCGAAGACGATGACGGAGAAATTGCCTTTGGCTTCGTTGCCTGCTGCGTCTTTAACGGTCAGAACGACACCATTGTCGTACTTGCCGACCTTATCCTTCTCAATAGCGCTCGTATCCACCTTCACATTCGCGAAAGGAAGATCGCCATCGATACCGTCCGTCGCCTTAATCAGCGTATCCCACTTCACAGAAGCCGGGTCCGTGCCTGCTGCGATTGCAATCGGTTTGTCAACAAGCGAGAAGCTTGGCGGCATGTTGTCAACCGTTTTGTCCGAGCTGAGCGCTTTCTCCGTCGCACTGATAATGTCGAGGATTTGGCCCTTCTGCGCATCAATTGCACCGGCATACTTCGGTGAACCATTGAGACCGTAGAGCGAGTTACCGAGAATCGTATCCGTCCACAGGTTCGACCATGGCATAATGCCGGAATACTCGTTCGGCTTGCTGCCTGCGATGCCTGTGAAGCCTTCCATAATCCCTTGACCAATCTTCTCGTTCGTGACGTCAAAGCCGTAGTTAACAGCCGTCATTTTCGCTTGCTTCGTGAAGAAGTCGAGCGCTTTGTCGCTGCTTGCCAGCGTTTTATAAACCGTTTGCCAGTAGACTTTGAAAGCTTTCAGTGCAAGCTCTGTTCTTTCTTTGGATACGCCCTTCAGAACCGCAAATTGGTTGCCAGGGGAGACGAGCTGCTCATAACGTGGATCGTCTGCTGGAATATCGTCTGGTCTAGGGAACGGTACGACACCCATCGACTCGCCGCGTGCAGCAAGCGATTGGCCAGCGCCGTTGGAGAGCCATGGCACCATGTTCGTGAAGACCGATTCACCATTGCCGAAGTCGCTGCCGTTCCAAGTCCAGCCTGGTACAGACGTGTCTTCGCCATAACGGACCGACATCATCAGCTTCTTCGACATGAGACTATCGATATATTCAACCGCTTTCTTCGCTTCAGGAGCATCAGCCGTCAGACCGTTCGCACCATAGACAGCGCCGCCGTTCGAGTGGATCGCTTGCAATGCCGTATAGCGGTAGTCCGTTTGGAATGCTTTGATCGGCACATCCGTTCTGACAGGGGATTTCTTGTTCGCGTAGTACTCATTGACCTTCTTCAGATAATCCTCGAATGTGGACCATGTCCATTTGCCTTGCTTCCACAGATCGACTGGATAAACCGTCTGTCCGTTCTCTTTCAGCGCATCGACCTTATCGAGGTAAGTTGCGTTATATACAAGTGGCCAAGCATTAACGAAATCAAGAATGTAGTTCAAGAAGTATGTGTGACCAAACATAGGGTCGCCGAACATCCAGGAGGTGTCTTCGCCCTCGAAAATGCTCTTATAATCATCAAGGGATTGGAAAATGTTCTGGCCGATGAGCGTACCTTGCGAGCCGCCCCACAGCAGCGCGACGTCAACGAGCGGCGCATTCGCGAGTACCGATTTCAAGAGTGATTCCCGAAGGTCGGTCGGGTATTGGATCCATTTGATTTTGACGTTGAGCTCTTTCAGAACAGCCTCTGTTGCCTTCTGTCTCGCGAGCTGTTGATCCGGCGCCATGCCCGATTTGCCGGTTACAGGGTCTTTCCACTCTGGGTCGTCGCCTGCTTGCCAGTGGGTACCGAATACGATCGTAGTAGGCTCGCCCGTAGGTTTAGTTGTTGTATCTTCGGGTTTAGCAGTTGTATCCGTCGTCGTTTCTTTCTCTGTATCCGTCGATTTGGAGTCGTTGCTCGAGCCGCTGCACGCGCCCAGCATAACGACGCAGAATGCAAGAATGATCGATATCGAAAGATACTTTCTCATTTTCACTGACATGGTTGATCCTCCCTTTTCGTACTACCTCTTAAGATCATTCAAACTTCGCTAGCCTAGAATTCCTTCTAAAAAGCCCGTTGATTGGATCACAAAGGTTGTTACCGACTCCGCCGGAAGCACATGGTGCTTCAGTCCTTTCACCTCCTTCACAAGGGCAAGGTCGGCGTTATTCGAAGTCTCGTAGATCGATGCATTCTTCCCTTTCAAGCCGCCGAAGCTGACGGACTTCTCCTGACCCGTTGGATTGATCGCTACGATGACCGTCTTCTTCTCATCAGGGCTGACATAAGCGGATACAAGCAAGTCGCTGTCTCCACTGTCCACTTGAATCCGTTGATAACCCGGCTTGATGAATTTGGCGTAGTTGCCGAAGCTCCACATCCGTTTCGCTGCACCGAACTCTCGTGTCGATTCATTCACGTAGACAAGCGCATCTCGATAGTCCCCTTTGGCGACAGCGAGCCACTGCTCCCACGTTGCTACGTTCAAGATCGTCATATCCTCATGAATCGTCCTCGCGAGGGTTAACGCGGCATCCAGAGTGGCTGCACCGCCGTTCACCATCTCGCACCATTCGGTCTGATACAGCGGGAGCATGTCTTCGAACTGTGAGAAGTATTCGGCAGCAATACGCTTATCCCGCTCACTTGCCCAGTAGGAGTGCACCGCATAGGCATCAATCGACTTCGACAGCACCTCGTCCTCCATAATTCGCTTGTACATCGTGAGCGTATAATTCGGATCATTCCATGTTCCTGACTCAGCGATAAGAAGCTTCACAGGAAGATCTCGTTTCTGCAGCTCCAGCGCAACCTTTCTCGACAGGCTGATAACCTGCTCCGGCTCGTAGTGATTGCCTTCCTGTCCGCCCTTCCAATCCCACTGCGGCTCATTGATCGGGCTCAGATAGGTAACCGGGATGCCTTCCTTCAGGAACAGCTCCGTAATATCCACGAGATAGGTGGCAAAAGCCTCTTCGTTCTCTGGCGGCAGATTGGATAGGCCGTTCGGATCGCCTGAAGAATAACCGGATTTCGTCAATCTCGCTGGCGGGCTGTTGGCGAACAGCTCAACCGTTGCGCCGCGTTTGACCGCCTCTTTCATCGCATGAATCGCATTGCGGTCTCGTTCCAGATCGTAGACACCTGGCGAAACCTCAACCGACTGTGTGCTGCGCCATGGATCGTCTGCGATCGTAGGCTGACCGGCGCCGATGTTGTACCGATAAATGTTGAGCCCGATCCCCTTCTTGCTGTCATACAGCAAATCCATAATGTCGCTGATGTTATCCCAGCCGCCGACATCTTGTGCCCACCAGGCGCCCGACGCCCCAAAACCATCAATCTTCTGAAAGGTCTTAGCATAATTCAGCTCGATGGACTCCCCCACCACATCGCCACCTTCATCATCAGGTTCAGAACCGCGCTGCATAATCGACCGATAAGAGAAAGCACTAATAACGAGGCATATAAGCAGGAACACGATCAGGATCATGAACCTTTTGCTGCGGAAAATCATTTGTTCACCCCTAACCCAACTCCACCTGAATGATACCGCTTTCACAAAATCCAATTACTCGTTTCTTCGAAGCCTCATACCGTCGAATAATGATGTCGAAATTGATAGAAACCGGTATTATGAAATGGGTTTCATAATGGTTAAAAAAACTCAAATCCATGGAGCTGGCCTTGTTCCTTCCGATCAACTGCCTCGAGCAGAATCGACAGCTGTGCCCCGTCCTCACTGAACCAAGGACCTGGCAAGTAGAACGAGCTTGTATCCCCGCCGGTTAACACCGGATGTTCCGCTCTGCCCTTCAGCCATAATCGGCCAACGATCGTTTCGTTATGAAACACGGTCATCTTCAATCCTTGCCCATTCACACGCACCCGCCAGCCGCGGCCTTCCTTCGAATTCGGCACTGCAGCGTACAACCAAGCCGCGCCGCCGCTGCCCAGCGATAAGGGCAGCTCCACCGTCAATGCGGATTCTCTGCTGCGCTGCGCATGCGTAAGCAGCCCTTCTTCCGCACCGGAAATCGTCCAGTTATCCGCATCGACCGCTTCATAGAACCGAACCTTCCCGGCTCTCCCCCCCTGATCACGTTCCAAAAGTACCGTTAGCTGCAGCTGCTCGCCCGGTGTGACGAGCGAGGTCAGATCCAGGAATGGATCGAAGGGATGGATGATACCAGCCTCTCTGCCATTGACGAACCATATCGCCTTCCCTTGGAACCCTTCGAGATGCACGATGAATCGATTCGCATCGGCATCAGTTGTATACGTCCGACGGTATACTTCACGAACCGGATGATCCGGCGACATCCAACCGCCGAAGCCTACCATTGGCCACAGCGTGTCATCGAATGCTTCGGTCCACTCTTGCTTGAAAGATCGGTCCTGCAGTCGATGAACATGCCAATTCTGGGTAATGTCCGCCGCTTGCAGCACGGCGGCTATTCCTTGCAGCCCCTTCAGCGAATGAAGCCGTAGTCCAGGCAGTCTTGCATCATCGAAATTCGAATGTCCCCAAATTTCGGTCTTCGCCGTAACGGCCGACACAGCCTTCGCCTCGACAAATGGTAGATACCAGCTGCTTCCCGCAGGCACCACTGTTCCCTCATACCGGCCGTCTGCATACAACGATACGATATCGCTGCCTTGGCGAATAAGGAAGCCCTGCGCCTTGCGGCTATTCGCTGCTGCCACTTGGCCTTCGTACCAAGCGAAGCCCCTGTAGATGCCGACCTTCTCCAAGTAATCGATCGTGCCATTCACCCGAACCACATCATCTGAGGTAAGATCAGCTGCCATGGATAAGGCAGGATTGAATTCAGCTAGCTGCCATTGCACATGAACCTGCCCCCGTTCGGAAGGCGCTGCTGCCGGCTGTTGTACGATGATTCCTTCAGCAGTGGAGTAACGCTCCATATACAGCGCTTTCATTATTGCCGTCGAGATCAGTGTCAGTTGGCGTCCACCCGCCACTTCGAGGGTGACAAGGCCGTCCGCTTGCTCGGCAGACCCAATCTTAATATGGACCCGATTCAGGTCTATCGCAGCTTCCGCATTAACCTTGTCAATGACTGTGCAGCCTTCCAGCTCTAGAACGATCTCACTTTCACCCGACTGATGGAACATAAGCACCGTGCGGCTGTCGACAGCTTCAGCATGGAACATCTCGGCGCCTGCATAGATGAGCCTGCCTTCAATGCCCCAGCTGGCAAGCGGCACATCGACAGGGAGAGTGATGGAACGACCTGCTGGCAGCAACAGCGGATACCGCTCTGCCGATAATGCATGAGTATCATTCCGTATATGGATATGCTTCGCTACTTGATCGCCATTCGTGACGAACAGCAGGCTGCCTCCGCCATACAGCTTAAGCTCGTGTGGTCCGAACACTTGGTTCGACTCCTCACACAGTGTCCATTCGGAGTCAACTACCGCTTCTGCCTTAGCGATTGCATCTCCATATGTACCGATGATGCGGGTCAGCAGCCTTCCTTCATAAGCTTCACTCCGTACGATGCCTTCCGGAGAAATCATCCCTCCGAAATCATAATCGGATGTCAGGAAAGCAAGTGGTCTGCCCCAGTTATTCGTCGCATTCGTAAAACCGAAATCAGTACCCGACACTTGCAAATAAGGGCCGAGCAGCTTCGCTCCTGCCGACAGCAGCCTTCTCAGCAAGTAGTGCGATCGATTCGTCTCCGTCACGAGCAGCGGATAGCCCATTCCAGCAAGAATGCTTCGGCAGCTGTGCACCTTCTGTTCGAACAATGGATCTCGGTCATTCGGATAGAAATTACAAGTTGGCATTACGCCTTCGGCTAAGCCAGATGCTTCGAACAGTCCGCCTTGCCCAGCGCATGCAATCAATGGAACGGTTACTCCTGATGTGTACGCCATGTCCCGCAATGCAGCGATATAGCCTTGCGGATCCTTGCAGTCGAAGAAATCCAGCTCATTATCGAGTTGAACAGCGATAATCGAGCCTGCTGCTCCCAGCTGGAAGCGAGCCAGTATCGGCATAATCTGATCAAACCAGCGTGATACATGCGATAGAAAGGCCGGATCGTTCTGTCTGATCCGCAGGTCATCCTTCGCTAGCAAGTAAGCCGGCAGCGCGCCGCCATCCCATTCGGAGCAAATGTACGGCCCCGGTCTTGCAATGACCCACAGCCCTTCCTCCCTTGCAGCCTCGAGGAACTCCTCCACATTGCGCTGGTCTTCCCAATCCCATACACCCTCGCGAAGCTCATGGTAGTTCCAAGGAAAATACACATCGATGCAGTTGTAGCCATAACCCTTCACTTGTGCCATCCGTTCACGCCACAGCTCGCGGGGAATACGGAAATAAAATAAGGAAGCGCTGACCAGAATGACAGACTTCCCTTGAATGGATACGCTGCTGCGCGTCCATTGCACGACAGGCTCCACATGTGCTGAGTTAATCAAGCGTACCACCCCACCCGGCTAGGATCGCATGAAAATGTAATGAAATCTATTTCATGAAATGGGTTTCATTAATCTGAGGTCATTATATCTCCGCCTTGGATAATCTGTCAATAAAGGATCTGGAACAAAGTTGTAAACGCATTCATTATCGTGGGACTATCACGACAAACAGCTCAAATCCTTGCTGCATAAGGGATTTCAGCTGCTTGATTAGTTGGCCTGCCGGATGATGTGGGGACACGATAATATAACAATCCAACCTCCAGGTCTAGCGCGAACAATTAAGGATATGAAACAAAAGAAGCTCGCTGCTTCCGTTCTTCCTTACGGAAAAACGGAAACAACAAGCTTCACAGCTTAGCAAATGGATCGGTTACTTGCGCTTCGCCGGCACAGGGCCGCTGCTCTGACGCACGATAAGCTTAGGCGTTAACACGGTCGTTCGCTTCGTCGGCATGCCATTGTTGATCTGGAAAATCCGTTCCACAGCATACTTGCCCAGCTCATGCGTATTCTGCGTCACAGTCGTCAATTCCGGAATAACGGCGGTCGACAGCGGTGAATCGTCGAAGCCAACGATCGAGATATCCTCCGGGATGCGAAGCCCGCGCTCGGATGCAGCCTTAATCGCACCTATTGCCGTAAAATCATTCACACACAGTACCGCAGTCGGACGATGCTCGCTGTTATCCAGCAGCTTGTTCATCAGATCCCGGCCGGCCTGAATGGAGAATTCCCCGTACAGGATCCACTCTTGGCGCAGCGTCAGCTGCTGATCCTCCAGCGTCTTCTTGACTGCCTTCACCTTCTGAATCGTCGTGGTCATGAAATCCAATCCGCCTATGAAGGCGATATTCCGATGGCCAAGGTCGATCAAATGCTGGGTAGCAAGCGCGGCGCCAACCGCCTCATCGCTGTATACCCGATGAAACTTCGTCTTCGCGAGATTGCCGTTCACAAGCACGACCGGAATCGTCTCCGCTGCCTCCTGTACCTCTTGGACTAGCTCCGGCGGACAATTCGCCAGATTGATGCGGCCCCCGATGAAGATGATTCCGTCGACTCGTTTCTCACGCAGAATGGTCAGATATTCGGATTCCCGATCGCCATCACCGGACGTATTGCACAGGAAGAACGTATATCCTTTATCTCTCGCTTCCTGATTCGCCCCATAGAATACTTCTGGGAAGAAAGGGTTCGTAATATCAGGAACGATCATCGCGATCGTACCCGTTTCTTTCTTGATCAGGCTTCTTGCCAGTGCATTCGGCTGGAATTTATGCTTCTCGATCACCTTCATGATCTTGTCTCTTGTGCTGGCCTTTACTGGCGCTGTATCGTTCAACACACGCGATACCGTCGAGACGGACACTTCCGCCTCTCTCGCAATATCGTATATGGTTGTATTCTTCACCATGCCTCTATCCATCCTTAGGAAAGATCATATTTTACTTTGTATACATGATAACAGAACTATTACAACTATGAAACCCATACCATTAATGATTGTATTAATATATTAACGATTACTATACACACTTATGATAGAGATAAAACGGCTATCGCATTCATCACGATGAACCGCTTTCACAAATTCATCATATAGGAAAAGGAAGGATTACGCATCCCCCTTCCCAACCGTGCAGCGGCACTATGATGGATTATAATCGGATAATTAACGGTCACAAAGAAAATATTCATATCGTCCATCTTTTAATTTCAGCACCACTCACAATAAACAAGGCAGACTCATGGATCAAGCAGGCACAGTACCGATTGCCGGTGCTGCACATACTGGAGCTTTGAGTCTGCCTATCTGCGCGACGTCAAGCAGCGATAGTTGAATATAAGAGGCTATGCCTTAAATTGCGTATATAACGATCGCGAAATATCCTTCAACTGAACGATCTCATCGTCCACTTCTCTGGAGCTGTTCATTTGCGACTCACTGACGCTTAATAGCTGCTCAACGGCAGCTGCGTTTTGCTGCGTAATCGCATGGATGCTTCTGATCTCGCCCGCAATTTCAACCGACGCCGACTGAATCGAATGGATAGCACCGTCCAGCTGGTGGACAAGCTCAATCATTCGGCCCAAATCGTCACTCATCTGTTCGAATCCCGCAATCGTGTCCTTCGCCCGCACGACAGATAGATCGGTTGCCGCCCGGCCCTTCTCAATCTGCTCGACGGAGGACAAGCTCTCTGTCCGTATTAACGACAAAATCGATTGAATCTCCTTCGTCGACTCTCCGCTTCGTTCGGCCAGCTTACGAATCTCAGCTGCAACGACAGCGAAGCCTTTGCCCTGTTCGCCCGCACGCGCGGCTTCGACCGCGGCATTCAATGCAAGCAGGTGGGTCTGATTCGCTACCTCCTGCACAGTCGCAATGATCGCTTCGACCTTCTGCGATGATTCATGAAGCGACACAATTGTTGCGGCTGCCGTCTCGATCGAATCGTCAACAAGAACAATCTGCTCGAACAATGACTCCATCTGCTTGCCATTATGGGCCGCAATTGCACCTGTCTGTGATGCGCTCTGCTTGATTTCTGTGGATGAATCCGCGGTCAAGACAATTCGATCATTAATGTCATGCAGATTATGCTCGATACTGCTTATGGACTCTCGCTGCGTCCGAAACCCGACCGCCGCTTCCTTGAAGGAAGTATTCATTTCGACATTCATCTGAATCGTTGCCTGCGACTTACCTGCTACTGTCACGGAAGTCTGTTCAAGCTGATCAGATAACTGCTTCACACGATCTAATACGGCGACCAGCTGCTGCTGCTTCTCGGCACGATCCGCTTCCAGTTCACTTGTAATCTTGTGCTTCGAATGAATCTGAAGTGATGTTGCGGCCGACGTCAAGACGAGAAAGCATGCATGAATGGCTAGCATCGTATAGGTCGCGGACATCCCGTATACAAGCTCAGGAAACAGATAGAATCCGCCGATATGCTGTACAGCGAACAACACCGTCATCAGTGCGATTAGTCGAATACTTTCATAATACGCAGCGGTTGCAACTACCATAAAGATCGAGAAGTGGAACTCTACGGAGCCGCCGCTGCCCGCAATGATCGACATACTGCTGAAGGTCAGCGTCAGCGTAACGAAGATCGGGATGAAGGAATGATCCTTGCGGGATCGTATGTAAAGATAACTGCCCGCCAACAGCAGCATAATCGGTATAAGCAGCATGATATTAAGGCCTAACGGACCGGAGGCGAGAGACTGCACATGCATATCGCTCATGCGATGATCATCGAACAGACCGAAGCCTCTTTGAAGGATATGAACAACACAGCTTAACACAACTGCACCCAGCGACAACAGCAGCATTAATTGATTTTTCTTCTGTAACATCTGACTCTCCTTATCTAGATAATAAAAAGAACCGACAAATAGAATTAGTCGGCTGTTTAATCTCTCAATATTTAACAACTAGCAACTAGTAACTCACATCTATATTAGGACAAAATGCGACAAAGCTCAATGCTGCTGGCTCATTCTATCAATATAGATTCCCTGAATTAGAGATAAATAGTTGCAATTACACCTTCTTGATTGTCACCACTCAGCTCATACTTATGATTAGCCGGTATTTGGAACGCCGTTTCGCGCGGCACATCTTTATACGATATTTGATAACGCTGCCCATCTACGTTGATATATACTGTTTTGTGCTCCTTCAACCAATTCAGATACTCTTCCAGCGTAAAATTGTTGCTTTGCATAATTTTGCTGTGCGGCAAGCCTACGTAACGGTAATGCCATGGCTCGTATTGAATGCCCGTGATGCTCGTCTTATCCTTCGGATATCGTAAAATAAATCCATAATCGGCTGCATGCTGCTTCAGCCACTCACCCTCCGGTGCTCCATCCATCGATTCGAGCGATGAGCCGATATCGAGCGCTAGGCCCAAATTATGCTCGCTATTGCCTGCCGGCAGCGCGTAATCGGCCCCTTTCTCCTGATAAAGCTGCTCCTGCGTCTCCAAATCCCGATACCCGCTGCTAATGATAAAATGGTTCACATTCTCATTAGCGGCTGCAGCTGTCATCTTGGCAAACTGTTCGGCAACGCGCTGTGACAACGCTATGGAAGGATCAAGCAGACTGAAGCCATTGACGAGCTCCTTATGATCGCTAAGCGAAACAATGTCCGTCTGGACACCTTCAGGATGGACGGCGTAATCCGAATTTATTAAGACAAGGTTCCCTTGATAGACTTGATCCTTCTGAACCCGAAGCGCCTTCATAGACGAATCGGTCTGGGTGTAGACGATTTCTTCCGCCTTCGGATAGTCGATCTTCACATCCGATGACGATGCAGGCACCTGCTTCGCGCAGCCAGCCAATAAACAACAAGCAAGTAAAAAAGCCCACTTCTTCACGTACATTGCCTCCTCAACCTTCTGTGACCTAAGGTTAAGAGAAAATGTTAAAGAAAGAAGAAGGGCAAATCTAAAATTTTTCTTAAAATAGGGAGATGTTATTTCTGAAGGGGTAGTCGGACTTCGAATGCCGTGCGGACCCAGCTGCTCTCAGCCGTAATCGTCCCGCCATGCTGCTTCACGATATTTCTCGCGATGAATAGACCTAGTCCCGTACTGCCTTCCTGATGGGATCGAGTTCGTGCCTGATCGCCGGTATAGAACATATCGAACAGATGCGGCAGTTCATTCTCTGGGATCACCTGTCCATAGTTTACAACCTGAACGACGGCCTCCGAGCCATCATGACTGCAGCTAATGTCAACGAACTGGCCGTCCTTGCCGTAACGGGCAGCATTCGACAACAAGTTCTCGAACACGCGGGCCAGCAGCTCGCCGTCCCCTTCGATGAACGTATTCGGAAGAACATTGAGCCGTGCGGTCAACGTATTTCGCTCAAACACAGGGTACATCTCTTCTGTCAGCTGGGTGAGCAGCGCGCCAAGATCGATCGGTTTCTTATCCACGTTAAGCATCCCATAGTTCATCCGCGTAATTTCGAACAGCTCTTCAATGAGCCGCTCCAATCGTTTCGACTTCGTGTATGCAATTGTCGTGTAATGCTTCGTCTGCTCAGCCGTCAGCTGCTCATTCTTGAGCAGCAGATCCAGATACCCAAGCACGGAGGTCAGCGGAGTACGAAGATCATGCGCCAGGTTAAGAACGAGCTGGTCCTTGCTGCTCTCTGCGAAATCACCGCGCTCAATCGCCTTCTTCAATTGCTCGCTTGCCCGATTAATGTCATCCGCAATCGTCTCGAATTCATCGCCTGACTTCAGCATGACTCGATTATTGAAGTTACCACCGGCAAGGCTGCGAATCCCGCCAGATATGATATGGAAATATGCTGCATAACGCTTCGTCAGCAGGAAGAAGAACATGATCGCAAGCGGAATGAATACGACCATGAAGAAGTTTAAGTCGCCGATATGACCGATAAGCTGGCGATAATAAACAGCCGCATCCCCCGGATAACGCACCTTGTCGTTATAGTAGGACTGAAGAATTTTGTAGAGAAAATAAGTCAGCAAACCGGCTAACAGCATGCTCAGCCCGAATAAAATAAGCATTCTTGCTCGGAAGCTGCGGAAGATGTTATCCATTGAACTTGTACCCTACTCCCCATACCGTCTTAATAAACTGATCCTTATCTTCACCAAGCTTCTTCCGCAGCGTACGAATGTGTACCATGACGGTGTTGCCGCCCTCATAATACGATTCGCCCCATACTTGATGAAAAATATTGTCCGCGCTAAACACCTTGCTCGGATGGCTCGCCAGCAAATGAAGAATATCGAATTCCTTCGGTGTCAGATCGATGCTTCTGCCATAGACATGAACGGTTCGCTTATCCGTATCAATCTTCAAGCCTCCTGCCTCGAGCACAGGGCTGTTCGCCTGCGGCTGCTGACTGAGCAGCATGGAAGAACGTCGAAGCTGCGCCTTCACGCGTGCGACCAGCTCCATCGGATTAAACGGCTTCGTCATGTAATCGTCGGCTCCGATGATGAGACCGGTTATTTTATCAAGATCAGAAGTTTTGGCGCTTAGAAAAATAATCGGCAAAGCATACTTCTCCCGTAGTATACGCGTCACTTCGTGGCCATCGAGCTTCGGCATCATAATATCAAGTATCGCTAGATCGATCGGCTGCGTCTGTACCGCTCGAACAGCTGCTTCGCCATCAGACACTTTAATCGTCTGATAGCCTTCATTGCCTAGATGAATAGCGATAAGATCCGCGATCTCGGTCTCATCATCGGCAATCAATATGGTCGTGCGCTTCATGAAAGGAATCTCCCCCAACGATAATTAGACCGACAGTCTGTGTACGGTCAAGCAGTAAGCCATTGCTAAAGATGTAACCTTATTCATGATAACAACAAACGATAGTGGAGGCAAAACGAATAAGGAAATAAATAACAAAAAGGCTCCCATAACGGAAGCCTCTCCTTGTTATTCTACATAGCCAAATCCAAGTATCGTAAATTTGCGGTCGCCCTGCCCGGAAGTCATCATAATATTGACAGTATGCTCCCTCGCTGTCGGCTCATTATACAAGATGACGGCTGAGCAGTGTGTCCAATTCACTTCATGGGGATCAGCATCCTTCACGTGAATGCCGTCTACCCAAATTTCTGCGCTGCCGAAATCGCTCCGGCCAGAATCTTTGTATACAAGCAGCAATCGTTTGCTGCGAATCGTCATTCTGAAGCTCTCATTGCCGGATTCGCCCGTATGCATCCAGTTGTTCGGAAATTGAGGCGTGCCGAAAGGATGATCGTCCATCTCTACCATTTGCAGATCTGCATCTATGCCAGTAAAGCTGCCGGGATCAATTGCGGCAATGCCTTCACAATTACTACGGTCGAGCAGACGCGTTCCAACGAAATCATTGCCGATGACAGGCGGCTTATCGATCATGATATCCGCTGATGCGGACTTCGCTTGGTCGGCCTCAGCGAACAAATAAGCTAAACTGTCCGCCATCAGACGATGCCCAGCATTCGTCGGATGATAGATATCATAGAAGAACTGCCGCTTCGAAATGACACGGCCCTCGCCCTTCGTTAGACGGAACTGTTCGACGACGGCGTCCTTGATACTGACCATCGGAAGACCGTAGTGCATGCCGACAGGCGCCAGACGGTCCTGAAGGTTCCAATCGTTCATGAACACCGAGAAGAGAAGGATGACAGCAGGGCGATTATCAGCGGCTAAGCAGTTCAGTGCTAAGCTCTCGTAGCATACCCCATTCGTCTCGTCCCCGGCATCGTTCACGGCGAATTCGATAATGACAATATCAGGCTGTACGGCTCCATCTCGTCCTACATCCCGATCATAGCGGACAATGCCAAGCTCGGACGGCGTACCGCCTACTCCTGCTTTGATCAGATGGATATGATCGCCGCCATTGCAGCCGAACATCTGCTTAAATTGCAAATAGGACCGATACGCGTAGCTTTCGAGATGGATCGGCTTGGCCCCAGCCCCTTGCGTGATCGAGCCGCCGATATAGGCGATCGTCACATCCTCGCCGCGTTTCGCCTTCTCGATTGCCGCTTTCAGTCTGTAATTGTTCCCGCTGCTTAGAAGCGACTGTGCAAGTAAAGCTCGATACGCATCCGATTCATAATCGACAGGGTCTTCAGGCTCTATTGCTTGAACTTGATAGCCGTCATTAAGGTAGAAGACGATGCTGACCGTTCCGAGCGCACCTTGCCGATCGAATTCAATGGCCATTTTGCCTGGAACATCGTCATCGATAGACCACTCCTGCTCTTCCAGCACGAGTACCGCTTCCGTCCCGTCCGTCGGTACAGGAAAACGAAGCTTGGTCCCTGTCTCGTACTTGCGAGTATGGCCCCAATTCTCCAGCGCAAACCATACCGGCGCATGATCGTCAACCGGCGTGCTCACCGAAATGCCGATGCTGTGAACGAGCTGTCTGAACCCGCTGCAGCTCGTTAATAACTGAAGAATAGATTCATCGGTCACGCCGCCAGCAAACATGGCTCGATCGATGAACTGACGGCCCTCCAAATAGATTTCCTGTGAGAACCGGCCATCCGGACGCGCTGTCGCCTCAACGATCGATTCGTACATCAAATAGAAGCTGCTTCGTTTATCGACGGGGTCTCGCGGTGCTGCAGGCCCGCCATTAACCTCCTCGTTCACTGCGGTCGAGCTAGGATCTATCATTTGAGTACGCCTCCCGTATTGAATTGATACAACAAATTGTAACACCACCGTTCTATATACGAACACCTGTCGATATATACTTCATCCCCTCATAATTATAAGAACCATAATAAATATAATGCCGCCCCACATGCCTGATCGACAGCATACGGGACGGCCATGATGCTCGATCAAATAAACGTTGGACCGAATCGAGCTAGTGATTAATTGATTTTAACCAGCTGCCATTGTTGATTGAGGTCGCCCCGATACCAGTTCTGTTGAATCAGCGCGCCATTCGAGGTTGAGGCGTTCGCAACCTCTACAGCCTTGTTGCTGTTAACATTGAGAACGCAATAGTACCCATTACTCAGCTTGATCAATCGGAACTGTTGAGCCGTATTGTTAAAGCTCTGCATCAGCTGAATCGCTTCTCCATTATTGGAGGTTCCATTGCGCACATCCATCACTTTGCCATCGGACGAGCTTACGCTGGTCAATTTGTAGAAATTATTGTACGTGCCTTGGTCCGTAATTACCCATTGCTGCGCCGTTGCACCATTATCCGCATACTGCTGCAGCTGCAGCGCATTCGTATTCTGGCCGCCAGGCACATCGATCACCTTGCCCGAAGCACGATTGACCAATTTGTATGTTCCGCCGTTCGTGAGTCCATTCCAAACGCCGTTCCAAGGATTGAACTGAGCGCGCTCATAGTACCATTCGAAGAGGAAACGCGCCATGCCGTCGCGTGTCGCATCGCCATCGTACTGCAAGCCTGCTGTCGGATCAGCGAACGAGCTTCGCGTACCAGGGTTGAGAATGAAGCCATTCATATGCGCTGCAATGCTGACGTTGCCTGCAGCCGTGAAGATTGCTTTCGTATTCTTGCCGAAGCCCTCGTTCGAGCCGTTGAACAGGTTCCAATAATCAGAATCGCCAGCCTTCCGCTTAAACCAAGTTGTCTCTGTAATGTTGATCGGGTAGTTATCCGCACAAGGCTTGATTGTTGTATTCCAAATTTGCTGCAGCGTTGAGAAATTGTCATTCGCACCATAACCCGGATACCAGTGAACCGAATAACCGAGATTGTTCAGCGGATCCGTCAGCGGATGGGATGCGCACAGCTGATAGTATTGGTCCCATCCAAGTCCTGCCGCCCAGATGACATTATCCGCCCCTTTGCTCCGAATCGTCGAGATGATCGAATTCTGGAAATTCCTCAACGAATTCCAGTAGTCGACGAAATTGGATTGCGACGGATTGCCGCCCCATACGCCGTTCACATCGGAGAGCACCGGCTCATTGATGAGCTCGAACATCACATTATCTGCACTCTTGATACCCGTCTGCGAAGCGAGGTAGCCCCAAATTTCATTAAACTTGGCCAGATTCGATGACGTCGTCGCTTTATTGTCCTGGAGAGTGAAGTCAAGGCCGAGCGTAACATACAAGCCCTTGGTTTTGGCATAATTAATGTACGGAATAATCACATTCTGCGTCACGCTCTTCAAGCCTGCGAAATTGTACGTTCCCGCCGCTACGTCGCCCATGTCTTCCCGGTCGATGAATAGACGTACCTGGTTCATATACCAGCCGTGCGTACTGCCATACTTCGCTGAAGTGTCCGTGAAGGTGTCAGTGATGTCTTTCAAATATGCGAGAATTGCCGCATGCCGATTGTTGCCATTCTGACTCAGGTAATAATTGCTGTTCTGATACGTCCAATAAGGCCCTGATGGCTGATGCCAGCCGCTGAGCAGAACAGGCTGCCCGCTGCTGTTCACGAGCTGTTTGCCGCTGACGTGCAGCTTGGACATCGGCATGCCTGACCAAGCATCGGCCGACTTCCCATTCACCAGAATCGGCGTCATGATTAACGCCATCAGCAGCAACAGCTTGATGGACCAACTTGCTTTCATTAATACATCATCTCCCTTGTTCATAAATGAATTCGCTTACATTGGAAGCTTATCATTTGTCAATTCAACATGAACACCTGTCGAAATTTATTCATTAGCCTGTCAATATCTAGCATGCTGTTCCGTATTTCTTTCTATATTGAAACGAATTTCGTATTTCTGACTCAGGACGGACTCGAATAGATGGTATAATGTTTTCAGTTCATTAACCTAAAGGAGATGTTCCCCAATTGTTAGAAATCGAACGTAAATTTCTGCTCGATCGCGATCCGAAGCAGCTCATTCAAGAGGGCGTTATCACTTTCCTATCGGAGCAGCGAATCGAACAGACCTATCTGGCATTAGATGAACAGCAAGAGGTACGGGTACGCCGGCTGGTTGACCTTACGACAGCTGAGGTAAATTACACGCATACCTTCAAATCGGGCAATGGCCTAATGCGTGAAGAAATAGAATATGAAATTACGGCAAGCATCTACGAGCAGTTAATGAGCGGCCGCAATCTGATTCCGCTGACGAAGAATCGGATTACAGCACAGTGGGGCGAGCGAACGGTAGAGATCGATATCTACGATCAGATTCACCTTACGGTTCTAGAGGTTGAATTCGATTCCGAGGACGCTGCGCTTGCATTCGTCCCTCCAGCTTGGTTCGGCAAAGACGTCAGCACCGAGCGCCAATACAGCAACAAGAAGGTATGGCGGGATTTGCAGAGCGGCAATCTGGCCTAAACGAACAAGACCAATCCCCTAATTCAGGAAGGGATTGGTCTTGTTTTGAAGCTAATCAACGAACTACGACTTCCTCACTCGTCCAACCATTAGGAACGATAGAAGACTGCCGCTAAGTAAAATAAGAGCTGTTATGAAGAGCGAGGCATGCATACCGGTTACGAACGACGAATAGCTGCTAACGACCATCCCCGTCATCGCGACGCCAAGGGTTGCCCCCAGCTGTCGGCTGGAATTAATCATGCCAGAGGCAATGCCGACTTGAGCCTTCGGTACGGACGAGATAACCGCAGCCATAAGCGATGGAATCGTAAGCGATATGCCATAGCCGAGCAAGATCAACCCCACCAAAGTGAGCCAGTAGCTTGTCGTCACTTGAACGCCAACTAATAGCGCAGTACCCGCCGCTGCACTCGCAAAGCCGAAGGTCATTGGCATTCGTGGTCCCACGCGACTTACGATACGGCCTGTAAAGATCGGATTGATCGCCATCGGAATCATCATCGGCAGCAAAGCGAGCCCAGCGGTATGAGCAGATAACCCACGTTCCTGCTGGAAGAAAATCGGGATAATGAACAGAATGCCCGACAGCCCAATATTAATGAGCAAGCCTGCTGACATACCGGCGGAAAGCGAGGGGCTGCGAAACAGCTGAAGCGGAATGAGCGGCGCCTTGCTTCGAGCTTCAACAATAATGAACAGGATGGCGCTCAGTAACGCTGCTCCTAGAGTCCCTATAATAACGGGGGAGCTCCACCCGTAAGACTCTCCTTCCATTAGCGAATAAGACAGCGCCACAATAGATGCGATCGCAAGAAGCTGCCCCAGTATGTCCAGATTACGCTGCGGGTTGCGAGTCGTCTCCTGCATGGACAGCCAGGTAATAGCTAAGCTTATAATTGCGAGTGGTATGTTTAAGAGAAAAATGCTCCGCCATCCGAGTGAGTCCACCAGTATGCCCCCAACAACCGGTCCTGCAGCTAAAGCGATCCCTGTAACTGCTGCCCATATTCCGAGCGCCCGAGCGCGTTCACCTGGATCGGGATAAGCATGTGCAATAAGCGTCAGCGATGCTGGCAGCAGTGCCGCCCCGCCAATGCCAAGCACAGCGCGCATCGCAATTAGCGCACCAATCGAGGTGACGACAGCCGAAACTCCCGATGAGATAAGAATAATGACTAGTCCGCCGATGAACACGCTTTTGGCCCCTAACTTGTCCGTCATCGTCCCCATCGACAGCATCAATCCCGCGAATACAATGGTGTAGGCATTCACCACCCATTGCAGACCCGACAGGCCTCCACCCAAATCTGCATGAATGGCAGGCAGCGCTACGCTCACGATCGTCATATCCAGCAGCACCATAAAGTACCCCAGCGATATGCCGAGCAGCATAATAAGTTTGGATGAACGTGTAGATGCTTTCGTTTGTGCTAGAACTTCTTGCAATTGAATGTCTCCCTTCCTTGCTTCAAAATCTCGTGCTTGCTAAGCGTATAGCAGATCGTATACTTAAACGAGATACCCTTTTATCCTAGGAGAATCAATCCTACGTTTAGGAAGGAAATGACGTAAATGCCAATGGATCAATCCGAACAGGAACGGCTCTATGAATTAGCTCGCTTCCTGAAGACACGCAGAGCACGACTCTCGCCCGAGCAAGCCGGCCTGCCTCATACAAGCCGCAGACGCACACCAGGCCTTCGACGCTCAGAAGTGGCTCAGTTGGCGTGGATAAGCGTCGACTGGTATACGAGACTCGAGCAAGGACGAGACATTCAAGTGTCCGCTCAAGTGATCGACAATATCGCCATCGCCCTGCAGCTGAATGCAACAGAACGCCAACATTTGTATATGCTGGCACTGCAGCAGCTGCCCGCTGATTATACACAATCCGCCGGCACGATTAGCCCGCTTCTTCAGCGGTTTTTGGATCAGCAAGGTACAAGTCCTGCCCTAGTAACCGATCAACAGCTGAACATTGTCGCATGGAACAAAGCCTCTAACCTTATCTATGGGGACTATGAGGTACTGTCTACTCGTGATCGCAACGCGTTATGGCGGACTTTCACCTCCCCATCCATCAAACAATTGCTGCAGGAGAACTGGGAGGCGCACGCAAGGCACCGCCTGGCACAATTTCGCGCGAATTATGGCAAGTTCACAGGAGATCCGGAGTGGATTGCGCTGATCGATGAATTGAGCGAAGTTAGCGAGCATTTCCAAGCATGGTGGCAGGAGCATGACGTCATTGTTGGACCCGAAGGCAAGAAAATCAACTATCACCCGACTGCGGGGCGGCTGGAATTCGACCAGCTTTCTTTTCACGTGTCGGATGCTCCTCATCTCACTCTCATCGTCAATATACCGTCGAACGAAGAAACGTTCGTTCGCGTCCAGACGCTGCTGGAAATGACGGATCAGCCGTGATATTATAGGTCCAATATGGATCACAAGCGATGATGAGAAGAGTAGGGAAAGCCGTTCTTCTACAGAGAGCTCCGGCAGCTGCGAAGGAGCGAAGAGCGTTTCACTGAACCAAGCCTCTGAGCAGCATGCTGGAACCTTTCAAGGGGATGGCATGACGGGAGCTCCCGTTACAGAGCTAGAGTATAAGCATTGCCGGAGGCTGGTCATGCCGTACTTGAAGAGATTAATATGGCGACATATTAATGAACCTGGGGTGGCACCGCGACGAGTTCGCCCCCAAGACCAACTGTCTTGGGGGTGAGCTTTTTTTTGTCGGATTACAACTTCATGTTGATAAGGAGGCGCCAGCCATGAGTATGGAGAAAGAGCATATAAACGAACATTTTCTAGACCGTCTCATCCATGAGGAGCTTGAGCATTCGCCGTTCGATCGCAAGATGTGCACACGTTTCCCGCCAGAGCCTAATGGCTATTTGCATATCGGCAGCGCTTATGCGATTCATACGAATTATACGATGGCACACAAATACGGCGGCAGCTTCCACCTTCGTTTCGACGATACGAACCCGCTGAAGGAAGATCTGGAGTATGTGAATGCCATCATCGAGGATATCAAGTGGCTGGGTTACGATCCAGGTGAGCACATCTACTATGGCTCTGATTACTCCGAAACGTTCTATAACGCAGCAGTGACCTTGATTAAACGCGGCAAAGCATACGTCTGCGATCTAACAGCGGACGAGATGGTAAGCTATCGCGGAACGTTGACCGAGCCTGGACGGAACAGTCCTTATCGCGAGCGATCCGTCGAGGACAATCTTGATCTGCTGGCGCGTATGCGTAATGGCGAGTTCCCGAATGGGTCTAAGACCGTACGCGCCCGTATCGATATGCGTTCGCCGAATATGAATTTGCGCGATCCCGTCCTCTATCGGATCATTCATGCGGAGCATTACCGGACGGGAAACGATTGGTGCATCTATCCGATGTACGATTTTGCCCATCCGATCCAGGATGCTGTCGAAAGGATTACCTACTCCCTCTGCTCGATTGAGTTCAAGGATCATCGGCCGTTGTATGAGTGGGTGTTGAACGAGCTGGAAATTGCGAGCCCGCCGCGGCAAAGGGAATTCGGCCGATTGAACTTAACAGGTGTCGTCACAAGCAAGCGGTTCTTGCGGACGCTGGTGCGCGATGGCCATGTCGATGGCTGGGATGATCCTCGGCTTCCTACGCTGCGAGGGCTGCGAAGAAGAGGTTTTACGCCCGCTAGCATTCGCAGCTTTGTGGAAGCGATTGGCGGCATCCGTACTGAGAGCACAGTCGATATTTCGCTGCTGGATCGTTGCCTTCGGCAGGATTTGAAGGAAACAACGGTCAGCGTCATGGCGGTATTGAAACCCTTGAAGGTAGTCATCACGAACTACCCAGAAGGTAAGACAGAGATGCTGTCCATTGAAAACAACAGTGACAACAAAGCGCTGGGAGCGAGAGAAGTGCCGTGGAGCCGAACGATCTATATCGAGCGCGACGATTTTATGGAGGTACCGGTTACCGGCTTCCATCGGCTGATTCCTGGCGGCGAGGTTCGACTGAAGGGCGCCTTTTTCATTCGGTGCGAGGAGGTCATTAAGCATCCGGATACGGGAGAAGTAATCGAGCTGCATTGTACGTACGATCCGATAACCAAGAGCGGAACCGGGTTCACTGGCCGTAAAGTGAAAGGCACTATCCATTGGGTATCCGCGGGATACGCACAGAAGGCGGATGTTCAGCTGTACGAGAAGCTGCTGCTGGAGCAAGACATTTCGAAGCGTGACAGCAGCGAATGGGCGGAGCTGATTCATCCTGAATCAAGGGTAATTGTCAGTGATATGCTCGTTGAACCTTATGTCTCTGCTGCTGTTCGTGCCGATGCAGAGGTAAGATTTCAATTCATGCGGCATGGTTACTTCTGTGTAGATGCGAAGCTGACGAACGATGAACGGCTGACGTTCAACCGCATTGTGCCGTTGAAGGACAGCTGGAATCGGAAGGTGTAATTTGCGACGGCTGGCGTCTTGATAGGGCTGGTGGGACTGGCGGGGCTGGGGGACTGGGGCCGGTGGGACTAGTGAGCTTGGCGGGGCTGGGGATGGCAGCGGAAATGAATGATTGGGTGTAACAGTTGCTATTGTGGCTATCGCGGTGATTTGAGGCTGATTTTGAAAATAACGGTTGCCATGGTTGCTATTGGTGCGGAATTATTTGATTCCCGATGGGAATCCACCAAATAAGCTTCCAGGGCAACCGTTACGGTTGTAAAAGTGACTCTTATCGCTGAATAACCACTATTGCAACCTTTAGGCTCGATCGCGACATTTTGACATATTGGGAATCAACGATTAGTCGTTGAAACGGTACGTCCAGAAGCGTTCCATACCGAAGCGATCCTCCAGCTCTTTATCCGACAGGTTGTTCTTCCCCATCAGCTCAGGCGCTTGGAATTGGGAACGGTGTGCGCGAATGGAATCGAGTTTGTTCTTCAGGAACCCTCTTACGTCAACGATAATGTCAGGGCGACCGATGTCCTCTACCGTATTCTTGGCGAATGCCAAGCATTGGACGATCGGACGTTCTTCCTTCGGCATTGCCGCAACAACCCGAACCACCGCTGCGCCAGTGGCATCGTGATCAGGATGTACGCTGTAGCCAGGATAGAACGTAATGATTAAGGAAGGACGAAGCTCTTGAATGAGTTCATTGATCTTCCCGTCCAACAGCTGCGGCTCCTCGAATTCGATCATTTTGTCATGAAATCCGAGCAGTCTCAAATCTTCGATCCCGATCGCTTTGCAGGACGCTTTCAGCTCCTCCAGTCGAATGGCTGGCAGCGTAACCCGATTGGCGAATGGCGGAACGCCCATATTACGTCCCATCTGGCCCAACGTCAGACAAGCGTACGTTACTTTGGCACCGTTATAAACATGAATAGCCAGCGAGCCGGACGCGCCGAATGCTTCATCATCCGGATGCGGCAGTACGACGAGAATTTGTTTGTGCGATTGCGTCATAAAATAGGTCTCCTCCTCTTCCCTTAGAACGGCTGCTTGCTGAGCTGCAGAGCAACAACGAGCTTTCCTTGACCATCATGGCCGGCCATGATCAGTCTCTCCGTCTCTTGTTCCTCATAGTGTGTCAGCCCCTCGGCGTAGATCCAACCGAGCTCCATTTTTAACCCCACCCGATAGGGACCTTCGCCAGAAATCGCCCCATGGCCGAAACGAATCTTCGTATTCGTAATAAAGATCGAAGCCGGGTGCTTGTTGCTATCGAAATGTGCAGCGTACGCTCCAGTTGTCATCTCCAGATGAATATATAGGTCCTGATTCTTCATGGCATCAATTCTTGCTTGAATGTCTGATTTATTAATAAGCTCCATCACAGCGCCTCCTAAACTGACCACTTGTGCATACCAACCACTACTTACAAAAGCATAGCTTAAATTAAAAAGAAGGGCAACGTTATGGCTCGTCTGACAACCATTCTATGCTCAATTACACGCGAGCGATTGGGATCATGGTCGCTCAGATGGAGTCGACACCGACCAGTCGACCGATGGCCGCCCGTGCCCGTTCTGTGAGTGCTGTGAATGCCGTGGGGGCAATGCGCTCTGAGGGACGGTGCGTTCGGTGTGTTCGGTGTGTTCGGTGTGTTCGGTGCGTTCGGTGCGTTCGGTG
>Ga0182738_1000262_pt1 | contig 80232 bp, 79 predicted proteins | sample eDN5th30CBELigMG_FD_128876 | JGI IMG/M metagenome (GOLD analysis project Ga0182738, IMG submission 128876) | Enriched Miracle-Growth compost microbial communities from Emeryville, California, USA - eDNA 5th pass 30_C BE-Lig MG (version 2)... ... | reverse complement strand
CACCAACTGCGACTTGACCTTTATAGGATTCACCACGCGCCTCCGCATAGATAATGCGTGCGAGCAGATCGAGTTCATTCTTATTAACCGAAACTTGCTTTAGCAGCGACCATGTTTTCGATCCGGCAACACCATCGGCCTTCAAACCGAAATCAGCTTGAAAACGTTCAACGGCATCTTGCGTCATCGAGCCATAGTAGGTCGTAACCGTTGGATTCTTGAAATAGCCGAGCACTTTCAGACGGAATTGCAGGTCTGGTACATCCAGCGATGTCGTGCCATAGCTTAATATCGAAGGCGAAGCTGCCTGCGCGGCCGGCAGAATCGCACTAAAAGCAATCATCATGCTGCAAACGGCAATCACCCATTTATGCATCGTTTTCTTCTTCTTATTGTTGTTCATGTTATTGCTCATGTTGTTATTCATGTTGTGAGCTCCCCTTTTCCTTAGGATGCGAATTTGATTGTTCGTATCGGTCGTTATGGTCGGCTCGCTGCTTGGGACTGAGTTTAACATAGCACAGTTACAGATTTGAACCCCATTTGCATAATTACATGGATTTGGAAATTGAAATAAATAAAAGAAAAACCGCCTCCAAACGCAGCAGCAGCCACGTTGAAAACGGTTTCTCGCATTAACGTAAAAACATCGATAACGGCGCTAATTGCTGCTCACGGATCAGGTCTGCAACCAGCTTTGCGATGGAACGTCCTCCGAATTCTTGGAAATGGGTATTGTCTTGAACGCCTTCCGGATAAGCAGCAAACTCTCCTGGATGGGTCCACATAAACAACGCTTTGCTCGGTTCGTCGCCAAGCGTCTCGTACAACGATTTGGTCGCCTCAGCCAGATCAAGCAGCGGCACCTCAAGCTCGACCGCAAGCTGCTCCATAGCCGGGATATAGTCACCGTGGCTGTCAGCCAGCTTGCCGTTCGGAAGGAACAGCCGACGCTGAACGGGAGTAATGAGCACAGGATGCGCGCCTTTCTCCCGAGCCAATTCGATGTAAGCGGTAAGATATTGTTTGTACGTGGTGTATGGCGAAGTCGCCCTCTCTTCATCCGGCTTCTGGTCGTTATGGCCGAATTGAATAAATAGAAAATCGTTGGGTCTAATCCGCTCTGCAATTGCAGCCAATCGACCTTCACCGATAAAGCTCTTCGAGCTGCGACCCGACATCGCTTCATTCGCCACTGCGACATCGGCCTTGAACAAAGCAGGCAGCATCTGCCCCCATCCCGTGTATGGAGCAACTTCCTGGTCGGTGACAGTAGAATCACCTGCGAGAAAAATCGTAACTGCTTGCTCCGTCCGCTCGACGTCGAGTGCGGCAATACGCGGCACACGGCCGCTGAACTTCAGCCGGAGGGGCTCGCCTTCCCGGACGTGAACAGTGAAGGTATGACGCTGCAGCGTTCCACGTGCTGACGCTGCTTCATCTAACATGAGCCGACGGCTGCCTGCATGAACCGTCGTCGACGTTGCGGTTGCGGGATCACCTGCTGCCAACGTCACCCGATAATTGCCCTGCGGAGCGTCGATACGGAATACCGCCTCCATCGGAATGACGAAATCGTTGCCCAGCGGGTCGGATGCTCCGCCTCGAATGCGTGCATTCACGATACCTTCGGACTCAAATCCGAAGCCTTGTTCTTCATTATAGGATGATGCCGGATTTACTTTCGTATACCCTTCCACCGGTACTACAGCCTGATCACCGAAATCCAATTTCCAGCTCGTACGCATAGGAACCTCTCCTTATAAGGCATTGGCGTTATGTTAGTGTAATCCATATTCATTGTAGTCCCGCATGCGGTGATGATTCTTGTCCATATCCGACAGGAAAGTTTTGTTTCGTGCCTACATAAAAACTCTATCAAAGACAAACCTGTTACTTTACCTCAAATACATTATTTCAATGGCTGGGCACCCTCTAATCTGTGCGCCATCAGTTTGTTGGCTAACCGAACAGCCTCCGTCCGATCCTTCGCCGGGGCTGTCAGCATCAGGCCATCATCACCACCCCAATAGCGGGATCCATCTTCCCGTTGATCATAAAGTACAAGTGTTACTTGGGAAAAGTCATCATTCGCATACAGATCGCCTAATTGGAAGATTTGCATATTGCCTCCCTCAAACCAAGGGTAAGTTAAATAAAAGGGAAGCATTGATCGCGCCGAGTCGGTATTGGAGTCCTTCCAGTCGTACGTCAACATGACGAGCGGAGTACCGCCACAGGCCAACTGCAATAGCAGCCACAAATACTCCGATTATGAGCAACCATAGGGCTTTCTTCTTCAACTAACGATATCCCCTCTCAACTCATACGATGTTGAACCGGTGTTGTTATTAGATTTACTTCCTGCTTTTCTTAGAAGCCATCCAGAAAACAAATATCACGATTGGGATGAAGATAAACCAAGGAATCGTAATCGAACTTTGAGTAATGAATGCTAATATCAATAATCCTACGGAGCCAAGGATGAGCCACAGGCAGCCTCTGCCGAATGTTTCCATAGCAGTGGATTCACCGTCATTCGATGAGGAGTGATGGGAGTGATGACTATAATAACGAGCTCCATGTGATTGTCGAGATACTACAGTCCCGCAGTATTTGCATGTTAATGATCCGTGCGCTAAACGTTCATGGCAATTTCGACATACTTTTGAAGTTGTGTTGCCGGAGTAATCTTTATCAGCATTTGGTGTGCCTTCAACCCGTGCATCCTTGAGCGAAGTTCCGCAAATCACACATATTAATGAACCTTCGGAGTTGGATTCCCCACAGTTCGTACATATCTTTACTGCCATTATGCAAACCACCCTTCCTATCCACGAATCGATTAGATACATCCGATAAATGGATTCCTAGGTTCATTCTACTAGTTAGACGTTGTGAAATAGACTATGGTTGCGTGAACTTGTGGAATCGGATGCACGCTGCTCTGCAGTGGCACTTCTCAGGGTATCCTAGGAGTAAAGCTCCCGGCAGCGCTTGGTTCACCTTGCATGGGCCCAGTTATTACGGATATAATTATGGCTTGATGAAGGTTAGGTTACCTATCGCCCAGATGGAGGTCGCATATAGATGAGCGAATGGTCTACGGAGTGGGAAAAGGAACAGCAGCGTGTTGATGAAGTGATTGCTGCGTTCAAGAAACGAATTAAAGAATATGAACCGCTAGTTGGCGAGCTGCGAAACGAGGTTGTCGATTTCCGGACCAATTTCTGGGACGATGTGACGGTCAACTTGAGCAATGATGACGACGTGCTTGAAACATTCATGAGCATGAAGCAGCAGGCACAAATTCTGTCCGAGCGCGAGCACAGCCATCGGCATATGTTGAATCAGTTGAAGCGGACGCGCAGGCTGCTGCCTTCCCCTTATTTTGGACGTATTGATTTTCATGAGAAAGGCACGCCAGCGGCAGAGAAGCTGTACATTGGCGTCGCTTCGTTCCTTGCCGACGATGGCGAAACGTTCCTCGTGTACGATTGGCGAACGCCAATTGCGAGCTTGTACTATGACTTCCCTCCCGGCCATGCTGCATACAATACGCCTGGCGGTGTAATAAGCGGCACGATCGAGCTGAAACGCCAATTCGCCATCCGCGAAGGACGAATTCGAACGATGTTCGATACCGGCATGACAATCGGGGATGAGCTGCTGCAAAATGTGCTGAGCAAAGGCGCAGGCTCCCAAATGCAGTCCATCGTTGCTACGATTCAGCATGAGCAGAACCAAATCATTCGCAACGACAGCAGCCGGCTGCTCGTTGTGCAGGGCGCCGCAGGCAGCGGCAAAACATCGGCTGCGCTGCAGCGCGCCGCGTATCTTCTATATAAGCATCGCGAACGGTTGACTGCGGAGCAGATGGTGCTATTTTCGCCTAACCCAATGTTCAACAGCTATGTCGCAACCGTACTTCCTGAGCTTGGCGAGGACAATATACAACAGACGACATTCCAGGAATACCTAAACCGCCGGCTGGGCAGCACGTTCGATGTGGAGGATCCGTTCGATCAGATGGAATATGTGCTAACGCAGCAGGATGATCCGGAATATGACGCTGTCATTGCAGGCATTGCCTTCAAGGCGTCCTCCCGCTTCCTTCATCTAATGCGCAGCTATCGAGATCGACTACTGACTGAAGGTATGAGATTCAAAGGCATCCGATTCAAGGGCCGTGTCCTGCTATCCCGACAAGCCATTGAGGCGCAATTCTACAGCTCCAAGTCAGCTGCATCGCTCTCCTATCGGGTTGACGAGCTCAAGGATTGGATTATACAGCAGCTTCGCAAGCTTGAGCGTGCCGAACGTTCGGCTGATTGGGTCAAAGAAGAGCTCGATTATCTCGATCAAGAGCAGTATCAAGATGCGTTCAACCGGTTAGCCAAGCGCCAGCAGGCTAAAAACCCTGCGTTTGATGACGCGCAGCAGGAAGAAGAGCTTCTGCGTGAGGGGGTTGTGCGGACGCATTTCCGTCCTCTGTATCGGAAAGTGAAGGCGCTCCGTTTTGTCGATATCAAGGGATTGTACCGCCAGTTGTTCGAGAACGACTCGCTTGTAGCCTCTCTGCTCGGCGAACCAAATGAGATCCCGAGTGATAAGTCTGGCTTCCCTGCTGAAGAACAATGGAAGCAGATTTGTGCCCGTACCATTCGATTGATGGATGAAGGCAAACTAGCGGCTGAAGATGCGACACCATACTTATATTTGAAGGAATTAATCGAAGGTTTCCAGATGAACGGCAATATCCGTTACGTGTTGATGGATGAGGCGCAGGATTATTCGGCATTCCAGTTTGAATTCGTGAAGCGGTTGTTCCCTCGGGCGCGCATGACGGTGCTCGGTGATTTCAACCAAGCAATCTTCGCACAAGCGAGCGATCTACATGAACGAAGCGGCTCCCCGCTCGAAGGTCTGTATGGTCCGGAAGATACCGCTTGGATGAATCTGACTCGCAGCTATCGTTCGACCCGTGAGATCGTTGATTTCACTCGTGCAATGCTGGCGGACGGCGACCGCATCGTTCCGTTCGATCGATCCGGCGGTAAACCGCTTGCCATACCGTGTGCAGGAGAACAAGCTCGGGATCATCGTATAGTCGATGAAGTTGCCGCATTGCAGAAGGAAGGCTTCGGCTCGATCGCGATCATTACGAAATCACAAGCTGAGGCCAATGAGGCGTTCGAACGGCTTCGCGCTGTACCCGCACTAAGTGAATCGCTGCGTCTCGTGACCAAAACAACGCCGAACTTCGAGCATGGACTACTTATCATTCCTGCCTATCTTGCCAAAGGCGTCGAATTCGACGCGGTATTAATCTATAATGCATCCGCTCGCTGTTATGGCCGCGAATCCGAGCGCAAGCTGTTCTACACCGCCTGCACGCGTCCCATGCATCGGCTTCGTCTGTTTAATCCAGGCGAGGCAGCATGGTCGCCATTCGTGCTTGGTGTGAGCGAAGAGCTATACGAGCGACAATAGCGCATTTTGGCTGTTTCAGATGCTTCAAGTGCATCAAGCGCTTGAAGCGCTTCAAGAACAAAGACCCCTTCGCGGGGTCTTTGATTTATCGAGATCGAGATTGATAAGAAACAGAAATGAACGATTTTACTTATAATAACCACATTAGCTACCGTTACACTGCTCAAACCTTAATAAAAACCGCTCTTGTTGAGCGGTTCATAACGTTTCGTCTATTCAGCTAAGGTATCTCATTTAGTCTCTGCCTGAAGCAACACGATCGCTAACCTTCAATCAGCGCCGATACAGTATAACCGAATCGCCCCATACTCGCACCGCGAACGCGGACGACTCCCGTTACGATTAGATTCTTCGCGTTCCCATCAGGCGTCAACTGGAGCCGTACATCGCCGTTGATAAGCGCCATCTCACTCGGATCTCGATCGAACGTACTGTAGGAGTTCGGAGCTAACAGAATAGTAGATTGGTTAAGGGTCTCATCTAAGCCAAACAACAGCTCCTCCCCATCCTGCCGAATGACGAATTCCACGGGAACGATGATAAGCTCATCTTCGCGTGATACTGCGTTCCGACCAAGGTCTACCACCCCGCTTGCCGACAGCAGCTGTCTATGATCAGGCAATGCAATGGAAAAAGCACGCGGACGAACAATATTCGTTGGAGGAATAACAATCGGCACATGCTCGATGATCGTACGAGTACCCGATCTGGTGCAGGCCGACGATCGCGATCGTCTATGAGCGGACGACTTCTTGCGGCGCCGCTTACGTGCCTTTTCTAATGTCGGCATTCCAGCATCCCCTTCCAAGTCAGGTTGATTGGAATACTGTATGCGAGCCTGAATACGTACGATTGATCAGACTGCCTAGCAAACATCATTATTATGTGTGTAATAGCTCACTTGCTTCATGCACTGTCTCTAGTGAATCACTCATTTTGTGGCCTCTCCAAATCCTTCTCGTTCATAATCATCACAAACTCCGTATCCTTATCGCCGCTCTTGGAGGAGCTGCCGGGCTGAGGTGCGTCATTGGCGTAGACGGGATAATACCCGACATCTATCGTGGATGGCTGAGAATAAGACTGCGAGAATATATTGTCCATGATGTTGGCTGAAGACGCCTGACCCAGCTTCTCGTCCTCACGCATTATGGCAGCCCATTCATCGGGAAACGGCATTGCACCATAAGGATGCTCCGTGACATTGACGAGCATTTCCATTTGTACGCGCGGTACATAGTAGTATTCTCCATGCGACATACCGGCATTTCGATCCCGAATAAGGTAGAAGCGAAATTCCTTCACTTTCTCAAGAGGATTATTATTCCATACCACATAACGGCCGGACGGATCGGAATGATTAGTGACTCTTACTTCGGGCCTGCCGCTCATATCCACTCTGGCCACGCTCCACTTCCGCTTCTCCCATTTCAGGAACCCCATCCCGTGAATACCTTGACTAGATACAAATGGGATAAAAACTTGTTGTTCGGTCAGCTTAACTTTGTTGAGCACGACTGCCGCGTCGGCTTCAGCGTCGTACTCGTTTAACTCTGCTATAATTTCGTCCACATTCGGAAGCGGCCCCGGCTTACCGTCATAAGTACGGAAGAAGACGATCACCGCAGCCGCAAGGATAAGAATTACGCCTATTATCAGCCTTCTTCCTCTCATTCTCTTTCCTCCAATCTCAACATTAGCTTCTCAGAACGGTAGTAGTAATAACGATCCTTCGTAGCGAGCAATAACCCCTTTCCATCAGATTCCAGGTAAATTGAGGCATGCAGACCGCTCCCCCATCGAGATTCTGCTCCTAGCAGTGCATAAGGGAAACGTTCCTGCTGATACTGAGATCCGTCCTCTAATTGGGATTCACGATACCAGTCCAGCGTACCCGACATATCAGATGCCTTTATCTCAGCCAATGAGCTCGTGAACAGCTCTTTCTCGAAGGCTGCCTGCCTTGCTGACGGATGAATGGCAACAAGCTTCGCTTTCTCCAAATGGGCCAAGTAAGTGGAAGGGTCATTGCGGTCGTATAAGAAACCATAAATGAATCCAGCAAGCAGAGCTAGCACCAGAAACAAGTAGTTTGCCGTGAAGCCAATCCAAGCAAATTTGCGATAGTCGGGCCAAGTTCGATTTCGTAGAAAGAGGTACGCAACCCAGAGACCCAGCGGCAATATGGCGACATTTACGATCTGCCCGAATAAATGGATTTTGAATGAAACCGAAAGATAGCAGGCGAGTGTCACGAGAAGTATCTTCCAGATTGGGCGCTCAGTCTCTTGCTTATGGCGTTGGCGGATTACCAGACCGAGCACAACGAGCCAGCCTAGCAATCCAGCAGCAGCATCGACTACATTCCAGGAATAATGCCAGTCTAATAGCAATACAAACACCTCGATTTGTCCAATATGTATTGTAGAAAAATTCACCCTTCAGAAAATGAAACGGCCTTAGTCCGATGGCATTCAGGAACAAGGCCGCTTAACTGTTTTAATTATTTGTATTGCCTACCTGACGGGATGCTGTTCATCGGCAATCTGCTCCTTCTATTGATGTACTATCGCTCACAGATAGTTAACACCATGAACCTTCGGGCCATATCTCTGCTTCAATCCATACATAACGCTTCGACAAATCCTTTTAAATGAAGTGACCAAATAGTCAAATCTATCAGCCAATTATTCATCGGCAACGGAATCAATTTCGCACTGTTTTGTTATATTATTACAAACATATTGAAACTATCCTGCCTGATTGCGTAACAACCCCCGCGAACTGTAAAATACGCGAGGGTCGTGATTAATAATTTAGAGGCTTGATAAACGATTTTTTGATTACCGCTTGTTGGTTTCTTTCCATCCTCAAAATCAGCGCAAACCTTGACATTGGAAAAACCAATGCTTTCAAGGATGTACTTAAATTCCTCGACACCGTACCACCGCAATGCAAATCGCTGCAATTCCGTTTGGACCAATGCCCCATTACGCCACTTTTCGTACTTCAAGTAGCTTACTCGGTATTGATTGAAGAATAAATCAGCTTCCACACACTTTCCTTCCATCGTGATGATGTCACCATTAGGCAAGTGATATATTGCCGATCCGTCCCATCGTCCTAATTCGGAACTGTTATAATTGTTATCTGGCAGAAACAGATCAAGGAATAACTGCCCACCTGGTTTCAAGTGTTCATACAACCGCTTTAGAGCTCGTAGTGACTCTTCCCGTTGTTCAATCAATAGAAACGAACCCCCAGGAATGATAATTGCCTCATATTTATGTGGCAAAGAGAGCTCCTGCAAGTTTGCTTCGTATAAGTTTGGAGTTAATCCTCGTTCATCACATCGGCTGCGGCATGAATCCAACATTTGCGGAGAATAGTCCACTCCATCTACGATCAGACCAGATTCAAGAAGAGGAATGATCACGCGTCCAGAGCCAACCATGGCCTCCAGAATGCGCCCCTTACAATGTTTAAGCTTTTCCCGATAATACTCAACGTCTCCACCGAATGATTGCCCAATTGTTTTGGTTAGGTCATAGACTTCCGTGCAGAGTTCACCGTAATTACTAAAAGACATATTTGATTTCCCTCCGTGGTTTGCTTATTGCACGGAAGTGATTAGTTTATCTCTTCCGCACCTCGAAAATAACTGTGTCGCCAACTGTTTTAGTGGTTTTCACGATAATCACTCACTTTCCAAAAAGAATACTTCCAGATTACACCATAAGAGTATTTTGAGCAATAAGATTAAACAGTGAGATGTAGCACGAGTTAAAAATCGTGTGTTGGGTAGTGCTAGAAAAAAAAGAAAATACTACCGCGCTAGTAGATGCATTCATTCAGGAAATGTATTATAACTTAAATACAACCATAATTTAATAGATAGTCTGCCTTCAGCTTGTAAGGATTTCTTACGACCTTGTAAGGTAGAAAGAAGGAGAGTTGTTATGGAATATCATGTATCCATACATGGGAATGATCAGCTACAAGGAACAGCCGATCAGCCCTTCCGTACAATATCACGTGCTGCGGCTCTTGCCATGGCTGGTGATACGGTTATTGTTCATGCCGGAGTATATAGGGAATGGGTTAACCCGGCTAATGGAGGAACAGCGGAGCATAGAATAATCTATCGATCCGCAGGAGACGGGGAAGTCGTAATTACAGGAGCTGAACGGATTACCGAATGGAAGTCTGAAGGAGACAATGTTTGGAGCACAGAAGTACCCAATTCGATGTTTTCCGTTCGTAATCCCTTTGAAGTGGAGCTGAGTGGAGACTGGGTATTTGACGGGCCATTCCCGGTTCATCTCGGTGATGTATATTTGGATTGCAAATCTTTGTATGAATGCGATAGTGTTGATAAGGTTCACAAGCCCGAAGTTTGGCCCGAAGCCAAATATCCCAAGGACTCACTGTTAAAATGGTATGCCGAAGTTGGTTCTGCAACAACAAAAATCTGGGCTAATTTAGGAGGTAAGGATCCTCGCCAGGAAAATGTAGAAATTAGTGTACGTCCTTATTGCTTCTGGCCTGAGAAACCAGGACTTAACTATATTACCGTAAGCGGTTTCACGCTTCGACAAGCCTCTCCTCAATGGGCGCCGCCTACCGACTACCAGGAAGGTTTGATCGGACCCCACTGGAGCAAGGGCTGGATTATTGAAAACAATAGGATCAGTGAATCCAAATGTGTTGGTATCAGTCTGGGTACCGCAATCGGTACAGGTCACACCAAGTCTAAGGAGAAGCATATTAAAGGCGGTACTCAACGTGAGCAGGAGGTTATTTTGCGGGCATTACGCTCCGGCTGGCACAAGGATAGCATCGGCAGTCACGTTGTTCGAGGTAATGTGATTCATGATTGCGAACAGGCAGGCATTGTGGGTCATATGGGAGGAGCATTCAGTCACATTTATCAGAACCGTATTTACAATATTCACCACAAGCGTCTCAGACACGGTGCCGAAGTAGCGGGAATTAAACTGCATGCTTCCCTGGATACTCAAATTAGTGAAAATAAAATCTATGGCTGCTATCGTGCGCTTTGGCTTGACTGGCAGGCACAGGGCACCCGCATCAGCCGCAATGTATTTTTTGACAACCTTTCTGAAGACCTCTTCGTTGAAGTTTGCCATGGCCCTTATATGGTCGATCACAATCTGTTCCTCTCTCCGATGAATTTCAGAAATATGGCACAAGGCGGGGCGTTTGCCCATAACTTGTTTGCAGGCAGATTTGTGGTTCGTTCCGAGATCACCCGTATTACGCCGTACCACTTCCCTCATGAGACAGCAATGGCAGGATACTCCAATATCACTGGAGGCGATGACAGGTACTACAACAATATCTTCTTGGGCGATAATGACGCTAACAAGGAACCTGTTCCAATAACCTTTTTTGAGCATCTTCCACTTAAATCAAGGGATGAAGTTGGAGAGGACGGGAAGACCGTCATGGATGGTGTTCCAGACAATTCCATATGCTATCTTCACGCTGTGGGACTGGGGGGCTACGACAAACATCCTGACGTAAAGGATAAGAAATGGTGGGAATACACCAAAGAAGAGCTTATTGAGCTTGGCGATGCCGCAAAGGATTTCTTCATAGGAAATGCAGTTCTTCCGGTAGCTATGGGTGGAAATTTATATCTTAACAATGCGGTTCCAGGCAATCATGAATTCAATGCGAAGATATATGCGCAGAAGGGCATAAAAGTTGAAATTAATGCTGCGCAAGGCAGGGTGCAAATTCAAGTCAATGAGCCCGAATTGCTCCGGAGGGCCTCTGCAATGGTGGTTACCACTGACCTGCTTGGCAAGACTTATCACGCCGATATGAAGTATGAGGAACCGGACAGCACTCCATATCGTTTTGACTCCGACTTTTTCGGAATTAGAAGACCTGATGCAGATGTCACACCTGGTCCGTTTGAATTGACCGACATAGATACTATTGATTTTGAGTTTTAGTTTATGATTGAGGATCCAGTCATATCTGGTGATTGGATCTTTTTCGTGTGTATGAGTCGTATCCTAATAACCGTGACCCATTACCGCAATATGAACCGATTGAATCGGAACGATCGAACCGCGCTATTCACGCCAAGTCAAAGTTTTATAATAACGATGCTTTTTTGGAAGGAAAGAGTTCTGTTAGGACTTTCGATGCCTTGAAATACGTGAAGAGCATCACCGCTTAGAGATATAATGAAGTCGTACATACATATAAATCATGAGGAGAGGTTCAGATGACAAAAGCAACGATGTTTAACGAAGTGGCCACCAAAGAAAAACTTGTCGCGTTCACGTTCGACGACGGGCCGAATCCGGAATGGACTCCCCTTTTTCTAGACGTGTTTCGGAAGCACGGGGCCAAGGCGACCTTTTTCTTCATCGGATCGCACATTGATCAATATCCGGAACTAGCGAAGAAGACGTTCGAGGAAGGCCATGAACTAGGCAATCACACCTTTTCACACCCCTTTATGTCGAAGCTCTCGAAAGAAGAGCAAATCGAGGAATTATCCCGAGCCGATCGAATGATCTCCAGCGTAACGGGACGCAACCCAAGCACGTGCCGCCCTCCATACTTCGACGTTAACGACGACCTGCTCGAAGCGTGCGCGGAACGCGGATACTCCGTCATTGGTGCGGCGAACATGGAATCCCGCGACTGGGAAGATGCGACGAGTGCCGAGCATATTATCGCAACGTCGCGGGAGCAGATTCGCAATGGCAGTATTTTCATTTACCACGACGGGTTCGGGGACCGGTCCTCGACGCTCAAAGCGGTATCTACTCTCATTCCGGAACTGATCGAAGCGGGCTATCGGCTCGTGACGATAAGCGAGCTTCTGGCATCGAGAGACGACACGTAACCATACAAGCGCCTGTCACTATCGCGGCAGGCGCTTTGTTATCGGTTCGCGCGGGGGATCACGCCTGGTTTATGTCCGATTTCGCGTATCCGAGCCGCGGCGTCCGTCAGCTCCCGTTCCGTATCTCCCGTCACCGGTATAAATCTTGTGATCACTGAAAAATCATTAGTTGTTTTGTTAATCCACGTAACGTATGAAAAAAGTTACGTTATCCTTCCCTTTAGTTGAGCAAACGGCAGCCGATCGTTGGCCGGCTGCCGTAATGTCTGGATTGAGCTATAGTTCCCCGTTAGCTCAATGACCTAATCCAATTTTCTAATTATATCTTCAGCATAATTACCCCAATCTCTAGTATCTGTATTGATTTCTATTGTTGGGATGGCAGATTGCCTTGAAACAGTGCGCAGTGTCAATTGTGTTGTTAAAAGTTCGTTGACTGCTGCTGAGATTTCCTCAGACTTCTTGTTGTGCCATTCTTCAGGTGTTCTACTTTGTATTCGTCGTTCACCTATTTCAGGGGATATTGTCAATAGAGCACATTTTGCTCCGTAATTTACAAGCTCCTGTTCTAATAACTCTATTTCATATAGGGATTTATCTGGATAGGCAACTCGATGATTTAAATGAAATCTTTCTAGGATAAAGAATATCCCACGGGCTCTCCGAGAAGCTCTTCCTAATTTTGTTGCCCACTCGTTTAATTGCCTTAAGATTACTACTCTATCTTTCAAAAGTTCAAGATGCTCTTCATAAGTCGACTTTATTAGTGTCCCATCAATATTATGTAACACTTGAGAATAATGTTCACCAAGAACAATCACGCTACGTTCTGATGATTCATCTTGAGCTTGTCTTAGCTTTAACGCTCTCAATACTGATGTTTTTCCAGCATGTGAAAAACCCTCTAAAATAATACCGCGCATCTGTCCCAATAAAAAACCTCCTACCTCAATGAAAATCTGTAATAATATTCCGATATTCTATATTATACTCACTCTCCATGCAAACTCCCAATAGCTGAATGAAAAGAAGCAGTTGCCGTGACACCGTTAGTTCAGCGGTTAGTTCAGCCAATAAAGCTACATATTCAACCGGAATAACAATACCCTCTCCCCTTCGTATCACCTGCATAAGTGGCGGGCCACAGACCTCTGTTATTTAGAAGAACTTCTCCTTACATTATCCCTCCTTGTTCAGACAAGCTCTCGGGGTTTGTCTTGAACTTTAACCAACAGTTAATATTTGTATCAACTAGATTTAAAAAATGCTCCATTATCAGTATCTGGGGTCAATGATATTATAAATACATCAGTTCATAATATGATGATAAGGAGACGGGTAATGGAATTAAACATTGGTTCCAAAATCACAAATATGAGGAAAGAGAAGAGAGTTACCCAAGAACAGCTTGCTAACGCAGTGGGAGTTTCGATTGCTGCCGTTTCAAAATGGGAAAGTGGAAACACTTACCCTGATATTACTTTACTCCCTGAAATTGCAGGCTTCTTTAATGTCTCGGTTGATGCATTGCTTGATTATAAAGTTGAACCTAAAAATGCCCAGGATTATAGAGATCGACTAAAGGAGATTACGAAAACATCTGATTTTAATACGGGACTGCCTCTTGCTGAGGAAGCATTAAAGAAGTATCCCAACGATTTTGAGATTCTATTGCAAATGGGGTATCTTACTTTAAACAAAGGTACATTATCTGAAAGCTTAGATAGGGAAACCGTTCTAAAGTCCATTGATTATTTTAACAAGGCTTTGTCCGTTCAGCCATCAGATTCATCTGTAAAAAAAGAATACATCGAACAGAACATTGCATTTGCTTATGGGTCCATCAGAGAGTTTGATAAGGCGATTTCAATCCTAGAAAAAAATAATACAAACGGTTGCTTCAACCCTGAAATCGCTAATTTTATGATGGAAAAAGGCGATATAAACGGAGCAAAGTCAAGACTTCAACAGCATCTATGGCATACAGCTTTTGGATTTGCTATGGTTACCGGAACATTAGGAGAATGCTTTCGGAAAGAAAATAATTTGCAATATGTTGTAGCATTACAAAAACTTCATGCCACTTTTCATCAGAGTTTTACTCATGAGACTCCTAATTATAGTGATTTGATATGCTCTTGGAGTTTTTTGAAGCTTGCAGAATATCAAGTCGAAATTGAAGACATCGAAGGAATGTGGGACAGTATTAAACAAAGCGTATACCACTCGGTACGTTTCGATCAGAACCCCTCATATTCCATGGAATCCATTAAATTTATGGAAGATCATAAAGGAATGATGGGAAATAATTCTTCTCAAAACGCTTGTCGGGGTACAATCAAACGCCTGAATGAGAAATTTCCACAATATCAGAGCGATGAAAGAATGATTGAATTCATCCAAAATCTAGAGACTGCAGCAACGGACAAGGTTCAAACAGGCATTTGGAAGTAATGGTTTATTGTAAAAATCCTAAACTGACTTAGCCCTCGAGATGAGGGCTTTTATTATATTAATCACATTCTTTTTTCAGCTCTTCTGCCCGTTACTTCAATGGAAACGGCAGCCGATCGATTGACCGACTGCCGTAATAGTAATTGAACTAACGTTCTCCTTTAGCGTAATCGGCTGTTGCCTTGATTAGTCAGCGTGGCTTTGCTCTTTCCCATTAGAAATCCCGCTAAAAGATAACAAAATGAAGTAGCTAAAAATAACTTAAAAATACTTGGCGTCATAGCCAGGTATAGACTTAAAGATAACGACCAAAAAAAAGCGATGAATAGGATGAAACGTTTCTTAATAATCGTACCTATTACTACAACAAAAGCGGGGGCTAAAAGAAATGCTCCTGTTCTTAGCAGAACATCATTGCTTAATGAAGTAGAATTATATGGGTTATAGAAGTTTAGGACTAACCATAGCATTATGGTACCAAGTGACGAAAAGATGCTTACATATCTCCAATATTTCTTCATCTTATATCCCTCCTAAGCAACAGCATTTTACACAGTATATATTACCACATGTTGGAACTATCCTCCCTCTATGGAGAATTGCTTTTCTCTTAAATACTCACGTTTTCTTAGATTCTGACCAAAGTTAAGATTTCAACAATCAACATATCACTGGAACCGAATTGTAGAAGAAGAAATTTATGGGGCAGTTGAAGTGCAAAAAGCCCTCCACTTAGACCACTCGCTTAAAAAAGTGGATGATGTGGTAATGTATGGTTGCACCTTTGGATCTCCATATGAACTCATGGCGGCTACCCTCCCACATCTCGCAGAGTCTACGCTCCCACATTCCTTCATTCAACCTGTCCATGAGGTGGAGGTCAGATATGCTGCCCGGCAGGATCTTCGTCCGTAGGTTTAGTGCCGTTCCGACTCATCCGTGCTTCTTGTTATCTATCTTCACTTAGGTCATGCTAGTTGAAAAAGTTTGCAATATACCGAATAAGATTCGAATGAGTTTGTTGCATAATGCAATGAGTGACTGCATCTTCTTCAACGGGTTTTTAGCTCGTTTGGTGTAATATTCATGCAATGCTCGGAAGGCTGCATTCTTAGCGACTAACGGCATCATTACTCGAAAGAGCAAGGCTCGAAGACGCTTCCGGCCTCTCTTGGTTATCCGGGTCTGTCCGGTATGTGTACCGGAGGAATTGGTTTTCAAATTCAATCCAGCGAGCTTCGTGATCTGCTTAGGATGACGGTACTTGCGAATGTCCCCCACCTCTGCGAGAAAGCCTGCGATGGTGTCCCTACCAATCCCTTTCATAGCCAACACTTGCTGTACGTGAGGGATCTGCAACAGTAACTCATCCAACTTTGCTCCTAAATCTTCGAGTTTGTTCTGAAGCCATTCGTACTGGCTCAGCAGTAGCTTCAGCTCCATTTTAGCTAGCTCAGAGCCTTGTTGAATACCGACGGAACAGATGGCTGCTTCCTTCAATTTCTTAATTCTGCCCAGGCCTAGACCTCGCTTCGCAGCTTCTCTCAAGTGCTGCAGCAGCGTCTCATCGGAGATAGAAATCAGCTCATGCGGCAGTAAATTGAGGCTAAGCATTTGGATGGCAGACTTACATTCCCAATCCTTGAAGACTGTTAGAAACTCGGGGAAATAACGATCTAACCAGTTATGGACACGTGCTTGCACGACGCATAGATCAGTCGTCAGATGATCGCGAATTTTCATAGCTTCCCGCAATTCGGCATATACGCCTTGGGGAAGGCTAGGTACGGCGTATCTTCCGTCTTTGACCAGCTGTGCAATAACTTTTGCGTCCTTGATGTCATTCTCGTTGGCGAATTGTCGTCGAGTTCTTTGCTTTTCTTGACATGTAGTGGGTTCACCACACCGTACATAATCTGTTTATTTCGTAGGAATTGAGCAAGGTTCAACCAGTAATGTCCCGTTGGCTCCATACCTACAATAACATCTTGGAAGCCTTGTTCTCTTGAGATCTTCTGGAACCAGCTAACAAACAATTCGAATCCATCGTGGGTGTTTTCAAACGTGATCGGCTTCCCAAACTCGACTCCGCGGTAGTCTTGCGCTCGAGCCACGTGTTTAAATTTAGCGATATCTACACCAATAATTAAGGTAGAAGAAGTAATTTGATTAATGCGTTCATTTTGAGTAGAATTCATCTTGTAGTCTCCTTGATTTGTATTTGGATCCTGTCGCTGGCCAGCATCTGGGACCCATATACATCATATCAAGGAGTCTTTTTGTTTCTCAAATCTCGTATTTCTTCATAATAGGAATGCTGCCCGTTAGTTGAACAGCCTGCAGGATCACTCCGGCAGGCTGCGTTATTGAAGTATCGTTCTCCTTTAGCTCAATCGTTTTCAATTGCCGATGCTCTAACAGCTAATTAAAAGCTTTAAGTGGGTGGCTTTGTTGTAAAATCTTATCCACTTCCTCGTATCCAGGCGGGTAGGCGAAATTGTAACGTGCGGGAATTGCAAAAACATATTTATCGTTTTGACCCAATTCGCTCGGTTTGATAGCTGCTGCACCAATATAAAATTCTTCTCGCAGAAGAGAGTCCCACTGACTTATTGTAAATATCATAATGGGTATATCCTGCCTTGGCGTTTGTGCGGTCCATCGAGGATCTCGAATAGAAAGGATTGGACCCGTTTCTAAAGACTTTTCACTTGTGGATTTTTCATCCATTACATTGCCTTCCCAATTACTATTTACAATGGAATAACCTTTCCAGCTTTCGGGTAAAGAAAACTGAAAACCGTATTGTTTATTCGTATACACGATGGAATTTGAATCAGCGGATGAAGGAGTTGGATCAGGGCTCTGAGTTGGCGTTTTTGTTGGTTGACTTGTGGCTTGAGTTGGTTGAGATTGGAAATTTTCATCATCTTTATTCGTGCAACCAGCTAATAAAATAATAGCGATAAGAAATAGAACAGGCAACTTAATCAAAAATCGTCACCACCCTTATTGGATCATGCTTTCAAAATTACAGACGATAATGAAAGCAATAAAGTTTAGGTTGTTTTTTATGGTGCAATAATGTGCAACACAAGATTTTTTCCGCATTACTGCCCGATAGTTCAATGAAAAAGCAGCTGATCGTATTGACCGGCTGCCTTCGTGCTTCAGATTAAGCTAACGTTACCCGATAGCTTATTGTTTTAGGTGGCATGACACCACTCAACCAAATGTCCAAATATTAATACGATTTCCATCGAGATCGTATAGATGATAGATTGCCAGCGTATTGACATTGCCTTCTATCGTCGATACTTCAATGCCTTCGTTACGCAGCAGCTCATGCGCTGCCAGGAACTGATCGCTGTTCTCAATGACGAAGAATGGTCGAATGGCCGGATCCTGTCTTCCGTTGAAAGCTTCAGCCGGCAATTTCTTCAACGTAATTACAGACTCCTCTCGATTCTTCAAGCGTGCATATGTATCATCCTGCTGAATCGCCTCGAAACCAAGGTAATCGGCGTACCATTGAATCGATTTCTGCAGATCTGACACACCGATTCGAATCGAGTCCGTAGTGAATAACGCATCGGGCAATAGATCTCGGAGCTCTTGGCGAGTATCTACAGCAGTCAAGCGCGTGTTGTCTAGATCGTAGAAATCGAACGATTGCACGTTACCCGGACCTTCATAAATTTCCGATACGCGAGCTCCTGACCGTTTCACCGCATCGTAGGCATCTTGCAGTCGAAACGTCTCGAAGCAGAAGCGTACGTTCGCCTCCGAAAGCACCGACTCACCGTCATTTAAGCCCTTCAGCGTAATTCCACCTTCTGTCGGGTAGTTGAGATGGGTCATTTTCTCCTCTGGTAAGTCCCAGCTTACCTTGAGTCCTAGTGTTGCACAGTACCATTCAATAGCTTCCTTGCGGTTACTTCCTACTTTGATCCAACCGCCATCGTAACGATCTACTCCAAGTTTGTTCACGCCATATCCTCCCAGGATGATTATATATTGTCTGATAAAATCATAAACGTTCAAGTAACTTGAAGGTCAATCTTTTTTTACAATAGGTATCATGAGCTCGTAGTAATCATCTAAATGGTCGTAATAGCGTTGAATTCTTCTACCTGCGGGAAGAAATCCATTCTTCGAAATAAAAGAGAACACCCGTTGACAGCTATGTTTGAGGGATTTATGACAAGTTAATGATATAAACAACATGGGCTGTATGCTTTCGATACGCAATTCCATATTTGAGAAATCAATCTTCATCACTGCGTGTTCCGATGAAATTTCGAATCCAACCTCACCCAACAACCATTCGTGCTCAAGATCATGAATAAGTGCATAGCCCTGACTCACCACGTTGACGCCGCATTTCTCTAATGCAAAGCGATGATCATTCACCTTATCTTTAAAAGGAAGCTCGCTAGCTGCCGGGATTTTATCGCGAATCCATATAAATGTTTTGGGTTCGCTCCAATTCAACAAATGAAGCTCATTATGCTCAGGCCGAAATTGGTTCAAATATTGCTTGGCCAATTTTATCGTCAACATCTTCCGTTCCGTTTCCTCACGCCACGCTTCAATAATAGATTCCTGGCGCTCACAATCGCTTTCAAGAAAGGTTGATATATCCGATATGCTGATTCCGGCTTGCCTTAAGCTGTTGATGAGTTTGGCGTCACTCATTTGCCCTAATGTGTATACACGATATCCGTTGTCCAGCCTTTCCTGCGGACAAAGCAAACCCTTATCATCATAGAATCGTAGAGTACTTTTGCTTATGCCAGTCAGATCGGAAAATTGATTGATGGTCAACTTCATTGATCAAGAGCACCTCACAAGATCATTTCATGAAACGATTCCTTTGCCTGTATTCACTGCTTTCTCAAGCGAGGAAGACAGATGGCGAAGATGGATAGCAGAATGACAGACAGAAACGGAAATCCAAATGTGGAGGCTGTTCCCAGAGCATCAAGCTGATCAAAATTCGTCAACCCCCGCATGATGGAGGAGGCAGGTGGCAGCACCCACAACAGCCAGCGTAGGGATTCGGGCAGCTTCTCGCTGATGGAAAAGGCAGCCAGCGACAGGGCTAAAACAATAAACAGCCAGCCTAATGTTGAGATCAGCTTAATGCCGGATAATTCAAAAACCAAATAGGCTAATAGAATGCCGAGCAGAGCAAGCAGCAGGTGACCATAAAGCGAAACAACCAGCTGCTGCAGTGAAGCATTTTCTTTGAAGGCGCCACGGATAAGCGGATAGTAGAGCGCTGCGAGTGCAAGCGGCACCGCCATTATCCAGGATGACAGTATCCGGCTGATAGCATAGTAACTCCTCCTGCGTGTATGGATTGCCGTCAGAGTCCGCTGAATCTGCGGTTCGGTAAAAAAGAAGCTGAGTCCCGCAAGCCGGTCGGGCACGAAGCCGATCTCTGGAGCATGTCCCCTGCCGTATCGCATCGTCTGACATGGTTTATCCCCTCCTTTCCTTTTATTTCCTTTCCTGTCATTTATTTATTTCAAGTTGAACTAATGTTCCCATTAGTCTAAAAGGCTACCGGAGTTCGGTAGCCTTCCATAGAGGGTAATTAGTTCCTAGGCGTGTGATAACATCGGGGCACAAAAAGCGCCGTTTAAGTTCAAATCATTCTTAGACCTGATAAATAATAAGTCACTATGCTTTTTGGGCTCACAATTAGCCTTCTCTGTAAAAAGATCTGGTGTGAAATGAAAATGGATGCTCGCGGTATCCGTGTTGCTGATAGAAGTGAGTAGATCCATCAAATCAACTTTGTGTTGACTTACCACATCAAATAGATGAATAGTGTTCCCCTCATATTGATAGATAACAATTGCCTCTTTCTCTTCAACCAAATAAATATCATTTTGAAAGACATTCAACGCGTAGAACATGAAAATCCCTCGATCTTCTCTGATCCCAAATTGATTCGAAATAGGAGCGCGCGTTTGAAGGATTTTATTGATCAATCTTAAATCTTCTTCGACGGTACAATCGATTTTTCGCAATCCGTTCTTATTGATTGACATTGGAGCAACCCTCATACTAAAGTCCGATTCGCCATAGGGAACAAAACCGTATTTGGGATAAAAATCATGCACAGTATCGTTCGCGAATAAATAAAACATTTCATATTCATCACAATAGGTTTCTAAAACATGATTCATTAATGCCTTTGAGAAACCGTTACCTCTATAATCAGGATGCGTCATAACGGTCCCTATTTGAATTGCTCTTTGGTTTGATCCATTTATTGTTAAATTCATTTTACTTACAGACACGTTAGCAATGATTTCTTGATTTCTAATTAAAGAATGACAAATATAGTTCTCATCCCAAAAGCCTTGCTGATACCAGTCTTCGAAATCGATTCCAAATACGTCCGTTGCTAATTGATTAAAGCTTTTCCTGAGTACTTCATTATGTTTGTAGTTGCTAATTAAAGAATACTCGGGCGATTTAATCGTCGTATTCAAATTAATTCCTCCTGCGTGGGAAGGAAGCAAACTAAGGAAGTTATAGGAGAAAATGAGCTCAAAAAAAGCAGTAACCAATAAAGGTAACTGCATCGTTGGCTAATAACAGTCCATACGTTGCATCCTTGTAATGGATCAAATGGACAAACTACTCCCTTGGTAATATGGTATCCACAAGAAAGATTGTCACATGATAATTATCCATTACAACGTTGCTGGCATAGGTCTGAATCCCCTTCCATAATTCTCCTAAAACAAAAGTAACAAATATATGAAATAAGTTCAAGATAAAGTTGGGCATTAATTATACTATTCTGCCCGTGCACCATGGTTGGGACCGGAGGAACGCGGTATCCTGTACCATCCCATATAGAAACGCTACTGACACACTGTTGTCAGTAGCGTTTCTATATAATTCGATGTATGTAAACATAAAGGAGTGAGGATAAATGCATTTTGCTTCTATACGCATCATTACCGACGACGTGGATCGTCTCGTCGAGTTCTATGAGAAAGTCATGGGTGTTTCGGCGGAACGCCCCGCGCCCGTCTTTGCTGAACTCGTTGTTCCATCGTTCACCTTGGCGATCGGCCATTCCCATACGGTGCAGCTGTTCGGCGCTGGTTCCGCAGTGGCGGCTGACAATCACACTGTCATTCTCGAATTCCGCGTCCACGACGTCGATGCCGAATACGAGCGCTTGAAGCCTTTTGTCCACGAGTGGGTAAAGGAACCAACCACAATGCCGTGGGGGAACCGTGCTGTACTGTTTCGCGATCCAGACGGCAATCTGATTAACCTCTTCACGCCGGTAACCGAGGAAGCGATCAAACGGTTCAGCGATAGGCGTTGACGGATAGTTGAATCGAGCAAGGCCTCAAGCCTGCTCGTTATGTAAATGATCAGGGAGCAGCACCGCGGTCTGCTCCCTGTCTTAGTTGAGCTATCGTCTCCCCTTAGTTCAAGGTGACTTGCGCATATTAATTAACAAGCGATTTACCCAATATTCGTTCTAATACATTCAGCAATTTTTCATTCTGACCGAAATAACTTACAACTAGATTATCTCTTATATATAAATGCGGTATTCCAGTAAAATCCATTACTGGACTTGTGTATAAAGGTATTTTTTCTTCAACTGATTTATCTACGTCCTCTGGGACTTCAATGTGAACCCTATCACTTTCATCCACCAACAAAATCGTGTTCTTCTTTATATTCCCCCTCCTTCGATAATCTTTCACCATAAAATGATAGATAGCTTTATTACACTGAATGATTTCGACTTCTTGAAGCAGCTATCCTATTTTTCTTTTATTTTCAAGATTCTTCTAATCTCTCTTAGCCATTTAGGTAAAAAGTAAATTCCTGTCGGGGTTCCACAATAATTCAATGCGTCTTTATCATTTTGAATCCCCAACAATAGAGTTCACTATGACATCTTGGACAATTGACTGCATAACAAGTACATAAGTTTCTAATTAGGTTCATAACGACTTCTCTCCAATGGTTACCACTATTCTACCCTTTACTTTAACAAAGCTGCAGCGGATCCTTCGATCTGCTGCAGCTTTGTTAATTGAACTATAGTTCTCCGTTATGTTAGTAAGCATTGCATAATAACCGCTTGTTGTACGAAAAGTAAATCTTCTTTGAATGTATAACCAACAAAGTATTCTGAAGATATCGCTTCCTCACTTACTTCCTCCGCCCGAAAAAAAGGCGGACACGGATTCAACATCGCTCCTTTTGGAGCCATTTTCATTCTCTCGAGAGTGATCTGGTACTTTGCTATGTATTGTTCATTTCGAAGTTCATCAGGTAATGAATCCGTTAAAACTACATCGCTAAATATAATGACCTCGTTGAGGTCAGTATAAAACTTATAATTTTTTGAGTCGCAACTCATCTCGTGGCCCTTCAAACAAACGTGATTAAACTTTAAGTCCATCACTTCTGCTGCGTGCAACCATGACCTGCAAATGTTTCCTCCAGGTCCGACAAAAGTGTAAGTGAGATTCTGATATAGTTCCCTTCTTTTACTTATAGCGTATAAGTCAGATAAGATTTCACATGGATGATTAACAGTCGTCATTGCGTTGATTACAGGAATATTGGAGTGTCGAGCTAATTCAGTTATTTTCAAAAAATCAGAATGCCTTACAATCACTCCGTGTGCCCAATTTTCAATGTATTTAATCACATCTGTTAATTGTTCCTTTTTGTCCAAGGCCTCTGGCGGGAATATTATGCATTCCCCACCTAGATCCTTTATTCCTCTCTCAAATGAGATTCTTGTCCTTAGGCTTGATTCAGGGAAGAACAAGATAAAAGTTTTTCCTATCAAGAAATTCTTATGCATGCCTGTTTTTATTTCATCTGTTAAGCGGAAGATGTTAAAGATGTCACTGCACGACAATCCATCAATGTCTAGTAGGTTCATTCACTCACCCGATCGAATAAAAATTCACTTAATAGTATATTTATACCACAAAGGAATTTCATTGTCTATCAGAAATAAAAACTCAACCGTTTGGGAGGGGTTATTATTCATATTCCCATTAGTGCATTAATTGTGAGAATATGCAAACAAGGCACCTGTCACGGTGCCTTGTTTGCTTTTTTTCAATTGCACTCCACTTGAAATTAACAGAACTTGCTCATCTTCAGCAACAAAAGCGTTCGGCAACTGAGCAATGCTTAATTGATATGCTCTCAAACTTTCCTCTACAAGGTTCTTCATCATGTTCCATCTCTCCTATATTTCTTTATTTTACAATTACGCAGGAGAGAAGCACACTTAACAATCGGCTCAACCAAATCCCTTTCAATTTTTGTAGCTGTAGTTTCACGTTAGGCTAATCCCGGTCTAAGGAATTTCTGGAAGCAGCCATTGCATTTAACGCGTTTTCAAAATAGCTATACACTTCATCTGCAATCCCCAGGAACTCTTCAACAGGCACAATGTTACTATTCAAGTAACAAGCATACAGATAATCAACTAAAGCGGAGTCAATCTCACAATAGTTTAATATGGCATTCTTCATCTTTATAATGTCATCTTGCCATACACCTGTATCTTCTAACAACAAAGAATATAATGCACGAATTAATCGCTTAGAGTAGCCTTTAATATATCTGTTCTTCATTGTGTTATCACTAGCATTGGATAGTTTACTATGTATACGATCTACTTCCTCCTTGGTCTCTGTATTTAAATCTAAAATAAATGCTGGTGAAATCACTATCGGTGGTACTTTTTCACCGACGTCATCACCATATATGCAAACACAAATGATCTTAATCCAAAAACCCCACTCATTTGGTTTACTTAATACATCGTCAATCGAGCAAATTGTCGTATCAATCTTAGTTAATACTGGATATTCTCCCAAAAGTCTGTCTTTAATATTTGACAATCTTTCGTAATCAATATCTTTGGGATTTACACATACAATAGTAAAGTCTGCATCTGACTTAAAAGGTTTAGCAGTTCCTTTTGGAATCGAGCCACACATATAAATGCTATGAATCTTACTTTTAAATTCGGTAAGTATATTATCTATATACTTATCAACAAAATCCTTATATTCATTTTGTATTACAATTCTTTTTATAACTTTTTGTAATATCATATAGACTCCTCCCAAATTAAAAAACGCCCCAAAGCCAAATATGCTCTGGGACGATAATAATCGCGGTACCACCCAGGTTGCCGTATTTTCACACAGCCACCTTAATTGACTATAACGGGTCAAACCGATGGGGATTAGCCATACTCTGGAACTGGCATTTTCAATCAGTACTCTAGGGTTTTCTCAGTCATGAAACCCTTTCCTGTGAAGAGTTTAATGATTTACTTTTTTTCCATCATTGATTTACGGATATTGGATAAATATTATGCTTTCCCATCAAATTAGTCAAGCGTGTCTTCCTGCCCGTTAACTTAATGAAAACGGCAGCCGAATGTCTGGTCGACTGCCGCGGTTTCTTATTAAACAAGTGTTTTTCATTAGTAGAGCAGCTTATAATTCATTATTAATGATTCCTGCAAATTCTGACAATCCGTTGATAATAGCTGGACTAGTACCGTCGGGAAGTTCATTTAATGGGAAAAAACCAACCTCCAACGACTCAACACCGTCTGCCTTGAGTTCACCTTGTATTTCCTTTGTTAAATATACAGCAGTTACAGCATAGAATTGGTCTCCATTCCAAAGCTTTTGAAAGTGCTCCGCTCCAGAGAAGATATGTACTAGACTTAACTTCCCTACTCTAATTCCCGTTTCTTCAAAAACTTCTCGCCTCGCAGTATCCTCAAGTGATTCTCCTAATTCCATAAAACCTCCAGGTAATCCCCACACTTGCTGATTTCTCTTTTGCAGCAGAATTCGCCCCTGCTCGTCAATAACCACAGCCGCAGCTCCGACAAGAATTAACGGTCTGTTTCCAACTAATGAACGTAATTCCTCAATATATCCCAAAGGTACTCCTCCTCACAAAGATTTATTTTTTACCGTTTGTAAGTTGTTGTGCCGCTAATGCGATAAACATAAAATGCGTAGAGCCGCCTCCCATTACATATTCCACCTGTTGCCACAAATAAGGGAACTCTAGCAGCTCGGGAAAGTCGGGACGGATAAGCGCAGTTCCCGAAATGACGCCGCCGGGAATATACGACCAGTCGGCGCGATTGAGTCCATACCCTACCGTTGCCGATTTAGCGCCCACTCCCGAAGCAAACGACATCGTATTGGAACCCGGATGACATCCCAAAACAAAGTTCAGTGCATTGAAAATCATTTCAGAATCGAAAATTTCGGGATAAGCCCTATGAAGAAAATAGTACTCGTATCCCAGTCTCTGGATACCCCAACCCGCTCCCCAGATATGCGGGCGATACGGTATCCCGTACGGGGTTTCAGCACTCTGCCGCGCAAACTGTTCTTTCAAAGCCGGCAAAGCATCGCGAATCTTTGTTGTGAAATCGGCTTCATTCATCGCGATTTCGGCACGTGCGATAAACCAGCCCACTTTGTCAATCGACTCGACGATAAAATCAACTTCCGACAGCAAAAAGTCTTTATATTCTTGTTCGCCCGTGCTCAGAAATAATTCTGCGGCGGCATGAATTTTGGCCGTTCTAGCAGGACCGGTCCCATCCGTAACCTTATAAATCTCACAAGCAGCCTGTAAAGACTGGTTACTTAATGTAGGGCTGAAGTCTTTCAAAGCGCGGGAAGCGGCTGCCAGATGAGCGGCGGTTGTCAATTCGCGCGGCGGATTATCTTCAGTAAACACCCAGCGATCGTCAGCATTACCTTGAATACCGTCTGACATACTCGCGCTGTCGCCAAGGTGTACATATTGCCGTAGGTCATTCTCGATAATCCCCCGATAAAGTCGCCCTAATGCGCGATAGGCACCTACTACGGACAAGACGCCGTGCTCGATCTGCTGCAGGATGTCGTTTTTGCCATCAGGCTGGTGGATTTCGACGATTCGTTGGTCTTGGTCAATAGTTGTCGCATCGTAATAGACATTAAAGGCTTCGTACGCCATAGCCAAGGTATAGAATTCACCGGACTGTGACTCCACACGAAGGTCAAAATCGCCAGCATCGTGCCAACCGCCAATATTTAGCCCCGGAACAACATCGCCCGGTTTGTAATTGGTCAGTGTCGAAGGCCCTTGTACATAACCGTCAAAGTGATTGAGATTTACCGGGGCCATCCGAGCGTCGTCATGATGACAATGGCCATGCCATACGCGGTATTTTTCACTTACCCGCATATGACACATCTGTACGGGAAGGAAATACTCGAGCACCGGCTGCCAGACGCCTCTGTCGTAAACATCGCTGGCGATGCGGAAAATGGCCGACTCCGACGAACCGTAACGGACTTTGTACAGCCCTTCTTCCCTAATGTCCGTAAAATCGAACTTCAAGTAGTGATAGCGGAGGAATTGTCCCCACTCCTGTCCTTCCGTTGAGAGAACCTGTTTTTCGCCGGTCTCTGTTATTTTGAAAAGAACCGGTTTTTCTCGTTTACTCTCACGTTTGTCAAGTTCAATGATTGCCGTTTTTGATTGGCTAGGATGGTATCCTACCTGCGATGTCTGAACGATTGCCGGTGAGATCCAGTCTTCTACGACATTGGGTGTGATGACCCATTGAATCGCATGATTGGTGGCTCCGGCAGGTACTTCGCTGCTGATCACAAACCAGCCGTTGTTATGGTTCATTCGTCCGTCGTACAACTTAAGTTCTGTCCCCTTGCTTTCAATGGTAAAGCGGTTGTATGGGTCCTCGGGCCGCACGGTAAATCGTTTGCCAACGGCATACGGTTCGGCAATTAAGTCATCGGCAATCATCGGATTGTATCCCCCATTATCGCCGGACAGAAGTTTTAAATCAGCTGTCGCATCGGGTTCACTAAAATTTCCGGTATGTGAATAATTGGACGGCAGCGATAAAACAGGGCCGTTAGGCTGTTCAGGAAAGATTCCCGACCTGTTGTCCATTATCCAAGGCTTTCCGAACAACGCGCCGGGGAATAGCTCCAGATTAAAGCATATTTTTCCAGCAAATTTGTCCGGTATCGGTCGATCCAAATCAACGGTAACGTTGACCGACGTGCCTTCACCTTTGACGATAACCTTATAATTGAACTCGAAATCCGGATAGATCATCGGATTAAAGCCTTTTAAATGCCTCGATGAGTCCGGAAAACTCAACGATGTGATGATTGTATTCGCCGCTTCATCCAGTTCGCGCTTCCCCTGTTTTGGCACCGGCTGCCACTGTCCAGGCGTCTGTTCTAAACGTATATCGCCATTGGTAGCGACTCGATTGCCGTGCATAATGATACTTACACCGGATTGATGTCCCTCCGGATAAATATCGTCGAAGGCCATCACATCCACACCAACGCTTTGAAAATATCCGGATGCGTGATTTAACTTGAAGGCCTGTTTCGCAGAGGATGTGGAACCGCTTACTTTTTTCATAATGCAGCCTCCTAATTCTGTGTTCCTGATGCATAAGCAACTAACGAAACGAAAAGCCGAGTTCAATTGCGCTTCGTGTCGGGGACATAGGGAATGGGATGATCATTCCTCGCGTATTCTAGCGATATATCTATGGTATCTGTTTCTGGTCGCTGTATGGGTATTTAACAAACGTTCTTGGTTGCTGCCCATAAGTTCAACCGGAGCCTTGGGCATAAGCACACAACCTTCGCGTTTAATCCAGCACCCAATAATACCACATATTAGAACTACCCTGCCCGATACTCGAATGAAACAGGGAGCAGCTCCGAGATGAGCTGCTCCCTGTTGGGATTGAACTATAGTTCTCGCGTAATTAACCTTGCCGAATGACTCGAAGCTTGAATGAGGTGTTGTCTGATGTATGCTGGCGAGATTACCTTGAACTATTGCTCGATACCCGATTGCAGCATGAATTCTTTCATCTTCCCGACGTATAGTACGGATAATCCATCTTCGCTTGAACTTGCTGAACCACTTCTTTATTCGTGAGCGTTTCTACGAGATACAGTCCCAAATCGATAGAAGCAGATACGCCCCCACCTGTAAAAATGTTTCCATCTCTTACGTAACGCTCCTTAACAACCTCTGAACAATAGGGTGTCAATAATTCGTATGCAGAAGGATTTGTTGTTGCCCGTTTCCCATGCAGCATTCCAGCAGCTCCCAGAATTAAAGCTCCCGTACAAACAGACACCTTATATTCCACGTCACGTGCGGTCTGAATCCATGAGATGAAGTCGGTATCATACCGAAGCTGCCTTGTAGACATCCCGCCAGGAATGAAAATCAAATCATAGACGGACAGGTCGGGGTACACATGATTGATTGCTATCGTTAATCCTCGATCATCAGTGATCTGTTCTTTGTTCGAACAGAAATCCCAAGACACATTTTCTCGTGCTTGTAGAATTCCCATCCATGTAACAGCCTCACAGAAACCAACAAAATCTAGCGAAGTCATCTTGTCAAACAGAATAAAAGCCATCTTCATTGCAGAGCACCTGACCTTTCATCTTCTGAAATAAAAAAAGTATCTGATCTATGATCAAATACTTTGCCCAGGCGTACGACAGAATAAAATATGTGCTCCCTCGTGGTTCTCCACGTTTACGCCAGTTGCACATACCAGATATTTACTATATTGTATTCTATCAAATAATAGAAATCAATGACGATTTTTTTAGAGAGAACTAGAATTTAAATTAATCCTATTCGTTTAATCGGGTTTGATGTATAATGAGTTTAACACAACATTCTTCACTATTGGAGGAATACTTATGACGACTCAACTGAAGTCATCCGATTACGATTGCATCGATGAAGTGCCGCTGCATCGGGTACGCGGCAACCAGCTTGGCATTCTCATAAGTGTCATTGCAGCATTCATCACACAGGAGCTGTGGATTCTCTTCCTGCCACTAGCCGTTCAACTGATTAGCCGTACGTATGGCGTCAAATACAATTTGTTCGTTCGATTGCTGTCCCCATTGTTCCCTAAGAGCACAGTGACCGAAAGCCGAGAGCTGCTTCGTTTCAACCAGCTGCTGGCGATTCTGTTCCTTACCCTAGCGCTCGTCGGGTATGCCATCGGCAGCATCGTATTCAGCTCGATCTTCCTTGGCTTCCTCGCCGCAGCTGTTATCTTAGCCCTGTTCGGCTATTGCCCAGGATGTTTCATGTACTTTCAATGGAAGCAATTTCTCGCTAGACGAAGAACATCATAACCCAAATGTTTATACAAACACATCGCCCGAACAGGGATGATGTGTTTTTTTTATTTTCGCTCCATACATCATTCTTATCGGACGAACGCCTAAGCCCACCTATGCATACGATACTGTACCGTACAACACGGGAGGGCGAATCGATATGGCTGTTGACTTAACAGCGCTTCACTGGGTCTATTTGGCGTTTATCGTCGGCATCATCGGCTTTATGCTCATGCGCCGCGACACGACCATCGTCTGTATAGCAGGCGTGTTTGTTATCGGTCTTCTTGCGACCGAGAGTTTAAGCGATTCCATTAGTGGTATTTTTAACAGCTTCATCTATGCGATAAAAGAGCTCATCGGCACCATCCTTATCATATCCGTCATCGTGTCGATGAGCCGAGTCTTAATTGCAGCGGGCATCAACGAGGTCATGATCGCTCCGCTTACACGTTTTTTGCGTTCGCCAGCACTGGCTTATTGGGGAATCGGCATCATCATGATGGTCGCTTCTTGGTTTTTCTGGCCATCGCCGGGTGTTGCACTCATCGGCGCGGTACTTCTGCCGGTTGCTGTGCGCGTCGGACTCCCAGCTCTCGGTGCAGCTATGGCGATGAACCTGTTCGGTCATGGCATTGCATTATCCGGCGACTATATTATTCAAGGCGCACCTAAGCTCACAGCTGACGCAGCAGGCTTGCCGGTCTCCGATGTCATGCAAGCAAGTGTTCCGCTCGTCATCGTCATGGGTCTCGTGACAACGATTGCAGCGTTCTGGTACATGCGCCGGGATATGCGCCTTGGCAAATGGCGGGACGGCATCGTAGCGAAGGCCGATCAGCCAAGCGATGACGCGACTGTTCCTAGCACAGACAACGGATCGGGTGCTGCAATTCAGCTCTCTCTTGGCATACGCCGAATGTTTGCAGTCCTCATTCCGCTCTTATTTGCGGCCGATGTCGTTGCCATGTTCATGCTCGACCTGCAAGGCGGCGATGCAACAGCGCTCATTGGCGGTACCGCGATACTGATTCTGCTGCTCGTATCCCTTTTCGCGCATCGCAATGCGGGACTCGAGAAAACGACGAGCTATCTCATCGACGGGTTTATTTTCGGCTTCAAAGTATTCGGCCCCGTCATCCCGATCGCAGCCTTCTTCTACCTGGGCGATTCCGGTTTCACCGCTATATTCGGCGATGCGCTGCCACAAGGCTCCCAAGGCATCGTCAACGATCTCGGTGTGGCACTTGCGCATCAAGCTCCAATGAACAGCGCCGTCGCTTCCGTAACGCTCACAACCGTTGGCGCGATCACCGGCCTTGACGGCTCCGGCTTCTCGGGAATTTCGCTTGCGGGCTCCATTGCGAATCTGTTCGCAGCTGCGCTTGGTCACGGTGCAGCAACCTTAACATCGCTCGGCCAGATCGCTGCGATCTGGGTCGGCGGTGGTACACTCGTGCCTTGGGCACTCATCCCGGCAGCCGCCATCTGCGGTGTCAGCCCATTCGAGCTGGCTCGCCGCAACTTGAAGCCGGTGCTCATCGGCCTAGTCGTCACCACCATCGTTGCGATGTTCCTTGTATAGAAGCACCAACCAACCGCTAACCAACATTAAAGGGCCGAACGGCAATCAAGCCGTTCGGCCCTATTTTTGATTACAGCCAATCTTGAACCCGATCAATCTGACATTGTCTGCTCTTTACATTAAACAACCTTCTTATGTTAGATTATAAATGCTGAAGAAGGATCGACAGATGGAAATGGAGTAAAAAATACCTGAAATCATAGACATTGTTGACTATGCAGCGGGATCAATTGGTGAGATTATGGATGAAGAAAAGCACAGACATCCCAGGGACGTCTTACATAAAATCTACGTTCGACTAGGAGCTGATCTATCGAAGAATAGACCATTAATTGATGTTGTTGCGAAGCTGTTCAATGCATCGGATATTAGGGGTAGATTGGAGGCGAGTGCAGGAATGAAGACCAGTAATGATGATCAGTTATTACAGCTGCAGCGCAGGATCTTCGGACTACGAAATATTGACGGACAGATATACGATAGCTTCGACAAACCTGATACCATTCTGAATGGGACTAAAACGTTAAGCGGTCATACTTGGTCAGTATCGGGTAATGGCTATCAAACCGCTAAGATTAAAGATGGCGAGCTTATTGCAGACGGCATGAACTTTTATGCCAGCGTCGATTATGGGAAGCCAATTCAATACATTCAAGCCACTATGAGCTTTACTGAAGTACAAGGCAAGACATCTGGTGTTAACGATAACTTAGTGCTGATCCTGCAGGGCGGCAAGTTCAACCTGGGAACGATGATTCATTTACTGATTGGCAAGAAGAACTTCACCCTAACGAAAAGAATCAACGATGGCGATTTTATATTTGTGCCCGTGACCAAACAATCCAATGGATTAAGCAGCTTAAAACCAGATGACGCACCATACAGTATGTCAATGCAGCTGGATGGCAATGTACTAACCATCGTCGATGGAACAGGTGAAGTGTACACCACGACAGATAATGACTTTGTAACCATAAACCCGACAAGAGCCACCTTCCAGATCGGCCCTCAGCCGAACTCGCAATTCATTGGCAAATTTCAAAGTATCTCCGTTGGTCATCGAAGCACTGACTATGAATTGATCGCTAAGAATGTGATTACGAAACGAGATATGATCCCATTAGTATGTCACTTAGAGGATGCAAGCAGTCGAATGAGCTCGCAGAATAAGAATGGCATTCACTCTCCCAACTGGCTCAACCTTTCATTCCCTCCTTACAACGCCGCGCCTAACTCAGACATCACAGAAGCATTCCAGAAAGCAATAGACAGTTTAACAAGAGGGACCGTCTTTGTGCCAGATGGCGACTATCTCCTTCAACGTACGATTAAACTGAAGCCTAAAGTCAACATTGTATGTGGCAGCAGTACAATATTTAAGCCAACTGCCACTGCTGACAACTTCAATATGTTCGAGTTTCCGAAATATCAAGTACGCGATGATAAGACGGTCTTCACAGGTATGAGGATCAATGGTTTGAATAAGAATGTCGTTGGACTGAAGGTCTACAATTCCATTAACCTTTACTTCTACGACTGTACGATTGAAAACTGCAAAGATGTCGGATTGGAGCTTAATCAATCTCAATTCAATCAATTCTATAACTTAGTCTTGTTTAACAATAATATTGGACTCTATATCAATGCAGGAACAGGAGACCAGGCTTACACGGGTGGCAACTCCAACACGTTCTACAGTTTAACTCTTGCCAGTAACGTTGTGGGCAGCTTGATTCATCATGTATCTGGCAACTACTTCTTCTCGCCAATCCCATTAGCTAATCGTGTGAATTCATTTGCGTTCTTCGACTGCTTAGTGAACTACGTGATCGGTGGCTGCCCTGAGGCAACGGGAGCAGACGCTCCAACCGTATCGAGTGTTGATCTAAAAGGTAAAACGGTTAAGAAATCAACGTTCTACAGCAGCAGCTCTATACTATGCATTGAGAATCTTCAGAACAATGAAGCGACTGTTAAACCATCGATCCTTCTTGAGAATGGAAGCCAGTTAGATTATGTGAACCCTACAGGATATGGACAACCGTTCATAAGTCATGTATCCAGCGATCATACGAGCAGCGTCTCTCTCATTGGTAAATTTAATGCAATAGGCAACTTCGAGAACATCACTTCGACTCCTTCATCACTAGTCATTAGAGACCGCAATGCATTTACGTTGAAGGACAACACCAAATATGATAAGTTCATGCTTAATTCAGCGGTAAGTCCATATGCGCCGCCAATTTCAGGGCTAGGCAAAGGTGGCGTACTATCCTCAAAAGCGATTATTGACGACGAAATGGGCCCTGTAACGGCAATTAAGTTTAGTAATAAAGTAACGGTTGGAACAGACAAAGCGGTTATACACGCAGCCCATGTATTTCCCCAGGGGATCGGTAAGAAGTACACAGGCTTTGCAGTTAACCTAAAGTCTGATGTCGATACAACGATTAAAGTTGAACTTGGTGAACCGTGCAGCTGCATCATTGATGTGAAATTGAAGGCTGGCGAATGGAAACGAGTATGTCTGATGTCTACGTGTACGACAAGTCATAATGTATTCTTTTGTCCAATGGACAATGCTGGAGTCGAGGTGCTTGTAAGCAGATTTTGTTCAGTCAATACGGATAACGAGCAGATCATGCTTAAACTTCTAGATGGCTATTTCAGCGATAGAGAGAGTAAGTGATTGTACGAATACCAAGAAGGGGCCGAACGGCAATCTAGCCGCTCGCCCCTATTGTCGATTACCGCCGATCTTGAACCCCACTGCTGCCGATAATATAGCTACAAATGCAAATGCTAGGAAGATATAGCCCACGGGTGTGGACTTATCTCGCTCGTGTTTTTCGTGCATAACGGTAACGACGCCGCCCTCTTGCATCGTATCAACCGGGCGATATGATTGCTGCATCCCTACCTGCCGGCCATAATCAAAGATCCGTCCATCCGTATCTTGTCGTTCGTCCTGCGGCTCATAGGGCTGAACAAGGTCATCCAGCTGCTGTTCGTTGAATGCCGTTAATGGCTGAGTCCCCGTACATAAACCCGTTCGGACAACGCCGTCCTTCTCATCGGCGAATACGAGATACGAGTTGCCAAGCGAGAACGTATACCCGCAGCTTTCTTCATACCGAACCGTTCGAACGACCGTTTCCTTCTCAATCGATCCTTTCCAGACTTTCGACACTTCGAAAGTAACAAGCACAGGATCGGCCGAGCTTACAATTTCATCGTTCCGTCCTAACGTATCGATGCTCGACACTTCGCCAGCGAACACAACCGATCTCGAGTCCAGCTCATTCCCAATCTCCGGATATGCCGCACACGAGCAGGCATACACCCGTTCTGCCCCCACTAATGGGAATACAAGCGTAATGATTACCATCGCAGCTAACATGAGTACGATCATTCGGGATTTGTTCTTCATCGTGCCCCTCCCCCTTTCTGTCTCCATCCGAATTAGCTGATCCATGTCCCTTCTGCCCGCGTCACTTACCATTCCCCCTTGCGTATAGGAATCGACGACCTTCATGCCGACCGGACCGTATACTCTGTCCTCCAGCTAATTAACCAAACGATCCGAACTGTGCTAAAGTTGCAGCTATCAGAGACTTCCGCTCTTATGTCCCGTCCACTCGAATCAGCCGTCCAGCACGATACTTGTAGCTGACCATTTACACGAAACGTTGTATCTTCCCACCGGCCGAATGCGACGTCCGCTCTCTGCTGAAATACAAAAAAGCCACATTCGGCATAAGCCGAACGCAGCTTTGATGTAGCATGCTCAATGTCGTTTACACGACAAGCAGGAATACCAATATAGCAAGCACGAAACGGTAGTAAGCAAACCAAGACAGGCTCAGACGCTTAACGATGTTCAAGAACGTTACGATAGCGATCATCGCAACAACGAATGATGTGAACAGGCCCGCCAGGAATATTCCGGCATCGCTCGCCACTAGTGCTTCATGATTTTTCAGCAGATCGACTCCGCTTGCGCCCAGCATGATCGGTACGGACATCAGGAAAGTGAATTCCGCAGCCGCGGGTTTGCTAACGCCGAAGAAGATACCGCCAGCCATTGTCGAGCCCGAACGCGAGAAACCAGACCACAGGGACAAGATCTGGAAGCAGCCGATTCCAAGCGCTTGCCGATACGTAATATCGTCCAGCGTTTCAGCCGTTGGCTGACGACGAACCTTCTCTGCCCAGATCAGTAATAGACCGCCGACAATCAAGCTGACGACGACCGTTTTGGGACCAAACAAGTAGCCTTTAATGAAATCATGCAGCAAGAGACCCAGAACACTCGCAGGGAACATACCTATGATGATATGTAGAATATTAAGGCCAGGCGCCTTCAGGTTGAAACTAAGCAGCTTCAAGAAACGCTTCCAGTACAACACCAGTACCGCAAGTACTGCGCCAAACTGTACAACGACCTCGAATGTCGTTGCCCTGCTCCCTTCAGGATCACCTAAGAAATTAAGAACGTTTCCTGTTACGATCATATGGCCCGTTGAGGATACTGGCAGAAACTCCGTAAGCCCTTCAACGATGCCCATAATGACCGCCTTGACAATATCAGTCATGGATGGACCTCCTACAATATGAATTACATTGTTATTTTTACAAATAAGTTTCTTAAAGCCTCAATCGATGATGGCTGCATGCAGAGCTCAGCCTACCAACGGTATACAAGCATTGTACGTCCACACAAACCGTTTTGTATAGTCATCTCTTGTCCGAAAGCGCATATTCTGTTTACCCCAAACAGATTGTGCTGAATCGTCTATTGGTTCAGCTGCTCGTATCCGACGAATAGGGCTTCGGTTGATAGCTGAATCGAGGCTCCCGCTCTGTATTGTCAAACCCGCGGTGCCAGATTGGCGTCGCAGACGGCGACATCGGCGGAATGAGCCATGACCATCTGCCTGTAACCGTCCGTCCAGCCGAGAGCTCCTGCTGCTCGAACCGAACAAACTGCTCTGCGGCCGTATGATGATCGACGATACTGACTCCCGCGCTCTTGTAGGAATGAAGCACTGCGGCGTTCAGCTCCACAAGTGCACGATCTTTCCACAGCGACGTATTCGTTGTCATGTCGTAGCCGAACAGCTCTGCAATCGGGCGCAGCTTGTTGTACCTGCTCACATCCGACAGATTACGGGCACCAATCTCCGTCCCCATATACCAGCCATTGAATGGCGCAGCTGGATAATGGATACCGCCAATCTCAAGTGCCATGTCCGATATAAATGGTACAGCATACCATCGAAGTGCAAGCTCTGAGAAGCGCGGCTCGGTTGGATGCGTAAGCGGCACCTGCAGCACCAATTCCTCTGGAATCTCATACACCGTAGGTGTTCCATTAGTAGGGCCGATCACGAGCGGCAGTACATCAAAGGGCGTCCCTTCGCCTTTCCAGCCTAGCGATTCACAGACTTGCGTAAAAGGGACCGAATGCGGATCGCCAATGACCGTACCATCCGGCTGCTCATATCCCGCATATCGCACCAGCTGATGGTTCCAAATACGCAGATTGCCACTTTGCCCGCAGTCGTGCTCCTGCCTTTGCGCGAATATCGTGATCGCCGGTCGAATCCGACCGTTATTCGTTGCAAACGCCATATGCTCGAATATGGCCTGCGCCGCGTCATCGGAAGACTTAACCTCCCGTGCATCCAATATAGCAAGCGATTGCCAGAACAGCCGCCCAATACACCGATTGCTATTGCGCCATGCAAGTCGTGCTCCATGCGTCAATTCATCGGTTGTATGTCGATAGGTACCCGATTGGACAATTTGCTTCATTACCTCGGTTATTCTTCTCTCTGTCTCCGCTTCATCCATTGCAAGCTCTTGATAGCATTGACGAATGAAGGCAGCCGCCCGGTCCATAAGCTGATGCTGCTCCATTGTTCGTTCAATCATCTTCCCGCTGCGCCTCCAGCCTTGCACCATTCATGCATGATTAACCTAGTACATTCGTGACAATCTGCGACCAAGATTCCAGCTTCGAATAGATCGTCTCTTCCCGCAGCTGTTCTAGGGTAACCCATTGACCCTCCAGCTGATCGGTCTCACGGACGTTCACTTCACCATCGGCGGCAATATCGAGTATAACGAGCAGACCAATATGCACTTTACCTACTTCATTCTCGTCATCATTAATGAAGCCAACCGTCGTGAACGTACGACTCGAGGACTTTATCTCCAGCTCTTCCTCCAGCTCGCGGGACAAGTTGTCCTGCAGAACCGCTTCGAATGTCGGCAGCGCTGGATTATCGTTCATATGGCCGCCAGCTCCGATCGACAGCTTATCGAATAGACGAGCCTCGCCGCCGCCGCCAAGTCTCCGATACATGTAGATATCGCTGCCTCGGCGAATGACACAGTAAGGAATCGGCTGTTTGTATGCGGCATTCTCCTCCGCATCACCGCGGCGCATCGTCGAATAATGAGCCGCAATATTAGCAGCGAGCACCTCAACCTTCTGCTTCTCCTGCTCTACGCCGTGAAAATGAAGCGTCTCGCTCGCAAACAATTTCTCTCTTGGTACAACTAGAATGATCTCGTCCATTTTCCCCACAATATATGTCCACCTTTAGCTCAAATATGTATGTAGTTTCGTATTGCACGACTCAAGCATTTTACCATTCGGCACGTTCATGTAACAAGTCCAGATCTGTGACGAACTAACTAGAGATAAAGCTAGTCACAAGCTATACAGAGGATTGGGTGTAGCAGAATATGGAAAGATCGAGTATAATTGTATTATTGATAAAATGAAACAATGTTTCAACTAATGAAACTAATGAGGTGGTTCTTATGTCGTTCAGATTCGCTGGCATTGATCATGTCCAATTGGCTGCCCCAGCAGGCTGTGAGTCGAAGGCTCGTGCCTTCTTCGGCGGTGTGCTGGGCTGGCAGGAGCTGCCGAAGCCTGAACCTCTTCAAGCTCGCGGAGGAGTCTGGTTCCAGTGCGGCTCGCACCAGGTACACATCGGCGTACAGAAGGATTTCACGCCTGCAGCCAAAGCTCACCCTGCCTTTGTTGTGCACAATCTTGAAGCGCTGCGGGAGCACGTCATTCAACAAGGCGTAAGTGTTATTGATGACGATGCGCGTACGGATGAGAACATTCGAAGATTCTTCCTGAACGACCCGTTCGGCAATCGAATCGAGTTTCTCGAGCGAGATTGATACACTGCTAATGTCTGTCAATCTTTGCTTTATTACGACATGAAGGCGCCCTGCAGCAGGGCGCCTTCATGGTCATCATTATACATCTTGAGGTTACATCTGCTGCGTCGTCGCTGCTTCTGTTGCAGCAAGGGGCTTAACAAGCGCCTTGCTCTCCCACTTCCTGCTTCTCCAGCGAAGGAGCATCAGGACGCCGCGCAGCCACTCATCAATGGCGAATGCGATCCAAACGCCAAGCAATCCGATCCCGAAGTGAACCCCCAACAGATACGATAACGGAACGGAGACTCCCCACATCGACACTACCCCCATCATTACAGGGAAACGAGCATCTCCGGCAGCGCGCAGCGAGTTGATGATTACGATGTTGAAAGTCCGCCCCGGCTCCAGCACGATGGACAGCAGGAAGATCGTCGCACCGACCGTAATAATGTCTGGGTCATCCGTGAACATGCCGATCATCTCATGCCGGAACAGTGCGGCTATGCCAACAATGACGAATGTAATGGCGAAGCTGATCTTCACGCTCTTCATCAGCCGCTTATAGGCAGCCTTCATCTCGCCTGCTCCAACCATTTGTCCAACGATAATTTCTGTCCCCGCACCTATCGCAAGAGCAAGCGCCATGAAGTAGTTCGATACGTTCATGACATACACATGTGTATTCAGTGCAGTGACACCGATCATATTCACGAAGCTTACCACCATCAGATACTGTGACTGCCAGGACAAGTGCTCACCTGCTGCTGGCAGACCAACGCTCATGATTTGCTTCACATATGAGCCGTTCCACGACACATAGTCCCGCTTCCTGATCGGTGAAGGAATGCAGCGGTAGAGAATGACGAACAGAACAATAATGCCGAGCAATCGGCTGACTACAGTCGAGATAGCTGCGCCTGTCACTCCCCATTCCGGGAAACCGAAGTTGCCAAAGATAAGCAGGTAGTTACCGGTCACATGCACGAGATTGACGCCGAGCGTGACGTACATAACGCTCTTCGTATTGCCATTCGAACGGATGACCGACGATACGGCATAGGAGAGTGCTTCGATCCAAATAAAGCCGCCGATGATTTTCAAATATTTGCTTGCAATATCAATCTGCTCTTGACTCAAATGCATCAACCGCATGAGCGGCTCGCCGAACAAGACGAGAGCGATACTGACGAGAATGCCGAAGACAAGGTTAATCGTAATCGCGAGCGCCGAGATCCGACTCGCTTCCTTCTCACGCCCCGCCCCAATATATTGGGATACGACGACGCTGGTACCGATGCCTACGAAACCAAACATGAGAATACAGAAGAAAATAATTTCGTTAGCCATGCCTACTGCACCAGTCGTCTTATCCGAGATGCGGCTAAGCATGAATACATCAACGGTGCCTAGCATCATCCGAAGAACAGAATCGACGAATATGGGCCAGGTCACAGCGAAGAGGCTTAACTTTTTCCAAGATGGAATGCGTTCTAAAATTGTCACAGTATGAAAATCTCCTATCTAGTCTCTATATACGTTACTTAGTGTAGAGGCTGCTTGCCGCTGCGTCTATAGTATAAGGGAGGAAGTTTCAGTCATGATGTCCGATTTGCCAACTGACCATAGTAATTCGACAATCAAGCATAATGAAGAGAAGCCATTCAATAGGAGACAACAATTGATTCTATTCACTTATTCCACTGATTTTCCAGTTTAAAGAAAATTTAAGATTTTACTTATTTTTAATTTAAATCCCTGCCCTATACTGGTCTCAATGAATGAAAGGCAGGGAGTCATAATGAGAAGCATACGTGCAATGAGATCGATTCCGGCGATCGTATTGTTCCTTATCTATATGTACATTTTGGTGAAAATCATCTTGTTCAAGTTCGGCCATGTAGACCTCATGCTGCTGCTGCGGCAAGCCAAATGGACTTTGGCTGACCTAAGCCAAATCCAATATCGAATGGACATGGCGAATCTCGTTCCCTTCCGTACGATTACGGATAATCTGAACAGTCGTGCCCTCTACGATTCGATTCAATTCTATGGAAATGTAGCAATATTCATCCCTTTCGGCATGTTTATTCCTTTCCTGATGAATGGACACAGGCTTGGCATCTGGATGTATAGCCTCGTATTTATCTCATCCTTCGCACTATGCTTGCTGCTGGAATGCACGCAGCTGATATGCAGCATCGGGATGTTTGACGTGGACGATCTGATTCTGAATACGGCTGGCGGCATGCTTGGCTGTGTGCTCTTCCACCTGCTTGTGCGAATCGTAGGTCCGGACCGAGCTGTAGCTGCCGATAGCTTGTGATTGGCAAAATGCCGCCCTATCGGCGGCAATCACTCACGACTTCTCCCCCAGATTGTTTGAATGCTTGATGTAGTTCTGCTCATTCTCAACCATCTCAATTACTGCTTCTGTGAAGAAATACTCCGCACTTCTTAGCAAGTAATGCTCAAGAGCATCTATGTCGTTGCTCCATTGGTTCTGATAGCTGGTATTCCTGATTTCATCAAGTTGTCCTGTGATTTCATTCATATCAGCAAGAATTCTGCGTTCTTCGTCCGACAACTCATCAGCTGCAAGGTATTGACCAATCTCATCAACCTTGATCTTATCGGCGTTGTTGTTATATAGGTAGTTAAAAAACGCCCCAAAATCAACAAACATATTAAAGAGATTGTTATTCGTACTTAGGCTGCTGACCTTATCATAATTGCGATAGGAAAACAGTGCCCCGTATAGAAACGTTAACTCTCGATGCAATGTGCTTATTTTCTGGAATTGCGAATAGCTGTAGTTTGATCCATCTTCATCATAATATATTTTTCCATCCGCGATGCTTTGATGAATGGTTCGATGGATTGACCCCACATTGTATTCAGAAACAAAATAGCTGAGCGCAGCGTCAACGGCGGCCTCGTATTTCTCAGCTCTCTTGTGATAGATCACATTCATCGTGATAGAAGTTATAAGGGCGATAGCAAGCAGGATAATAGCGAGAAGCTTATATTGTCGTCGCAAAATACCGCCTCCCCCGCTCAATTCGGACATTACCAAAAATATAGCATTGCTAAACTTGCGATAGTTTCTTATTTTTAAGAGACTTGCGTTTATTTGTTGTGACATACGAAATCACTAGATTTGATAACAGCACTAGAGGTGGATGATGAAAAGAACGATTATTGCTTTATTGTCGCTGTTGCTCGTACTCTCTACTAATCTTCCGACTTCCCATGCTGCATCCCCAACGATCAAATTGTACCTTGATGGTCAGAAGCTCAGCTCGCCGGCTGCTCCCCGTCTGATCAATCAGACTACGATGGTGCCGGTACGTGTCATCGCGGAAGGCCTAGGCGCTAACGTCGCATGGGATAAGAAAAGTCAGATCGCTACTCTCTCGAATGACAGCACGACAATCGTGCTTCCGATTTACGGTTCGTATGCGATATTAAACGGAGCAGCAAAGCCGCTGGAGCAAGCTCCGATCATCATTAATGGCGTGACGCTGCTCCCGATTCGTTTTGTCGCCGAGAACTTTGGTCTTATCGTGAAATGGGATGCGTCGACCCATGCGGTTAGTTTATGGAGAACTACTAGCGATGTGTCCGGCAGCGATCCAGCCGTCGATCCTGATGTTCCTGAATTGCCGCCTGATCAATATCCAGCACTGCAGTCTATTCAAATGATTAATAATCTATTCACTATAACTGCCGATGGAAGCTTCTCACCTAGCGTTTCCATCCTAACCAATCCGGATCGGTTGGTCGTTGATCTGCCTGGCGTCACGTTTAACGGTGCAACTAGTCGGCCTTCGGATCATACGGCGGATGTCGTAGCCAACATTGCGGCCAATAACCCGTATATTTCGAATATCAGTTACATAATGAAAGATTCGGAATCCTCGACCACCATTCAAGTCGTGGCAGATTTGAAACAGCAGGTTAGCTATCGGATCCAGAATACAGGCGATGCATCTAAGCTGGTCATTCGCTTGGCATCGGCGGAATCGGACAATACGGCTTCGAAATCAGCGATCTATATCTATCATTCGCATAATCAAGAATCGTGGATCCCCGAGCTGCCGGGCGTGAAGAACGCTGATTATGCATTCAACAAGACGACCAATGTCACCATGTTAGGGGCACGTCTGGCTGGTGTCCTGCAAGCGATGGGCGCAGAGGTTTACCAAACTTCGTACGACTATGAAGCAATCTATAGCAGCCAATTCAATTATGCGAAATCCTATCTTTATTCAGAGAAATCGATCATCAATCAACTTGCGCTGCATCCGCATATTAAATACTTAATCGATATTCATCGCGATACAAGCTCAAGAAGCGCAACGACGGCAACCATTCGAGGGACCAGTTATGCCAAATTGTATTTCGTGATCGGCCTTGAGAATCCGAATTGGAAGCAAAACGATGCCTTCGCTAAGAAGCTGCAAGCCTTGGTCACGGCCAAATATCCGGGGCTGTCCAGAGGCATTTACTATAAAGATAAAAGCGTAGGCAACGGGTGGTACAATCAGAACTACTCTCCTACCAGTGCGTTAATCGAGGTTGGCGGAGCGGCCAATACGCTTGCGGAGTCCAACCGAACGATGGATATTGTAGCACAAGCGATCAATCAAATTCGTCTAGGTGGATAGTGGTGTGGTAGTGATCGTGAAAGTCGCTCAATGCTGAGCGGCTTTTTATTACAAATGCGCCCTCAGAAAATCAACGACCTGTTGGAAGGCTAATTGAACCTGATCGTCCTCAAAATTGTGATCGAACACATGGTCCGCTTCATCAATTGTAATGAGTCCTGTAGGAATCCCCATTTGTTTGAGTTTGTCATACATGATGATCGATTGCTCATAAGGGACATCTGTGTCCTGATTGCCATGGAGGAATAAAGTAGGCGGGTAATCCTCTGTAATATGATCGATTGGGTTGTATTGTTGTAACGTCACCTTATCTACAAGCGGATCGAGCTTGGTCACCTCTTGAACCCATCGACCTTGCTGACGACAATATACGTAATAGTCAAATCGATCCCATGTTCCACTTGTAAGCTCGACGCTTCCAATTCGTTGAATTGCGTGGGCCCTATCGATTAGCAGCTTCTTACAGTAGTAAGTGCTGGGCTGCGTGTACCACTCCCCTAGAATATCTCCGTACCCATAGAAAGAAATAATCGCATTGGGTTTATCGTTCATTGTTCCAGTTAATAAACCAAGGTATCCTCCTGCAGAGCCACCCATTACGGCAATTCTATCGATGTCGAAGTCGTACCAGTGCGCAGCATCTGTTCGTACCCAATTCATAGCGTCCCTTATATCCTCAATAATCGATTCAAATTTAGTTTCCGGCGCAAGGCGGTAATCGATATTAACCAAACTAAATCCGCGGTTCGTGAAATACGCGATCTGTTCAGCAGGCAGCCATTCCCTTGTTCCAAAAATTAACGCACCGCTATGAATGTATAGGATGACAGGAGTACCGGGGCCTTGATAATAGATATCTGCATGGATAGAGCAGCTTTCTGTCTTCTTATAAACTCTAGTCTCTTTCATCCATATCCCTCCGAGAGGATCAGCTTATTGTTGTCCACGATCCCCTTTGCTTCCTTGAGGCACCCTTCGCATAAATCGTTCCGGATCTTTCTCAAAACCATATTGCTCATACAATCCATGGGCATCAAGTGTCCCTAGTATGCCTGTCATCCATTCGTATTCTTCTAAGCTCGTAATGACCTCTATTAACTTTTTTCCTATGCCTTGCCCCTGGTACTCTTTCAATACGAATACATCACACAAGTAATACACAGTTGCTTCATCTGAGACCACTCGTGCAAATCCGATTTGCTTATCAGCATGGTAAACGCCAAAGCAACGAGAGTTTTCAATTGATCTTAATATACGTGCTGGCGGCCTGCTGTTCGCCCAATAGCTTTGAGCTAAGAAGTCCAGAACAACTTGTCTATTTATTCTCACTTTGTCATCCGTTATTAGATATTCCTTGTACATAACCTCCACGTGAATCCCCCCTGAACACATCACTTAATGGCACTTGTACCAATTCTACTATAAAACACCATATTTTCTATATATAATATCCCATTACCTTCAACAATACTTTTGATTACTACTCAGTTGTTGACACAACACAGCCCCCTCTCAAGGGGTCTGTGCATTCTCACCGCTTATCTCATTCGTTTTATATGAAGAATTCGATATGATCCTGTGCAACAGCCCAACTGCCTTCTCTGAGAAGGAAGTCGTTCCGAACAGCTCTGCCGTTTGCTCTAAGTGATCCACACAGTGATAGTTCATCTTCGCGCTTATCCGCAATATCTCGCTCAATATGCCAACGGCTAGACGTTTTATTTGAATCTTTCTAACCACTTCCCAATCGAATCTACTGCTTCCTTGTATCTCTGACCGACAAGAAGACCCGTATGAGTCGTATGCCAAAGCCCTCTGTATGCAGCACGGAGGTGCTCGGCGGTCACTCTTCCCCTACGGTCGTCCTCTTCGCTGTTCACCGCATTGATAACGAGACATGGACAAGTAATCGAACTACTGTTAATGGATATCCCTTTACTCTCCGGTGTGAAAATAAAGGCATTAAACGCCTTAGCCGATTCCATCGTCAAATATTTGCGTTGAAATGCAATGTCTTCTTCCGATTCATCGATACTTGTCAGCTCATCACGGGCAGGGGCAGGCGCGACCAGTCCTTGGAACAGTTGACCCAGCTCTGGGTAAGGAACCGCTTCATAAACCTCACGGCTGATAACAGAATCGATTAATACGAGACCTGCAATCTCAACGGTTTCGGCCAGCTTCTCGCACAGAATCCCTCCCATGCTGAATCCGATCACAATCGGCGGAGCCTCACACTCTGCAATGATCGCTGTAACATCCTCCAGATAATCCTCGAATGTTAGGTTTGTCATATCCATCAACCTGCTCTTATAGTGGCTTCGCAGGTTCATGACATAACATTTCCATCCTTGATGGATGAAATGAGGAATGTATTTGCTCCACATCCAGCTGCCCGTGTAAGCCCCGTGAACAAAGAGCAGCGGCGGTCTTCCATTAGCTCCATGCGAAATGTTCTCAGCCTCATAAATCTCAAGAAGCAAATCATTGTCGCCAACATACCTCTCGGTATGATCAGGCAGTTCTTTTACATAATCTCTCATGTTGTTGCCTCCTCGGACATTTGGTTTGACGTCAAACTATTTAATTAAAAAAATTAAAAGTTTGCCTGTATCTTTTTCAAAATATGAAGCAGCATTTCCTTCTCTGTCTCCTCGATGTTTAAGTAAAACACATCTAACACTTCCCGGGATATCTGCTCGAAGATCGGCTCCAGCTCATGCCCCTTGTCAGTCAAGGCAACATAAACAACTCTTGTGTCCTCACTATCCCTTTCCTTCGTGACATAGCCGAGCCGTACCAGCTTCTCAACAAGTGCTGTAACCGTAGATTTGTCCTTCTTAATCCGCTTCGCAATGTCGGCCATCGTCAGCCTGGAAGACTTAAATAACGCATAAAAAATATCGCCGTGTGAAGTACCAATCCCTTCTACACCACGCTTCACCATCTCGGCGACAATAAATCGGTTAACTTTCTCTCGGATGTTCGAAATCAATGAAATCGCGTCTCTGGTTTCCATACGCTTATTATAGTTTGACGTCAAACAAAGTTCAAGCTGCAAATCGCGGCCTTCGATTGATTAATACGCTAATAAGAAAACCTGTATAGTGAAATACTCTTTATGGATAAAACAGGAGGTGATCTTAAACATGAGCGAGAAAACCAAGCCAAATAAACACAGTCCAAAAACCAGCCCCTCACGTTCTAACGATCCGAGTAATCAAGGAAAACCTAATGCGCAGAAGTAGCTACCTCCTCCTGACAAGCTTAAAGCCATCCTTTGCGGGATGGCTTTTCCTTTTCTAATTATCAATCATGTATCGCATAATCAATTGTTATTTCAGCAAGACGGCCATCATCGGAGAAAATTCTGTCGTCATTATTCCCGCGATAACGGCTGGATCTTCTGCGATGAGCTTATCCGCTTGATCCGCATGCTCAACTACTTGACGTTATCTACTTGCTCGATAAACGCAATCTCACTGTTGTCGTTTCGCTTGGTTTTCAACTCGTACATGTTGGCACCCCGCCGATGTGTTATGTACTCCGATTATATAACAAAGCTATGCTAATGTTGACTTAGCCATTAAGTCGGGTTTATTGATATAAGCTATAACATCGTCAAGGTAATCAGCTACAGGTTGTGAGGTGTCTACTTTCATACATTCCAGATGGGCGGGCTTCTTCGCACGATTAATGACTTCCTGCCATCTATCCTCAGGTATATCGACCGGACCAATCTGGGTCATCATTCGTTCACGGTTGGTCAGCCTATTGTTGAGTTCATGAATATCGTTCAATATGCACTCAACATATTTATAGTTGGCACGATGCTTCAGTGCCAACGCAGTACCTTTCTCAACCAATACATCGTACAAGCATGGACTATCCAGAATCACGTTATGTCCCTGTGAGAGATAGAAATCAACTAATGACCATTCCAAATGGTAGGCTACCCCGCCTGCGCGCCTGGGATCTACATCTTGGACTCCCTCTAACTCCATTCCCTCTAATAAGCCTGATTTCACAATATCATGGTCTATAATAATGGCTTTCGTAACCTTCGCAATTTCTCTGGCAAGTGTTGATTTTCCCGAACCAGGGAATCCAGACATTTGTAGAAAGAACATGGCAGCTCCTTTCAATCTCATAGTTCCATCACATTCAAGTAATTATGTATGTTTCCGCGTTCAAGTGAATGCAACCGAGCTTCTCCGTATTTCTTCAATGATAGGAACTAAGAAAATGGTCAACTCTGCATCTTGAATTCTTTGATAGGCAGCTTTGATCGACTTCTTATCTTTATCTACGGCAATAACGCGCCCTTCCCCAATGACAAACCTCTTCGTAGGGGTTCACACTAATCCTCCTCTGATCTCCTTTCCAACGCCGTGACCGCATCCGACGTCTATCACACGCGCATCCTTATTGAGATAAGCAGCGATTTTCTCTGCGAAAATCGTTATCTGGATATATTCTCCATCCTGTCGTTTCATCCCTCCCCGTAACATGCAAAAAGGTCCAACCCACACTTCACAGCGAGGCTGAACCCTAAATCATCATTTATTTCCTACATCACTAGCGATTCACTTGCCTTGGATGCCGCGGCAAGCTCTTGCTCCACCTCTTGCGCATACTCTCGCTTCTGCTCCTCGGAATAAGCCAGCCACTCCGTCATGAATTCGATCACAGCTTCCTTCCAGCTTCTTGCCCACTCGATATCGAACAGAATGGCTCCTGTTCTTCGCATGAGGAAATCTACAGGCTTGACAGCCATCTCCTTGTCCATGGCGTACAGCAGCTCCGCCCGCAGATCAAGCGGAAGAACGGTTGAACTGTCGCTCCCCTTCCCGCTCTGAATTAGATCATGGATGACGGTTACGTTCGAACCATACCGGCGCGCAAGCTTCTCGGATGTTTCCTTCGTAAGGCCAAGCTCAATGCCAGCTGCAGTCATTCGGTTGACAAAAGAAAGGAATTGGCGCGATCCGCCTACATCGCCTCCGGATATCGGCAGCGTCTTCGTGCTGCACGGCTTGAACGTCCTGCCTTCGGATTCAAGAAGCTTGGCTGCAAGTAGGTCCGTAACCGTTTCAGCCATTTTGCGATAGCCTGTTAGCTTGCCGCCAGCAATTGTAATTAATCCAGAAGGGGAGACAAAAATCTCATCACGCCGGGATACTTCCGAAGGCGATTTCCCCTCTTCATAGATCAGCGGCCGCAGCCCTGCCCAGCTGGACTCTACGTCTTCTGCCGTCAACTGCAGCTCCGGGAACATGCCATTAGCAGCATTCAATATATAATCCCGATCCTCCGCGCTCATTCGCGGATGAACGCTGTCACCTTTATAGTCCGTATCCGTCGTGCCGACGTACGTTTTGCCGTCCCGAGGAATAGCAAACACCATACGTCCGTCCGGCGTATCGAAGTAGATCGCTTGGCGTAGCGGGAAACGGCTTCCATCGAATACGAGATGAACGCCTTTCGTAAGCCGCAGCGTCTTTCCTTGCTTCGAGCGATCCAGCTCTCGCAGTGTATCTACCCAAGGTCCCGTTGCATTAACGATCTGACGTGCCTTGATCCGATACGCTGCTCCCGTTATCAAGTCGCGAGCGACAACCCCAATGAGCTTACCCCCATCATACAGAAGCTCCTCCGCCTTCACATAGTTCGAGGCTTGTGCCCCTGCTTCTACGGCTTTCTTCATGACCTCGATCGTCAGACGAGCATCATCGGTTCGATATTCCACATAGTAACCGCCGCCCTTCAAGCCATCCCGACGAAGCAGCGGCTCTTTCGCCAACGTCGCTTCTTTGCTTAACATTTTGCGACGTTCCTCCCGCTTGACTCCAGCAAGAAAATCATATACACGCAGACCGATCGACGTAGAGAACGCCCCGAACGTACCTCCCTGATAGAACGGCAGCAGCATCCATTCAGGCGTCGTCACATGCGGACCGTTCTCGTAGACAACAGCGCGTTCCTTGCCGACCTCGGCAACCATCTTCACCTCGAGCTGTTTCAGGTAGCGCAGTCCCCCATGCACAAGCTTCGTCGAACGGCTCGAAGTACCGGCTGCGAAATCCTGCATTTCGATCAGCGCGGTCGACATTCCCCGCTGCCGTGCATCGAGCGCAATGCCCGCGCCTGTAATCCCGCCACCAACAATTAGAACATCGAACACTTCATTTTCCCATTTATTTAACTGTTTACGACGTTCCGCTGCAAGGTTTCTATTCATCTGGCATCCCTCATTTTGTATATGATTTAATAAAAAAAGAACCACATTCATCCCGCCGCGCAAGCGCAGCGGGAACTCTCGTGGTTCTCCCGATCTCCTACCAACTATTAACTTGTGTAAGTTATAATAACCATTCCAATTCCTATGCACACGGTTGTCGCTTATGGCTTGAACGCCATCGCAGCATGCACGGCCTTCTTCCAGCCTGCATACAACTGATCCCGCTCATTCGCTGGCATCGTCGGCACAAACGTTCGATCCAGCTTCCAGCTTTCTGCGATCTCCTGTTTATCCGCCCAATATCCTACGGCTAGACCCGCTAGATAAGCAGCTCCCAGCGCAGTCGTCTCGTTGACAACCGGACGCTCAACTTCCGCTCCGAGGAGGTCACTCTGGAACTGCATAAGAAAGTCGTTGCGCACCGCACCGCCATCCACCCGTAAGCCTTTTGCAGGAAGGCCCGAATCAATAGACATTACCTCTAACACATCCCTGCTCTGGTAAGCGAGAGCTTCCAGTGTTGCCCGTATGAAATGCTCCTTCGTCGTTCCTCGCGTAAGCCCGAATACAGCCCCTCGCATATCGCTGTCCCAATATGGCGTACCCATACCGACGAAAGCCGGCACAACATATACGCCGTCCGAGGAGGCAACTCGGTCTGCATACATCTCGCTGTCTGAAGTTTGCTTCAGCATCCGAAGGCCGTCACGCAGCCATTGGATAGCAGATCCCGCAACGAATACACTGCCCTCCAGTGCATATTCAACCTTGCCATCGATTCCCCAAGCGATTGTCGTCAAGAGTCCATGCTCGGAACGGACTGCTTCATCGCCCGTGTTCATGAGCATGAAACAGCCGGTCCCGTACGTATTCTTGGCCATCCCTTTCTCGAAGCAAGCCTGACCGAACAACGCAGCCTGCTGGTCTCCCGCGATACCTGCGATCGGCACCTTGCATCCGAAGAAATGATGCTCGACCGTTTGCCCATAAACCTCCGATGAAGGACGCACCTCTGGGAGCATGGAAACCGGAATGTCCAGAATACCGAGCAATTCCTCATCCCAGGTTAACTGATGAATATTGTATAGAAGCGTTCTAGACGCATTGGAATAATCGGTAACGTGAACCTTGCCACCCGTCAGCTTCCACACCAGCCACGAATCAATGGTACCGAATAGCAAATCACCATTCTCTGCTTGCTCACGCGCTCCCTCGACATGGTCAAGCAGCCATTTGATCTTCGTCCCTGAGAAATAGGGATCAATCAGCAAGCCTGTTTTCTCATGGAAACGCTGTTCGTAGCCTTGCAGCTTCAACGCTTCGCAGATGTCATGCGTCTGTCTTGACTGCCATACGATCGCATGATGGATCGGGCGGCTCGTATGCCGATCCCACACGACAGCCGTTTCTCGTTGATTGGTAATACCGATTGCTTCGATCTGATCCGGACGGATTTCCGCCTTAGACAGCGATGCAGCAATAACACCGAGCACCGATACCCATATCTCGTTGGCGTCATGCTCGACCCAGCCCGGCTGTGGAAAATACTGCTTGATTTCCTGCTGCGCCGTACTGACAATGTGGCCCTGCCGATCGAAAATAATGGCTCGAGAGCTCGTCGTCCCCTGATCGATCGCCATAATGTATTGGTGAGACACGTTAGCGTTCCCCTTTCCGCCCTGTATGCTCAAAATGCTTCCACAGCTCATAATTTGATGTCGTCACTGCTGATGCGCCAGCCTGAAGGGCCTGCTCGACGTCCTGCACCGTACGGATCAGGCCGCCTGCGAAGATCGGAACTCCCGTCCGCTGCGCCACCTCGGTGATGATATGTGGAATGACACCTGGAAGAACTTCGATGAAATCCGGTTTTGTCCTTTCAAACATGGCATAGCTTTTCTCAAGCGCATTCGTATCGAGCAGAAACAGCCTCTGAATGGCAAGCAGCCCGTTCTGCTTCGTCTTTGCAATGACACCTGCCCGCGTAGATACAATACCTGCCGGTCTGACAACCTGGCATAAGTACTCTGCAGCATACTCATCATTCTTCAGCCCTTCGATCAGATCCGCGTGCAGAATCGGCTTCTTGCCATGCGATTTCGCCAGATCGACGATCGGACGAATTTGGCTGATATGGGTGTCCAGTATGACGATATATTCATACGACAGCTTCATAAGCCTCTCCAGATCCTTCATTTTCCGGGCCGCAGGCAATATGCTCTGGTTATGGAAGCCCATGTTGTCTCCCCCTTAGCTTCTTCTCATGGGTTGGCTCACTAATATGACAAAAAAGGAGAACGACGAACGGACCCCTAGGGTCTAATTCGCGTGTTCTCCTTGTCTCCGCCACATCTATTAACTTGGGTTCATTATAAACGATACGGCAAGGAGTGTCTACATCAGAACGAATAATTGTGCTGTTGTTCCATTAATGAGCCGTACTGAAGCGAGTACATTTCCCTTGTAGGTGTCCTTATTATCCAACTTCGAACACTACTTTATTAATGTTCAAAATAGTGTCCGCGTTCAAGATCGGCAATCAACGCCGTGTGTACGTCCGCGGTATGTCCAACGCAAGGAGAGACAGGATTAGAACTGTTCAACTAACCGCCTAATCTCCGCGCTCATTCTGGCGTTCACAGGATACACTTCTTCCAGGTAACGAAGAATATGCAGCGCCGATTCCGGGGTTCGTTCGTAACCAAGCATCATATCGCCCACCCGCTGCGCGAAGGAGGGGAATCTCTTCTCCAGTCTCCGTTCCGCTCCGAACACATCCGGGAAGTAAGCTTCCTCCTTCTCTAACAAATGCAGCACAGATAAGATGCTGTCCACGGCATAGCTCTGGACGAACCGCGCCGCAGATAGCTTCTCTCCTCGGGCATATCGACATAGACCTACGTACAAGTTGGTCAACGCCTCATTGAGCGGAAAATCCAGACCATCTCCGCTCAAGTGAACCTCCAATTTCATCGAGCCTAGTTAACAGCTGTTCCTTCGTGGCCATATCATATCTCCTCCCTTTAGCTAACGCAAAAAAAAAGGCCCAACCTCAACAGCAGCGAGGTTGAACCTTTCGGTTGCATAGCCTTTAAATTACTTTTAGAGTATGGGATAAACGACTTGCTGTCAAGACTTTCCTGCTAGTGGTTACTTCGCAGTTGAACAATGCCATCGCACATTAGCTCAACCGGTTATTTTATAACAATATCGCTTGGCGGTCTGCTTAATCGCGTGTCCGGTCTGTAGTATTTGGTCATCCAATGGTTTAATGACTTTTCCTTGAAGCCAATGCTCTTATATAGATTTATCGCAGGATTGCCTTTGACAACCGCTAACGTCACAATTTTCTCGCCTCTACGCATTATTTCATTCACAAGATACGAAATAAATGCCCGTCCATATCCACGGGATTGCAAGTCCGGTCGAACGGATATATGACTCAACTCACTACCGTTAATGATTCCGATCCCGGCAATTTCACCTTCGATCAGCATCACGAATCGATTGTTCCGATCATCCGCGAATCTCTTCCGTTCCGTTTCGTTCGGGGGATAATAGTAAGATGGAAGAATCCCTACTTGCTCATGCATTTGGAAGAACACCAGCTCACCAATATTATGGCAAATAACATAATCTTCATCATCATATTGCCTTACTGTAATATTACTTTCAGGAAGCGGGACATCCTCACGCTCCATTGCGTAGGAGGAATAGCTTATGTAGCAGCCATGTTTATATAAAAATTGCAGAGAACTACTGTCGCCATCCATACATGCACCTATCGAACGTTCTACGATCTTATTCTGCCCAAGCAATTGATCCGCCTTCGCCATAAGCGCAGTACCGATCCCTATTCTTCGATACGCTTTATTCACATATATCGTTGTCAACGCTCTTCGTTTGTAACCATCGAATGATAGAAACGCCACTGTTTCGCCGTTGTACCGAGCCACGAATACACCGTCTGTAACCCCTTTGCCGCTCGGTTGGAACACGCTCGACAATGCTTCTCCACACAGCATGGCTGTAATTGAAGCTTTATCTCGCACAGCCTTATATGGTTCGATGCTCAGATTGTCCATAAGCTTGCCTCCTTTCGGATTGAGGTGATTCGATAGCAGCAAGCGTAGAACTACCCTTTGGGGTAATCTCTCGATTCAAAATAGTGGATCGGTCGAATCTCAATCCCCCATCCAAATTGTTCGCCTGCACCCATTTGTACAGTTGGATGCAAGGAGGCTATCCGGATCGCTTCGTCCATGTCCCGTGCTTCTATAAGAAAAGCACTGCCGATCAGCTCCTTCGACTCGATAAAGGGGCCATCCATAACCCTTATCTTCCCATTCTCTCGCCGCAAGCATTTCGATTGAGCTCCGAGACCTGCATCCACAATTACTTGACCGCTTTCATAGAAATTGTTGAGATGAGGCGGACATTCTTGCATGATAACATCGATCTCATCCTTGGGGTGGGCATCCATTTTTCCATAATCCAAGTAACCCAAACATAGAAATTTCATCTTATGACTCGACTCCTTTAAGAGTATATTGAAGCACGTTTTGCCTCTATTCAAACGACGAACGATATACTGCAGAATCGACAGACCTTTAAATAAGTTCAGAAAATAATTCGGATGTTTCGAAAACGCATTCTCACGGAGCAGCCAAACCGGCAAATGAAATGGCCATCCGTTATTATGGATAGCCATTTCTACCATACTATTAGTTTCCCAAGGAGTAATGAACCGCATATGCGCACTAAGTCATCAACTCGGAAGCTTGTCGGTCTAGAAACTGTCGTACACCAGCATCTGTACTCAATCCGATCGCACGGCTATAGGCAGAGCGGGCAACTTCCACTCGGTTCAATCGCTTGTACAAATGACCAGCGAGCGCCCAATAAGGCTGGTAGTTCACCACTTCTTCAAATGGTATGGCTTCCAGTAAATGAATGCCTTGATCCACTCCATAAGCTTCTGCAACAGCAGCAACACGACCAATAAACGCTCCAAGTGTGGGGCAAATACGAACGAGCCCCTCATATAACTGCACTATCGCGACCCACTCCGTGCGCCCCGTCCACAGACGTTGTGCATGCACCGATTGAATCGCCGCCATGAGTTGGAAGCGCCCTATTCTACCCGCTTGTGAGGCAGTATGTAGATAATGCTCTGCCTCCATGATTAGACGTTGATCCCATCGCGAACAATCTTGATCGGAGAGGGGCATATAGTTTCCCTCGTCATCATAACGCGCGCCGCGGCGTGCCTCGCAATGCAGCATGAGTGCTGACAGACCGTAAACTTCCGGTTCGCTGGGGCCGTGATGGAGAAGCAATTTTCCTAGATAAATCGCTTCCCCGGCCAACTGTCTTCGAGACGAATCAACGCTGGCGGCCTCATCCCACCCGCTCCCGTAAGCGGCATATATAGCCTCCAGAACAGAATCGAGACGAGCGGGGATTTCGGATTTCTTCTGCATCCGGCATTTCAAAAGTGAGACGTTCGACACGTATTTTGGCTTTTGCCCGTGTGAGCCTCTGCCCCATAGTGGATGGCTTGACGATAAAGGCAGATGCAATTCGAGCTGCGTCGATACCTAGTACTGTCTGGAGCATAAGCGGTGTACGCATCATCGGATCAATTGCAGGATGCGTGCACAGAAACATCATCCGCAGCCGTTCATCCGGGAAAGCAGCGTCTGAGGTAGTCAGAAGTTGTGTATCCTCTGACATGGCGTGTAGTGTCGGGAGCGCACTGTCGGAAATACGAGTACGACGCGCTCGATCGATCAGCCTCCTGCGGGCTGCAGTAATCAGCCAAGCTTCAGGCTTATCTGGAATACCGGCCTTAGGCCACGTCTCGAGTGCGGAGAGAAAGGCGTCTCCAATCGCATCTTCAACCGCCTGCAGGTCTCTCCAATTGACAGCCAAATAGGAGAGCAATCGGCCATAAGCATCCCTAGCCGTTTCTTCAATGACCTGATTGATCTCCATGGCCATTATTTCAATGGAGGAATGTTCTGTCTGACTTCAACCGTTGCGACAGGCGCTCGAGCAGCCCACTCCAATGCGGTGTCTATATCTGGAACATCAATCACCATAATCCCGCCTAACTGCTCTTTCGTCTCGGCGAACGGTCCGTCTTGAACCATTAGCTCCCCGCCCCGCCGCTTCATCGTTGCCGCTGTCTCCGGAGCATAGAGCCCCGCACCGTACACGACAATTCCTGCCTCTTTCAGTGCGCGCGTAAAATGTGTCCATCCTGCCAAGTATTGCTCTTGCCGCGCCGGGTCCGTTCTTGCTGCAAAATCCTCTTCACTTTCGAACAACATCAACGTGTAAGTCATACCTAAATGCCTCCCTAAGTCCTACTTGAGTTTTGGTTTCGATAATAAGTCGTTTCAATTGATCGGATTTCTACAAGTACGAAACAATTATTTCTCTAAACTCAATGACCTACGATCTTCCTTAACGTACTAATGTTTTCCTGAAGAAACGTTTGCTGCTTTTCAATGCCTCTGTTTTTACACCAAACAACTGCGCTGAATGCATCGTAGAAATTATAAGAAGGGCAGCACGTCTTCCAGAGGCATCATAGGACGAATCGACTGATAACCTTCTATATACGGTGGCTTAGTGCGCGGATTAACTTCCCATATGTATCGATTCACTTTGGTAAAATCAATCTCGGTGGACCCACCCCGGGCACTCTCAAAATCAATAATGCCAATAACCTTGTCGTCGTTCACTAAAATATTACCCGGTCTAAAGTCCATGTGAACAATACACGGTCCATCAGGATCCGGCAATGCAGCGTAAATGCCATCAAAATGATGAATACATCTTTCATACAGCTCTGGTGCTAGAATCTCTTTGCAAGGCTCTTTCCACTTGTCAAAATTATGCTTGATATGTAATCTCCAATTATTTGGGTCAAGAACCTTAAATCCATCGGTCGTATGGTAACCATATCCCGGTGTTGTTACCTCATGGAGCATGGCATGATACGTTCCGATCTGATAAGCAAGCTTCTCATCTATATTTCCTGTGCAGTGCATCCCCGGAATCGCCGAGAGAAGCAATGCTCCTGTCGAACGTTCATCCCCATACCAAATGTCCAATACTTGAGGAACAGGTATGACTCCCTTCAATGTTTCAAGCATCTTAAATTCACGAACTAATTTATCTCGGTTGAATGGAATCTTCACGTACACGGTTTCCCCACTAGCCAGTGTAAGCTTGTACACCTCTGAACTATAGGATTCTGGTACACCTTCTATATGCAAGACGTTCAACTTAAGCTTCTCTATAACGTTTAGAACGGAACTCATAGGGGTCCTCCTGTTAGAAGTTACAAAATCAGTTCGGTTCATCCACTCTGCTAAATGTCCCCAACAAGATCATCCAGCTGCTCTATTAAAGGTTACATTCTACGGCCGCACTTTAAAAACCTTCCAAAATATAACTCTATACCTCTAACAGCATACTTGCGCATAGCAAAATGATGGAGCAGAAAGTGCTCCCTCATTACAATCTTTATGTAACGAATTATTTCATAACATCAATGGTCCTTCATGAAGTTTTTTGCCAGATGTTCTGCCTCAGGATTACGACTGCTCTTCTCATAGTTCTCAATCACATCGATTTTATAAGTTTCCCCATCCTTTACAGCTTCAAAAATAAAATTGTAAGGATCAATCAATCCGGTGATCTCATGTCCGTATCCCTTCAAAAGGCGAGCATAGTCCTCTTCGTTCGGTTCCTCATTTTCCTCCAGATATAGCAGTCCCCGAAGCTCCTTGACCTCCTTACCGTGAATAACTTTGAAGTGTACGATATGTTCTTTCTTCATCCCAATCATGCCTCCTTAAGGATAATTACTCTATTCCTGATCGTGCCTCAACTCAACTTTCGTTCTCCTCCAATTATGGATGTTCATGAAGGTGAAAATCAAATCTCAAATTACTAGGTACCTCTAGCCAAAAGTAAGTGTCAGTAACCCTTCATGCAGGCACAACAAAAGGCCATCCCTCATGGGATAGCCTTCCGATTAGAAAGAGAAATAAGATTGCGTATGTTCGAACAACACTTTGCGATCCAGATTCGTTTCCTGGTCGCTGCTGCTCAGCTTCGATTCCAGATCCATTAAGGCAGCCTTGGCAATATTCGCTCGATCCGCTCCCCAGATTTCAATCATGGATTCAATATGCGCAAGAGCAGCCGGCGTCGGATACCTCTTTAATTTCATCCATACACTCGCCCATTTCACAAGGTCGAATTTGTGGATCGAATGGGGCAAAATAAACTCCGCTGCTCCCTTCTTATTCTCACCATAAATCATCATTAGTCCGCAATAAGTATCGATGAAAAGAATCTTACGATGTCTAGACTATGCTGTAAAGTTTAAACTTGTGGAATATTTTTTCCTTGAAGCCATTTCCGCTTGTCATATCGGAAGGGCGCACTAAGTATCCTTAGTGCGCCCTTCCGATCTTACTTCTATTACACCGTCCCATCAACCTTCACCAACGGTGTCAGCGCTCCGCGGTGCAGCAGCTGCAGCTTGTGAAGCGCACGCGTGCAGCCGACATAGAGCAGCTTCGCATCACCTTCACGATAAGCTTCTTCGCCCGCGTCAGCAATCAGCACAGCGTCGAACTCGAGTCCTTTGGACAGGTAAACAGGGACAACTGTCAATCCACCCTTATAGGCTGGCTGTTTGCTCTGCACAAGCGATGGCGTCAGGCCTGCATCAGTCAGTATGTTATGGATGGATTCGCATTCCCGAGCAGTCCGGCCGATAACGGCGACGGTCTGGTAGACGCCCTCATCTACCATTGCCTGTACAGATGACAGCAGCTGCGACCCCCATGTCGACGCCTCGCAAGGAATCACATCCACAGGTTCACCGCTCCGGAACACCGGAGTCGCCGGTTTCACGCCGCCATCCATCCCGGCCAGCACATGGTTCGCGAACTCAATAATTTCCATCGTCGAGCGATAGCTGCGATCGAGCTCATAGTAGCCAACAATCGCTGGATCAAACAACTCCATCTGCTCGTTCCAGTGGCGAATACCAGCATAATCATGAATGCCTTGCTGCAAATCGCCAAGTACGGTCAGCGAGGGCACACGTTGGCAGAGCGCCAGCGCCGCAAGCTGCATCGGCGAATAATCCTGCGCTTCATCGATGACGATATGGTCGAACATCGGCGTGTCGAGCCCATACATTCGAATATGCAAATAGACGAGTGGCGCCAAGTCATCCGGATCAACGACGCCAGCCTTCAACTGCTGCACCGTCCGCTTGGCAATTGCCTTCGGCACATCAGCATAAGCATCCTTGCCATCAAACAGTGTGCGATACAGCTGCGGTGCGGTGTAGGATGGCAGTTTCTTCACATAGGCATTCAGCTTCGAATTTGCCTTCGACTTCGCCGCCTTGTCGGTCAGTCTACGGTCCTTCCACTCCGACTCCAGCCACCGCTTCATTCGGCTCGCAAGCCGCTCCCGCCGCTTCATCAATGGCTCATCGTCGCCGTAATCCGTCTCGAACCACTCGCGAATGCGATCCGGTGACAGCTTCAGACCTGGATGCGGCTCGAAGGGTACGTCCGGAACCATTCTTCGCTCCACATCCTTCAGCTTCTCATCCAGCAGCTCGCGGAATTCCGCACGTCCCTTATATCGACCGGGTGCTTTATCCCGCTCGGCCTGCGTACGCTTCTCTTCGAACCAATGCTCAAGCGTGTCTGCGGCGCTCACGAGCTTCACTTCATGATCAAGCAGTCCGATTGACCAGTCCGCGAACGTCGTCTGAGCGATATCGCCAACGCCAAGCTCTGGCAGTACACCAGAGATATAGTCCAGAAACATCGTATTGGGCGCAAAAATAATCATGCGGTTCGCCGAGATCCGGCCCGCATAGCGATACAGCAAATAGGCAAGACGATGGAGCGCAACTGTTGTTTTACCCGAGCCTGCTACTCCTTGAATGAACAGCGCCTTGCTGCGTTCGGCACGTATAATGTTGTCCTGCTCCTCTTGAATCGTTGACACGATGTCGCGCAGCTTGTTGTCCTTCGATTCCCCTAGACGATATAACAGAAACTCGTCTGCTGCCCCAACGTTGTCCGCACCTCGTACATAGCTGTCGACAACACGCACAAGCTCACGCTGACGAACGAGGATGTTGCGCTTCAGCAGAATCTCACCTGTCTCCTCGCCTTCCGGCGATTCGTAGGTTACGGGGCTTTCCCCGCCGCTGAACGAATAGAACAAGCTTGCAATCGGCGCGCGCCAATCGATGACAAGCGGATCAACGCCTTCATCATCACCAACGCCCGCTTTGCCGATATAGAGCGGCTTTACGCTTGTATCATTCTCATGCTTGTAATCAATACGGCCAAAATACGGCTCCTTCGCCGATACTTCCAGCCGTTGACGCCGCTCTTCCCGCTGCGCGTCGAGCACTTGCTCCGTGTAGTCATTGCCAAGATACCGGGGACCGATCCCGCTTAACTGCCGATCGATTTCTTGAAGAGTGTGCGTTAGCCGCTGCTCTTCCTCCGGATGAATGCTTTGAACGGACATAACTACCTCCATCAATTGTGTGTCATTTCCTAACCGTAACCATATAAAAAGGAAAAATAGAATACCATATTCAATCGGACTATGCAACAGACAATACAATAAAACAATACCATCCTTTACGTTCAGTCGGCACAGCAAACGGCCTCGAAATATCGAGGCCGCAGCACTTCCTTCTGTGGTACGTATGGAAACATTCGCTTACTACTCCGAACGCACATGCACTGCAATAGATCCGCGGAAATCCGGTCTGCCGTCAGGCGTCCACAACAGCTCCACTACAAAGGTATGGCGGTTCGGATCATACAGCGGATCTCCTACAATGTCCTTGTACGTTCTTGCGTGGAACACTAGCAGCGTCTTCTCACCGTCCGCAGACACCGTGAAGCTGTTATGACCGGGACCATACAGTGAGTGGCTCTCATCTGTCTTGAGAACCGGCACTTGCGACTTGCGCCATGAGGCGGTATCAAGCAAATCTGCATCCGCATCGGCCTCCAGCAGACCCATGCAATAATTGAAATCAGTGGCGCTAGCCGAGTAAGTGAGGAATACCCGATTCCCCTTGCGGAGGAATGCCGGGCCTTCATTTACTTTATAGCCAATGATCTCCCAGTCATATTCCGGCCTGCTAATCATCGTTTGCGGCCCTGTCAACGTCCACGGATTGCTCATTTTAGAGATGTACAGATTAGAGTTGCCTTCGATATCCGGATCCTTCTGCGCCCAAACGTAATAACGGCTGCCATTATGCGCAAAGGTTGTGGCATCAAGGGCAAAGCTTTCCCATGCGGTACGAACCTGCCCCCTCTCCGTCCAGCTGCCTTCCATCGGATTGGCATTGTCATTCTCCAGCACATACATCCGATGGTCGAACAAACCATCCTTCGTTTCCGTCGTATGCGCGGCAGCGAAATAAACGTACCATCGGCCATCGATATAATGCAGCTCAGGTGCCCAAATATTGGCGCTAAGAATTCCTGTCTCTCGCTTTCTCCAGATCACAACAGGAGCTGTAGTATCGAGCTCCTCAAGGCTTTGTGCCCTACGGATTTCGATACGATCGTACGCTGGTACGGAGGCCACGAAATAATAATAGCCGTCCGAATGTCGGTAAATAAATGGATCAGCTCGCTGCACGATCAAAGGTTTCATGGCGCATAGCTCCTTTTGTTGGGCTCTTCGTCCTATTAAACTAGCCTTTAACAGCACCTGCCGTCATTCCGTCTATGAAATATTTCTGGAAGGCGATAAACAGGATAAAAATCGGAATGATGGAGAAGAAGGAACCGACGATCAGCAGGTCATAGTTATTCCCATAAGGCGTTAACAAGGTTTTCAAACCGATTGGAAGTGTAAATTTACTCTGATCTCCGAGCACCATGAATGGCCACAACAGATTGTTCCAGCTGTTCATACCATTCAGAATGGCCATTGCCGCAAAGGAAGGCTTCATAATCGGCATAATCAGTCTGAAGTAAATGGCATATTCGTTAGCGCCGTCCACTCGCCCCGATTGAATAATCTCTTTGGGAATGCTTCTTAGATATTGTCTAAAGAAGAATATCGTCCCGGCATTCGCTATACCCGGTAGAATGATTGCTGAATAGCTGTTCACCAAATGCAAGTCATTGATTAAGCTGTACAAAGGAACCAGCAAGATTTCGAAAGGCACCATCATGATGAGCAGAACACATATAAAGAGGAAGTTCTTCCCTTTAAAATCATAAGCTGCAAAACCGTATGCAACAAATGCGCTTACAAAAAGCGTTAAAACCACTTGAGCGATCGTTACAAACATACTGTTCCAGAACCAGGTAAAATAATCATGTTGTCCAGTAAACAGATAGATGAAATTGTCGAAGCTCATAATATTGAAATCTAAGCTTAAGTTGAGACCATATCTGATTAGCGATTCACCTGGTTTGAAGGAAGATAGGGCCACGGCATAGAATGGAATCATAATGATGACGAACAGTATCATGAAGAAGCAAATCATGACTATTCGTGAAATTAGGTTATTCCTCGACTGACTTCCGCCCATTCTAGTCCTCCTCCTTCTTGAACATTCCGCTAAATTTCAACTGCGTTAGATTGATGACCATCGCAATGACTAACAGAACGATACCAACGGCAGCTGCGTAACCGAGCTTATTCTTCTCAATCCCTTGTCTATACAAATATCCGACAATGGTTAAGCCAATATTCTTTGGTGAATTGTTGCCGTTGAACATCATCAGACTCTCGGTAAACATGGCCAAACCTGCATATACGCTAATCGTCGTTACATATATCGTGGTCGGCTTCAACAATGGCATGGTAATGTTTTTGAATTTCTGCCAAGCAGATGCCCCGTCAATTGAAGCAGCCTCATAATATTCATTGTCAATGCTTTTCAAACCAGATAGATAGTACAGCATATTAACGCCAGTCCATCTCCAGCATGCGAGTATTAACAGTGCTGCCATACTCCATTCTCCATCTTTCAAAAACTTGACAGGCTCTACACCAAAGAGACCTAGGAAACTGTTCATTAATGAACCTTCCATTTCGCCGAAAGTGAGGCGGAAGATGGTACCTGCAACAGCGACAGAGGTCAATGCAGGGAGAAAGAACGAGGATTTAAAAAACTCTCGTCCCAGCATTAGCTTGCTGTTGATCATTACGGCAAATAACATTGGGAAAGGGATTAACAGCACTAACGTTCCCAGCATGTACACCACGCTGTTTTTAATAGCCGTCAAGAACACTTTATCCGTCAATAGCTTCGAATAATTCGCTTCACCAATCCACTTCGGATCCTGTCCTAACATCCGATCTTGAAAACTCATGATGAATGAATTCAGAAGCGGATAAGACCAGAATATTAAGAATATGAATATGAATGGCAATACAAACACATAAGGCGCAACTTTTTGAGAGTATACAAATTTCTTGATCATATTCTCAATCTCCCTTGATGATGATTAAACCTGCCAAGCATTATACTGCCGACAGGTTTAATCACAATCATTTACTTATAGTGTTTATTTATTATTTCAGTTCCTGTTCAATTGCTTCTTGCGCTTCATCCAGCGCTTCCTTCACGTCCTTGCCGTCTTCGAAGATCGCATTCAATGTAACCGTATTGAGGACACTGCCGATCGACGGAGAAGCTTTAACGGATTTGATCGCTTGAATCTCGTTTTTAATCTCATTCAACGTATCGAATGCATTTGTTTTAAAATATTGGACGTACTCGTTATCAGGGTTTTTCGTTACAGCATCATCTTTCCATACATCCATGTTGATTGGATCGAATCCGAGCGTATTCCAGATTTCAGTCGTAGCTTCTTTCGAAAGCTTAGCAAATGCGACAAATTCTTTGGCCAACTGAACGTTTTTAGCCGTCTTCGTAACAACTGTGCCCGTACCGCCCAAGCCAACGGAACGTGGGTTTCCTTCTTCAAATACAGGCAGCGGGGCAATCGCATATTTACCTTTAAGATCCTTCATCTCATTCACGAAACGGGACATATACCATTCAGGCATCAATGCACTTGCGTAGTTGCCTTTGTTGTATTCGCCTTTCGCTTCTTCTGTATCCGGTTGTCCGCCTGGAATCGTATGAATAACATTGTTCTTCTGCAGATCAACTAACATTTCAAACGCTTTAATCATTTCTGGAGAGTTGACCTTTGGATTGCCGTTCGCATCTGTAAAGTCAGAGTTCTGCTGAGCAAGCAGCAGCGATGCTTGCCATGTAGCGGATGTATCAGCAGTGCCTAGGTACTTGCCAGTCTTCTCGAATACTTTGATGCCTGCTTGCTTGTAATCTTCCCATGTTTTGATTGTTTTGTAGTCAACGTCTGCTGCTTCGAGAATTTCAGTATTGTAGAAAGCAAGGGTAGCGCCTACGTGATAATCAAAGCCATAGACTTGATCTGCTTTACTATAAATTTCGACACGTGAAGGGACGACAACGTCTTTGTAAGGTGCGAATACGTCATTCAGAGCTTCCAGCGGAACGTTGTCACCTTCTAGGAATTTCGGGAATTGACCGAGCTCGATATCCGCGATATCAGGAGCGCCTTTACCGCTCGTAACCGCCAGCAAGAGCTTGTTATGCATATCGTCATATGGCATAACCGATACATTCAACTTAATCTGTTTGTCTGGGTTCGCTTGGTTCCATAACCCCAGCATTTTATCCAAGTGCTTGCCGTGCAAATCGACGAATGTCCAGAACGACAGTTCCGTTGCATTCTCACCCGCATTAGCTCCTAACTGCTGTGTTGACGTTGTTGAATCCGAAGACTTACCACATGCCGACAGAAACAGTGAAAACATAAGGATTGTAACGATGGAAACTAAAGTACTGCGTTTTTTCATTTGTTTGTCATCCTCTCTTTTTGTTGTTAAACGTTTAAAAATGGGTTGACTAGTTAGTAATGTTAATTAAAGCGGTTACAATTTGTCATTGATACCACTATCCTTAACACTGTTCTAACCATGTAATGAAAAGACCCCTTCGTACTCCTTGTCAGATTCAGTATTGTAAGCGCTTTACATCTCGTATTATAATGTATGTGTAATATGGTTTATATAACCAATTGAGTATAAAATCATAAAATTTATGAGGAGATGCGGTAAGTTGAGAAAGCTGGCGCTCTACAAACAAATTCAAGAAGACATTATGCGGAAAATTAAATCAGGGCAGCTTCGGCCGACAGACCGCATCCCTTCTGAGCAAGAACTAATGGAGGAATATAAAGTAAGTAAAATTACGGTTAAGAATGCTTTAACCCTGTTAGCTGACGAAGGTTTAATTATTCGCGTACAAGGCAAGGGTACATTCGTCTCCGCTAACGTTGATGTTGATAAACCCACTGCGCCGCCATCCTCGCGCAGCTTATCGTCCTTACCGCTTGTCGGCTACATCATTCCTACGATGAGAACCCGTGTTATTCAGAAGCTCGTCGACTGCATGGAACGATTCCTGCAAGAGGCTGGCCTCAGCATGGTGCTGAGCATCACGCGCGAGTCTTCCTCTATCGAATCAAACGCCATTCGAACACTAACGGATCTCGGTGCACAAGGGTTAATCGTTTTTCCGACAGAAGATGAGAAGTACAATGAATCGCTGCTGCGTCTGTCGCTCGATAAATTCCCATGCGTGTTCATCGACCGTTATCTGCGCAACATTGAGACATACACGATTACATCTGATAATTACGGCGGTGCGTACAAAGCTGTCTCCTACTTGCTGTCCAAGGGTCATCAACGGATTGCACTCATTTCGCCCGAGAATGCCAATACAGTCGTCGAGGATCGCACGCTTGGCTTCGAGAGAGCATACACCGATCAAGGCATCTCGATCGATAAGAGCTTGTGGTGTCATATTCCTCTCGACATTCTTCGCGGTGAGCAGGCATTGGATTATGTAAGCTCCTTTTTACAGAATCATTGCGGTATCACTGCTGCCTTCACCTTGACGGAAGAAACCGCGCGCCTAACGTCAGCGGCTATTAGTCGTTGGAACAATGACACAACCATTGAACTGCTATCTTTCGACAATCCTCATCTAGCAGGGGTAGCGTATGTGCAGCAGGATGAACAGGAGATGGCACGAACAGCCGTCAAGCTGCTGCTTGAACAGATGGGCAATATATACTCGCCGAAGAACGCCGTCATTCCCGTGCAGCTCATCTTTCCCTAGCAGCTAGAGAAAGTTGTCTTATTTATAACTCAACAACATAGAATATAGCAATATGAGATAAAGGTGGGAGCAATCTGAAATTTCGGAAAGGAATAATGGGCTTTACTTCTGGTTTGCTGGCGGGTTGTCTTCTTACGCTCGCCGTACCTACGTTCGCTGACACGGTTAAGCAATTTATATTGGTCAAAGCGGGCTATCCCGTGTACGTCAACGGACAAGAATACACGAGTGAAGAGCTGCCTCTCTTGAATTATCAAGGGAACACCTATATTCCGATGAGATCGGTTGGCGACATTCTTGGCGCCGATGTGAGATGGAACAGCGAGCTCAACCGATCTGAAATTACCTACGGTGATGGCTTACCCATTGCAAACAATGCTTTCCGCCATATTCATGCAGCCGGCTCTAATGGCCATTACACCGTAACCGGGGAAGCAAGAGTGTTCGAAGCCGTCATGAACTACGCCGTTTCCGCTGGGAACAAGTATATAGTCGAAGGTAACTACATGTTGAACGAAGGAGCTCCGACTTGGTCCCCCTTCAGCTTGAACATCGTTATTCCCGTGAATCAACTGCCGATAAGCGGAACGCTTAAGATCGAATTGTTCGAATACAGTGCCAAGGACGGCAGCCGTATTAACATTATTCCGTTGGTGCTCGAAACCTTCGAGCCGGATGTAAGCAACTAAGTAGGCCCCGTTATATCGAAGGATTAATGCCTATATAGGTAAAAACGGTCCATTGGGCCGTTTTTTTATTTTGTAGACCCTACAACGATAGTGGTATTCTTACTTCCATAGGCCGAATACTTCCGACAACACGTACAAATGGACAAGTGCCATTACAGGATAACCAAGCTTGAACGCAGCATGCTTCGTTTTGTGACGGAACATCCGCATACCGGCAATGCCGCCGAATGCGCCGCCAATCATCCCGATCGTCAATAACCGCTTCTCTGGAATGCGCCGGCCATGATGACGGGCTTGCTGCTTGTCATATTTCATCATGCCCCATAGAATGATATTCACTGCCACATAATAGGCGATCAGGATTGGAATCATGGATGAATCAACCTCAATTCTTTCGGTTTATTATGATCGGTAGTCTTTATACAACGACATCATCGCTCACTATCATGGAGGAACCTACATTATGATCGATTTGCAAACTGCTGTTTCTTTCGTTGCCGTCGCCGTAACGCTGACGCTAATGCCCGGGCCTGATATCCTGTTCGTCATCGCGCAGAGCATGAGCCGTTCTGCTCGAAGCGGTATTATGGTCGCGCTCGGCTTATGTACCGGCCTGCTCGTCCATACTTCGCTCGCTGCGCTTGGCATTTCGGCCGTTGTGCTGTCCTCCGAAGCAGCCTTCACCGCTGTCAAATGGCTCGGAGCCGCTTATCTGCTCTACTTGGCTTGGAAGACATGGCCTCGCAAGAGCAGGAATGCTGCAGCAGGTGAACACGCACCATCGGATAGACTTTCGAATGGGAATAGATCTCCCGAACCTACGGCAACTGCTATTAATACCCGCAAGGACCCCGAACAGAAACAGGGGGATCACTCGGCTGTGACGCTTGGCGCGCTCTATTTACGCGGTATTTGGATGAATGTGCTCAATCCGAAGGTGTCGTTGTTTTTCCTTGCACTGCTGCCCCAGTTCGTCTCCACTGATCAAGGGCATGTGCCGTTCCAAATGATTCAGCTCGGCCTGCTGTTCATCATGCAGGCACTAATCGTGTTCAGCGCTGCATCGATTGCTGCTGGTTGCTTAGGGGGATCGATCGGGCGCCGTTCGAGCAAATGGAATAAGCGCCTCTCGATGATCGAGGCGCTTATCTACGCGGCGCTTGCTGGCAATTTGGTGCTGCTGCATTTCTAAGCGTTGAACGAACTACGCAACGACGCTTCTATGGCCGAGGCCGTACCCGATTCGTCGGCACCGCCGCGAACGGATCATCAGGCCAATAATGCTTCGGATAACGAACCTTCAATTCCTTCTTTACTTCGAAATACGTATTTCGCCAGAAGTTGGCTAGATCCTGCGTCACCTGCACCGGCCTCTGTGCAGGTGACAGCAGGTGAAGCGTCAGCGGAAGCTTCCCCTTCGCAATCCTCGGCGTCTCCTGCAATCCGAACAATTCCTGCAGCTTGACCGCGAGCACGGGCTGCTCCGGGTCTGTATAATCAATTGCAATCCGAGAACCGCTCGGCACTGTCAAGTGCGTCGGCATCAGTTCATCCAGTCGCTGTTTGTCGTTCCACGACAGCATCGCTTCCAATACGTGCATCATATTCACCTTCTGCAAGCCATCACGGCTGCGGATGCCCGTAACATGAGGCGCCAGCCAATCCTCCAGGGACACAAGCAGGACTTCCTCTGACAAATCCGGCAGCTCAGAATCATACTTGCGCATCACACGAATACGATCGCGCAGCTGCGAGGACTGTTTGTTCCACGGTAGGATAGCAGTGCCCTCCATCCTTACACCGTCCAGCAATGCAGCTGTTACAGCAGCGGGATCAGGCTTAGCAGCCTGCTCTTCTTTCAACACGAGCGATCCATACATAAGCTTGCGTTTTGCCCGTACTGCTTGCGCGCTGCGATCCCACACGACAGAAGCCTCTTCATAGACGCGGTCGCTGTGATAGTCGTGCAGCTCGCTTTCTTTTATATCTGCTGCCAGCACAATCCGGCTCTCGCCGTCGGCATCCACCATCTCGGATGCCGCGATATAGGCGGCGAACGACAACGGCTGCACTGGCGTCAGCACAGCGCCTCGGCCGCCTGCGAGCAGGAACCGACCGTCACCGCGGCCTTGACCGACGCGGTCAGGATAGGCGAAGGCAAGCAGCGCGCCGAGGGATGGTTCGCTTGAGGAGTCGGCGCTGCGCGAAGCCCCAGCGCCATCCTGCGCGAGCGCGCGCTGCCATTGGCGCGCTTCCGCGAGCGCCTGGCGGGCGGCGGCTTCGTCTATGCTGCCGCCCGCCGCTTCCGGCGCCCCGCGCCGGAGCGCGCGAAGCGCGCCAAGCCGCAGCGCGATGTCGGCGCTGCGCTCGCCGCGCAGCGGATCACGGCCGCTGAGCAGCGCGGCCAGCTCGCACGCGGTGTCCGCGGCGGCGGGGCTGATCGCCGCCGCGGACACCAGCATGCGCGCGAGTCGTGGCTGCGCGCCAAGCGCGGACATGCGCCGCCCGAGCGGCGTCAGCCGCCGCTCGCGGTCGAGCGCGCCGAGCTGCCGCAGCAGCTCGCATGCGCTCGCATAAGCGCCAGCTGGCGGCTCGTCGAGCCACGCCAGCTCACTTGGCGCGCTTACGCCCCAAGCGGCAAGCTCGAGCGCCAGCGGCGCAAGATCCGCTTCCAGCAGCTCCGGCGTGCTGCGCGGCGCAAGCATCAGCTGCTCCTGCTCCGTCCACAGCCGGTAGCATACGCCCGGGGCAACGCGCCCTGCGCGTCCACGCCGCTGATCAGCCGACGGCGCCGACACCGGCACCGTCTCCAGCCTCGTCATGCCGGTGCGCGGCGAGAAGCGCGGCACCCGCATCATGCCGCTGTCAACGACGACGCGGACGCCTTCGACCGTAATCGAAGACTCCGCGATCGATGTTGCAAGCACGATTTTGCGACGTCCCTCAGCACTTGGTGCAACCGCTTGTCCCTGCTCCTCCAGCGGCATGCTGCCATGCAGCAGTACAAGATCGACTGCTTCATACATAGCGCGCCCTATGCCCTGCTGGCGCAGCAGCGTATCGACTCGACGCATCTCTCGCATACCGGGCAGGAAGACGAGTATATCCCCTTCATGCTCCGACAGAGCAGCCGTAACCGTGCGGGCTGTCCGGTCCTCAAGCGATTCAGCCCGCCATGGCGCGCCTGAGCTGAAGCCTGCCGGATGACCCGAATAAATCGTCTGAACCGGATAAGCTCTACCTTGGCTCTCAATAATAGGAGCATCTCCTAGAAGACGCGCTACTGGCGCTGCTTCGAGCGTTGCCGACATGACCAGCAGCCGTAAATCTTCTCGCAGCACCGACTGCGCCTGCAAGCCTAGCGCCAAACCAAGATCGCCATGCAAATGCCGCTCATGAAACTCGTCGAACAGAATTGCGCCTATCCCTTCGAGCGAAGGGTCGCTCTGCAGCATGCGCGTCAACACACCCTCTGTCACGACTTCGATTCGTGTCGCTGCACTCACCTTCGTATCAAGCCGGACGCGATAACCGACCGTTTCGCCGACCTTCTCTCCGAGCAGCGAGGCCATATGCGCAGCAGCCGAACGTGCTGCCAGCCTTCGCGGTTCGAGCATAATGATTTTGTCGTCGCCGAGCCACGGCTCCTTCAGAAGCGCAAGCGGTACGCGCGTCGTCTTGCCTGCTCCCGGGGGAGCAACCAGCACTGCGTTCGAGCTGGTCGACATCGCTTCCAGCAGCTCAGGAATCGCCTCATCAATCGGCAATTGAGGTAAACGTCTCACACAAACCTTCCCTTTCTAACTTGCAGCCTTACAGCATGTTTCATTTCTTCTATCGATTCTCACCTGGATTCTTCAGACGAATCATCTGCTCCACGGGTCTGCCGTCACCTGGCAGCGTCGCCTCGAAAGCCCGAAGCTGAGAGGAGCCATCGCCATCGAGAAAAATGCCGTCCTCCATCTCGCCGTACGCTTCGAGTATCGCCTGCCTAAAGATCGCAAGCGTTGTCTTCGTCTGCGAGACGATCAAATAAAGCTTGCCATCCTTATCGTATACTGCCGCTGTCCGAAGCCGTTTGTCATCCGGAAAAGGCGCTTGCTCCGCATCCACCTGTTGACGCCAGCCTGCTGCATCATGGGGGCGCATACTAATGCCGCCTTGTGCCCAATAATGGCTTCGATCCGTCACCTTCAAGTCGGCCGCATTGGATACAACCTGCACACTCAACTGATCGGCAGCTCCATCCCAGACGAGCGTCCCGCGAGCATACTTCACGTTGCTGTTGCCCGAGCCATATGTATCTGGCTTGCCGCCGACGGGCTGATCATTAATAACCGCCATGCTGAGCAGCATGCCATTATAGAAAAATCCGCCGTTCACACCATAATAGATTGAATTCGCAATATTGCCGCGCACCGCCTCAAGCGTTACCTTGCTCGGTTCCGTAACAAGCGCATGCATGACAATGCCTTCAGCTTCCTCACGAACATACGTATAGCCATCATAAGCCGGTTTACCATTCGTTCCATGATGACCAGTCAGCGCTGCGGTCAACCATATCGCAATGCCAGCCGCTGCACTTGAAAGCGCTACCGCCAGCAGCACAATGGCTGCAATCCATGCCGCGCGTCCTTTCTCTTTACCTGGTTCAGGCGGTATTTCGGAATTCACATACTGCTGCGTATCCATACTGCCGCTCGTCAATGGACATCACCCAAATAAACAGGCGTCATTTGTCCTGAAGCGATCACTTGTCCGACCGTTTGCGGAACAAGGTTTAACGATGGGAGCTTCTCAATGTCTATCCACTCTACGCCGATCTGGTTCTCATCCGGAACAGTCGCCGTATCATACGGACGGTCGGACAGCAGCTTGCATTCGAAATAGCACTCGACTTGATGAAATTCATGATACATCGTAGCCGGCGCTTGATTGCGCCCAATAAATTCACGGACATGGACCAGCGCAAGCGGCTGTACATCCTGTCCGATCTCTTCCAAGCATTCTCGAATAATCGAGGCTTCGAGCGTTTCCCCATGCTCCTGCCCACCGCCAGGAAAGCCGTAATGAATGCCGCGCTCGCTGTTTTTGAACTTAATTAGCAATATTTGTCCATCCCTGCGGATGATCGCTTTAGTCGCAATACGGATTTTCTTCATCCAACTTCTCCTCCGGCACCTGATCGTATGAAATCCTTTAATTTTGCGCTTAATCGAACCAGCCTTTCCTTTTGAACCACAGGTACATAAGCATGCCAAGCACAACCATTAGAATAAGAACGTCCGCATAACCAGTACGCCAATGCAGCTCGGGCATGTGATCGAAGTTCATTCCATAAATCCCGGCTATAAACGTCAGTGGCATGAAAATCGTCGTTATAACGGTAAGTGTTTTCATAATCGAATTCATTCGATTGGAGCTGTAGGACATATAGCTGTCCCGCAGATCGGCTGTCATCTCTCGGCTCGAATCAATCAGCTCCGACAGCTTCAGCAGATGATCATGAACGTCAGTGAAGAACGCACGGTGCCCCTGCAGCTCATCGATTCGGTCCGATCCCAATATCCGATAGAGCAGATCCCGCATCGGATTAATCGTCTTGCGCAGATGCAGCAGCTTCGAGCGGATACCAAACAGCGCATCGAGCATCGCTGTACCCGTTCGTTCTGAATTCTCGATTTCCCGCTCCGCAAGCTGATCATCTATCGCATATACAGCAGGGAAATAGCGGTCCACTAGCTCGTCCATTAGATGATACGCCGCATGCAGCGGCTTCAACCGCTTCACATCTGAAGAAGGGGCTGCCAGCACTTTATCCATTGCAGCGCGAACTTCAGGCGACTGATGCGTATGGAACGTCACAACGAAATTCGCGTTCAGAAACAAATTTACTTCGTGAACGAATAGCGACTCTGGTTGAAGAGCATGCAGCACGAAGAAATGCGTATCTCCATAATGGTCCATCTTAGGACGCTGCAGCCGATGCAGACAATCTTCAATCGCCAGTGGATGAAAATGAAACCAGGACGATAACAGTTCAATCTCCTGATCCGAGGGCTGGTCAAAATCGACCCAATACCACTCGTAATCGCCGCTATTCTCGCGAATATCGTCCATCGTCAAATTGATCAGCTTCTCCTGCTTATGCGTCACGGCGATAATCGACAGCATTCCTCCAGCCTCCAGGCATCAATGTTCACCAAAATATGATCTATTGTACCATGTTCATCCTAACAATGGTCAATCATTGACCCGCTGCGCTCGACAACCCGAACATTCATTTGCTTCAAAAATATTGATCATGCTAGAATATGGCTTGTCTTAACGTCTATAGCTATTATTTTATGCAGCCGAAACGGAATAAGTGACGAAGCATCGCTCTACGCTTGCTTCAACACAGCTATAAAGAGGTGACTTTATCGATGCTGCGCGGAAGATTCGCACCGACCCCTTCCGGACTTATGCATATTGGCAACGCACGAACCGCCTTGCTCGCATGGCTGCAAATCCGCAGCGCAGGCGGCCAATTCATTCTGCGAATCGAAGATATTGATAAGCCTCGGTCGAAGCCCCATTACGCGGAGCAGGCGCTGAGTGATCTTCGCTGGCTCGGACTTGATTGGGATGAGGGCCCAGACATCGGCGGCCCCTGCTCCCCCTATGTGCAGAGTGAACGGGAAGATCAATATGAAGCAGCATTGCAGCAGCTGCTTGAGCAGGACAAGCTTTATCCTTGCTATTGCAGCCGCGCTGACCTTCAGGCGATCGCGAGCGCCCCACACGGCTTATCCGCTGAGGGGCCGGCTTATCCAGGCTTGTGCCGCCATCTAACCGCATCCGAACGTACAGAACGCGGCGCTGCCAAGCAGCCCTCCCTCCGATTCGCCATGCCTGATCAAGCGGTCTCTTACAAGGATGAAGCGGCTGGTCCGCAGACGTTCGCGCCTGGCGCAGGCGGCGACTTCGTCGTCAAACGTGCCGATGGCATCATCAGCTATCAGCTTGCCGTCGTCGTCGACGATGCCGCAATGGGCATCACCGATGTGCTGCGCGGCTACGACTTGCTTGATTCCACACCGCGGCAGCTGCTCTTATATGAAGCACTTGGTCTGACACCTCCGCGCTTCGCCCATGTTCCGCTGCTCTTAGGACCTGACGGCAATCGGCTTGCGAAGCGTCATGGTGCCATCTCTCTGGCTTCCATTCGTGAGCGCAGGCTGCCGCCAGAGCTCATCGTCGGCGCGCTTGCAGCATGGAGCGGTCTGCATGATCGCACGGAGCCGATTGCAGCAAGTGAGCTAATTAGGAGCTTCAAACTGCACAAAGTCCCAACAGCCCCGATCGTCGTCGATGATGCGACGCTTAAGCTGCTGGAACGATCCGATAACCACTAATCAGCACAACAACCTCCCGTTAGACAGCTTCGTCTTGGCGGGAGGTTGTTGTGTCAAGGAGCTATTGGCTCATCGAATCGCCCTTTATACGCTAATCCCCTCACGCTCCAGCGCCTTTTTTTGGCTGAATGGGACAAACCCCGTCGCGAATTTATTCATGCCGAGTACGTTGTATATCAAAAAGGAGTGCACCGCTTGACGATTCAATTTCTAGATGTGCGCCTATCCGAGCATATGTCCAGGGTCGTAGTGCCGCCCATTGCGATCGACAAAGACAAAGCGCTCTTCATCGGCGATCTCGGCGTGCAGACGCTGCCCGTTGTAGGAACGGCTAACCAAGCGAACGTTAGAGTATGGCTGTCCGGCGTCGTGAATATTGTGCGTCCAGCCGATGTAATGGGCTTAACCCCTTCCCTTCGTCTCTTCATTATGCGTAATGGAGATGGGACACCCGCATCTGGGACCATGATTTACGAAATGTTTTACCGACTAGGAACCTTGCAATTCACCTCTTCCCCCATCTCCATCACCGCCAGCGACTTTCCCTCGTCGTCTATCGTCAGTCAAGGCCAAATCCGCTACTCCCTATTCATCATTGCCTTTACGCTCGATGAGGTTAGCGGTTTGTATGTTCAAGGTCCTGTTGCGTTCAATGGTATGGCCGTTGCAGGATCGAACTAGTTTACACTTAACGAAAGAAGGGTACGCGTTATGGCGATTCAAATTCTAGACATGCGCATGTCCGAGCATATATCCATCGCAACCGATGACGGCGAGGAGATTAACAATGGAAGCGTATTGTTCGTCGGGGACATCGGCATCCAGACTTTAGCGGTCGTAGGGACTCCCAATCAAAGCGATGTGCGCGTCTGGTTGTCCGGAACGGTTACGGTTCACCGCCCGGGAGGAATTAATTCGCCCCCTCCAAACGTCGAGCTGTTCATTACCCACAACGGAGATGGCACTCCCACTTCCGGAACGCAGATCTACCATATGACGTTTAATTCCGGCACCGTTAATGTAACCGTCTCCCCTATATCCATCACGGCCTGCGACTTTCCCAGCGTAAGTATCGTAGCAGCTGGGCAGATTCGCTACACCTTGTTTATTACTTCCGCCTCCCCGCCCGGAACTGGCGATTTGTTCTTATTTGGTCCCGTCGCTTTTAATGGTATAGCTTGCGCGGGTTCCAATTGAGCCGGCTTACATCAGCTCTTAAGTAGATGAACAAGCCACACGCATGTAACAGGTAGGTCCTCCACTTCGTAGGACGAAGTGGTTGCTTACCGGTGTTCGAAGAGGGCTTAATAGACGAAAATCCACAGCACGAGGTACGGTCGCCTCGACTGTGGATTTATAGGGCAAACTTGCACCTGTGGTCAGATTGGGTGGTTTAGTGGTACGTAGGTGCAGATATGCACCTACAGCGCTTGGGGTTCGCGGTTTCGTGATACGTAGGTGCAGATATGCACCTACAGTGCTCAGTTTTGGCGGTTTGACGATACGTAGGTGCAGATATGCACCTACAGAGGTCAGGTTTCTTGGTTTGATGATTCGTAGGTGCAGATATGCACCTACAGCGCTTAGGGTTCGCGGTTTCGTGCTACGTAGGTGCATATCTGCACCTACAGTGCTCAGTTTTGGCGGTTTGACGATACGTAGGTGCAGATATACCCCTACAGAGCTCGGGGTTCGCGGTTTCGTGCTACGTAGGTGCATATCTGCACCTACAGCGCTCGGGATCGCGGTTTTGCACGCTGTCCCATCAATCCTCATGCTGTGTCGTCACCGATTCGTATACCGAGTCGTAGACGAGCCTGCCGATGGCCGCCCCGACCTCGGTTGCAGTGCCTGCATACTCATGAACAGCTCCGTAGGCTGGGCTGCCGCATACGCCTAAGATAACAGCATCGGACGACGTGCCTGTCGCAATAAGACCGTTCTCCATATCGTGTATGCCGATATCCTGCAAGGCAGCGGCTTTCGCTTCTGCAGCTGTCATGAGCGCATTGACCATTGCCGAATCGGTCATTTGTCCGTCGAACAGCAGTATCGTATTAATTGTGCCTGCCCGCCATGCCGGGTACACGGTCCTGTCGCTGGCAGCACGTGCAGCGTTGCGCGTTCCCGACGTCGTGATACAGATTAGTTTGAAATGGCTATTCGCAAGCTCTCCAATTGACGCATGCGTAAGCTTGGCTGCCGTCATGAGCACGGCAGAACGTTCCGGAGCAAGCTCCCATTGACGAAGCTGCACTGCGATCTCCTCTTGCGGATTGCTTGCATTATAAGTAATTGGTACCTTCCAGTTCACGAGCGTCTCGGCAGATGAGAAGCCGCCATTATAAACTGCATTGCTCAGCGTTCTAAGCCTAGCAGGCAAGGTGACCGTGATCCGATCTCCGTCATTATCCCCCGACAGCTCCACGATAACATCCTGCCAATACTTGGAGCGGAAGCGTGCATGAGTACGAAAAGGCTGCATCCGTTGCCGTCACTCCCCATAAATTCATACTACCTGCTCATATGCAAACATAAAGACATCACCTGAATGAGCCGTTCATTCTGTTCACGAAGCTTAATAGCAGTACGAATATATCGTCCATTCAATCCTTCAAAATGTGATGCATCGCGTATCAATACTCCGCGCTGCCCCATCAGCTGCTGCAGCTGGTCAGCGTCAATCGCGCATTGATCCGGCAGCTTGATCAACAAGTAATTCGTTACGCTATCGAATACTTTGCAGCCAAGTGCCTCTAACGATTGCATCAGCCACAACCGCTCCTCATCCAGCCATCTCTGCGTACGTACGGCATATGCCTCTTCGTCCAGCACGGCTTCACCAATCCATTGCGCAAGCGAGCTGACGCTCCAAGGCGTTTGCTGCCCGCGCATCAGGGCGATCGTCTCCGCGGAGCCGACCGCATAACCTAGACGTACGCCAGGAATCGCATAGAACTTCGTCATCGACCGAATGACAAGCAGATTTGACCGCCTCGTCGCTTCCTGTACGAACGAAACAGCTTCCTCATTGGGCATAAAGTCAAGAAAAGCCTCGTCAATAACAACGAATGCTCCTGTTTCCAGCAGCTGCAGGACCAAGTCGCGATCCAACATGACACCCGTCGGGTTATTAGGAGAACCCAGCATCCAAATTCCCGGACGATCATGACCCGATGCCGCTTCCAGCACACGCTCTATCGACAGTCGGAACGAATCCTCCTCGAGCATCGGCACCTTCACAACGCTGCCACCGTATTTGTGAGCTGCTTCTGCATATTCACCGAAGCACGGCACCGCTAGTCCAACGCCTTGATTCGGACGCAGCGCACGGATCGCCAGATCGATCAACTCGGCCGCACCGTTGCCGCATAGGATATTGTCAGAATGAATGCCATGCCGCTGTGCAAGCTTGCTCCGCAATCCACGAACTGCCGGATCCGGGTAGCGATCCAGCTCGCGCCACTTCGTCTCGAGGATATGACGCACAACCTCCGGCGGTCCAAACGGATTCATGTTCGAGCTGAAATCAACGAACTGATCGGCAGTTATGCCGAACAAATCCGACGCCGTCACTAAATCGCCTCCATGCCCGTATCGCTCCAGCATGCTGCCACCTCCTAGAACTTTGGATTACATCAACCACAATTTGACCACAACACATACTGCGACAAGGCAAGCCGCCTCTGCCGCTTCATTCATTGCGCCATAGGTATCGCCAGTCAGTCCGCCTAGCTTCCGATTTAACCAAACCGCAAATACGATCCCTATCAGCGCTGCAGAAGCTGCAATGACAACCAGGGAAAGGATCGCCTTATCGCTATCCAACTCAGAGAAGTATAACAAGATAGCCGATACAACCACCGCTGTAATCAGCGAGCCGCCCACATGGCGGGTTCTCGCAGCCCGAAACATCGCCCCCATACCGCCTTCTCTTGCATTCGGCCACAGCTTAATGGCAGCCGTCATCCACCAGCGGCTCCATACCGGCCCTATGGCCAACAGCATCCATACAGCAGGCGAAGCTGCCCGCTCGAATAACGTATACAGTGCAGCAAACTTAATGAGAAGCAGTACGAAGGCGGCAATGACGCCCATCGCGCCTACTCGGCTGTCTTTCATTATTTCCAGCATCTGCTCTCGCGGCCTGCCGCTTAACACGCCATCCGCCGTATCCATCCACCCATCCAAATGCAGCCCGCCTGTCAGCGCAATCCACCAGCCAAGCGTTATCGCTGCAGCAAGCATCGGCATATCGAGTTGATACAGCAGTGATGAAGCACCACTTGTAAGGAGTCCTATCAACAGTCCGGCAAGCGGAAACGAAATCATGCTGGCAGCTAGTGTCGGCGGGTCGAATGGAACTTGGATCGGCAGCGGAATACGCGTCAGCAATTGAACGGCTGCCACCAGACCGTTCATGCTGGTTTTTATCGTACGACCCACCATATCGCTACTACTCCTATCCATGTCAGCATAGTCGTCACATATAACATTCTAACCGTTTGCAAAATGTCACCTGCAGCTAACGTACGCAGCGGCCAGCCAAGCCTTGCCCGTTCACTGTCTTGTCCGAAATAACGGTTGATGCCGCCCAGCTCAATTCCGAGTGCGCCAGCAGCCGCCGATTCGGGTATCCCGCTGTTAGGACTCGGGTGCAGCCGAGCAAACTTCAACACGGCTCGAATGGATCGGCCAGCTGACATACCAGGTAGAAGCATGGCCGATAGCGGCATCAACAGCGCGCTTAGTCTCGCTGGCACGTAGTTCAACACATCGTCCAGCCGTGCTGAACACCAGCCGAAATCGCGATACTTCTCATTCCGATAACCAACCATCGAATCAAGCGTATTCGCCGCTCGGTATGCCATTGCGAATGGCGCACCGCCTAGGATCGCGTATAACAGCGGAGACAGGAAGGCGTCGACCGTATTCTCCGCAACAGTTTCTACCGAAGCTCTTGCCGCTTCTGGTTCATCAATATGATCCGTATCGCGGCTCACAATATATCCGACATATTGACGCGCCACGGGCAAATTGCCAGCCGTCAGCGGCCGATAGACAAGCATCGCCGCATCCTTCAGCCCTTTGACGGCAATCGTTGTCGAGATGAACCATACGCTGACTGCGTAACCAAGCCAACGGTGAATAGCATCCGCAGCGAATACGATCAACAGCATCACCAGCCAAGCTAGCAGGACCGTTACAGCGGTCAACACAGCGCCTCGAAGCCGCAATACAGATGGCTTCGCATCCACAGAAGCTCCGCGGCGCAGCTGCTTCTCCAGCCAGCGGATCCACTGACCGATTCGAATGACCGGATGCGTCGGCCATTTCGGATCGCCGACGAGCAGATCAACGATCACCGCTGCGGCACTCAATAACAGAAGCTCCGGCCAGCTGTATAGAATACCGATCACAGGTCGTCCAGCGATACGGCAATCCGGCTGAGATCAACCGGAATTCCGCTGACGACGAGGAACGTACGGTCCGCTATCGCCGCGATTTTGCGATTCATTCGTCCCGCCGCATCCCGAAACGTTCGACCTAACGGATACGCTGGCACAATCCCGCTCCCCACCTCATTCGTAACGAGCAGCAGCGGATGACGATAACTCGCAATGGCATCAACAAGCTGATCGACCTCCTGCTCCAGCCGTTCAGCCGGCTCATGCTCATGAGCGAGCAGCTTATTCGTCAGCCAGAGTGTTAAGCAGTCCACAAGAACAACCGGTGCTTGACGCCCCTCTCTAACCGAAGCTTCCGCAGCTTCATTCAATGAACGAAGCTGCGCTGGAAGCGCCAGCTTCTCCTCAATCGTCTGCCAGCAGAATGCGCTTTCCTCACGCTGCTTCCGATGCAGCTCGATTCGTTCCCGCATCTCATCGTCACCTATCGATGCAGTAGCGATATACACGCCTTTATCTGCGAGCTTCGCAGCATATTGCTCGGCGAACGAGCTTTTGCCGCTGCGCGCACCGCCTGTAATTAATACGGTCATGTGTGATGTGTCCCCCTGTACATTCGTTACCCGCGCGATACACCAGCACTGTCGAATGT
>Ga0182738_1000261_pt1 | contig 80348 bp, 72 predicted proteins | sample eDN5th30CBELigMG_FD_128876 | JGI IMG/M metagenome (GOLD analysis project Ga0182738, IMG submission 128876) | Enriched Miracle-Growth compost microbial communities from Emeryville, California, USA - eDNA 5th pass 30_C BE-Lig MG (version 2)... ... | reverse complement strand
CCGAGGAAATGCTGATGGCGTCCGCATATGCGCAATATGGGGTACAGCCCGTTCGCTGAATCGGCGGTTCCCGTAAATCGACATTGTCACTGCACGGGTGCCAATCCCGACGGGACAGCTTCGTCGCGAATGGCCAGGTGGAGAGCCGCGGCCAGAAAGCCTGATGCGGCCGTCGCGATCCAGATCGGGCCGTAGCCCCCGGTGGATTGCAGCACGACGCCGCCAAGCCAGGAGCCTGCGAAAGAGCCGATCTGATGGCTCAGAAAGCAGATGCCGAACAATGTTCCAAGGTGACGAACGCCGAAGATCCGGGCAACGATGCCGGTCGTCAGCGGTACAGTGCCCAGCCACATCAGCCCCATCGCCGCCGAAAAGGCGATGATGCTGGCCTGCGACTTCGGAGCGAGGAAAAATGCGATGATGACGACGCCGCGGAGAGAGTAGAGAACCGCTAGCACGGCGCGCTGCCGATATCGTCCGCCCAGCCATCCGCAGCCCCAACTGCCGATCATGTTGAACAGACCGATCAGCGCCAGGGCCAATGCGCCGGCACTTGGGGCCATGCCGCACAGATTGAGATAGGTCGGCAGGTGGGTGACGACGAATGCGAGCTGAAATCCACAAGTGAAGAAGCCGAAGGTGAGCAGGCAGAAGCCGTCATGACCGAGAGCCTGGGTGACGGCAGTACGCGTCGAAATCGATCGTTCGACGGGGGCCGGCGCTTCCGTATCCCTGCGGGCGATCAGCAAGTATCCGAGCGGGGCTACCAAGAGCGTGAGGGTCGCGAGTGCGAAAAAGGCGGTGGCAGGACCCCAGCCGTAGAGAACGTCCTGTGCCACGGGAACCAGCGCCACTTGTCCTAGCGAGCCCCCCGCGCTTGCAAGGCCCATGGCCGTGCTGCGCTTCTCGGGAAGAGCCAGCTTTCCGACCGCCGTGAGCACGACGCCGAAGCTCGTGCAACTGATGCCGATGCCGAACAGGATACCGATCCCAAGGATAAGGCCGACGGACGAGGGCGCGATCGCCGCCAGCGCCAGGCCTGCAAAGAGAAAGCCGGCACCCACGGCCACAACCGGCCCGGGCCCGTAGCGATCGGCGGCGGCGCCTGCGAAGGGCTGGGCTAAGCCCCAGACGAGATTATGGATCGCGATCGCCAGAGCAATGGTGGTGATCGAGACGCCGGCTTTGATGGACAGCGGCTCTACGAACAGCCCGAATGTCTGTCGGGCGCCCATGCCTGCGCTGCCGATGAGGCTTGCCGCCAACAGGGCTGCGATGCCCACTGGCAAGATCGTCGGAAAACGGCGTTTGGCCGTGCGCGCCTCGGATGGTGTTTCAGAAATCCATCGCATCACCGCAGCCTTCTTGACACAAAAGAAGAGATACGATTGATATTATATGAATAGGGAAAAAGATACAATACGGCATGACCGAGAACTATGTAGCATTCCTGATCTTCGTCGCTGTCGCGACCGTGAGCCCGGGCGGAGCGACGACACTCGCCACCGCCTCGGGCATGCGCTACGGCGTCAGGCGATCCGTGCCCTACATTCTGGGTATCGGCGTCGGCCTGGGGTCAATGGCAGTCGCGTCGATGCTGGGCCTGGCCGCGCTGCTGTTGGCGATGCCCACTCTGGAGCTTGCCGTAAGAGCAGCGGGCAGCGCCTACCTGCTTTATCTCGCCTGGAAGATCGCAATGAGCGGCCCGCCGTCTGGAGGGGCCGACGCTTCCAGGCCGGTCAGCCTCTTGGGGGCTGTCGGCCTGACATGGTACAATCCCAAGGCCTGGGCCATTACGATGGGAGCGTCATCTTCCTTCGCCCATCTTGTCAGCTGGCCGCCAGGACAGGTCGCGCTGATGGGCGTCACCTTTCTTGCCTTCGCCACGACGTCCATGACGCTGTGGTGCGCGACAGGGCATGCCCTTGGCGGACTGTTGAAGTCTGAGCGGCAATGGCTGGTGCTGAACCTGACCATGGGTCTCCTTCTCGCCGTCTCCATCATTCCCATGTGGCGGGGATAGGTCGATCCAATGGCACAGACGGACACCCTCACCATCGAGTTCATCGGATGCGGGGACGCCTTCGGTTCCGGAGGACGCTTCAACACCTGCTTTCATGTCACGGGAGAGGGGGTCGGCTTTCTGATCGATTGTGGGGCGTCATCGCTGATCGCGCTCAAGCGGAGTCAGGTCGATCTTAACGCCATCGACACGATTCTCGCCACGCATTTCCATGCCGATCATTTCGCCGGTCTGCCCTTCTTCATGCTGGACGCACAGTTCTTCTCCAAGCGGACCACGGCGCTGACGGTCGCCGGCCCAGTCGGGGTAGAGGAGCATTATCGCCGCCTGTCGGAAGCCATGTTCCCTGGATCATCGGCAACCGTCGCACGCTTCCCGTTGCGGTTCGTCGAGCTGAAGCCTGGAGCCAATCGAGAGCTGGGCCGATTGAATGTCGAGGCGTTTGAGGTCAACCACGGCCATGAAGGCGGGCCGTTCCTCGGCTATCGCGTCGAGGTAAGCGGCCGCACGATCGCCTATACAGGCGATACGGAATGGACCGATAGGCTCATCGAGTTCGGGAGCGGCGCCGATCTGCTCATCGCCGAGGCCTACTTCTTCGACAAGAAGGTGCCGCTCCATCTCGACTACGTCACGCTTTCCGAAAATCTCGGGCGAATGAATCCGCGTCAGGTCGTCGTGACGCATATGAGCGCGGATATGCTCGATCGTGACATTCCCCCACCAATCCAGCTGGCCCACGATGGGCTTCAGATGACGGTCTGAGAAGGAGGTTTGATGGTATCAGCTATCGTCCTGCCAGGCATTACAGGGTCAGGTCCAGAACATTGGCAATCCATATGGGAGGCACAGGATCCGAGCCTTGTCCGGTTCCAACCAGCGAGCTGGGACTATCCGGTTCTCGACAACTGGATCGGTTCGCTTGACACGGCCATTGCGACCGCTGCGCAGCCGCCTCTGTTGATCGTCCACAGCCTGGCCTGCCTGCTTGTGGCCCATTGGTCGGCCCGCAGCACCAGACCGATCAGAGGTGCATTTCTGGTTTCAGTGCCAGATCCGAAAAGTCCTCCTTTTCCGGCGGAAGCGTGCTCGTTCGACGAGCCGCCACAGCAACGCTTCGGTTTCCCGGCGCTGATCATCGCCAGTTCCAACGATCCGTTCGGCACGATGGACTATTCGCGATCACGCGCTCGCGAGTGGGGAGCCGGCTGCGTCATTGCCGGAGCGTACGGCCATATCAACGGGGCCAGCGGGCTTGGCGAATGGGAACAGGGAAAGGCCCTGCTCGAGGCGTTCAGAGCCGGAACAGGTTCCGGCTGATCCTGGATTTCCGAACATCCTATTCAATAACAAGAGGAACGCATGAGCATCGTCAGCGATATTCCGGCCGCGCCAGCATAAATCGCACGGGAGCATTTTCAACGCCGCCTGTCCCTGGAGACCGATTGCGCAGACGTCCATGAAGCAATGAGCGCGCAGGACAAGGATTTTGTTCTGCTCCATGTCGTAGGCTCACCCGAGGCTTTTGAACGCCGTCATATCCCCGGTGCGCTGCACCTGCCGCATCGGGAAATCTCGGAGACCCGGATGGCGGAATGGCCACGCGAGACGCTGTTCGTGGTCTATTGCGCCGGGCCGCACTGCAACGGCGCCGACCGGGCGGCCTTGAAGATCGCCAGACTCGGCCGTCCCGTGAAAATCATGATCGGCGGCATCACCGGGTGGCCGACGAAGCCTATGAATTTGCCGAAGGGCCGGCGCTCGGCGGTATGCCAGCCTAACGAGATTGCATCGCAGCAGAGACGCCGGGCTCAGCGCAATTGCAATGATTTGTCATCGCGCTGAAATGCACCGAGTATCCCAGCGATAAGCAGTAGCGAAACGGACGCCCACAGCCCGCCCGACAGGTCCTGCAGCACATCGTTGACGAAGCCAATGCCGACTGGCCCGAGTACCTGACCGATCCCGAAGACGACCGTAAGCATTCCAATACCGCTTGCCCATTGCGCTTGCGAGAAGTTCCGTCGCACGAAGGCTGTCGTTGCTGCAACCACGGCAAAAAACGCACTGCCGAACACTGCCGCCGATACAAGCAACATTGGCACTGTATCAGACAGCAAAGGTAGCGTGGCCCCGATGGCGGTGATGCCGGCAAGGATGGCAAAAGCGTAACCATGCAACATCCGCTTAAGGATCCCCGTCCACAGCCACGGCCACGCCATGGTCGCAAGACCGATGACAGCCCAGAACAGTGCCTGGAAGCCTGCTCCTTGAGCAGCCCCCTGAACCCATGCGATCATGAACGTCATATACGCGATATAACCCGCTCCAAAGAAGAGGTAGCCGCAGAAGAGCCAGAACATGTTTCCGAGGCGCGGACTAGATTGCGCGTGAACGGGGATCGCCGCGCTCTCACCGCATGCAAGTTGGAGGCCGAAAGCCAGAGGCAGGGAAAGAACTGCGAGAGCCAACCATGCCGTTGGCCATGATCCCGATCCAAACCGGTCAAGTATGAACGGAACAATAAGTCCGGAGAGCAGAATGCCGAGTCCCGCTCCCGCATAGAACAGACCGAGCAGGAATGCACCCCGCCCTGGATTACGCTGTGCGACACCAGCGGCAAGCACGCCGCCGGATACGAAGGCCAAACCGCCGCCGAACCCGGCCAGCGCCCTGGCGGCGTTCAGGGGTACCGCATGACGAAACAGGGCGCAAAGCATGAGCGCCACGACACAGGTCCAGGCCCCGACAACCATCGTGCGATATGCGCCGATTGTTGAGATCGCCCATGCCGAGACTGAGGCTCCGAGCAGGTAGCCGGCGGCGTTGGTCGTGTTCATCCAGCCAGCTTCCGCATAGGACCAGTGAAGATCGGAACGCATGTCAGGCAGGACCAGCGCGTAGGCAAACCGTGCGATACCAAGTCCAATTGCAGGCGCAAGCCCAAGCCCGAGAACGACCATAATATCGCGACCTGAAGACTCTCGCCGCTCGATCACGATTTTCACCTGCCGCCCGACATGTCCACAAAGGTGCCTGTCACATAGGACGAAGCATCACTGATCAGCCAGGCAATCGCATCGGCAACTTCCTCCGGCTTCCCCGACCTACCCATGGGCGTGGTTGCCCCGAGCACCATCGCTCGATCGGGTCGGCCGCCGCTTGCATGAATCTCAGTTTCTATAAATGCGGGACGCACCGCATTCACGCGAATGCCCTTTGGTCCAAGCTCGCGAGACAGACCGATGGTAAGCGTATCGGCGGCGCCTTTGCAGGCCGCATAGTCGACATATTCGCCCGCGGACCCCAGTCGCGAGGCAGCGGACGACACGATGACGATCGAGCCGGGTTTTCCTGACTGCGAAAGCGCCAGGGCCGCTCCACGTGCGGTCAGGAGCGTGCCCATAACATTGACGTCGACCATGCGGCGAAGTCGCTCGAATGTCATGTCCGCCAAGGTGGAGGGCGGTGCGACGATGCCGGCATTGATCACGACGCCGTCCAGAGGACCAAGGTAGTCGACCGTCTGGGCGAACATATGCTCGACATCGGATTCCGATGCGACATCGGCTTTTACGGCTATAGCGCGAGTACCCGATTCCAGGACCTTCGCCACGACCGCTTCCGCTGCGTTGGCGTCATTCAGGTAGTTGACGGCCACGTTCCAACCCATGGCGGCCGCCTTCAAGGCCGTAGCCCGGCCAATGCCACGGCTGGCTCCCGTTATCAAAATCGCCTTCGTCATTGGCAACTGCCTCCGCCCGCCCGGGATGAAAGCCAGCTACCAAGAACCCGCGCAAACAGGCCGGGACTGTCGAGCATTGAAAAATGCCCGGCATCGGGAAGCGTTTCCATGCGGCTTTGCGAGATCAGCCTGTTGAGACGGCGACCGACTTCGATGTCCACCCAGCCATCCTGCTCGCCCCACAGGATGAGCGTCGGTACATCGATGTGGGGATAGAGGGGCTCGAGTTCGGCGGTATAGGCATGGTCATACAGGGCGACCTGGCGATAGTAAGCGGGTTGGCCCAGTTCCCCGGTCCAGGGCGAAATCAGCGCACCTTCCAGATCTTTCGGCAAGGGGCGAGCGACGGCGGTAGCGAGATGCGCGGACAGCACCGCGCGGTGGATATAGTCGGGCACGGCGGCGAAGACGTTTTCGTGCTCCTTGACGTGAAGAGAAAATGGCGTACCCCATGAATTGAGGACCACGCCGTCGGCGACCGCAAGGCTTGCGACGGGAATCTTTTCGATCAGATGCGCGCCCAGCACCGTGGCGGCGCCGAAATCATGTCCGACCAGATGCGGACGGTCGATCCCTGCATGCTCGATGAATTCTCGCAAGGTCCGTGCGAAGACGCGCAGGCGTACATCCTGGCCGGCAAACTTCTCCGAGGCGCCGTAACCCGGCAGGTCCAGCCAGTGGACGCGATATGAGGGAGCGAGCCGGTCGACAATCTCGCGCCAGATCAGCGAACTGGTCGGCGTCCCGTGCACAAGCACGACATCGTCGCCATCGCCGGCACCACCATAGGCGATCTTGCCTGCCGAGGACTGGAACTGCCCATCGAGCCTGTATTGCATCATCTCTGCCTCCCCTTATCCGTTTCGGCGCAGGACCTCGCGCATGCTCTCGATCGACCAACGTGCGACAACCTTGTTCTTCAGGTCGACGCCTTGCCTGCGATAGAATTGCTGGGCTTGTGCATTCTCGGCTTCGACCTCCCACCGGGCGGTCGCTCCCATGGTGACCGCCTGTTCGGCCGCGGCCGCCATCAGCCGTGTGCCTATGCCTTGGTCGCGCCCGTCCTCGTCGACGATCAGATCGTCGATCCGCATGACGCGGCCGCCGGACCACAGCGCGAAGTCCCAGGTGTAGGTGAGGCAGCCAAGAACATCTGTCCCCGACATCGCGACCAAGGCATGAATCTGTCCCCGCGAGAGAGCATCAGTGAGCTCAGGCAGTTCGTAGGCCAGATCCGCCAGCGTGCCTTCCGATGTCGCCAACTGGCGCAACAGACGATCGATCGCAGCCGCGTGCAACGGCTCGGCGGCGATAATCGCGATCGTGTGCGGCCGCGACGCCATTCAGGCAGCTTTCGTTCCGGCTGGAGGGCATGCCTGCAGGTGCTCTTCCATGATGTCGCAGAGAATGCGGATACCGGCCTCCTGAACATCTTCGGCAAGGAGAGAATAGCTCAGACGCATCGTGTTTTTACCTGAGCCGTCGGCGAAAAAGGCCTTTCCCGGCACGAAGGCGACATTCCTTTCGATCGCCTTCCCGAGGAGGGACGCGGCGTCCGCTCCGGCCGGCAGGGTGAGCCAGATGAACAGCCCGCCTTCGGGCTCCGTCCATGTGACACCGGAGGGGGCATGTTTGCGGAGCGCGGCGAGCATCGCATCGCGCCGTGCTGCGTAGGCGGCGCGCGCACGGTCGACCGCCAGATCGAAGCCGTCCTCGGCGATGCGATAAAGAACCTGTTGATTGATCGTGGCGGTGTGGAGGTCCGCAGCCTGCTTGATCAGCGTCAGACGGCGGATGAGCGCTGCAGGCCCGCAGACCCAGCCGACTCGCAACCCGGGCGACAACGTCTTGGAGAAAGTGCCGCAATAAAGCGTATGTGCCGCCTCGACGGAGCCGCTGGCGGCGATATCCAGGGCGGCGATCGCCGGGATTCTCTCACCTTCGTAGCGCAAGTCCGTATAGGCTGCGTCCTCGACAAGGATCGCACCTGTCCGGCGGGCCAGATCCAGCGCAGCCTCGCGCTCTTCCAGCGTCATGGTCCGGCCCGTCGGATTGGCGAAATCGGGGACAAGATAAATCAGCCGTGCCGTCGTGGCGCTCGCCTCCGCCTTGCCGTCATGGAAACGCACGGTCGTGAAGTCCGGCTCGAAGGCGCTAAAGGATTGCAGCGCGCCGAGATATGTCGGCGCTTCGGTGATCAGCGGACTTGCCGGATCGAGGAACAGTTTGCCGATCAGGTCGAGGCCCTGCTGAGAGCCATGCGTGACGAGGATGTTGTCTTCCGTGCAGACCACGCCCAGTTCGGACATACGACGCGCGATCCATCGGCGTAGCGGCGGGTAGCCCTCGCTCGTGGAATATTGAAGGGCGTTTCCGTTTTCCAGCAGCGCGGATTCATAGGCTTTCCGGAAACCCTCAAGGTCGAACAGCGACGGATCGGGAATGCCGCCGGCGAAAGAGATCATGCCGGGCCGGTCGAGAAGCTTCAACAATTCGCGGATCTCTGATGCGCGCATGGCGCTCGCGCGGCGCGAGACCGCATATGGAACGTCGACAGCGGTCATGATTGAATTCCTTCTAGCGAGACGACATGCCAGAGTACGCCCGCCGGGTCCCAGAAATAGGCGACATCTCCGCCCCATGGCTCTCGAGCCGGCGGCTTTGGAGGTTTCACGCCGAAACGCCTTTCGAGTTGAAGGGAAGCGAGACGGTTCCACCATGCTGGCAGATCGGAAACGACGAACTGGAGCATGAGATTTTCAGCCAATGCCGGCTCGTAAAAGTCCTGCAAAAGGAATGAGACGCCTGTTCCGGTCTCGCTAACAAGGCTTGCGAGGGCAATCCGCTCGCTCTTTCGGCTGACCTGAAACCCGATGGCACTGTAGAATTCCTGGCTCTGTTCAAAGTCCTTCGACGGCACGAAGGGACGCAGGATGAGCGACTTCGAGAGCGCAACGGCTTCTGTTCGTTCAGGTGGATTGGTCATGGCGGCTTCAGTCCAATGACAGGTTTCAAGCGACCGCAGCGCCATAAGCGTCTAGGTCAAGATTGCTGACATAAATACACCATCAACATAATTGTATCAAGCGTATCATTGAATCTATACGGAATGACAGGATATAAGTCACTGTTGGCTATTCAGGTCATCGCGGCGCTGCCTTGCAATCCCAAGCGTCAAAAGGGCAGGTGATATGAAAATTAATCCGTTCGGGTTCCTTCTCGTCGCTGTGGCCCTCGTAACTTTTCCGACCGTCGCCTCATCCAAGACCATCAACGTATGCTCGATCGCGGCGGATGCGATGACCGGGTCGATACTTTTGGAGGAAGGGGATTGCGATCTCCGGACGACGCCGGCATCGACATTCAAAATCGCAATCAGCCTGATGGGATTCGATGCCGGTATCCTAAAGGATGAACACAGACCGGCGCGGCCTTTCGTCGAGGGCTATGCCGACTGGATCAAGGCATGGCACCACACAACCGACCCAAGTCGATGGATCACCTATTCTGTTGTATGGTATTCGCGTTTCATCACCATGGCACTCGGCACTGAGCGCTTCAGCCGCTATGTGCATGAGTTTGCCTATGGCAACCAGGATGTACATGGCAATCCGGGGAAGGACGATGGGCTGGCCAATGCCTGGCTGGCTTCGTCGCTGGAGATCAGCCCGAGAGAACAGCTTGAATTTCTCCGTAAGGTCGTGGCGGAGAAGTTGCCCGTTTCGCCATACGCATACGAAAAGACCCGGGCTCTTCTCGACCTAGGCCTGCGCGGCGATGGCTGGCGTGTCTATGGCAAAACCGGGTCGGCGCCATCGCGAGATGAAAACGGCAATCTCGTCATGGACAAGCCGTGGGGCTGGTTTGTAGGGTGGGCCGAGAAAGCAGGCAGAACGATTGTTTTCGCACGTCTTACCAGGGACACCAACAAGCCGGTGACCCATCCTGGCCCGGCCGCGCGCGATGCTGTCATCCAGAATCTGCTTTCGGGAAAACTCTGATTGCGACACCGCATTTGCGAGAACGTCGCTATCGGTGGCCTCGCCTGAAGGAAGATGGCGGACGCTTGTAGCTCGCCAGAAAGCAATCATTGAAGCGGCGGATACTTTTGAAGCCCGATTCGAATGCGATTTCCGCAAGCGGCATGTCGGTCTCATCAATCAGGCGCTTCGCCTTCTGAACTCGCTTCGTGACCGCAATCTCGCTCGGGCTGGCGCCTGCGTGGCGCATGAACAGGCGCAGGAGATGACGCGGGCCGATTCCCAGCGTGTCTGCAAGCTCGGCAACGGATCGACGGTCAAGAAACCCGTCTTCGATCAGGCGAATTCCGCGCGCGACCGTCGTGGCGGTTCCGGCCCAGGCGGGCGAGCCCGGGGCCGTTTCCGGTCGACACCGAAGACATGGGCGAAAGCCTGCCCTCTCCGCGGCTGCGGCTGTCGGATAGAACGTCACGTTTTCCGACCGCGCCGGACGAACCGGGCAAACCGGTCGGCAGTAGATGTGTGTCGAGCGCACGCCCGAGAAAAAGAGACCATCGAAGGTAGCATCCCTCGCCAGACGGGCACGGTCGCAGATCTCACGATCAAGATGCGGCGGCAGTTGCTGTTGGCACGATGAGTTCCTGATCATGGCCGGAACAATACCTTGTCGCTGATGCTCAGATGGCTGAAATCGGACCTGATCGGACGATGAAGTCCGATTCCGGCCAGCGCCGGCAACGCGACTTGGTCACCTTGCCGCTTCATCACGCAGGGGGACAGATGAGCACGCAGCAAGAAACACTGACATCCGACAAATCCAATGTGGCGCTTGAAGTCGGTCTTCTTTTGCTTCTGTCGCTGATCTGGGGAAGTTCATTCACGCTTATCAAGGTGGCGGTCGAAGCGATCCCACCTCTCACCATGGTGGCTGCGCGGGTCACAATCGCAGCGGGCCTTCTCCTTGGTCTCGCACGCTTGCAAGGCTTTGCCCTTCCACGCGGCCGTGCCGTCTGGGGCGCGCTCCTTGTCCAGGGTCTCCTCCAGAGTGCGCTGCCGTTCACATTGATCAGTTGGGGCGAAAAACATCTGTCGAGCGGCCTCGCAGGTGTGCTGAACGCTACGCCGCCGATGTTCGTGCTTCTGATCAGCTTCGCCATGGCGCGGCAACGCTTCGACGTGGCGAAGATCGGCGGTGTCGCGCTTGGCTTTGCGGGCGTCTTACTCACGATTGGTCCGGGCGCACTTGGAGGGGTTGGCGGGACGGCGCCATTCGCGCAATTCGCTGTTCTGGGAGCAAGTCTCTGCTACGCGCTCGCTGCAATGTGGGGGCATCGCTTTTCAGGCGTTCCTCCAATCGTCACCGCAGGTGGCGCCATGGCCTGTGCCGCGGCCCTCATCCTGCCAGGGGCGATCGTCGTCGATCGGCCATGGACGCTGACACCGTCCTTGAACCAAATCCTTGCGGTGCTCGCTCTTGCGATCGTCTGCACCGCTTTGGCCATGGTCATCTATTTCCGCCTCGTGCGGACTCTTGGCGCACTTGGAACGACGAGCGGCAGTTACCTGCGCGCTGGCTTCGCAGTCCTGCTCGGCATCGTATTCCTGGGCGAAAGCTTTTCATGGGAGACGATCGTCGGAATGCTGATGATTGTCTTGGGTGTCATTGCGGTGACCGTGTCGCGGGCTGAAGCCCGCCCGACGTGATAGGCTGCCTGAATTTGCGGAGATGCCTCCCAGCGCCTGCCCTTCTAAGATCATCGCTTTGCGTTCCTGCGGAAAATCTCCAGAAGTCCACGGAGCGTGACATCTGGATCAAAATGATCGATTGCCGAGATAGAATCGCGAAAAAGAGGAACGATCCCTCCTGTCGCGACCACTGTCAGAGGCTCCCTTCTTTCGTCTTTGATCCGGGCGATCATGCCTTCGATCAATGAGATGTAGCCCCAGAATACACCTGATTGAATGGCGCTCACCGTATCGGTTCCGATGATCCGTTCCGGCTTCTTCAGTGCGACGCGCGGAAGCTTCGCCGCCGCAGAGTGAAGGGCCTCCACCGACAGGTGTATGCCCGGCGCAATAATGCCGCCCTCGAAAGCGCCGTCCGAGCAGACCAGATCGATCGTGGTGGCAGTCCCGCTGTCGATGACGATCAGCGACCCTGGATACGAGACATGTGCGCCCAAGGCATTCACGAGGCGATCAGCGCCGACTTCGGCGGGCTTGTGCACGCGGACTTCAATACCGAGGCTCACGTTTTCACCTACGATCATGGGATCGACGCTAAGATACCGACGGGCGAGATTGCGGAGATTGAACAGGGACTGCGGGACAACGGTGGAAATGATGCAGGCGTCGAGCGCTTCCATCCGCAATCCGACCATTGCCATGAGATGGGACAGCCACACCGCGTACTCGTCCGCAGTCCGGGTCGCTTCCGTGGACGCGCGCCAGTTCGCGAGCCATCTCTCGCCATCGTGAATTGCGAACAGGCTGTTGGTGTTGCCCTGTTCAATGGCAAGAAGCACCCTGGCGCCCTCCCGTTATGGATGTGCGAGCGGTCAGCCTGAGGACCGCGATGGCGCCGGTCGCGCCGAAAAATACCTCCGCCATCTATTATTGTATCTATTGTATCGTCAAGAAAGATATGCTTTTTGAGCGATGATGAAGAAGGGCAGGCACCGACCTGTCAGTCGCTGACCATGAGCGAAGAGCCGAGAACGGGCACCGTCCCGTTTCCGGGCCGTCGCCCGACGAACAAGAGCCAACGATGCGTGCTTACCATCTCGGCCGTTTTGCCCCGACGCTCCCCGTGCGGGATATTGAAAGGGCGCACGCATTCTACACGCGCGTCCTCGGCTTCCAGAGAACTTTCCAGAATGGAGATCCTGTAGGCTTTATGATCCTGAAGAGCGGCGAGGCGGAACTCCATCTCACGCTACAGCCTGGCTGGACGGCGCCGAATTTCAACGTCGCGCATCTGATGGTCGACAATGCCGACGCGCTTCATGATGTCTGTAAGCAAGAAGGATTACGGATCATAAAGCGCCTGCAAGACAAGGACTACGGGATCAGGGGCTTCGTTTTCGAAGACCCTGACGGGAACCGCATCGACGTCGGCCAGAGGATCGCGGCTTTTTTTCCACAAGCCGGTTCTCCTTGATCTGAGCGGCTGCGGTCGGCACGGATCGATCGGAATGAAAGGAGATGAGGGAATGTTGGAACTACGGCCCGGTTGCGAATGCTGTGACACAGATCTGGCGCCAGACGCGAAAGGCGCATTCATTTGCAGTTTCGAATGTACGTTCTGCGCTGATTGCGCTGAAACCGTCCTGAAAGGCATATGTCCGAATTGCGGGGGCGAACTGGCGCCGCGGCCGGTTCGTCCGTCGGCCAAACTGGCTCAAAATCCCGCGTCAACGAAGCGGATCGTCAAGGCGGGAGGCTGCGTCGCGCGCCAAGCGGTCGGCTGATTCTTTCCGGATCCTGTCTTATTCGATGTTCTGAGCCCTTCCTTGTCCGAACGACCAGTTCTCGGGAAGCACCTCCACGATGTTGATGAAGATGTCATCGGGACGGCAATCGGCCCGAGCAACGAGTTCCTTGTTTATCGCTCTGTAGAGCGCGAGCTTCTGCTCTCGTGTCCGGTTGTTGCTCACCGTGATCTGGATGACGACGAGATCGTCGCTTCTCTCAACGCCCGGATAGCTTGGGCCGAAGGAAAAATCGGCTGGAGCGAACTCGTTCACGGTCATGAATCGATCTCCGTCCGGAACCGCGAAGGTTTCCCGCATGGCGGCGTAGATCCCGTCCATGATCGCTTGTTTTTGCTCGTTGGATTTTCCAACGCGCATCGAGATCTGGGTTAGTGGCATGGTTTCTCCTTCAGGAAGTTGATGGTTGTTTCGCGTCCCGTGGGAGCAGGATTGCGAATAGAGCGGCAAGGGCGCCGCCTAAACCCAGCATCGCAAAAGCCCACCCCCAATTGCTTGGACCGGTCTGTCCCGGATTGCTAAGGTCAAGAACCCATCCGAAGGCCAGCGGGGATACGGCTCCTGCCCCGAATCCCAGGATCGAGCGCAGCGCAAGCATGCTGCCCAGATAATGCTGTGGCACGGATTCCGTCATTGCGGTCGAAAGCACGCCGGAATCGGCGATGGTCGCGAAGCCGTAGAGCGCCGCAAGGACAAGGATGATCGTTGCGCTCCAACTGCTACTCCACCCGAAGAAGAAAGAGAGCACAGCGCCGAGCAAGGCCATCGACACCAGGATAAACCGCCGCCCAAACCGATCGGAAAGACTGCCGCTCACCAGCGTGGAAACTGCTCCGGAAAAATGAAGGATGCAGGCGATAACGATGCCAAGCGTGGCCGCTGGCCACTCGATCTGCCGGGCGAGGGTGATCGTCAGGAATGCGGGCGCCCACGCCCACATGCCGAGCAACTCCCAGCAATGGGCGGTATAGCCGGCCGTGAGCAAGATCGATCGTCGTGAGACCAAGGCAGAGGAAAACGATCCTTCACTCCCTCCAGTTTCCTCGCGGCCGTAAGCACGATTAGGTTCCTTGATCAGTGAAGCAACCGACGCTGCAAGACCCACACAGAGAATGATTGCCACGATCGCCCAGGTCGATCTGTAGCCGAATATGGGGATTCCGGAAGCGGCAAGAGCGATTGCCGCGCAATAGCCGAGGGAGGATCCGGCAAGGACAACGCCCATTGCGGTTCCCCGTAACGACGATGGCACCTTCGCCGCGACGAGCATCAGTGCTGGGGTATATGAGCCGCCGAGCGTCAGGCCGACAATACCATAGAGGATCAGCGCACTCTCATAGGAGCGGGCGGCCAGCGCGAAGAGAGCAAAGGCCGCAAGCGAGAAAGCGTTCGATGCCAGAAAGACGCGCTTCGCGCCGATATGATCCGAGAGCCACGATGTTACGAGAAGCGAGATGGCGTATGCCAGATTGAAGACGGACTGGATCGCCCCTGCTTCAGTCCCAGACATTCCCCACTCGTCCAGCAGGAAGGGAAGGCTTCCCGCATAGATCATCATGGCGACGCTGGCGGCGAAGCGGCTGGTCGTCAAGAGGAGAAGGAAAGCACTCATGGCCGGTACACGACTTCCGAATTGCCTCGCCAGGGATTTTTCCCGTCACGGAGCCATGACAGCGTACCGCGCCAGAAGACGTCGCGATGGGCCGAGTGGAAGAGCCCGAAATGGCCCTGGGGTCCGATGCCAAGCGCATCATGTCCAAAAAATATGGCCGTCCTGCATCGGGCGGCGCGATAATAGTTCAGGGCGCGCCTGACGGCGGCAGACGTGGCGAATTCATCGTCATGCATGGCGACCGCAAGGATCGGAGCGGTGAAGGCGTCGAACCGCGCCAATATATCTGCTCGTCGGTGAGCAGGATAGCTGAACTCCATGCGTGAACGCCGGAAGCTCCATTCATAGGCGACGCCTGCCGGAAGATCCTCAAGCCAGCCGAGCCGCCTCCCGGGGAAGTAGCCGAACAGTGACGTGACGGCGGGCATCGCTACATGCCACTTCAGGAATAGCCCAAGACGACGCCGGCGGGCATAATCCGGCCAATAGGCGAACTGGGCCCCGACAGTGAGCATACGGTCGATCACGGGCGAACTTGCTGCGAGGCCGGGAAGGAAGCCGCCAATGCTGTGACCGACGACGGTGACGCGGTCATAGGGCCTCAGGACACGAACCGCACGCAGCGCAGCCTCGAAATCGAATTCTCCCCAGTCGCGCCACCGGAATCGGCAATTTCGCAGCGTAGCAGGCCGCGATGCACCGATACCCCGATAGTCGTACGTAAGGACATTCAGCCCGTTTTCGGCGAGGTAACGGGCATATCGGTGATAGTATCGGGCCAGCACTCCCGTCGCCGGGTTTATGATTGCGACAATGTCGGACCCTCCGACACCCGCCGGCCAGAAGTCGCCATGCAGGACGACACCGTCGGCGCAGGGGATCTCAACCGCGCTATTGCCGAAAGGTGCGCTCATCAGGAGCACCTTGCAGGGTCCTTGCCCGACCCGGCGACGATCGCGTTGCGACCACCCGACAGATCATACATCGACCATTTTTCAGGCCTGTTATCGTGCGCGTGGATGAGAGGCACGACGGTCTCCGAGTTGGTCAGCATTGTTGGCACACATACAATACCGAGCAAATCGTATCAAGCATATCGCTAAAAGATAAATACGATTAGATGTTGTGCCAGCACGCCTTCAAGGCGACGGCGATCCGATCAATGATCTCGGCGGCACAAGAGCTTGAGGAAAAGCGCGGCAAGGACCGCCGAAACGGCTAGCAGCAGCGATAGCCAAAGTGCGCCGGCTTCGCCCCAGGAAGATATAACAGAGGCATAGAACAGTGGAGCGGTCGCCGCGAGGAGGAATCTGGGAGCGATCAGTCGCCCGGTGGTTCGGCCATACCCACGATAATCGAACAGCACGAGCGGCAAAGCGCCTCGCGTAATTGTGGTCAGGCCGTTGCCGGCTCCATAACTAAAGGCGAATATGGCCCCGGCGAGCCATCCGCGGCCGGCCAAAAAGGCAATGATGAAAGCGACCGGCAGGATCGATGTCGAGATCAGGTTGAGGACGAGGGGATGCAGCGCACGGCCGAACAGCACGTCGCAAAGTCGCGCCGTGAACTGGCCTACGCCACGCAGCATCGCCGCGCTCACAGCCCCGGCGCTTCCGAGACCGAGACCGGCAAGGACGGGAATCATGTGTGCGGACATGCCCGCATTGAGAAAGCTCGTCAGAGCGACAATAGTCGCGTAGAGCAGCGCTGCAGCGTTTGCATGGCCGCGCAGCAACGGTCCGCCGTATGCAGGACGGACGTCATCTCGCGGCGTCTCCGCGTATCTGGCATTTGGCATCGGCAGATAGAGCAAGACGGGAACCAGCGTAATCACGGCATATGCGCAAAGCGCTCCGCGCCAGCCGAATTCATTCGCGAGCGCGGCGCCTATCGGCCAGAATACGGTCGAGGCCAGGCCGCCCAGCAGGGTGATCTGCGCCATAGGCTTTCTCGCCTGGAGACCGGCAATACGCGCAAGTGCGGCAAATGCCGCGTCATAGAGCGAAAGCCGCATGCCGAGCCCGATCATGCACCAGCCCGCAAGATAGGGGGCGAAATGCCATGCTGTGGCTATCGTCAAACAGCCTAGCGCATTCAGAATCGACCCTGTCGACATGGCGAACGCACCTCCATGTCGGTCGACAAGCGAACCGGAGATTGGCGAGAACAGGCCCATGACCAGAAGCGCGACGGAAAAGCCTGAATAGACAAGTTCTCGCGACCAGCCGAAATCATCTGCGATACGATCGCCAAAAATTCCGATCAGGTAATATGTCGTACCCCAGCTGATCAGTTGCGAAAGGCCGAGACACAGAACGACTCGCCTCGCGATCATGGGTGAAACCTGGGGCAAACTGGTGTCATCCTCGTTAAAGGGCGCGCTGCATAAGCACCGTATCCGCTCATAGGTCGAACGTGGCCGGATCACCCTTGCTCCCCGATAGCCCTCGTTCATGCATCTTCATCGTCGTCGCCTCTCCATCGACATTGACGGGCGCTGTCGCGATCGAGCCCGATGTCGGCCAGCAAGCGGTCATCCATTTCCCGGAGGATTTCCGCCTGCCGGACCCGTGAATGGGGCGAAGCGACGGCGTAGAACAGGGCTTCCCGTACCCCGCGGCACAGGAAACGTAATAGCCTCAATCGCGTTGAATGCATCCGGTTCGCCATCTGGCCCGCGACGCTAGTCCCTTCGGGTCATAAATGAAGCTTTGCCTTCTTATTCATGTCATGAGAAATACTTTGGGATGAAGCCGATCAGTCTCAATCAGGTCCAGACTTTTCTCGACGTCGTGGAACTCGGTAGCTTCTCGGCCGCCGCTGACCGCATCGGACTGTCGCAGCCGGCGATCAGCCTCCAGGTCAGGGAACTCGAACGGCATCTCAGGGTGAAGCTGATCGAGCGAGTCGGAAGACACGTTCAGCCAACACCGGCCGGCCTGTCCTTCGTGGAATACGCGCAGCGCTTCAGGGATCTCAATCTGGCCGCCGCCGAAGAAATGACGCGTTATGCAGACGGGACCATGGGACGAGTCCGTATCGGCACAGGCGCAACCGCCTGCATCTATCTGCTTCCGCCGGTCCTGAAACAGCTAAGACGGCGCTTCCCGTCTCTGGAAATCATCGTCAGCACTGGCAACACCGACGAATTCGTCAAAGCGGTTGAAGCGAACACTATCGACATCGCCCTGGTGACCTTGCCGGTCTCCAGTCGATCGCTCGAGATCATCCCGATCATGGACGATGAGTTCGTCGCGATAGGTTCGTCAAGTCGGACAATGCCCGAGGTGGTCGGCAATGAATTTCTTGCCCTTCAACCCCTGATCCTGTTCGAGCCGGGCGGCAGCACCCGGCACGTATCGGACGCATGGCTGCGCGGTCAGGGCAGGGACGCGCCGAAACCCGCCATGGCGCTTGGAAGCGTCGAGGCAATCAAGGAAATGGTGCGTGCGGATCTCGGCTGCGCAATCATTCCTGGAATGGCTGCCGGGGATCGCCGCGGTGCGGCAGGCCTTCATGTCCGGCCGCTCACGCCGCGACTCCACAGGACATTGGCCGTCATCGTTCGCAAGGACAAGCGATTGCACCGTGGTTTGCGCGAGACCCTTCGCGCATTGAAAGGTTGACCCTGAAGCCTCAGTTTGAATTTCGGCTCTCGGCTCCATTCAAGTCCTTGGAATGGAGATCGCGGCCTGAATGGCGCAACACCAAGCGGGGAATTCTGCTGTCGGGAAGTCCTGAGAAGTCCGGAGGACAACCGGCCGCGATAGCCCAGACTACTGGCAGCCTACAACATGAACCATCCCATGATACGAGAACGCATGCTCACCCCCAGCTCTTCCATGATGGCCATGATTTCGGCATGGATCAGATCGGAGTTGAACTTCATGGAAGGGAACGGGTTGGACAGCACCATCTCGTAGCGCTTTTCATGATCGACATTGGAAAGCGCCTTTCGATTTTCCTCCCGAGACATGAATTCCAGGAAGTACGCATAGCTTTCAAGCAAACGACCCAACGCGAGGCGCTGCCCGTTGATCGACTTCGCGAGACGCTCCACGGGCGGTTCCTCGAACGCATCCAGCAATGCATTCCGGAATATGTCCTCGCCTTGCGGGTGCTGTTCCGCCAACGAACTCACCGCCATGATGTTGGCGAAGAACCAGACCTTCCGGCTATGCCGGAGCTTTACATTCCGAGTGCACCAATCGAGCTGCTTCTCGTCGATCTTCGACTTGTACTCGATGCACAACGTCTTGTAGTAGCGTGAGATATCGTTGCAAAGCGAGAGCACGTGACGTCCGCTGGTGCGTTCCTGATCCGCATAAGCGTCCAGCAATTTTGACCTTATATCCCGAAGGCCAAGTTCGCCGCCAGCCTGAGCGCTTTCGGTCAGCAGGAGGACACGCTTCGTCAATTGGGCGCTTGTGTCTGAATCTCCGCCAATGCTTTCCGGAGCAGTCAGGTCGCCGATCGTCGTCGGCTTTGTCAGTTCTTCGCCCTTCGATACCTTCGTATTGAGCTTATCCTTGAGGCGCGCGCGAAGATCCTGATCGTGCGGCAGATACTGCTGAAGCCGTGCTTCGTCGGCGGCGATCGGTACGAAGTCGATGTCGGAAGCCTGAAGGGCCTCTCGTCTGCCGACAGAGCCGATCACGATGAAGCACAATCCTTGCTCGCTGAGACCCTTCTCCTTGAGAAAAGCACTCACCTCGTCTTTGACGCGAGCAACGAGGTTGTCCGAGTGCGCCTTCGCGCGTTCAAAAATTTTCAGATGCCTGCCCTTAAGGCAGGCCTCGATGCCATTCCCCATTTCCCCCCTCACAGCAGTAACTAACTACGGCTCTTTACAAGGACGCCAGCCAGCTCGTCCACCGGAATTCCTTTCTTTAGAACCCGCCTATTTCGATAGGGTTCTGCAATCGAATACTTGAGTGGTGATTTGTACCGAACAACTTCAGTCGCTTTTTGGAGTCCTCGGTCGAGCACCTTACCGACGATTTCCTTTTCAGAGAGAGCCAAGGTTTCCGAAACCGAGAGCCCGACAAAAAGCTCGCATACCGACCGGGACCAGTCTGACTCGAACTCGATGGTGTCAGCACGATTGATGAATCGACTGTAGATAGCGCTCTTGCTGCGCCAGAACGACAGCGCATCTCTGGAGTAAGCTTCTTTCAAGCGAACACCTGATACAAGATCCTGCTCCATGGCGTCCACAAACCTGTCGGGGCGGGGAACCTCTATTCCGACAACACGCCCGGTTCGGTGCATCCCCTCGAGCGTGTCGGGCGTAAGCGGCGAATGCAGCAGCTTGTGCAACACCGCGAATTCACTATTCAGACTGTCCGACGACTTGCGGAACAGTTCCAGGAGCCGACCATGGTCGAGCTTCAGAGCTTTGATCGGGCGATAAACTGACCAGACGTGGTCCAGCCGGCTGTCGCCAGAAATCATCAATTCACGCAGATCGTTCGCCGAAGCTCCGGTCGACTTGGAGAACGCCGCTTCACCAGTGTGCGAAAGCGGCCATGTAGCTATGTCGTGCAGCAGTCCCCACGCCATCGCATATTTCACAACCTGATCGGAAAGACCCATCGCGGTGGTCATCCGCGCTGCCAGGAGTGCGACCTTGAAACTGTGATGGGCACGGGTCAGATCATTGCCGCTGCTCATACGAGCAAGCGGATGCTTCTCAATAACCCTGAAGGATGGCGAGAGAATGCCGAGAAAAGTTGCGGCTTTCAGACGCTGGAAGGCTGCGGACCTGACGACCGGTAGCGCCGTAGCCAAGAAGTCCGGAACTGCAATCTGCCTGTATCTTGGCGCCATCAGAGCGACAACCTCAACCTCTCTCCAACATGGCTCATACCACCCTACCGCCTAATATGGCATTCGCGTCGACAAGACGCCATATGGGTCGCCAAATCAATCCTGACATCATGTATGGCCGCTTGAATGCCGATTGCCATCAAGGCGCACCCTGATCGAGAGAAAGTCGGCGTTCCCCGGAGAGATGCCCGAAACCTGGCGGCCGGCTCTCCATCCTAATGCCGGAATTCAAACTGAAATCCAAATCTCACCAAGGCATTTCGAGATTTTTTCATCAAAATCAATTATCTTCGACTGGAACAGGACGGCGGTGCGCCGCCGAAACAAAACAGGAGACGGCCATGTTTCTTGCCAAGCACAGCCTCGCCCCGCCGCCAGGCCTGACGGCGCGCGGCGCCGCGCTGGCGGCCGACCGCAAGGCAAGAGTGCGCTTCGATTGCGACTTCTCGCGGACCCGGCGCTATGCGGCCTGGCCGCTTGAGGCGGCCGCCCGGCTTTGCCCGGATCTCGCGAACGGATCCCGCCAGGACCAGATGCGCTTCTTCAGGGATGAAGACGAAGAAGTGCACGTCTATGTCGACGACGGCGGAAGCCTCCATCGCGACCTGATGAAGGCGGCGCGTGCCGGCGGCTGGACGATCGCGATTTCCAAGCGCGAAAATGCGCTGATCGAGGCCAGCGCATCGGCGCATGCTCTGCTCGACCCTCGCCCGGGATTCCTGCGTCATGCAGGACTGGAGGAGATCGGCGCCGGCAGGGGCCTCGATCTTCTTCGGCAGGAAGCAGCCCTCGCAGCCGGTAAAGGCACGCGCGTGACCGATGCTGAGCTGCCCGGAGGCGACGAGGGAGGTCCCGACGTGTAACACACGCTTCATGCAGGACGCCGGTCGTGAAGGGCCATGCCGCCCAAAGCGGGCGTACAGACCGTTCGAAGACTGGTCGGCCTGAGGCATATCGGATGCGGCATGCATAATTCAGGACAAATGCAGCGAGGGCGAGAAACGGAAAAGAGAACGGCGATGGTGAAGGTCAAGCTGAGTTTCGATGTGGAGGCGACTGCCAGCCTCGATGCCTCGAGCGTTGAAGAAGCGCTTGGCAGGGTGTCGGCCGGCCTCATTCCCGTCAATCTGGAAAGCCTGGGCGAACGCCTGGCGCTCAAGCTTCGTGGGTGCACGACGCCCGACGGGATCGATCACGACCTGTCGCGCGAGCATGTGCGAACTTCGTTTCCCGTCATGATGGCGCATTCCAACGGGCGGCCGCTGCTGACCGCGCAGATCGGCGAGCGGCTCGCAAGCAAGCTCAGGCGGCAATTGAAGCGCACCGAAGAGGTTGCCGTCGAAGCGACGGCCCGCGCCGACGCGCGCGGCGTCGCGTTGCGCAAGATCTCCAGCGCCTGCGAAGCGGCGGACCGGGCTTCCAGCCTTGAGGAAGTTCGCGAGCATATAGGAGAGATCACCAGGCTTGCGCGAAGAGGCCTTTCGGAACCTGCCGCGGAACGCAGGATTCGCGCCGTGGCCGCCGTGGAGGCGCTCGTTTCGTTTCCTCCCGGCAATCATGCCGATGAGGAGCATGACGCCCCCGAGCGAGATCTAACGCCAGGACTCACGCCATCCGGCCCCCGCAGGCAGCGGCGGGTGGTGCACATGCCGGGCTGATTGGTCCTGCCTTAGCGGCGCCGGCTATGTCCGCCCGGCGGCCGCGATCCGGCATGTGGACAGGCGAGAGCCGGCCAGGCGGCTAGCCGGCTCTTCTCTTTCTGCGAAAGATGCACGTCAAAAGCCCGTGCGGCAAACGACGAACCGCCTGAGGAGCAAAACATAATGTCATTCACGAACCAGTTCGCCGCCTTCATGGGCATGAAATTCCTTGCCGATGCGATGCGGGGACGAAGTGGTGTCGATGCCGGGCATACAGGTGGAGAGACGCCGCAGGGACGGCGTGCGAAAAACGACGGCGACGGGACGGAGAGCGGAGCGCCGCGAAGCGTCTCTGAAAACGAAGCCGGCGCCGGACGCCACCTCACCGGCTACGATCCGGTTCCCAGGGCGCCCGTCATTGTCCCTCCCGCCTCGGTCAGGGTCGTCGACGGCGACACGCTGGTCATCTGGCCTGGCAAATACCGGCTGAACAGGAACTGGCGCCCGGGAAACCGCACCGCAAACGGCGCGGGTGCCGGCTCGGGTTCCCGGACCGGCGACCGCAGGATCGCTCCGGAAACGACGTCAGTCGACCCTGGCCTGTGGGGGCCGGACGCGGATGGCGATGCCAGCGCCAGGGATTTGTGGGTCACCCACGAGCCGGTGAAGGTCCGCTTCCGCTCGGTGGCTTCTCCCGAGATCACCTGGTCGCTCAACCGGTCGTCAGCGCCGCCAAAGGAGATCTGGGGCGATCTTTGGGAAAAGGAGCGTGCGGCGCGCCTTGTCGGCGATGCTGGCGATGCCGCGACCAGGGCGCTTACCGGGATCATCCACGGCAGGAGCCTGTGTATTGCGCCGGCCGGCATCGACCGGTACGGCCGCCTGCTCGCCGATGTCTTCGCGGAACCGGGATTTTCGGTCGAGCACGCCTTGCTCGACACCGGCCTGGTCACCCGTTTCGAAGGCCAGGATCTCCCGAACCGGACCGTAGCCGGCATGCCTTATCGAAGAAGCGGCCCGCATATCCCGGGAAGGCAGGAGAAAAGCGGTGACCAGGAAAAAAGCCAGCGGCAGCTATCCGCGTCCCGCGCGGCCGGCCCCTATGACCCGCCAGCTTTGTCTCGCGGCCGGGAAGAGCCGGAAGAAGCGGCTATTCCGGCAGGGATCTACGATCCGTTCTGAACGCCGTCGACGATTGGATGAGCGACGGCTTGTCGCCATCAATGCAGAAAACCGCGTCAAACCGGCCCTGGGCCAGCGAAGAATTTTCGCAATCATGGCCTATGATGGAGGCCACGAAACATCGAGATACGATCGTCGTGACAAGAGCGGCGCTGACGGACAATCGTTTCGTGATGCGGCCTCCAGTCCGAGAATCCGCAGATGAGGGCCAGATGCCGAAAGATGAAAAACGAAATAGTCCGGCCCTCGACACATCCGGCGGCCTCGCCGGGAGATTCCAGGCCGGATCGCTCGACCATGCCCTGCTAGTCGTCATCAACGGGCCGCCGCGCACCGGCAAGGACCATGCCGCCCGCGCGATTGCCGCTTCGTCGGCCTATCTCGGCAGGCCGACGGTGATCCGACGCATCTCGGATGAACTGAAGCTCTACACCCATCGCAAATACGGCGTCGGAGAGTTGCCGGCCGACCATTTCGAGGCGGTCAAGGACGTGCCCTGCGCCGGGTTCGGCGGCAGGACGCCACGCCAGGCCTATATCGAGACGTCGGAAAAGGTCATCAAGCCGGAATTCGGGGAAGGGGCTCTCGGCGATCTTCTGAGCGAACGCATGCTTGCCGAAAACGATACCGGCGAAGTGGCGCCAGAAAGCGTTTATCTCCTTCCAGGCGCGGGATGCTGGCCTGAAGTGGAGCCGATCGCGGCGCTGTTTTCGCCCTCGCGCATATTCCTGCTGCGCGTGAGCGCAGCGCCGGTGGCCGGCAACGAGGCCGGCAAGGCGAGGCTAACCGACTATCGCGGCGATCTGGCCGAACTCGAGCGGGCTGGTGTTCAAACCGGACAGCTGGTCAACGATTTCACCGAAAGCTTCACCGCGCTGGCGCGCGAGCGCGTCGCGGATTTCCTCTCCATGCACGAGATCGGCCGGATCGCCGGCAGGGAAACCGGCAAGGAAAGAAGCGACGAAGCTTTCTCGCCGGCTTGACGCCGCCGGCATTCTTCAATCGGGGAAGTTTTTCAGTTTGACGAATGGGTCCGGTTACGGGATCGCAAACTGATGGGGCTGGCGGATTGGCGGGCAGCGAGATGCCAGGGCCTCATGGCGCCGGCGCCGCGCCGTCCTGCTTTCTTTCGCGTTCCTGGCGCTTGAGGGCCAGATAGGCGGCCGGGGCGATAACCTCGACAAGCTGCTGGACTTCGCCGACGCGGAACAGGGAGCCGGGATGGGCGGCCTTGTTGAATTCGCCGCCGAGGACCTGCTTCCAGGGCTCCCACAGCTGATCGAAAATGTCCGGCCCGAGCGGCTCGAATCCGCATATGCCGCGCCACGGTATGCGCGCCGCAGGCCTGTTGGCGCCGCGCATCTGACCGGCGTATCGCTCGGTCGCGAAGCGGCTGTAGGCTTCGACATCGTCATGGGCCACGACAAGGCCGCCGGCCTGGACGGCGTGCATCCATGCGTTCCAGGCGGTCGTCGCCTCGGGCGGCACACGCCGGCCGTTGGCGGTCGATCCCTGGTGCTGAAGCACGCGGAACTGAAGATCGCCATGCACGAAGGGCGCGAGCTCCACCGTCGAATGGCTAGTCAGACCGTCGGCTGAACGTACCGAGAGGATATGACCCGTTCCGTGCATGCATTTATCGGAATAGTGCCTGGACAGGCCGACGCAGTGGCCGAGCCGGCGGCTTTCCTCGGCAAGTTCCTCATGGCTGGTGAGGGCGACGACCGTCAGTGCGTTCGGCGCCTGGAAAAGGGGCGTCATCGGCTCCCATTTGCCGTCGAGCCAGCCCGTCTTGATCATGCCGCCGAATGTCGGGTCCCGAACCTGGACGTTTTTGTCGGCGGTGAAGGTGCGCGGATCCGGCAGGATATCCATGATGGCATGCGAACGGGTAATCCATCGCCTGGCCGTCTCGAACAGGCCCACCAGCCCGCTTTTGGAGCGGAAGGTCATGGCCGAGATCGCGCCTTGCTGGGCCGCCAGCAGGATGGAAGTATCGGCGTTGGGCGGGATCACGTAGCCCTGGTCGCGCACGGCGCGCAGCGCCAGCGGCAGGATCTGCTGGCGGCCGAAGCTGTCGGCGATCTCCAGCGCATCGATGGCCGTCAGCGCGATAGCACGCCTGTCCATCATCTCAGGGATCATCTCGCAAGCGCGGGCAAGCTGGTCGCGATAGTCGCACCAGCGCCCCTTTGCGCCGCGCAGCAGATCCTGGGGGCCGAGTCCATAGGCGCGCTGCAACGGCAGCACTGCGCCGGACGCGATCTCGCAGAAAGCTTTCCATTCGGGATTGGATTGGGGCGCCCAGTCGGGTGGCAGGTGTGAGAGCACAGACAGGGCGTCCGAGACGCCGAACTCGCCGGCGACGGACATGCGCCGAAGACGATCGTAGCCAAGGCCGTCGACGCCGGTCACCGGCGCGTTGCGCTCGAAGATAGGTCCACGTGGGACACCTGGATCCGTAACGTCGCCAATGCGCTTGAGGCCGCCTTTGGTGAGACCCGTCGCTTCGAGAACATGCGGCATGACAGGCTCGCGCGCGTCGACGGCGGCGCGCACCGGAGGGCGCCGGGCAATGTAGTCGGCCAGGATCGGCCAGGCCGAGGCGGCCTGGCGGCGCGCCGGACCAAGATCGGAATCGCGCGACCCATACCAGCAGATCGAGAACATCGTCGCATCGGGACAGGAAGCGAGCGAGGATCTGGCCAGGCCGATGTCGACCTTCTCTTCGAAGCCCGCGAACAGCGGCTCCGTTCCCGTTTCCCTCACGAGGACGGCAAGCAGACGCGCGAGCTCCGCCGTGCGCTCTTCCCGGCTCAGGCCGGCGTCGTCGCGCCCCGGATTCCCCGATGACTGGAAGCCCGCGGCGACAAGCGTCCGCGCAAGGCCCAAAGGCAGTGGAGCCTGGCCGCCGGCCGCGTGAACCCTTTCCAAAACCTCGGCGGCATGAAAGCCGGCGAAGCGTTTCCTGTTATGGATATTCAGGGGCAGGTCGACGGCCTCAGGCGAAGCGGCGTGGCGCGGATCGGATATGTCGAGCGCGCCAGGCTTGCCGCTGAAGCGGGCCCATTCGTCGATCACGGACGCCTTCCGCACCGCGCCGGCACGCAAGGCCGAGAGCGACGAACGGGAGGTTGCCGGCGCGTTTTGACGGAATCGGATGCCGCTCGTGCGATCGGAGCCGCTGTGTGGCGGTCTGGCGAGGTCGAAGGCCAGCGCCAGACGATCCATGAACGCCATAAGCGGCGAGCCGGGCTCGCCAAGGTCGATCGTCCGGTTACGGCTCGAAAGGCGGCACAGATGAATGTCGGGAGCCGGTCCGCCGGATGGCTTGACGATCAAGCCCATGCCAGACCAGCCATCGGGATCTCCATTCCGGTCTCCGTTCGCTCCAGCTAGCGGGCCCGCTTGCAGGCCGTTCGCCCGCGCTGCCTCGGCATTCCTGGATCTCGGCCAGCACAGGACGAATCCGCGGCCGCCCTCCAGCGCCGGATAGGAGGCGACCGCCAGCGCCGGTGAGCCAACTGTCGCTTCCAGGCATCTGATACGCACCGCCGAACCGGTCTCACCAGCCCGCAGGTCGATGGCCCTTATGCTCCTCGCACCGTTTCCCTGATGCGTCGCGGTGCGGGAGAAAAACGGTTTCGTCGCCATCTCCGTCTCCTCAGAAGGCGTCGAACACGGCGGGATCGGGCCGGCGGTCGACATTGCGGAAATCGATACCCGGTTCCCTCTCGCCGCGACCGGCCTCCTCTCCTGGCTGATCGGCCGCAAGATCGTCCGCGCCGGCTCCCACCCCGTCGGTGACGGCGGCGCCGGCCGGCATGTCCGCGCCGGCCGGCGCATTGACCTCCGGAACGCCGCCATCGTTCATTCCCGCGGCGGCGGCCGCGGGCTCAGCATAGTCGGCGCCGGCCGCGGTGCGCGCGAGCCAGCCATTGACCCATTCGCGCGCGCGGCCCGAGCACTGGAGACGGATCGGCTCGCAGCGGTCGATCAGCATGGCCAGGCGGTCAAGGCGTGGATCGAGCAGCTCCATCTCGCATTTGACGATGCTGCGCGCGCCCTGCACGGGATCGGCGGGAAGGTCCTTGCCGGAGACCAGGCGATAGATCTCGCCCATGCGCGGGTCGGACTGCCAGAATTCGCGCCAGCGCAGGTTGAAGGGCGGGGCACGGAAGAAGACCTTGCGGTCGATGCGGCCCTTTTCCGCGAAATAGTTCAGGTTGACGATGGTCTCACTGTCCTTCTCGCCCGGCATCCAGCCGTAAAGGCCCTCCTCGAAACGCCCCGAACGGTAGCCGTCGACGATGCAGCGGGCGCTGACGGGGATCGGCAGGTATTCCAGGTTGACCTTGTTGGGGTTGACGGCGATGCCGCGATGGGTAACGCCGTCCTGGTCCTGGAACAGGACCATGGCGCCAAGCTTGTTGTTGCGGGCGACGTGGTTGGCTTCCAGTACGTTTCCGGTCAGCACCTGGACGGGCATCGCCCTGACCTGGTCGACCATGCGGTCGAATTCGGCGCAGATCATGGTGGGATCGTCGTCCAGCACATTGCCGTGGAACTGCAGCGTCGGTTCGTCGCAAAGCCGCGACAACGTCATCCGGCGCGCCTTGCTCTCACCCGGGCATACGCAGTTGAAGGCGTAGCTCGACGAAAACATGTTCAGGCCGCTCTTGTTGGGAGCGATGGTGCGGGTCACCACCATGGTTTCAGGCTCTCCAGCCAGCCAGTCCATGGAAAAGACGGTGCCGGGCCGCATCTGCTCGAGCACGTTGCGCAGGTTTTCCAGCCGCGCATTGGCCTGGCTGATGCGGAAATGCCCCTGTGCAAGCGCCTCATCGACGGTCTGCCCGTCTCCGACGAGCGCCAGCAGGTACGTGTGGCGTCGCTCCTCGACCGCATGGGCGAAGGGAACGAAGCCGTCGCCCCCCGATTCCACCATGCCGCGATTGACCATCTCCAACATGCGCTGCCCGGAAATGGCGTTGTCGGCATAGACATGGCGACCCGTCGAAACGCGAACGGGCGCCAGGAAGGCGGAAAGGTCCTCGCCCTCGTTGGACTCGACGCCCGAAAACAGCGTGGTGGAGCGAACCTCGATCCAGCCGTCGAGCTGGCGCGGGCGCAGCGGATTGCGGTTTTGGGCGTCCAGTTCCTCCACGAGCACTTCGAACTCGGCTTCCAGGTGAGCGAAGATCTCCTCCTGCTCCTTCACGGTCAGGAGGATCGAGCGGGCGATGAGGCGGTTCGCGAGGTTCTGTGTCGAGGACGATCCGAGATTGTCAACGTCGATATCGCGGACCTGGGCGTTGACCTGCTGTTCGCCCGCGGCCTCGTTTCCCTCGTTGCCGTCGTCCAGCGACAGGTCGAGGCGGCGTGCGATGTCGGGCCGCATCAGAAGCAGGCGAGACGCGGCGGCGTCACCGACGGAGTTGATGATGTCGGGCGCCTCGCGCAGCAGCATTGGATGCTCGCGGTTGCCTTCGACGGAAGCGCCAAGCGAACGCAGCTTGCGATTACGGAAGGCGATCAGGCGCATTTCCGGGGTCAGGCCCGAGACCGCGGATTTCACCTTCGGCCGCGCCACCTGGCCATAGCGGTTGCCGCGGCCCTGGCCCTGGACGTAACGGATGATGTCGGGAGGCGTCTCCATCTCGATCATGGTGCGCGGACGCTGGTCGGCGAACAGCGGGGAAGCGTGATAGGAGCCGCCGGTAGCGCCGGCGCTGTTGTAGATCAGCACGTCGATGTCGCCGTTGTTGTAGCCGTCGATGATGGCGCGCCGGGAGTGGCGCGGCCTGCGCGACAGCGTACCGTCGCGATATTGCAGCTTGCGGCCCGTCAGCTCGCCGACACGCAACCCTTCGCGCTCGAGCCTCTCGGTCAGGGCGTCGATCGGCGATGCGGTGAGTTCGGGAAGCTCGGCGATCATCGCCTCGATCTCGTCGGACACGCGCCGCAGATGAGGATTGCCGTCGCGCAGATCGGTGAACTCGCCGTCCACCCGCGCCCGGTAGAGCCTGTCGTGGATCCGCATCAGCTGGTCGCGTACCGTCAGCGGCGGCAGGCCGGCTATCTGATCGTCCGGCAGCAGCCGTCCCTCGGCGTCCCGGGCCAGGCTGTCCAGGAAGGCGCCGTTGGTGGAATGAAGCGAGATCATCGGCTTGCGGCCTTCGCGTATCTCGTCGAGCGCGTCCTGCACCGTCTGGTCGACCTTCAGCGCGTTGAGATAGACATTGGTCAGGTTGACGAGCGGGGAGCCGAAGCCGACCGCATAGGAGTGCAGCTTCTTCAGCCGGTCGGTGATGCGCCGGTTGTCCCAGCCGCGATGCGCGCGCTCCATGGCAGCGCGGGCCCGCTCCATATGCCTCGACACCACGTCGGAGGCCTCGCCGGAAGCCGTCAGCATGGCCGACACGACCGGAGCGAGACGCTCCATGGCGTCGTGGTAGCGCTCGGTCAGTTCGGGGTCGGGAAGGGAAACCTCGAAGAGAATGTTGGCGAGATCGTGATCGCGGCGGATCATCACCCCGTCCGAAGCCAGCATGGTGGTGAAGACTTCCTGGACGCTGGCGCCGCCGGCGGCGAGCTCGCTGCCGATGTCGCGCTCGCGCATGCCGTCCGGCAGCAGGCTGCGATAGAGGCCGGCGCCGCCAGGCTCGCGCAGCGGGGTTGCCGAAGCGAAGCACTGCGCGCCGGCGTTTTCCAGCGCAAGACGGATGTTGTGACCGGTCGCGCCGCTCGGGTTGAGTGCGTTCTGGCATTCGTCGAGGATGACGAGCGTGTTTTCGTCGACGACCGCGCGCAGCCATTCCGAAGCGGCCGACTCGCGGCGGTTGAACATCGAATAGGTGGTGATGACGAGATTGGAATCGTCCGGCCACACGCCTGATTCCGTGGTCTCCCGGCGTTCCTTGACCGACAGCGATTTCAGGCGAACGTCGCCGTCGGGACCGCGAACCTCGGTGCCGTTGGCCAGCACCTTGATGGAAAAAGCCTCGTCGGTTCCCGTATCGACGATGTCTCGATAGACGTCGGGCACGTTCACGTCGCCGCGTTCGGTGAAATAGATCACCCTGCGTGGCGAAGCGCCGTGGTCGCCGCGCGGCCCGGCATTGACCCACACCGCGGCGATGCCGGCCAGCGCACGGCCCTTGCCGACGCCGGTCTGGTCGGCCTCGAGGAAGCCGCGTCCGCGCCCGAAGGCATGGTGGGCCATGGCGATGGCGTCGATCTGTTCGGGGCTGAAGCGCTCCTCGAGCTGACCGGGCGAAATCTGAAGGGCGGCGGCCAGCCAGGTGTCGACGCCGCCGCTTTCCTCGTGGAAGCGCGACACGCGGGCCAGCGCCGTGGACGTCGCGCCATGAAGCGTGCGCGGGATCATGGTCACCGCCTCTCCGAGCCGGCTGAGCGGCTGGTAGGGCACCTGCCGCTGGCTTTCCTCGCGCAGCGCCTTGTCGTCGGCCTGCCCTCCTTCTCCGGCCTCGGCGCCGATCCATTCGGCAATGCGTCCACGCGCCCTGCGGGTCTCGGTCGCCCAGCTCCACAGATCGTGGGGCAGGGAGGCTTGTATGGTGCGGCGCGCTGCCTCAGGAAGCGAAGGCAGGGGCTCGGGCCGGCGCGCGCCGATAGCGAAGATCATAAGCCCCTCGCCGGCGCTGACCGGATCCGACCCGGCCAGCGAGCCGCTCAGGTGCATAACGCTTTCAATGGCGTAGATCGTGCCGAGGTCGGAGCGGATCTTTTCCGCCTCGTCCGTGTCGGGCCCGCCGTCGATCACCAGGAGCATGCGCCCGTCGTCGGCGCGCCGGCTGATGGCCGCCATCGCCATGTCGGGGGCGGCGCCGCCGCGGCCGCGGAAATCGACCAGTTGCACAGCCGGCTGTCCGGCCGGCCGCTCCTCGCCCGATCCTCCCGCGTTGAAGGAAGCCCCGTCCGGGGCGGCAAGCGCCAGTGTTCCGCTGTCGGCAAGCGGGGAATGAATGGAGATCAGGCCGGGCTCGACGGACGGCAGGTCCATGGCGCGGGCGATGGCGGCCGCCAAAGGAGCGGAAAGGTCGCGGTCCCCCCCGCCGAGATCGCGCAGTCCGACCAGGGCCTCGTGGCTTTTGACCACCGAAAGGAAGGCGGCCTGCGAAGTCGCGGAGCGGGAGGCGCTGCCGAATATCTCGCGGGTGATGGCGCGCCGCAGCGTTCCGGCGGCGTCTTCGCGGCTATCATGGAGCAGGGCTTCGCCGCGCGGCCCGGAGGCGCAAAGAGCCTCGGCGAGCCCGGTCAGCGCCGAGGCGCGGATCGGCCGGTTCGCAGCCTCGCGCACGATGCCGGCGGCGGCCTGGTCGTAGGCGCGCTGGTCGACGCCGCGCAGGAACAGCGCGGCGTCGTTTCGCACATCGCCCTGTCCGCTTGCCGGTCCCTGGCCTCGGGCTGCCTGAGCCGCCTGGGTCGCTCCCGGCTCGATTTCCGGAACGAGGCGCCGGCGCGGACCCTGGACCGCGATGCGGTAGCGGCCGCCCTCGTCCTCGTAGACGTCCTGGCCCAGCATGTTGACGCCGATCATGCGCGCCTGGTCGACCAGCATGTCGATCCGCTCGTCCATTCCGGCCTGCGCGGCCTCGTCGGCTTTTCGCTCCGCTTCGGCCAGATCGGCGGTGGTCGGCCGCGCCCGTCGTCTGGACTCCGTGTTTTTCGCATCCTCGCGCGCATTTGGTGTGGGCGCGGCGGGGCGAGGCTGACCCTTGTGCTGAAAATGCGAGGACGCCATGAACTCGGCGCGGGTCATCGCCTTGACCGTCGCGCCGAGATTGCGGGTGATGTCGCTCAGGCGAATCCTGCCGACGGGGATCGAGCGCACAACGTCGGCGTTGCGGGAGGGGATCTCGAAGCCGATTTCCTCAGCGCGGGCGAGCAAGGCCGGATCGCGCGAACCCAGGACGAAGAAGGATCCTCCCGAACGCGTATAGACCATCCTGAGCAGCGTTCCGGGCTGGGAGAAGACCGGCCAGCGGACCATGCGCTCCCCGTTTGCGGGGGACCCGGCGTTCGCTTCGGCGGGAGCGCCGGGATTGGCGGGGTTCATGGTCGTCGCTTCAGGGGAGGCCATGTCTGTTCCTTTCATCCGCGCACGGCTTTCGGCCGCGCCGATCCTTCGGTCCGTTCAAATCTAGCGTGTCGCTACGAAAAAACGAAAAGCAAATAAAAAGGCGGGCCGGAGAGTTCCGACCCGCCCTTAGAACGGTAACCCGGCAGCTTACATCTGCGGGGCGTCGTCGTCGTCCTCGAAGTCGTCGAGGATAGCCGAAACCTCCTTGTCGGCGTCGGTGTCCACAGTGGCGCCGATCTCCTCGTTCGCCGTCTTGTCGTCGGCCTTGGCCTCGGCGTCCTCGCCTGCCTCGGCGGCCGCCGAAGCCTTGCGCTCTTCCTCGGCCGCCTTCCAGCCCTTGTAGGCGTCGGGGGCGACCTCGGTGTCGATGGCAATCAGCGGCACCGGGCGCATGCGGGTGGACTTCTTGAGATGGGAGACGATCGCTCCATTCTCGAAGGGCTTGACCACGACGTTGGCGAGCGCGGTTCCGAAGATGGTGTTTCCGGACTCCGTCTGCCCCATGGCGAACTGGCCAAGGTCGATCTTGCGCGAGCCCTGCTTGCGGAAATCGTCAACGTCCTTGGACGCCTTCTCGATCTCCTGGGCTGTCTTGCCGCCGACGAACAGGCGCGAGGTCGAGAAGACCTCGAACGTGCCGCCCGCCGCGACGATGGCGTCAAGCTGCTCGCGGCCGCCGTCATAGCGGGCGAACAGGCCCTCGACGGCTTTTTCGACGCTGCGCGGCGCTTCGGCCTCGCGGTCGTAGCCGACCGTGTGGACCATGCGGTGCACCAGCGCGCCGTCGGGCTTGAGAACGCCCACCGCGACGCCGAGATTGTCGCCGCGAACCGCGACCTGGCCCGAGCCCAGGCGCTCGGTGACGGCCTTGACGAGGTCGTCGACGGTTTCGGCCTTGGCCGCCGTGTCGATATGGTAGATATCGACGGCGAACATGCGCGAACCGCGCTTGTCGATGATAAGGTCGCCGTTGCGGTTGCGGGTTTCGGAAATGCGCACCGGGACATTGGCGTAGACCGGGCTCTTTTCCGGCTCCTTGGCCAGAAGCGAGATCCAGGCCGCCTCGTAGACGTCGCCCTTCTGGCGCAGGCCGTCGAGCTGCAGGATGCCACCGACCGGCGTCTTCATACGGGAGTCTTCCGTACCGGTCGCCATCTCGTGGATGTCCGGCGAGTTCTTGTTCTTGTCGGTGCGCCCGAGACGCACCGTGATCTCGTCGCCCAGGCGCTTCTCGAAGCCCAGCGGACGTACGACCGCGGTGTTCTTGTCGGTGTCGTAGGAGATTACCTGGCCGGCAACCGAACCCACGCTTCCCTGGAACTTCCGCTTCACCAGATCCGCGAACGGATCGTTTGCCTTCGCGCCATTTTCCTTGGCCATCGTCATTCTCCTTCAATCACCAGGATGCCCCGGTCGCCACGACCGACGCTTTTTATGTTGTCGCACGAAGGTATGAAAAAACAAATGCGAAAAAAATCGGGGCGTCAAAGCCCCGATTTCCAGCCTCTTTCGCGGCGATCAACGTCCATAGGTGATGAGAACGTCGTTGGTGTCGCCGTCACAGGCAGTGGCAGCCTCCGTCGCGCCGACCAGCCCGTTCGTGCCGGCCGCTTCCTCGTTGACGGAGATGGCCTCGATGTTGAAGCCTGCCTGTCCGGAATTCCCCGAGCCGCTGGCCGTGGTCTGGATGAGCCTGACGCAGGCGGCCTTCGGCATGGCTTCAAGCTCGACGGTGAAGCTCGGCTCACCCGTCACCGCTTCGACTGTCATGATTCCGCCGAAGGCGTGCTGGAGATCGTCGCCGACGAGGATGTCGGAAGGATGCGCCTGAGCCGTGATCAGAAACTCGTTGTCGAGCCCGTCGAAATTGGCCTGTCCCTGGAACACCGAGCGGATCTCGGTCTGCAGCGAGGTCAGCTGGCGGGCCGTATCGTTGATGCGCGAGGAGAAGGTCACCTGGTTGTAGAGCACCAGGCCGCCGACAATCAGCGTCAGGATGACGGCGATGACGGCGATCATCTCCAGCAGGCCGGAAGCTCCGCGTTCGCGGGCCGCGATGTAGCGGTCGACAAAATGGCCGAGAGAGGGGCTGCCCTCGCGTCGCCGGCGCGGTGCGGCCGGCGCTTGGCTCAAAATCCGGGCTATCGCGAGTCCGGGCGCCGCGCCCGGGAAGAGTGCACTTTTGATCGACATGGTCGGTTTCCCTGTTTACGAGCTTCCATGTACCGGTCGACGATGAAGCGCCGTCCGGCGTTCTGACGGCAAAGCCGCAAGGCGTTTCTCGCCCCGCATGCTTCACCTGCACGGCGGCGGCGGCACCGGGACGGTATCCGCGAAACAGTCGCCGACAGGGAAAAACCAAACAGTGTTCATTTGCGAAAAGCAAGGGCGCCGGCCTGAATCCCGCCATATTCCAGGATCGCGAAGGCGATCCCGCTCGTTGTTTTCATGCATCGCAAACGGAAACCTTCTCAGGCTTTCTGATGCCCTAGCCCATGCTGATCTGGTCGGCGATCTGCTGCTGGATCTCGAACATGCCCGATATGATGATGACGATCAGCACGAAGACGACGAAAATCATCACCCCCTTCAGAACGTTCATCTGCCGTTCTATCCTTGCGACCGTCATCTTCAGCCAGTCGCGGCTCAGGCGCGAAAGATGCGCCGACAGGTCCTGGCTCTGGCCGAATATCTTGATCGAGAGGTTGGTCTCGTAATCGGGCCAGCCCGTGCCGGCGTCGGCGATCGCCGCGCCGAGCCCGTGGCCGTTGAGCATCAGCCGGTGGATGCGTTCCACGCGGTGGCGGACATAGGGCGGCGCGTATTCCTGGATGCGCGCCAGCGCCCGCGCCGCCGGCAGCCCGCCGCGCAGCAGGCCCGCGAGCGACAGCAGGAAGGAAACGCCCGTGACCATGCGATAGGTCGAAAAGAGCGGCAGCCTGTCGGCGACGGACCGGCCGGCCCTGGTCCAGCGCGGCATCAGCGCCACGACGAGGGCGATCGCGGCGAGGAAGGCCGCGGCCAGCATGTCCACCCAGTCGCGGGCGAACCAGCCGAGCGCGGCCAGCGCCTGGCCGGCGCCCCGCCATTGTTCCGGCGGCAGGATCTCGCCGATCTGCGGGAACAGGCGCGAGCCGAATATTTTCAGGACCGCGAACAGCACGACCAGAAGGATGACCGGATAGGCGAGACCGCCGAAGACGGCGGCGCGCATATCCTGCCTGGCCTGGATGACCTCGCAATATTCCTCGAGCTGGTCTGCGAAATCGTCGGAATTCTCGCCTGCCTCGAAAATCATAGCGTCCATCGGGGGCACCCATGGCCGCATGGCCGCGGCGAAGGAGGCGCCGTCGCGCAGCGAGCGCAGCACGTCGCGCATGACGACGGCCACAGGGCGTGTGGTATCGCGTCCCTCGCGCGATTTGACGGTGAACAGCATCTGGCAGATCTGAGACCGGGAAATGCCCGTTCGCATCAGCGCCGCCATCTCCCGGTAAAGGGTCTGGCGGACGGCGGGCGTCATCTGCACACGTGCGAACCAGCGAAGGAACCGCCCCTGGCGGGCGCTCGTCGGGATCATCGAATAGGTTCTCCTGCTGAAGCGGGGTCGGCCCCGTCGCCGCCGGGCGCGTGACCGGACGCCTTTCCAGCCGCCCCGTCAGTCGCGGTTCCAGTCGTCCCGGCAGTCGTCCCGGCAGTCGTATTGGCGGCCGCGATCTCGGCGCGCAGCGGATCGACAAGGAAGGGGAAGCGGGATGCGAAGACCTCCAGCAGGTCGACCTCCTCTTCCATCTCGTTGACGTCGAGGATCCCGGCCGCGACCTTGAGAAGCGCGTGATAGAGCATCGGCCGGCCGCCCATCCCGCCCTGCTCGCGCGGGCGCAGCCAGTATTCCCGCATTTCGCGGCGCTCGTCGCGCGCGTAATGGTCGAGCAGGTCGACATCGGTCAGAAGCGTCTCGGCGACGACGGTGCGGCCGATCAGCCCGCCGCTGCAATGATCGCAGCCGTCGCCGCGCACGAAGAGCGACGCCGGCGGCATGGCGAGCAGGCGGCACAGGTCGCGGCCGAGCGTCTTGGTGATCCTGCCGGCGCGCAGCGCCTGCATCAGGTCCATGCGGCAATGCGGGCACATGACGCCGACCAGGCGCTGGGCCACGAGCCCGCGCACGATGGTCGGATCGGTGATCTTCCACCGGTCGACACCGAGATCCGACAGGCGGTCGAGGATGGACAGCGCGTTGCCGGCATGGATGGAGGACCACAGGGCGTGGCCGGAAAGCGCGGCGCGAACGGCGAGGTCCGCCGTCTCGCGGTCGCGTAGCTCGCCCACCAGGATTACGTTGGGATCGGACCGGAGCGCGGCGTTCATGGCCGCGGCGAAGACGCTGGAGCGTTCCTCGCGGCCGGTGACCGTCACGCCGACCTGGACGGCGCCGTCGATCTCCAGCTCGACCGGCTCCTCGATGGTGAAGATCGATATCTCCCGGTGCTTTTCCCTGTACATCGCGTTCATCACGCGCTGCAGCGTGGTCGTCTTGCCCGACGACACCTTGCCGGCGATCAGGTACATGCCGTTGGTGCGCCGGCGCATGGTGCGGATGGCTTCGGTCTGCGCGCTCGAATAGCCGAGCGTGTCAATCTCGTATTCGTTGAAGCCGGCGCGGTATTTCAGGCGCATGGCGAGCGAACCGCGGCCGCCGCCGGTCGGCGTGTACTGAAGCCGGACAAGGTCGACGCTCGGCGGCAGACGCCCCGATTGGGGCGTCAGCGCTCCCTGCTGGAGGGTGCCGGCATTGGCGTGTGATGTGGTTCCCTCCGCGACGGTGAATGTCGCGTTGATCATAGCCATGCCGCTTTCGGCGTCGATCGGCGGCATCAGCTCGCTCATGCGGCCGAACACGCGTACGCGGATCTCCGCGATTTCGCCCAACACCTTGACCTGGACGTCGGAAGCGTTGAGGGCGGCCGCCTTCTGCAGGATGTTCGCCAGCAATTGCTGGCGCGACAGGCTGGCGCCGCTGCCGCGCCGCTGCCCATGCACCGCCGCCGCTTCCTCGTAGATGAGCGAGAGAACGGTGCGGTCGACCTCGACAGGAGGCCACAGTTCGATGCGCAGCGCCCGGGCTGTTCGCACCAGCGTGGTCACTTCCACGCTCAGCCGCTGGCCGCGCGCCACCAGGAACAGGCCCTCGCGAAACGCCGCCATGATGTTGCGCTGGTGCGGATCGAGGCGCAGATCACCGTCCTCGCCCGTTGCAAGACGAAGGCCGCGGACCAGCATGACGATCTCGTCGACGTCCTCCCGGTCGCCCCTGGCCGCCCACTGGCGTGCCCGCGATACCGCGTCCGCGCCATAAGCGCCGATACCGGAGGCGGCGATGCCGGGAGTGACCATGCCGGGGGAGGCCTTGCCGGAAGGAGGCAGGCCGGAGGAGAGCAGGCCGGAGGCGGTAGGATCGGCGGCCGGCGCGGAAGCTGCCAAATGGGCTGGTTGCGGCAAGACGGCCTCCGTCAATTCCTCAGGGTCAGGCGCTCCGGGGCGCTGCCGCCGCGGTCGAGCAGAAGATAGCCGTTGCCGATTTCGGTCACTTTCGCGCCGCCGGAGAGCACGTCTCCGGCCTTCACGCGCTGGCGGTCGCCGCCTCCCGACGGCATCAGTACCGCCTCCATCTCGCCCCGGCTTCCGAAGGTCTCGCGCAGCGACCATCGGACCGCGGCCTCGGCAGCGGGTTCGCCTTCGTCCCGGGCGGCTGCGCCGAGACCCTTCTTCTTCTGCTCCTCCTCGATCAGGCGCGCCTGCTCGTGCTGATATTCCATCTCCGCCTTGCGGCGTTCGTTCTCCATCTTGAGGCGCGTCGCCTCCATGGCGATACGGTCGGATTCCATCTGCGAACGAAGTTTCACCGCGGCCGGAAAATCGGGGAAGCTGCGGTAGTCTCCAGGCGCGACCTCGATCGTCGCGTCAGGCCCGTAGATTTCGATCAGCTTTCCGATCGCATTGCCGATGCGCGCCTGCCGATCGAGAAGGATGAGCGTCTCGCTCATGCGCGATTGACGCGAAATGAACCCTGTATCGAAGGAATCACGGGCCTCTTCCTCGATCACCGGGTCGGTCCATTTACCCGAGGCCTGCGCCGCGGCGATCGCGGCCTCGCCATCGGCGGCGCTGTCGCCAGCGGCGAGGGCGTCGCTTCGCTCGACGTCGTTTTGCTCTTCGATGACTGCCTCCCGGGAACCAGCTTCGACACCGGGTTCTCCGGCCGCCCGCTCCCCAACCGGCGACGCGGTAGATTCCTGCACGTCGTCATCGTTCTCGATGAGCGCCTTCAGGGTCTCGAAAGGCACGACCGCCGGCGCCGGCCCCCCCTGTTTCGGAGACGCGACCTTGCCGAAGCTGTTGGTTTCCGGGTCAGCCGGCCGGGTCGAGACGGCGGGTTTGCCGGCCGTCGAGGAAGGAACCGGCAAAGCACGGCCGTTCCTGCCATCCTTCGGCAATGCGGACGTGGCCGCGCCGTTCAGCACTTCCCCGTTCCGCTCTCCCCGGTTCTGGGCTTGCACGATTCGAGTCGAGCCTGGGAAAACGCCGGCGTCATCGGCCATCGCGGGCAAGGCGAGCGCCGCCGCCGGCAGCATCAGAAGGGGTAAAAGGCGTTTCATTACACTTACCTCGCGATCTGTGTGGGGAGCAGCGGCGGGTGATAGACGCGCGCGACGAATTCGAACGTGCCGGTGCCTTTGTCGTAGGACAGGGACTGGCCGATGGCGGCGGGGACGTCGGACAGAAGCGAAACATGCTCGTCCATGCCGGCCGTGGAGGAAAAGCCGATCTCGTGGTAGCCGAAGACGACGCTTCCGGCGCCCTTGCGCGTCGTGGCCCCGCGCGAGGGATCACGGTTGGACAGCCTGATCGTCAATCCCAGCGCCTGATACCGCTCCAGCAGGCGTTGCTCGACCTGGGCGGAGGTCCATGGGCCGTCCTGGGACCTGTCCCGGTCACCCGCCGGGATGCGGCTGCCCCCGGAGCCGGCAGGCTTGTTCGCTGCCGGCAATCCCTGCATGCCGACATCCAGCGGTTCTTCCATGACCGCGCGGTCGCCGTTGCCCTCCAGCGTGAGCGGCGTATCGCGATAGCGCACGGGCCGCATCATGCGCAGCATGTGGACCTGGCCGAGCTGACGCTTCCAGGACGTGCGCACGACGGCCTTGCCGTTCTCCTGGAAGATGCATTCGACCGGCTCCTGCTCCCACCCTGGCGCGTCGAAGACCATGGTCGCGATGGCGTCGCGGCATTGGGCGAAGAAGCTCACCGGATCGGCGCCGAGGCTCCAGGGCGGCTGCAGCCCGGCGAGCCGACGCTGCTCCTGAAGAGCCCGCTCGCGGGCGATCTCCGCGTCGCGCTGTTCGTCCTGCCACCATGACCATGTCTGAAGCCCGCCGGCGACGGCCGCCAGCAGCACGATCGCCAGCAGGCCCCGCTTCCACCATGCCCGCCATAGCGAGATGTGGCGTACCGGGATGCCGGCTCCCGACAGCAGCGAGGCGGCGCTCGGAGGCTGGTCCGTTTCGGCGTGATCCAGCCATTCCGGCGGCGCGAAGACGGACTGCCACTGCGCGCCCTCGACCTGGCTGTGGAATTCCTGGAGGGCGGCGTCGCGTTCGTCGACGAGGTCGAGGAGCACCGCGCCGTCGCGCACGGAGACCACCCAGTAATGGGTCGGGGAAACCTCGAAGGCGCCAATCCAGCTTTGCGCGAGATCCGGATCGACCATCGAGACCGCGGCCGGCATGCCCGCCTCGACGCCGCCCTGGCCGTCGATGAAGGCGATCTGGCGCCCGCCATGGAAAAACGCCTGGAAGAGGTAATCGGCTCCGGTCCGGGACGCCAGTGCGCGGGCCTGGTCGGCGATGCCGTGCGATTCGTCGCGCATCTGCCACAGGAGATTGACGGCGACCTTCCTGCGGCCGGCGCGCAGCACGTTGCGGCTTTCCAGCATGAGATCGGCGTCGGGCGGTATCCTGCTCGCCGACGGGCGCCTGCGCGCCGCATCGGCCGGTCCCGCCTGGACCTCGCCCGTAGGATGGGCGCGCGCTCCGTCCGCCGCCGCCGGCCCGGCGATGCGCGTCAGGAACGGCAGATTCCGCAGGGAGGGCAAGCGCGACGCCATCGCGGGAAAGAGGCGCGTCAGGCGGTTCATGTCAGCGCGCTCCGCCCGCGGTCATGCCGGCGACGGCGCGCGAATTGTCGAGCAGCCGCGGCGTGATCAGGATCACGGTGATGACCTTCGAACCGACGGCCCTGGACGATCCGCCCAGCAGCGGGAAGCGTGGATTGCCGACGCCGGACCTGTCGCTGGTGGCGCGCTCGCGCTCGAATCCGGCCAGCATCAGCGTCTCGCCATTGTTGAGCATGGCCTGCTGGCGGAAGCGCGTGCGGGTGACTTCGGGCAGCTCCACCTGGCCGCTTTTCTGCTCGCCGAAGGTACGGATGCGGTCGAGCTCGGAAATGCTGAGCGCGTAATCGATCATCATCTCCCTGTTGTTGAGCACGCGCGGCAGGAGCTTCATCTCGAAGCCCGTCTTGACGCTGCCGGGGTCGACCGAGATGCCGGTGTCGTTGCCGTCCGTGTTGCGAGAGATCGAGGTCCTCGCCGCATAGGCCTGCTCCGTCACCACTTCGATCGGAACGACGCGGTTGTTGCTGGTGGTGGCGCCGGTGCGCGTCTCGACCTTGACCTTGCCGCGCGTCGACAATGCCTTGACGACGCTCGACACCGAAATATCGGGTGTCAGCACACCGACATTGAGGTTGCCGCCGCCCACGGCGGCTGTCGGCATGACGCCCGAATAGGTGATCCCTGCCTTGCCGAGTTCTGTCGCGAGACTGGCGAGATCGAAGCCGTAATTCTCTTCCTCGCTCACCTGTACGGTCAGGACGTTGACGTCGATCGCCACTTGCCTCGACAGGTTGGCGTTCACCTTCTGGAGATAGTCGGCAATCCGCTTCTGGTCGTCGAGACGGGCCGTGACCGTGATCAGACCCGTATTGCGGCCGATCGATATGCTGGTTCCCTTGCCGACGACCGTCTCCAGACCGGACTCGATCTCATCCCAGGCAGGGCTGTCGTCGCGCGTGGAAGTGTTGGAGGATGTCTGTCCAACCTCGTTCCGGTCGCCGACGATGTCTTCGGGGATCGTCGACAGCTGATACTGACGTGTGACGTAGTCGCGGATGATCACCCTTCCGCCGCTATAGGTCCATTCGGCGTTGAAATGCGAGGCGACTTCGTCGAGGACGGAGGAAAGGGAGCCGATGAAATCGGGGCGCATGGTCAGCGCCTCGCCGCCGTCGCCGGCCTGGCCGGTTATGCGTGTCGGCTGGCGCGAGGAGGAGCCGCGTTGCTTGCCCGAGGATACCGATTCCGACGTCTGGCCGCCGCCCGCCTGATCGCCGCGCGAGACGGCGTAGTCGCCTGCCGGGCCCAGCGCGGCGACGTGCGGGATGCCGGTGATCTCGCCGAGGCGCGCGGCGATGGCGGGCAGGTCCATCGGGTCGCGACTCTGCAGCTTGACGGCGTCGGCACGCTGGACGGTGGCGGGAAGCTGATCTCCGCTGCTGCGCTTCACCGGCGCGGCCGCGACATAGACGCCGTCGCTGACCTGGGTTGCCCCGGCCCGGTAGGCCTGGCGGTGAGAACCGAACAGGCCCGACATCGCCGAGCCGGCGCGCGCATTGGCGCGGTCGGCGGAGCCATCCAGGCGTCCGGTGATCGACGATCCGGCGCAGCCGGCGAGCGCCAGCGCGGCCAGGGCAAGGATTATTCCGCTGCGGGGCAGGGCGGTCATTTTTCGCATCTCCTCAATTGGTCGACGAAGGCGAGGATTCGCGAACGTGAACCACGCGGTTGCCTCGGTAGATGGTCACCTGGAAATCGGGATTGTGATCGTAGATGGCGTCGGATAGCAGGATGACGGCGTCCTCGAAGGATCCGGGGAAGGCGGCGCTTGCGCGGATGGCGTAGTCTCCAGGCAGGTCCCAGACCAGCGACCAGCCGATCGAGGCGGTCCAGCCCGTCAGCGTATCCTTGAAGGTCGATCCGGCCATGACCACCCATTCGGCGCCCCTGGCGGGAGCGTCCTTCGCAGCCTGCGCTCTGGCCGGAGGCTGCGGCCTTCCGGAAGAGGCGTCGGCATAGGCGGCCACGGAGACTGCGCAAATGGCCATGGATGCGGCGCAAAGGATGAGCGCGCGCCGCCATCCGCCTCTCACCCCGGAAAGGCTTGCCTCACCGTGGCCGCCATCGGCGCTGCGCGGCATTCTTTTCCTGCCGGAGCGAAGCGGGCTTTTCCTGCCGGAGCGAAGCGGGTGTTGCGCTTCGAGATCGAAAACATTGCCTGATGTCATGTCGCCGGGCCTTCCTGTGAAGCCTCACCATCGATATTTCCGCCGAATTCCGTCACTACGGACACCTTGCCGGCCTGCCGGCGTATCTCGGTCACGCGCCCGAGGTGGCCGAGCACCATGCCGGTACTGACTCTTATGCGGCTGGAAGGATCGCCTGTCCTTTCGACGAACACGACGTCATGCGTCGCAAGCGACCGCCACCGGTCGGCGCCGAGCCGCCTGGGAGCGCCCCGCGCCACAGCCATGACCGCCGAAGCGGGCCGTTCGGTCGAAGATAGCGAAGAGGCCGGAGAGGATGTGTAGGAAAGCAACGCGCCGGAGCCGATCGCGCCGAGAGCGGGCACGCCGGCCGCCGCGGCGGATGCGTCCGCGGCCATGTCGATCTCTCCGGCAAGGGCCGGCACTCCGGCAAGCCGGAGTTCATCGTCGCCCGGTCTCTCGCCGCCCGGTCTCTCGGCGCCCGTTTCGCCGGGGACAGCGGCCGGGGACGCGGCAAGGACAGCGGCGAACAAGCGTTCAGGCGCGGGAAGATCCGGCTCGATCCATCCGGCCCCGGCCCCGTTTCCGGCTCCCGCCTGCCAGGAATAGAAGGCGGCGATGGCCTGGTCTGGATCCGGCGAGACGCCTTCCCAGCGTTCCTGCGGCCAGACGAAAGAGGAGCCGGCGTCCGGCACGAGCCGGACGGCGGCCAACGGAACGGAAAGCGGGTGCGTCACCGCCTGCGCCATCAGCTCGTCGGCAACTCCCGCGAGCGAGGCGACCCGGGCGCCGATCGCGCCGGGAGCCGGGCCGGCGGCGAAGGCGGAAGACGCAATCGAGCGCGGCAGGAGAGGAGGTCCGGCCTCACCCCCGATCGCGAGTGCGAACAGACGCTCAGCAAGAATGCGTCCGTAGGACGCTTCGAGCGCCGCGACATCCGTGTCCCGGAGCGGCGCCTTTCCCATGAGCGAAGGGTAGGAGAGGAGTACGGATGCAATCAGCCCCGCCGAGGCAAGCGCAAAAGCGAGGCACGGCCCCGGCCGATACCCCGCGGGCGGTCTCGCGCCGGGCAAGGTTTGCACCGCGGCCATGGGCGCCATGCCGCTCAAGCGGACGACCCTCCCTGTTCGCCGACGCCGTCGCCGCGGCCGGACGGGGCCATGCCGGCGCCATGCATGTCGAGCGTGCCGGCGACCTTCATCGCCGCCTCGACGCGGTCGAGCCGCTCCTCGGTCAGCATATCCATGGCCAGGCGGGTGCGCGCCAGGAGGCCGACCACGACCCTGAGATAGCGCCGCATCAGCTTGATGTCGTCTGGCGATTCGGCGCGGTCGTTGATGGTCGCGTCGAGCAGTGAGGTCGGGCGCGCTCCCTTCGGCGTGTCGGGGAGCATGCGCGCCAGGTCCCATGTCAGGCGCACCCGCCACAGCGGATCGAGATAGGTCAGGACCACGACGAGGTCCTCCCTTGCCAGGGGATCGTTGGCAAGCGCGGTTACGGCGTGCTTCTCCTCCAGCAGGATTTCCGTCAGCCCCTCGAGACGGCCGACAATGACGGCCGGTTCCGAAAAGGCGTCGGGGCCGAAGCTCCATTCGTGGCGACTGGCGATCTCCCGGGTGAGCGCGGCGAGCGCCGTTCGCGTGCGCGGATCGAGACTCGCCATCCAGTCGAGAATGGACCCGAAATCATACATGAGGGCGGCCCCGCGCCTTGCAATGACGCCGGGCGCCGCCCGCGCGCGCGCCGTTTAGGCGCGGATCATGCGAAAATGTAGCCGGTACGCGCGGCATGTCTTCTTCCCCGGTTTTCGGCACCGTCGAGCCGCGAAACAGGCGTCGAGGCCGCGCAGCGCAAAACAGATGAAGGGAATTTCGCATTTTACAATTTTCGGCGCAACCATTGTCGCTTATAGTGCTGCATCCGCGTCGCGGCCCGGCGAACGGCGCGACGGGATGCCGGCGTCACGTCAATGCGAGGGCATGCGTCCATGCAAGGGATCGAATCCGAGAAGCTGTCCGCTAGCGGATCGCCGTACCTGAAGGCCGGGCAGGCCGGGGTCGGGGCGATCGCCGGCAGGATCCTGGCCAGACCGGAACGACTCGCCGCCTCGGGGCTGGCCATCCTGTCGCAGGATTACGCCGTCGATACGGGCGGTGAAGGTCGTTCGCCGATCGGGCTGACCGTCCTTCTGTCGCGCGCGGACGGCATGGCCGAGCCGGTGCTCGCCGCCATCCAGACGCTCGCGATCGTGCATGGCGACAGAAGCCGGGAGCTGGCCGCCATGGCGATCCTCGCATCCGGCCCACAGGATTCGGCGACCGGCGGCAAGCACAGGAAGGGTAATTCGCCCTCATGCCTGATGGCCGCAGCCGATCTCGCCTGGAGCAGGCTTGCCGGCGGATCGGGCGTCATCGAGAGCCGCGACCTGAAAAGCCTCGCGCATCTTTCTCCCCGCTATGCGCCGGATTGCCTTGATCCGGACTTCATGGAGGCGATCCGCGAACAGGCGCTGGAACTCTGCCGGATCGCCGATCCCGGCTACGATCCCGACGGACCTCTGGAAACGGGGCCCTCCGCGGCGGAGTTCCGGGCGACCGCGGTCGGGCCGGGCGGGCAAGGCTACGCGTTTCCGTCCGAGACGGAACCGGGCCTACCGGGTGTCGACGCATGACGCCCGGCCATAACGATCGCGAGGATCCTCATATCAGCGCCTTCGTGGCGCTGGTCGCGCTCTATATCGCCTGGCTGCTGGCCCTGTGGTTCTTCGCCCGGGAGATCAACATCTTCACCGGCTCCATGGCATGGGTGATCACCAAGCCCTTCGCGTTGCTGGCCGGCACGCTGGACGCGCTGACGACGGCAGGTTCCGGCGCCGGCGACATGCTGCGGCGGACCCTGCCGGGACGGTGGTTCCTGACGGAGCCCGAGGTCGTCGTCCGTTTCCTGGAGTCGGCCGACTATGCCGGCATGGACCCGGAGCAGAAGCATCTCGTGAGCGCCGTCGCGGGGCGATGCCTCGCGCTGGTCTCGGTCCCGTGCCTTCTCGCCATGGCGGTGGCAGGGCGCTCGCTGCGTCCCGACGAGGCGTATCGCACAAGACACGATCTCGACAGCATCATCCGACACCATGCCGGACACTGGACGGCGGCGCGCTACGCCAGCGTCGTCAACCCGATGGACAGGCCCGAGACGGAAGGCGCCGCGATCGCGGCCGAGACCCGAAAGCGCAGGGAAACGGCGCTGGCGGCCAACGACAACGGAGATAAGGACCGTAATGGCGAGGAAGCCGGGACGGCAAGCGGACTTCTCGCGATGACAGTCGTTCCCCAGGCTCTTCCGGCCTGGGGCAGGGCGCTGCGCCCGGAAGAATGGCTCGATGCGCAGGGGATCGAGTGGGACGACGAGAATTGCGATCTGGACGAAGTGGAGGCCGCGCTCGCCGGCCAGTTGCGCCGGCCATGGACCGGATGGGCTTCGCTCGCCATCCATGAAAGGGCGCTCGCCGCTATATTCGTGCTGTTCAACGCCTATCGCCGGGACGAAGCGGAAGCGCTGCTCGACGATCTCGCCGTGCTCGACAGCGCCAGAGGCGTCCATATCGGCATGAAGCAGGCGATCAAAGAGGAAAAAGGGCTGCCGGCGCGCATCGACGCCGTTCTCGGGTCTCCCGACGCGGCGGCGGCGCCCGAGGGCGGAAAATCCATGATGGATGTCGCCGACGCCCATGCCTGGGTCGAAACGGCCATGGTGGCCATGTATGTGGAGGCGCGCCGGGGCAAGGGCATTCTGGCCTCCGCGCGTTTCATCTGGCTCAAGCGCTGCGACCGGACGCTGTGGTACGCGCTCAACAATACGGGCGGCAACGCCTGCATGGCCGAGTGCGCCGGCATCATGGCCCACTACAAGGCCGAGACGCAGTTCGGCATGCCCGTCGCAAGGCCTTATGTCGGGCAGGCCGCGAAAGCGCTGGTGATCGACTATCTCGACCTCGACGAGGAGCGCGTAGCCAAACGCCGGGAAAAGAAGCAGCGGGCCCGCTCCGTCGCCGACGAGGTCCGCCAGGAAGCCGACCTTGCCCGCAGGCTGCGCGAGCATGCGAGCCGGAACGGAGGATAAAATTGTTCGCTCTCGTCCCCCTCGTGGTGCTGATCAGCTTCACCATGCTGTTCATGATCCAGGCCGACCTGACGGAGCAGTCCGGCAAGGACGCGGCGCTCGCCGCCTTCGCCACCGCCATGCAGCGCTATCACATGAGCGCGCTGGCGCTTTCGGGCGAAAACCCCACTTTGGAAGATCTCGCCGTGAGACCGGACCGTATATACCGCTTCCCGGCTAACTTCCGCAGCGCCGCACGAACCGACGCCGGCGGCGGCCGGATCGTAGTGACCTGGGCTGCCGACGAAGAAGAAGGGGAAGCAGGGCCGGCGATCCTGACGGAGGCGGACAGACGGCGGCTCGGCATATGGGCAAGGGCGCGCAACGCAGGTTCCGGCGTCGTGTTTGACCGTCTTGAAGCTGGCAGGCTCGACGGAATGGCGGTTCCCGCCGACCTCGCCACGGAAATCGGCGAGGGCGCTCCGGTCATGATGACCGTCATGGAAGCCCCGAAGGACGAGAACCCCGCGGGAGAAGACGAACCCGGGGACGAGGAAGCGGAAGGCAAATGAGCCGATGGACAAAGCCGTGATCGTAGCCGGATGCCTGGCCTGTCCGCCGCTTGGCCTGCTTGCCGCCAGGCGCGCTGCCGGACGCTGCGGCCAAAGACCACCATCCGCCATCCCTGCATGGATGTGGCTCGCCGCGGCCGCGGCCGCGGCGACATGGCTGCTGGCGGTTCACGACGCGTTCCACATAAGCTCGCGCCTTTCAGGGGTGCCGACCAGCGATGCGGCCGCCATGCTTTTCGTCCTGTCCTGCCTTGCCGGCCTGATGGCCGACGCGCAATGGTGGTATCTTCCAGACGAAATTGTGCTTTGCCTGCTCGGCTTCGCCTTCCTGGCCGCCGGGTGGAGCCTGCCGGCCGCGCTCGGCCTGACCCTGGCCGTTTTCGTCGCGGCGAACCTTTCCGCATTCGTGCAGGGGCTCCTGACCGGCAGGCTGGCGCTGACGCCCAACGATGCGGCGATCCTGACGCTTCCGCTCATAGTGTTCGATACCGGCACAGCGGCGCTTGGCTACGGCGTCTGCGCGGTGTTCCTCGGCCTCATGCTGTTTTGGCGGCCAGCGCCGCCGGCCGGGCTGCGCGATGCCCTGGACCTCTCCGCCCGTCGGTGCGAGGATCATGGATGCGAAAAACAACCGGAAACGTCCGTCGGCCGCAGGACGGGTGCGGGCGACAGCGAACCCGGCAACCACGCCGTCGTTCCGCTCGGCCTGCCGGTGCTGGGCGCGATCCTGGTCACCATCCTGTGGCTTCTATGGGTAAACGCCCCCATCGAAACCGCCATGACGCCTGCGGCGAGCCTCCTCCCATGAAGGAATCCCTTTTCGGCGAAGGGCCGGCCGATACCGACAGGAGATCTCGATGATTGTCCACAGATCGTCTCCCGATAAAGAGGCATCCGCACGGCATATGGCCAGGCTCTCCGACGTCTGGATCTCCGGATCCCGGATCAGACGGGGTGCGGCGGCCGCCCGTCTGCGACAGGCCGCCGTCCTGCGCGAACGCGGCATTTCGCTTCTCGAGACCGCCTTCGCAATAGCCGTCTTCGCCGCTTTGGTGGCGATGATCGCCATCTTCGTCGGCCAGGAACAGCGTCGTCAGGCCGACATGCTGGCGGCGCGTGAATTCGCCCGTTTCCTCGAAGCCGCCCAGATCCATGCCGCCGGCGGCCGCCAGGCGATCCTTGAGGATCTCGTGCAAGCCGCGTCCGAGACCTCCTCGAGCGCCGCGGTCATCGAGATCGGCGTCGACGATCTCGTCGCGTCGGGAGCCTTGAGCCCGGTATTCGCCGGCGACGGTCCGGCGGCCGAACCGGTCAACCTGTTCGGGCAGAGCTATCTCGTGCTCGTGCGCGGCGTCTGGCGTACGACCGAGGAGGGAGAAACGGAAGCCGGGACGCTGACCGGCTCGATGATCGCGGACGAGCTGGCGCGCGAAGGCTCCGACGAGAACGAGGACGGCGTACCAGACCGGATGAGCTTCGAGGCGGTTCTGGTGACCGTCGGCGGCAAGCCCATCGCAGCCAACCGCGGCGGGCCGATCGCCTCGCGGGTCGGCGGAGACGCCGGCTACGTGCTTCGCGCCGACAGCAAGGCGCTCGGGCCCTACGGTTCATGGGAGCTCGATCTGGGCGCCTATGACGAGCTGGAGGACTACCCTCTGGACCCTGCGCTCAGGCAGGGACGCCTGGCCGGGCTGGTCGCGCTGCCGGGTGAGCGGCAGTTCGGCGGCCTGTCCTTTTCCGGGGGCGCCGGCGGCGCCGATCTCAGCCAGTATTTCGCCCGCGTCAACATTCCCGGGCGCGACAATACGGTGGAGGTCAATCTCGAATTCAAGAACGGGGACTCCTCGATCCTCAACAAGGACGGCAGCCCGGTGCGGATCCGCAACATATTCGTCGGCGCGGCCGAAGAGCCGGGCACGATCGTCAACGCCGGAAGCATAAGCTGCCTGCCGACGCCGGGCGCCGACCCGGTCGACGCGGACGAGTTCCACATCCTGTGCGGCCAGACGTTCGTCCATGGCGACGTCACGGTCGCCGGCGACACGCAGGTGAACCGGGACCTGACCGTAGAGGGCGACATCTCCGCCAAAAACGACATCACCGTCGAGGGCGACGCAGCGGTGCGCGGCGCGGCGAGCGTCGACGGAAACGCCACGTTCAACAATGCCGTCAGCGTGGAGAACAACCTCACCATCAACAGCGGCAACCTCATCATCAGTTCCGGCTACGGCAAGGGCGAGGACTTCGTGCTTCCTGACGGCCACTCGCTGAGCCAGACGCCGCGCGAGATCGTCATCGTTCCCAACGGCGCCGTGATCGACAAGCCGTCCTGCCCGGCCATCGACGTCGACGGGGAACCGGTGCAGCTGCAGCCGGGGATCTACGCCTCCGTCGCTGCCTCCGTCGACGAACTCGGCGTGCCGCTGGTCGGCGTCGTCGCCCGCGCCGAGGACAATCCGCTGTCGCCGGCGACGTCGTGGCGCGTCGTCCTGACGAATTACATCAACGAGGAAGGCGCCGAGGACACGTCCGTCGGGTACGACGTCGCGCCGGAGTGGGGGCGGATACTGGTCGTGACCCGATGTTATGCGCCGGCGTGACGGAATTGGCATCTCCGGTGGCCGCGTTTTCGACGGCGGAGACTATAAAGAAAGACAAACTGTTTTTCATTGTCCCTGATCGAAAGGCCTCCCATGTCCGTCGCGCGTCCAGACAGCCCCATCACGGCAGATACCGAAGCCATGGAGACGCGGGTGACGACCTGGCACGACATGCCGGATCGATGGCTCGCCCGCGCGCTGATGCGGCTGTGCAGGGCGACGCGCAAGGAGATGGAGAAATCGAAGGACCCGGCAGGCCCCTTCGATCCTGACAGATGGCTGATATGGCATGTCGTGCCCGAAATCGCGCGGCGGCTCGGCGACCTTCAGCTTTATGACGAGGAGGCGTCGCGCGGCAATCTCATCGATCTGCCGGGCCGGCGGCTGCGCGAAAGGGCGGGCGAGCTTTTCAGGGCGAGCCCGACCGCCCGCGCCCTGGCGGCCACACAGTCCGGAGCGGAGGAAGACGGTCACGATGAAAAGAACGCAGGCACGGATCCCGTGGCGCGACGGCTGTTTTGCCCGATCGCGCAGGGAAACCCGATCGCCATGGCGCTCGATCGTCTTTATCCTCCCGATCCCGGCTTCGAGGACCATTTCGCGGTAGCTACACGGCTTGCCTGTATGGAGATGGGCCTTGCGCCAATGTCGGCATGGTCGCCAAAGGTCGCCGCGGCCTCTGCCGGCCGTCCGGCGAAGGACGCCGTGCCCGCCGAGCAGGGAGAGCCGGCGGCGGAAGCCGACGCTTCCGCGCATCAGGTTCTGGACCTGCTTCTCGATCTGGATGACGACGGCATGCTGGTCGGGCCCGGACGGGATCCTGACGACGCCGTCGTCGACCAGGTCTTCGCCAAATCCTACGCGGCGATAAAGGCGGACCTCGCCGCCGATCTTTACGGCGACGAGCGGCTGACGACGCGGGCGATGACTACGATCGTCAACGCGACGGCCGACGGCGCCGATTACGGCGACGTCGCCATCGTGAGGATACCCGAGCCGGCTCGCGGCGTGGCCGCCATCGAAAAGGACGCGCTGGGCGGCAACAGGATCGTCGGCCTCTTCGCCGGCTGCGACCTCTATGTCCGCCCGGAAGCGCGGGGAATGGGTGTCGGCCGCACGCTGGTCGCCGAGCATCTCCTGCGCTTCGGCTCCCTGCCGACCTGGGAGCATGACAAGCCCGGCTACACGCCGGCCGGGGCGGCATGCGTGCGCTCGGCTCTCAGGAAGCTGCGCGCCGGCCTGGCGCGGGCGCTCGGAGAGGAGGCTCCGGCTTCGGAAGGATCGATGCTGAAAGAATCGTTGCCGGAAGAATCGATGGAAGAACCGAAGCAAGAGAGCCCCGCGGAGATAAGGTCCGCGCCCGACATGTAGCGGGGACCGTGGGCCGAAGCACGAACAGGAGAGAGTCATGCCGCTTTTGCATGTGCCGTTCTATGACAGGGCATTCCTTGACGATTGCGCCCGGGCCGCCGGCGGCGGTGAAAAGCCCCCGCTGTTCCTGTTCGGCGATAATATCGAAGGCTGGGGCAAGGGAGGGCAGGCGGCGACGCTGAGGGATATCACCGCCGATCCCGGGACTGTCGACCTGCCGTCGCTGTCGGCGTCGATGGCCGGCGGAACGGCGATTGGCGTGGCGACCAAGATCTCGCCGCGGCAGGGGCTCGACGAGGCGATCTGGCCCGAATGGCGCGCGACGTTCAGGGAAAGCTGGCGCCGCGCGATCGACCTGGCGATGCTGGCGCTCCAGGCAGGCCATGACGTCTGCTGGCCGGCGGACGGCATCGGCACCGGCCGCGCCGACCTGCCGCGTTCTTGCCCGTCGGCATGGCGGGATCTGTGCGAAGAAACCCGCAGGCTGTTCGATTTCGACGCCAGCCTGCCGGAAGCGCTTTCCGGCCGGGCCAGGAAGGGCCTGACGCTGGTGGTATGCGGCGGACGGGACTACAAGGACGAACGCGCGGTAACGGCGGTGCTCGACGTCATCCGGCGCAAAAGGCGGCTGATACGGGTCATCGAGGGCGACTGCCGCGGCGCCGACCGCATGGCGGGACGATGGGCCCGCCGCGCCGCCGGGGTGCGTCATTCGCCGATGCCCGCCGACTGGGACAGATATGGTCCGAAGCGCGCGGGGTTTATCCGCAATTCGGCCATGCGCGACGAATTGGTCAATGTCCGCACGCAGACCGGATGCGCCGTCGGGGTGCTCGCCTTCCCGGGAGGAGATGGCACGGCGATGATGGCCGAGATCGCCGGGAAGGCCGGCATAAAGACACTGCCGGCGACCGTGCTGATCGAAAAGCTGTTCCCCGCCCGCTCCGCCGTTGCGAATATCTCTCCCGAAAAGGTCTCCCCCGGAACAGCGGCGTCGGGACAAACCTCACCCGCACAAACGGCACCCGGACAAACGGCACCCGGACTGGCCGGCGGCCGCATGGAAAACGGCAATCCGGCACGCGCGCCGAACAGGCCTGAGATCCCGGCGCGACCGACGGCGCCGGCCGACACCCTATGGATGATCGCGACCGACGAGAGCCTGCCGAAGGACGCCTTCCTGGCGGGCCCGTCGCCCGATCTCGGCGAGATGGTGTCGGCGCTCGAGGAGGGGCAGCTTCTGGTCGGCCGCACCGCACAGGGGATCGTGTCGGTTCACCGCATGGCCGACGGGGCGCTCGTCGAGATCGATCCGGACGGGGTCGAACCGGACAGGGCCGAGACGGATCGGACAAAGACAGGCGGATCGCCGGACATGCCCGTGCCGGAACAGGTCCCCGAGCCGGCGGGCGTCCATCCCTGAGGGGGTGTAAAACAAGGGAACCGAAGAACCGGACGATCCAGTCGCGACGGCTGCAAACGTCAGAAAAGATCCGGAACCGGTTTGCCCGGACGTCTCCGGCTAACGTCGCGCCTGGGTTTGTGGCGGCTGCCTTGCGCGACCTCCCGGGCAGGCGCCTGGCGCGCCGCCGCCGTCCCCTCCGCCGCCGCCCCGACCGTCGCAGCTCCGACCGTCGTAGCCCCGACCGGCGCCGCCAGGTTCCGGGAAGGACGGTATTCGTCCAGCAGGCCGTGCTTCATCCCCGGTTCCCCGCAGCGCGTCCTGTCGAGGTCGATCGGCGCCCGGACCCGGCCGCGGTCGATATCCTCCTCATTGGCCACGAGGTCCTCGTCGAAAGAAAGCGTCTCCATCGCCCGTGTGGCGGCGACGTAGAGCGCGTTCCATTCCTCGAGCACCGAAGCCGCATGCTTGTCGCCCTTCTTACGGGCCGCGGCATGCCGGGCCTTGCGTGCCGAAAGGGGCGCCCAGTCGTCGCCCAGACGGACATTCGGCCATTCTCGGCCCTTGGCCTTATGGGCCGTCGAGACGACGACGTCGGCTCCGGCTTCCTCCGGCAGGGCGCGCGAGCGCAGCTCGCGCAATATGTCGTCCTCGCCGTTTTCGATGAAGCTCACCACGATAGCCAGCGCCCGGTCTCCCGACCGCGCTTCCTCGACGAGGTCCTCCCAGCAGGAAAACGCCCTGATCTCCGGCGAGCGGATGTCGCCGCGGCGCCCCGTACGCAGCGCGTTCGCGCTTTCCACATCCTGCACGAGCTCATCGATATTGACGGCAAGGTGCACCTTGCGGCCCTCTACGAGAGCGCCCATCGCTTCGCGCACGACGCCGATATTCGTGCGGCACAATATGGCGTCGCGCGGGCCGTCCGTCATGGCCGGGCCGGTCCGCATGCCTGAAAGCACCTGCGCCGGCCCGCCGTCGGGACGGCTTTCGAGAATGGCTCGGGCTGGAGCGGCGATCTCCTCGCCGAAGCGGAAGGACTGGGTGAGATAGAGCGTCTGGTAATTGTCCGGCAGGAGCTGGAGCGCGTTCTCGGCGCCGCGCCAGCCATAGATCTGCTGGAACGGGTCGCCGACGGCCACCAGGGGCAATCCGGTCTTCTCGACGATCGAGCGCTGCACGGGGTTGAGATCCTGGGCCTCGTCCACCATAAGATAGCCGGCGCCGTCGAAGGCGGCGGCGCGCAGGCCCGAGCTGAGATCGAGGAATTTCAGGTATATGTCGTGATCGAGAGCGATATTGCCGGCCGCGAATTCGTCGAACAAAAGCGCGGCCGAGGCGGCTATGGGCTCCAGCAACCGATCCATGCCGGCGATCGCCTCCTCGCGCATGCCGGGATCCCTAATCCGGTCGGGATCGGGGTCGACATCGAGGATCGCCCGTCTTGCGTGCTCGATGCCGATCGAGCGATCCGCCGAAGCGCAGAAGGCCCTGACCGTGCGCGCCACGGCCGCGCTCAGGCGAAACTGTGTCCAGTCCGTCGCATCGATCTGCGGTGTAAGACCGCGCGCCGCCACCAGCCTGCCGTCGAGACGGCCGAGCTCGCGCGGCTGCCCCGCCGCCGTCCAGGCAAGCGAATGCATGGTCGCCGCCCGGCAACCGAAAGGACGGAATTTGGGGCCGGCCTCCTTTGCGATGGCCCGGTTGAACGCCAGGTAAAGTCCCCTCGAGGCCCGTCCCGGCAGCGACGAGCGAAGCCGCGCCACCCCGCCGAGCGTCGTCGTCTTGCCGGCGCCGGCGAAGGCGATCACCTTGAGAACCTGCCCTGCCTTGCGGCCGGCGCCGCCCGCCGGTCCGGTTCCGGACGAACCCAGCCCTGCCGACGCCTCGATGATCTCCGCCTGTTCGGCGGTGAATCTGGTGGAAGCCGCCGTGCGCTCCATGGCCGAGATCATCTTTCCGGCGGGAATTCTGGTGGCGATGCCCATGATCCATCCCTGCTAAGCATGTCGTTTCCCGGCAACGAAGACCGGACGAAGGCCGGTGAAACGGCCTGCCCCTGCCGTGCAAGCCGCCTGCTGTACAAGGCTGCCAGCTGCACGAGGCTGCCGCGCGGCCTCGAAGCCGTGTCCGCACCACTATGTCCGGCAGCATGGAAAAAGTATAACGAAAAAAAATTCAAAATGCCGTTGACACGGTGCGAAAAACCTAACATATAGGAAGCGCAACGACACGCTAATCCCCCCAAGCGTGGCGAGCGGCCCGGAAGTCGAACGGATTATCCCCCCCCGATCCCAGACATCCGGGCCGCGCCATTGTTGCCCATCCGATAAAATAGCCATCCCCCACCCGCTCAGACGCCTGGCGCACGAAGCCGGTCAAACGCCGCAGGTCAAATGACGCCGGTTTGGGATCCGGGCCGGCCCTCCCGTGCGTCGTCCTGCCGTCGCCACGCACAGTCATCCTGGAAGCGGGTCAGAAGCTGGACGCTCCGACGGAGCGTCCAGCTTTTATCTCTCATGAAGATTTTCAATGAGCGGGAATGCCTCAGGCGGCGTTTTCCATTCGCTCGGGTTGTTCCCGGGCGGATATCAATGGCGGCTTGCGGCCGCCGGGGCGATCGCCCTGGTCTCTGCCGCCCGCCTGCATGGTGTTCGTTGCAGCCTGATCCGGGTCCGGGGAAAGCTCAGGGTTGAAGCCGGCAAGGGACTGACGGAAATCGGCGGCAGTGTTCGGATTCCGGGATTCGCTGTCTGCTTCCGGCTGCAGGCTTTCATGGTCGGTGGCGATGTCCAGGGCAGGCGACGACATGCAATCGCGCCCGGCCGGTCGGCCCGCCGCCCGCTCGCATTCGGGGGGAAGCCTGTCGAGGCGTTTCGCCGTCGCCAGGATATCCTCGATCAGTTCGGCTATCGGCTTGCCTGCGCGCGGTCTTCCGCCGTCGGTTTCGGCCGAGACCAGGAAGGACCGGCAGCGCGCGCACATCGTTTTGGATGGGAGCGCCTGCGCGCCGCAGAAGAACATACTGGAAGGCGCAAGAACCCGTCCTTCCTGGTAAAGACTGCGAAAAAGAGGCGTTCGGCACTGCCGCTCCTTCAGTTCCAGCAGCGGGGTGGGGCGAGGATCGGGATAGTCGGCCTGTGTTTCCCAATTCGCGGGAAAGGCGGCTTCGGCAGCCTGGGCCGGCGTCATGGAAAGACGGTGTCCGCGGCTTGCCGGGGATCGGGAGGGCTTGCCCGATCTGCCTTCCTGTCCTACCCGCTTCGGCGATCGGTTGAGGGCGATCGAATTGCGGAAGGCGAAGCCGCTGATCATGTTGCGGCTGACGGCGGGACCGATCCCCGCGGCGATCGCCGATGTCGACAGTCCGCGTGAAACGCCCTCCTCGATAAGCTTCTTCTTGGTGTCGTCGTCCAGATCCGCCCAGACGAGCCCCTTCTGTTCAGTCATTATCCAACCTCGATGCTGCCGCACCCCTTGGCCGGACTATGTCCTGATTTGCGAAAAATCGAAAGGATAAAAAGCGCTGGATATCGCGCCGGCGGACGAAAACCGGAAAATCACCTTCGCATTCGCCGAACGATCGGCCCCGGCAGGACCTGCTCCGTCACGGATCCTCGAAGTCGTCGTCGAAGAACCCGACCGGTATTCGCGATGCGGGTCCCATGAGATCATGCTCCTCCAGCATTTCGGGATCGAAGCCGATCGACCGGTCGTCGTCCTGCTGCGGGCCGCTGCCGGGTGCTCCCTCGGGAGCCTCCGTCTTGCCCGACCTCCCGCACGGCGGATTGAGCGCCGGGTCGCCGCAGACGTCGTCCAAGGGAACTCCGCCGGTGTGGACCCTGGCTTCCGCGTCAGGCTCAGCCGCGGCTTGCCTGGCCATCCCGTCCATGCTGTCCGGGCCGCCATCGGACATAGCCGTGTCAGGAGGCGATTTTGCGCCAGATTCCTTCTTCTTCGAGCTGGCTCCCGTCGTCGCCGTGCCAGTGTATTGTGAGGGAACCAGCGAAAGGCCCTGAAGTCTTTTTTTGCCGGCCTTCCTTATGCCGGCTTGTGAACCGCGCCGGCCGCCGGCGGGCGGCTCGGAGAAGAAGGGATCCAAACCGATCAGGGCTTCGGCGTCCACACCGGCCAGGGAAGCATGCGGGACGAGGCGCTTGCCGGCCGCGTTGTCTCTCAGGACGGAAAAGAGATGCTCGACGCTCTGCTCTACGCGACCAAGGATGGCGTCGCGCATCTGGCCGTCCACGATGGGCGGGATGTCGCCTTTCATGGCGACGAAATCCAGGGCCTTGTAAAGCACCCGGTCGAGGCTTCCGGCGAGCTCTCCTCCGCTCTGCAGGGACGTGGCCGCCTGCTGGGCGTCGCCCTCAAACAGAAGACGGGTCGCCTTCAACGTGATCATATCGATGTAACGCTCACGCAGATCGTCGACGGCGACGGCCTGGAATATGCGCAGATAGGCGGGTTCCTGGAGATTGCACAGGATCTCGCGCGCCACTTCACGGCCATGGCTGCGAAGGATCGCCGATGTGATCATGGCGGCGGTGCGGGCGACGCTCTCGCGCTCGAAGCCCTCCTTCCTGGCCGGCCCGCTCGATTTACGCAGCAGGAACGCGGCTTCCTTCATCCAGCTGCCGATCACCGGCTTGTTCGGCGCATCCGAAAGCTCGGACCTATGGTCGACGATCTCGATCGACGGACGTTCGCACGCGACATTGTCGAGCAGGCAAACCCAGAAGCCGGCCGGCGCCTTGGCGACGGCCGTCGAGATGTCGGAGCCGACCCGCTCCAGGCCGTCGCGATAGGCCATGGCCTCGCTGGCGAGGTTGAAACAATGGATCTCGAACTGGCCGGTAATTCCGGGGATTTCGCCGCCGCGCTCGAGCCAGTCGTCTTCGACCATGTTTGGGAGGATCTCGACCGTCTCCTCATATCCGGTCGGATCGATGGTGATGCCGAGCCATCGCGACCGTCCGTATTCAGGAAGCCTTTTCCCGTTCAGCGGACTTTCGGGCACGGCATAAAGCCGGATCAGCAGCATCGTGGCGGTCCCATTAATCGGTCGCATGCATCATTCGGTCGCACGGCGGTGGCAAGGCCCGGCCGCTCTTCGTCCTCCCCGGGCCGGCGCGTCCCCGCCACGTCTGGCTTCCTCCCCCGCACGCAAGGACTGCCGGCCGGCGTTTTTCACAGGAGGGATCAAGAAGAGCGAATTCCTTTTGACCGAAGCCGAAAGCGGCGTCTTGCCGATGCCGGAAGCCTGATTTTGCGGATGCGCCAGGCGCGGGGAAGCCTGGCGATCCGGATTTGCCGGCACGGCCGAGGCAGGTTGGCCCAGCGCTTCCGGTAACGGATTGTTCAATCAACAGCACCACCTGTCAAGGAACGGCGCCGCCTAAGCCTTGACGGCGTCCGAAAAACGGGCGTCCTCGACATCGACCTCGATGCTTTTCCGGCCCCTCCATTCGTTGATCTTGAAACGCACCACCATGTCGAGCGGACGCGCCGTGTCGCGGGCGCTGAACAGGCTTTCTCCGAGCGCGCTGCCCTTGCCGGAGAAGATCATGCCCTTCCACAGGCTGCCGTCCGGCGCCCTGAAGCGGAACCTGAGATGGACCTCCTTGAGGATGTCGGCTTCCGCCACCGTCCATCCGCGCACCAGGAAGCGCGGACCCGGATTGCCGTGCCCGAGAGGTTCCAGCCGTTCGAATCCCGCGATGAAGTCGAGCGACACATCGCCCACCGGCACGGTGCCGTCATGAAGGAGCGGCGCGCCGTCCCTGGCGAAGTCGGAGGCCAGGATCTCCCTGTCCATGAATGTGGTGAACGCCTCGATCCTGTCCGTCTCCACGGTGAGACCCGCGGCCATGGGGTGGCCTCCGCCCTTCACCAGCAGGCCCTCGGTGCATGCCTTGAGCACGGCGGCGCCGATGTCGAAACCCTCGACGGAGCGCCCCGAAGCCTTGGCGAAACCGTCCCCTGTCCGGGAAAAAACGATCGCCGGACGCAGAAAGCGCTCCTTGAGACGCCCCGCGGCGATGCCGATGACGCCCTCATGGTAATCGCCGAGCGCCCATGCCAGGCAAGGCAGCGCCTGATCAACGCTCTCCGGAGACGGGCTTTCCATCGAAGCGAGCCGCTCCTCGACCTGGGCGATGGCGTCGGCGCGGCACTCCTCCTCGATCCTGCGCCGCTCCTCATTGATGTCGTTGAGCTGGACGGCGAGATCGCGGCATATGGCGGGATCACGGCTGCGCAGCAGAAGCGAGCCTTTCCATGCCTCGGCGATGCGGCCGCCGGCATTGATGCGCGGGCCGAGTTGGAAGCCGATGTGATGCGGCCTGATCTCGTCGGAAGTGCCGGAGACCTCAAGAAGCGCCGCCAGCCCCTCGTTTCGCCGTGCGCGCATCACCTTCAGCCCCGACGCGACGATAGCCCGGTTGACGCCGCGCAGCAGCGCGACGTCGGCCACGGTGGCGAGTGCGGCCAGGTCGAGATAGGATTTGAGGTCGGGCATGGGCACGCCGTTCGAGAACGCGCCCAGGCCCCGCAACTTCGCGCTGACGGCGATCGCCGTCAGCAGCGCCAGGCCGCCGGCGCACATATAACCATAGCCGGACGTATCGTCCCTGCGGTTGGGATTGACCACCGCCAGGGCCTCGGGAAGCCTTTCCTCGCAGATGTGATGGTCGACGACGATGATCCTGAGCCCCTCGCGGGCGGCCTCGGCAAGGACGTCGAAGGCCAGGGCGCCGGTGTCGAGGATGACGATCAGGCCGCAGCCGGCGTCGCTCAGCTCGCGCAGGCCCGGCATGTTGGGGCCGTATCCTTCTTCTATGCGGTCAGGGATGCGCACGTGGGATTCGACGCCGAGATCGGCGAAGAAGCGCGCCATGATCGCGGTGGAGGCCGCCCCGTCGACATCGTAGTCGCCGAACAGGCCGATCGCGTTCGCCGCGCCCGAAGAGAAAGGCCCTTCGGGAAGTCTGGCTTCGCCGCGCGACAGCAGACCCATGATCTCGGCGGCGATGATGTCGGCGGCGCGATCCATGTCCTTCAGCCTGAAAGGATCGGGGCGCGCCACGACCATGCGCGGGTCGAGCCAGTGAAGCGGATCCTCGCCGTCGGGCACGCGGCGCGAGACGAGATTCGCCAGCCGCCGGTCGACGCCGGCCGCCGCGAGCGCTTTGCCGATCTTCGGGTCGGACCGGCTTTCCACCCAGCGGTAACCGGCGAAGCCGCGGACGAGGGTGGCCTGTTTCCTGATATCCGCCTCGGCGGCGAGATCGTTCATCCGCAGGCTCCTGCAAACATCATAAAAAGATAATTATTTCTCTTTCTCTCACATCGCAAGCTCGAAACTTTCGCCGGTCTCGCTCTTGCGGCAGACCTCGTCGAGCACGACCTCGAACATGCGAGCGTCGACGCCGAAGCCGATCCGTTCAGAAACGCGTTCGCAAAACCGGCCGATGGCGAACCGGGTTTCCTTCTCGTGCCAGGCCGAGGGCGGCATTCCCTGGGCCTCCATGCGGATCGTTTCCCACGGCCTGATAAGATCGGCCGACCGACCCTGGCCGTCCTCACGCTCTTCGACGATCGTCGGAAAGCGCCCCCCCTCATAGGCGACCTGCTCGATCCCGGCTACGGCCGGCGAGCCGGCACCGTTGGACTCCAGCCAATCCACCACTTCGAGCAGCCGCAAATCGATCGCGTCGGACTGGTCGAGATCGAGCATCAAATTGAGCGAAATCGTGCCTGTGAAGCCATTCTCATGCGGTCCGTCGCCCATGGATACGGGCCTGTCCGGCGCCGTCTCCGGGGATTCCGCCCCAAAACTCAAGGTGATGCGGAAGGGAAGGAAACCGCCATGGACGTCCCTCCATTCTTCCAGCCTCGACAGCGCCTGGAGCGCCTCTTCATGGGGAAGACGAGGGCCGCGCCAGAAGGAGCCGAGGACCGGAGACGGTTCCTGCAGCATCCGCTCGCACAACGCCCTACCGAAAGCGGATAGCGCCAGCCACCCAAAAGGGCCTTGAGAGCTCGATTTCTTCTCCATATTGGCGGCCGCGTCGATCCCGCCATTCGCAGCCTCGAAACCCTCTAGCAGCCGCCGAGCCTCGTCGCGCGCCATGACGGGCGGCTCGCTGTCCAGGATCCGGCCGGCCTGTCCGCGCCAGCGCGCTCCGTCGCGGCCTGTGAGCGCCCGCCACCACAGGCTCGCGGCGATACCTCTTACGATAAGGTCCCTGCCGGACATCGGGGCGCAGCTTAAATCGGTCATGGCCATCTCCAGAGTGCGAAAACTGTTACAATCCTACAACGCCGTCCTGAAAAATCCATTCCCGCCTGCACGAGGCCGCCCCAGACCGGCCTGGCGGCGCAGGGCGGCTTGATGGTTCCGGCTTCAAGATGCGAAAAACGACGGACTGTTTCGCCGGACGACACGGGATGTGGCGGGACCTTCAACCACGAAAGGACATAAAATGCGCAACACCCTTATCCTGTCGGCCTTCGCCGCCGCGATGGCCGGAAGCTTTCTCGCCGCGGCGCCGGCAAGCGCCGATCCATTCGACGGCTTCTATGTCGGTGCTGAGGCGGGTTATTCGTCCAGTTCCTTCGAAAGCCGCATCGCACCCGATGTGACGCTCGGCGGCGACGGCTTCAACGGCGGCCTGGTGGCCGGCTACGGCAAGCTCTTCGACAATATCTATCTGGGCGGCGAGCTCGGCGGGTATCTGTCGAACAGCTCGATTTCAGGATCGGTCGCCGGCGCTTCCTACGAAGCCTCGATACGCGACCAGATCGACGTCTCGGTGATGCCGGGCTATCTGATCTCCCCCGAAACGCTCGTCTATGCGCGGCTGGGCTATGCCTATGGCCGCATGGACGGCAAGGTCGATACCGGCGCGGGCGCGGCGAACGCCAAATGGAACAGCGACGGATGGGTGCTGGGCGCCGGCGTGTGGCTGGCGCTGACGGATACGGTCGGTCTCAGGGCCGATTACAGCCGCACCATGTTCGGCAAGGCGACGATCCCCGGAACCGGGCAGGACGTGTCGGTCACCGACAACAGCGTCCGGGTCGGGCTGACCTACAGCTTCTGATCCGGCTTTTCGACGACGGGCTCGTCGCGGCCTATCGAAGCGCGTGGCGCCAGCCGGCTTCGCGCGCTTCTTCTTCCGAACAGAACCAGCGCTCGCCCTTGCCTGTGTCTATCACCGTGCGATCATAATAGCGGTCGCCGGGCAAATGATAGAGGCGCTTGCCGCGAGCGTTGATGTTCCCCTTGATCAGGCAGACTTCTCCGGATGCCCGGCCTGACCCGACTGTTTGAGCCGGCGCGGCCGGGGCACGGGCAGGAACACGGGACGGGACGGGAGATGAAGAGGGCGAAGCGCCGCCCTTGCGGGACGCCCGCCACTCCCATGGAAGATCGAAATCGCCGCGCCAGACACCGGCACCGTTGCGGCGCGCCTCTTCCTGCAAACCAGCATAGGCTTTCTTGCTGTAGCGCGGCCAATCGAGCGCCCATCCGGCGGTGACCATGGCGGACTGGACGTCCGCGCCGTCGGCGCGGCGACAAAGGGCGACCACCCGCCCGTAACGGTCGGTGTCCACCTGCCGGCACCGGGCGGGGCGCGAGCGGGACAGGAAATCGTCGAGGAAGGCCGCCGAAAGCGCCCCGCAGCGATATCGCCGTCCGCCGGCGTCGCGGCAGATCTGCGCCGATTCAGGGGCGTCGATGCCGTTGAGCCTGATGCGCGTGCCCGCGATCTCGATCGTATCCCCGTCGATCACACTGGCCCGGCCGGCGATCTCTCCGGCCCAGGCCGGCGGCGGGGAGAGGAGGGCCGCGACAATAAAGGCAAGCACAGTGAAGGCAAGGCCAACACAGGATGGGGCAACGAAGAAAGCAAGCAGCCTCTTCAGGCAGAACTTCGCTCCGGACATCTTCATCCCCGCTGTCATCCCGCTATCATCCCCATTGGCAACCTGCTGTTTTCCGGCCTCTTCGGAAAGAGGCGCTTGCCGGGCACGGTTTCGCATGGGAATATGAAAAAAGCAATTCTTGACATAATTATTTCGATACTTATCCTGCCGGCATCGTTTACCAGGAGCAGTTTCGATGAGCAGGATCGTCCGCATAGGCACTTCGCACGGCATCGTCATTCCCGCCGCCACGCTGGAGGCGGCCAACCTTCGTCCTGGCGAAGAAGTGGAGCTGCATCCTGTCCAGGACGGCGTGGTGATCGTCGCCGCCGACAGCCCCTCGGGGAAAGCGCTCGCGGCCACGCTGAAATCCTTCGAGGACCATGCAGGGGTCTATCGCAAGCTCGCGGAATAGAAAGCGGCCGCCTCAGAGCGGCGCGCATGTGGCGTCGCAATGCGAAAAAACAGATCGATGCTCCGGAGGGCGATGCCAGGGAACCGTCCCGGCGGCAACGACCCGGACGACGTCCAAGGCGATGACCATTGGGCTGACTACGGCGATGAACAGGCCGGCGGACCTTCCATTGAAAAGGAGAATGCGACGATGAATCCCCTTATCTCCGTTCCCCATCTTCTCGAGCGGGTCGGCGACCTCGCCATTCCGACGCCGGAACTCATCAAGCTGCAGCACGCCATGCAGATCAAACGCTTCGGCGGTGGGGAGGGCATTCGTGACGAAGGCCTGCTGGCCAGCGCTGTCGCCCGGGGCGCGATGGCCGCCGCCTATGAAGACGGGATAGACGCGATCGGCGTGGCATGCCGAATCTGCGAGGGGGTTATCCGAAATCACCCGTTCGTCGACGGCAACAAGCGGGCGGGCTTCGCCGCGCTCGCCTCGGTTCTTTCCCTCAACGGCTACCGCCTGGAGGGCGAGGCCGACGAGATGGCGGCTTCGGTGATCGACCTCGCCGCCGGCCGCGTTCCCGGATCCGGTTTCGAGGACTGGGTTCGCGGCCATGCCGAGATCGACGACACCTACGAACTGATCGAGCGGCGCTCACATATGGAAAGCATCGGGGACGCACCGCAAGGCGGCGAAGAAGCTCCAGGAATGTGAAACAGGCAATGTTTTCACAGATCCATGTCATCATGCGCGAAGCCGAAACGATCATTGACGGAGCGTGCGATGTCTCCTGACCCTTCCAGCGGCCGCCATTCGGGCGATCCTATCACCGAAGACTCGGCGACCGCCAAAGACGGGACGCCGCTTCTGCGGCCGGCGCTTCCCAGCCTGGAAAAGGCGCAGTCGCTGATGAGCGAGACGTTCGGCCGATGCCGGGAGCTCGGCGCGAGCGAGGAAGACGCGCTTGCAGCAGGCCTGCGCGCCGCCTCGACCTGCCTGCTGCCGGATTACGGATGGCGCGACGTTATGGCCTCCAGGATCGCAGACGCTCTCGAAAAATGCGACTGGTCGGACACGCCGATCGGCAACAAGGTCCTGCTCAAGGGCGCGATCGACGCGCTGCGGCAGGGCTCTCTTCATCATCACGATCCGCGGCTTGAAGCGATCGCTGCGATATTCAGCGAATTCCACGATTTCGTCCGAGAGGACCTGCTTTCGGGGCTGGGCGCTCCCGAACGGGAGCCGGGCGCCGGGCGCGGCGGTCTCTCCACCGAGGACGTCGACGAGATCTGCGGCATAGCAACCGGCGCCATCGCCCGCCTGGTCGAGATTGCCGGCGCAGCGGAACAACCGGACCCGGCCGACGGATACGGTTCCGACGTGGACAGAGAGAGGTCGCGATCGCCCGAAAGAGGGGCGGCAGGCGCGCAGGAGGCGACCGCGGCCGAAACGCCGGCCGGCGCACGGGAAAACCGGCCCTATTGGGAAGACCATCCGGATTTCCCGGTCGAGGACTGGCAGTACCAGGTCGCGAACGGCGACACCCGCCGCGGCTATCACGAATGGGTCGATGCCGAGCTGGAGATGATGCGCGAGGAGGCCGGACAGGACAACGCGACCGGCCCTTGCCCGTGATCCGTCAGGCGATCGGAAAACAGCGTATCGGTTCGGAAAAACGAAAGGGAAGCGCCGTGAGCCAGGAAGAGAAATTACGCAAGGAACTCGACGAGCTCCACCGCCTCCATGGCGGCATCGCCGAGGCCTTGGAAGAACACGGTTTCGTCCATATGGCCAACAAGGAAGGGATCCTCGCCATCCTGGAGCGACTCGACGATCTGGAGCAGGCGCTCGGACCGTCCGCGGGAGCGCCTCCGTCATCCAGCCCCGGTGTCCAGGAAAACGGCGACGATCGCTACGATTCATGCGAAGCGGTGCGCCGCTCCGCCGTGCGGCTCGACAAGCTGCTGAAGCTGGACGCGCCGTCGGCGATCGTGTCCGACGAATTCACCATCCTTTCGGACCGTTTCGCGCGCTGGCGCCGCCAGAATGCGACGCAGGTCGCCGCCGGCCGCGAAACACCCGACGGCCGGACGCAGCCGGGCGCGCCTGAACAGGCGAACGCGGTCCCGGCCGGCAGCGATCCATCTCCCTGAAGGCGACGACAAAATGAGACTGGTGATCCTTGAAAGCCCCTACGCCGGCGATGTCGGCGCCAATGTCGACTATGCCCGGCGCTGCGTGCGCGACAGCCTGATGCGCGGCGAGGCCCCGATCGCGTCGCATCTGCTTTATACCCAGCCCGGCATACTCGATGACGGCATCGCACGCGAGCGGCGCCTCGGCATAGACGCCGGCCTATCCTGGCGAAAGGTCGCCGAGGCGAGCGTCGTCTACACCGACCGCGGCATCAGCACAGGCATGCGCTACGGCATCGATGCGGCCCGCCGCGCCGGGCTGACCGTCGAATTCCGCACTCTTTCCCCCGATCCCGCTCTCGCGAGACAAGAGGCCGGAGAGACGGACTTCGAAGCCGGCCGCGGTCCCACGCCGTAGCCGCCCAAAGTAGTAGCCGACCAGGCCGCCGAACACCCACAGGAGCAGCGCAATGTCGCGTTTCACCCGTCGCACCGCCACGTCGACCGACGTGCGGGCCGGCTGTTTCCACTGCAACGGCTCCGACGCGATCTGGACCGGGTCCAACGCCATGGCGGTGGCCGCGCGCCACACCGACGCCACCGGACACGAGACATGGGCCGACCAGATGCTCTGCGTCCGTTACAGCGCCGAGCCGCTCCCGCCGAAGGCCGACGCAAAGGAGAAGGCGTCATGATTTCGCTTGCCGATTTCCAGCGCATCGTCGCGGCGCTCGAAGCGAGCGGCTGGGCACGGCAGGATATCGAATGGTCGGAAAACATCGAGCCACCGCGGGATGCCGCGGATTTCGCGCTCGAGGCGATCTTCGTGATCTGCAATTCGGGCATGCACCACGTCGCTGCCCGCAACATCTTCGAGCGGTGCCGCGGCGCGCTCGAAATCGGCCGGCCCGTCGCGGATGTCTTCGGCCATGAGGGGAAAGCCGCCGCGATCGAGAAGATATGGCGAGAGCGCGAACGGATCTTCGCCGACTGGTCGAGCGCGCAAGACAAGACAGGCTTCCTGCGCGGGCTTCCATGGATCGGGCCGATCACCTGCCTGCATCTGGCGAAGAATTTCGGCCTCGACACGGTCAAGCCCGATGTGCATCTGGCGCGGCTGGCTAAGCTCCACGAAACCACGCCGCTCGCTCTCTGCCAGGATCTGGCGCGCCAGACCGGTTACCGGGTCGCGACGATCGACACACTGCTATGGCGCGCCTGCGCGACCGGCGTGCTGTGCTCGCGCACGGGCACGATCGGGGCGCGAGACGAGGCGATCGGCACGCAAGCCGGGTTGACCGGGACAGAAGGCGCCCCGGCATGACGGATCTCGTTGAAGCGGCCCCGCCCGTCGATACCGGGAACGGCACGGACATCGCTGGCGAGGTCCTCGAGGAAGCCGCCGGCCAGGCTGGCGACGGCAGGCACCGGAAAAAGGACAGGGGCAAGCGCATCAGGGCTCACAAATGGGTGCGCCATCCGCAGGACTGGTATGTCGAGCCGTCTCGCGCCACGGGCCAGTTGCTGGCGGTCGAAAGCTTTTCGGGAACGAGCTACGATCCTGCCTGCGGCCAGGGCAACATCGTCAACGCGTTCCTGTTCGCCGGCCGGCCCTGCTACGGGACCGACATTCGCGACCGCGTCACGCCGGTCTCGGGAACGACACCTGCCTGGTTCAAGGGGACCTATGATTTCCTGGCGCCGCTCGGCCTCGACCCGACGGGCAACCCGCGCCAGGATACGCCGTCTCTCGCCGGCCTGCTCGACGATCCGTTCTGGCCGCTCGGCGACACGATCGTCGACAACATCGTGATGAACCCGCCATTCTTTCGCGGCAAGGGCGCGGAGGCCTTCATCCGCAGGGCCCTGCGGATCGCGCAGAGGAAGGTCGCCGCCTTCGTGGAAACGCGTTTCCTCGGCAGCGAGGCGAGGGCGGGAGGATTTTACCTGGAGCATCCGCCGACCTCCATCTGGATGGTGACGCCGCGGCCGTCCTGTCCGCCGGGCGATTACCTCGCCGCAGGCAACAAGGCGGAAGGCGGCAGGCAGGACTGCTGCTGGATCGTATGGGACAAGACGACGAATGAACGTCAACCGATACGATGGCTGACGCAGGATCATGTCGGCATGCCCGCGCTCGGCCACGCCTCGCCGAAGCAGACTGATCTGGCCCGCTCGCTGGCCGGAACCGCGGATCAGGCCCGGGATGCGGATCGAGATGTGGCCCAAAACGTGGGAATGGATGCAGTCTGACCTCGCCGCGTGAAAGCGGACGCCGCCGGGAAGCATTCGGGAAGCTCTATAGCCGCGAACAGTCGATCAGCGGTTCGTCATCGAGCAGGAAGCCAAGATCCGGGATGCTGTGGTGCCGAGAGGCATCGGCGCATCCTGCGTTGCTGGACGCTCCTGTCTTGCCAGGCCCTGACCGGTTATCGTTGACCGGACGAAGCAGCCGCGACGGCATGCCAGCCGCGGACTCCTGTCGCCGGTCCGGCGTCTCTGATGGACAAGCCGCCTCCGCTCCAAGGGTGACACGGCAGATCTCGCGCATGGACGCCTCCCTCACGGGCGATAGAGGTCGAGCGACCCGTATGGGTCGAGACGAAACAGGCCCAGATTGCCGCGCGGGGCCGAGCAGGTTCCGCCAGGCGAGGCCGAGACCGGCAGCCGGTAACGCTTGACGGAGGGGCCGGCCGCCTTGTCGGAGGCCAGCCAGGAGGAGGGGACGGGCCCGATCATCGGCGCGCTGAAACGTATATCGACGCCCTGGCGAGCCGTCAGGCTCCCGGGCCTGACGATGCGGGCCGTCTCACCCGGATCGAGGGCGATATCGGTCCATGCGTCGCGCCGGTGCCAGCGATACTGGAGAGCGAGCGTGAAATTCGTCTCGTTGCCGACGCAAGCCGATGTCATGCTTTGTCCAGAGATCTCCCTTGGGGCGGCGATCTCTTGGGGGCCAATCTCCTGGGAGGCGGATATCTCCTGGGGGAAGGCGCCGGAGGCTTTGGCGAAGAGCGACGCGGCAAGGCTCGCCGCACCCGCCAGGACGGCGACCGCGACGATCCTGAGGACAGCCTGCCGGGCCGGCGACAGGACGCAAGCCGAATATAGGTCCGGGCAGCCGCCGCGCAGGTCAGCGGCCTCGGCCCGCTGCATTCGGGAAGAAAACGGGTTCATCATGGCGTGGAGCCTCCGATCAGGTGTTCGAACAGGCCGAGCACCATGGCGATGTTGACCGCCGCGATGCCACCGATGAGATGCGTGACGGCCGCGCCGAAGGAGGGCCGCGAACCGATGCCGGAATAGTGCGCGTTGAACAGCAAAAGGCCGCGGAACACGGCGATCAGCCCGACGAACTGGACGATGAGGAGAACGGCGACCAGGGTCTGGGCCTGGGCGCTGCCTTCGGCGAACAGTCCCACGACCTTCGGCGCGTAGGAGAAAACCTTCGAAGGGTGTTCGATCGATTCCTCGCCGAGAAAAGTCTGGGTGAGCGAGCGCAGGACGCCCGGGAAAGAAATCAGGAAGACACCCACGATCAGCTTGACCAGAGGGCCTCCGACGCCCTCGCGCGAGGCACTGCTGTCGTTATATCTGCCTGCATCACGCACCGCCGCGATGACGAGCCACAGGCCGACAAGCGTGGCCAGCCCGAACAGCAGGCTCGTGAACGCCGGCAGCTGCGCCACCACGCCGTCGATCAGTTTGAGAAGGTCGCCCATGAACTGCCTCCGTCGTTCGCATTCGCCGCGCTATTTGCGGGCGAACAGCGTTCCGTTCTCCGTCACCAGGAACTCGCCGCCCTGGACCGCGCGAACGTCGATCACCGCGCCGTAGCCGTCGATCCAGTCGCCCTTTCCGTAGCGCCCCGCCCGAAAGCCCGGATCCGCGACGAAGCGGCCCGAGGCGGCGCCGGCAGCCTTTTTCGCATTCCCTTTCTCATTTGCCTTCGAAGGCGCCGCCGCCTTTCCGGGGCTCGTGCGGCCCATCGCGTCGTTGACAGGTCCGGCCGACGGCTTGCGCTCCGGGAGAGGCACACCCGCCTCCGAGGCCTTGTCCAGCGCCGGCACGATCTGCAGCGAAGCGCCGACGCCGCCGCCGTATCGCGCGATCAGCCACAAGTCCGAGGACAGCTCTCCAAGCCGGTCGTTGATGGACTTCACGTCGTCATGCAGGCCGCCCATCTTCTCGACCTCGCGCTGCGCAGTCATGCCTCGCGCCTCGACGCCCTCCAGGCGCGCCTCGACCGAGGCGAAGCGGGTCAGGATCGCGCCGAAAGCGGCCGCCGACTGCTCGGCGCGATCCATTCTCTTGTCGAACGACGACATCGCTTCCTGCTGGCTGGCGCGCAGCGAAGTCTCCAGACCGCTCATCTGCTCCTTCAGCGCGGCAATCTCCTGCTTCAGGCTTTCCGCCTCCGAGCCGGATATGGCCCCGGAGGCGGAAAGCCCACCTGAATCCCGATCGCCGGAAAGACCGGTCACGGTCCTCGGCCTCTCCTCGTCTCCGTCGATACCGGCTGCGATACTGTCGATCTCCGACCGGATATCGCCGGCTCCCGGTGGCAGGGCGGGATCTCCGGTGGACCCGCCGTCCGGAGCTTCGTTTTGCGCGAGATCGGTCCCGCCGGGGTCTGCAGCCGACGGATCGCTGGCAGGATCGGAACCGTCTTCTTCCGTTACCAAAACAGGCGCGGGCATTTCCAGCGACGGCATGCCTGCCGGAGGGATGGATCCGTCCGGCGCGTCAGGCTTTTCGCCGCCCTTCGGACCGGATACGACGCCATGCGGCATCCAGTTGCCGAAATTGCCGGCGAGATCGATCGTGAAAAGAGGATCCTGGCTCGCCTTCCACATGACGACGCTTCCCCCGGCCAGGATCAAGCCGACGATCACCGCGGCGGTCCTCATGAACCTGCCACGGGGCAGAAGCCGTCCAGGGATAGGCATGCGGCGGCGGCCCGTCCCGTCTGCGCGGCGGCCGGGAGCCCGTTTTGCCTCCGGATCGGCGTCTTCCTGGCCGGACTGCACCCGTCCTTCGGCGTCGGCGGCTTGCCCTGTGGGAGCGTCGATTCCATCGATTTCAGCCCCAAGGGTCTCGGTCCCGGCGCCTTGGGGCGCAAGGGCTTCGGTCTTACCAGCTTCCGTAACGGCAGGCTCAGCCACAGCGGAAGACAGGCCGGTCCCGACGGGAGGTTTCATCGTCGTCACAGGCGCACGCGTCGTTGCCGGCTCCTCAATTCCGTCATTACGCCCACCATGGAGACGGCCATCGAGCAATCCCTGCTCGGCCAGGACCGAGGATATGTCCCTGTCCAGATCGTCGTCGCCGAGATCGAAATCGTCGTCGCCAAGCTCGAAAGGATCTTCGGCGGCGGCAGCCGCGCCGCCGTTCGCCTTGGCGATATCGCCCGACGCGCGGCCGGGAGCCTGTCCTTCGCCAGATCCCATCGCGCCGGCGCCGCCGGAAGGATCGGCGCTCGATGCGGCGGCGCCCGGCTGTGTGGCGGGACCATCGTCATCGTCGAACATATCGAATGGATCGTCGCTGAATTCGAGGTCGTCTCGCGGACCGGTCTTCGTCTCCTCGCTGTGGAGCAGCGACCGCGTGCCGGGTTCGACCCCCGTGCCTGCTTCACCCCCTGCGTCGACTTGATCTCCCGCGCCAGCCTGAAGCTCTGTGCCCGCCTGATCCTCCACCCCAGCCTCGGGGTTCGAAGCCTGAGCCGGAGACGACAGCGAGACAGGAGAGGGCGCCGCCCGCCCGGCGCCGCCTTGCTCTTCGCCGTCCGCCTGCGTGATTGCGGACTCCCCTGCCATCTCAGGATCGGCCAGCGTCACGGCATCGCCCGTCTCCACGGCGTCAGTCCCGGCCTGCGCGGCATCGAACTCGGCCCTGACCGCGCCCTCCGGGGATGTCTCGGCGAGCTCGGCGCCGGCGGCCGCCTCTTGCTCACGGTCCGGCTCTGACGGCGCTGCGGCCGGCTGCTGCGATATTTTCTGCCCGGCCTCATCTTCAGCCGCAGGTTTCGGCTCGGCGGGTTCCGCGCCGTCGTGGAAGGCATCCCTATATGCCGGGATAGAGGAGGCCCGCTCATCGTCGGTATCGATCTCCAGAAGGAAGTCGTCGAGTTCGTCATTGCCGTCCGACGCCGAGCCGGCTGCGGTACTGAGGACAGGCCCGGTCTGGTCGGACTCGTTTTGGCCACGTCCTGTTTCCCCGGATGCCGGAGCGGCGGACAGAGACTCGTCGACTCCGGTGGCGCGAGATCCCTCGACTGAAGTCTGGCCAGCCTGAGCCTGACCAAGCGCAGCCGAGGGCTGTTCCTTAACCGCAACGGACGCGCCGGCACGATCCTGCGCGGCGACGTGCCCGGCGACGGTCTGCCTGACGGCGTCCTCGCGTGTGGCGACGGGCGCGCCCCTGAACGCCTCTGGATCCGAAATCGCATCGGCGAGCTCCCTGATGGCGGGACCGCTCATCGGACCGCGCGCGGAGGGCCTCACCCAGTCGGAAAGCGGGCGGATCGTCTCATAGTCGTCGTCATCCTTGAAGGTCATGTCGTATCGTCGCTTTCGTTTGATCCGCCCTCATCACGTCTTCACCGACTCGTTCGCCGATTTGCCGGCTCCTGGGCCGCGGCGACCTATTCACCGGCTGCGGCTTCGATTTCACCCTCGCCGTCATCATCGGCGCCGGCCTCCGTTTCGCCGGTTCCAGGCTGGATGACCAGGGTTTCCGGGTCACCGGCCATGCCGCCCGTACGCAGGATCACCGCCCCGGCACGGTCGTTGCGCGGATAGATTTCAAGGCCGCCATTGCCGAATGGATATCCCGCCTGGGAAACCTGGCGCGCAGCGCCTGGAACCGAAGGCAACATTCCCGACGCCGACGGGACGGCAAGCCGGGCCGCATTCCGAGCGGCAGGCCGCGCTTCGTCCTGGACCGCAGGCGGGCTCGCGTCAGCCGGCTGCAGCACCGGCTGCATGAACATGATGGCGACCGGGTATCCCGATTCCAGGCTGATCTTCGGCCCGCGGGGACGAGAGGCGGCTATATCGCCGGCGATCGTCGATCCAGCATTGGCGACGCCGGCGGCCAGCGCCTGCTCGAGATTAGCCTCGGGACGCGTGACCACCGCGTTACCGCCGATGTCGGCGATCTGGGTGCCGGTGTCGGCGAAGGCCTTGGCCGCCCCGGAGATGAAGGCCGCCGCGAACACGGGCCCGTAGCGTGCCAGGATGCGCCGGTCGACATTCGAGGCCACCAGGCTCTGGGCTGTCACGCCGTCCATCGCGTAGGCGCTGACCGGCGTCGACTTGCCGTCGGCCATGACCAGCGAGGAGAACTGCACGGCGAGTCCGTCGGACGCCGGGACTGGTGTGAAGGTTCCCATGATCCGCGAACCTTTCAGCAGGCCCGTGTCGATCTCGGCCAGGACGGGGGAGGCGACGTCGGAGTTCACCGAGTTGACCATATGGGCGTAGACGATGCTGCCGGCCTGCGCCACGACGACAGGCTGCGGAGCCTCCACGGGCCCGGTTGCGGCCGCGGCGGGTCCGGCGGTCGTCCCGGCGCCGCCGGCGTTTCGGCTGGGTTGCGACAGCACGGTCACGCCGGCCGACTTGGGAGCCCATGCCTGCATCATCAAGCCCATCTGATTGCGAATGCGGTCGATATTCGGGTTCTCTTTCTTCTCGCCTGGGGCCGCGCGCGCAGGGCGCGGCGTTTCGGGAATTTCGACGCGGGTGCGGATGGTCGAGGGCGGAATGACCTCCTGGCGCGGCCTCGCTGCGAAATCGCCGTCGCCGCCGATGTCCTCGTCACGGCCGGCGCCGATCGTCTCCGGCACCGTGTCGACGGTCGGGATGAAGGTGGAGCCGCCCGCGCGCGCCGCCTCGGCCTGCTCGGCGTTCGATTGCTGGAGGGTTTCCTGGTAACGCGGAGATTCGGCCTGGCGCGCGCCGCCGGGCGTGCTGTCGAGCCGCGGCGCGCGCACGACGCTGGTTTCCTCGACGACCTGGCGCCCGCTACTCAGCCAGAAGGCCGTCCCGACCAGCAGAACTACGACCGCCCCGGCGAACAGGAGAAGGCGGCGCGAGCCGCCGTCCTTCATGAAGCGGGTTTTCGACGGAGTCGCCGTTTCGGCGGGACGGGAAAAATCCTCGTCGAACGCCGCTCCGACTTCCATGTCGGCGGCCTCTGCCTCGTCGGCGGCCTGCGCTTCGCCCGGGTCGGCCGCGATTACGGCGTCAACAGTGTCTTCGCCCTGCGCCAGGCCCTGGGGATTGTTACGTTCGTCGCTCATGGATATCTCCGCCGTCAGGGAAGCGCGATGCGAGCCCGCGTGATACGGCCGCGGTCGCTGAACAATGCCACCGGCGTCCGCGCCAGCCGGTAGATGCGCACACCGTCGGGCCCCGTCATGGACGCGGTCCAGGATGGCGAGATCAAAGCCAGCCGGGAACGGATGTACAGATCGTCGCCGAACACCCAGGCGCGCGCGTCGGCGCCCGTGACGTCGATGGCGCGGGTGCCTTGCGGAAATTCGGTTGCCGCCAGGAAGCTCAGGAGCGAACCGTCACCCGGCCTGGGTCCGGAACGCTCGGGTACAGCCGGCGAGGGACGCGCGTTCGGGCCCATCGCCATGACCTGGACATCGCGCCTGTAATGCGCCTTTGTCCTGTCGATCCGGACCGTCAGAACCACCGGGGTCGCCTCTCCTTCGAGCGAGACCACCAGGTTGGTCCAGCCCGTCGGCAGCCGCGGGGTGATGGTGATGAAATTCGACTGATCCTCGCTCAGCCGCAGGATCTGGAAACCGCTTTCATTGCCGACGACATAACCGGCGATGGGCCAGGGCTGGCCGCTGGCGTCGAAGAAGGACAGGACCGAGGCGACGCCCGGCGACACGGTGAAGGTCGGCGGCGGGGCGCCGGGCTCCAGCGACACCAGGTCGGCGTCGACGATGGCGTCGATGTCGGGACGCGCAAGCGTGGCGTCCTGCGTGCGGTTGTAGATCTCCCGGAACCGCTCGATCATTTCCGGCGTCATCGGTAGTGCGGCCGGAACCGCCTCGTTAAAACCGTCGATCCTGTCGGAATCGGCCCTGCCGTCGGTCAGGAGGTCTTTCTGGGGATTGCCTGTTTGATCGTTTCCGGCATAGGGACCGACGGCGGGCCCTTTTCCCACCTGACCTGCAGCCGGCGCACCGGTTCCGGCTGAAGGCGGCGGGATGGAAGGGGCCTGCTGGGCAATGGCCGGCGTGGCGATGGCAAGCGCCGACCAGGCGACGGAGGCGGCGAGGGCCAAGGCCAGCAGCCGCGCAAGGGACGCAGGCCGCGGCGCGCATGGGGTGTTTTTCGCATTCTGCATCTTGTCGATCCTCAACGGGGCTGCGCCACGAAACGGTTTATGCCGACACCGTAGGGATTCTTGTAGGTCGGCACGCGGACCACTTCGACGAAGCCGAGCAGGTTCTGCGTCGATTTCTGTGTCGAACTCTCATAGGTGATGGTTAGCGGGATCTCGATGCGCCAGGCAAAGATGCCCGAACCCGAGCGCCCGCTTTCGACGATGACGGCGCCGTTGGCGACGGCCGAGGAGGTCATGCGGCTGTTCTTGATGAGGTCGAGGTTGCCGGACTTCACCAGGGCGTCGAGAAAATTATCGAAGCCGTCCGGTGTGTTGAAATAGATCTTGGCATCGTTGAGATCGCGCTGCCAGTTGGCGAAATCCATGGTGAGCGCTCGGGTGATGCCTTCCACCGCGAAATTCGTGACCTGGTTATCGGTCAGGTGCGGCTGGTCCAGCGGCACCAGCGGCAGCATCTGGCCGTCGATCTGGGTCGCGAAATAGCGGGGTTCGGGCACGCGCGTCATGCCGTAGACGCCGAAGGCCACGCCGGCGATCGCCGCCACTGAAGACGCCGCGACGGCGATGGTGAGCCGCCTGAGGCCGGCGGCATAGGTCTGGTGTCGCATCAGCGCCGCTTCCGCCGTGCCATATCTCGGGTCGCTCATTGCCTGCCCTGCAGCTGCGCGGGAGCAGTTCCCGCCTCATGACGCACGCGCCGGGAGACGAGCCGCCCGGCAAAACAGTACGGCAACCGTTTTCGCATCCTTGGGAAGCCGCTGCAAGCCGTATCGGCGCCGGCTTTTCACGAAAGGCCACGAGACCCCGGTCCGGGCGCGAACGCCAGTGCAGGAGGCCGGCGAAGGGAGGCTGGCGGAAGCCGGCGAGGGGCCGCAGCCTGCGGTCTCCTACCCCGCCTGGGGCGGGTCGATGATCGACAGGGACGCGAACGGCACGAAGATCGTGTAATAGCGCGTCGATCCGGAGAAACGCAGCCGTCCGGACTCGACCGCGCCGCGGACATGCATCAGGACGTTGTCGTAGGAATCGCGCCACGACGTCTTGTCGAGGATCCGCTTGATCTCAGGGTGGTTTTTCGCAAGCAGGAAGCCGCCCATCGCCTTCAGCTCACTGTCTATTTCGGCGAGCGCCGTGTCGCCCGGCAGGAGGACGCGCATCCCTAGCTCCTTGAGACGGCGCTCCGCCGTGCGCGGCATGAGTTGGCTTTCCTCGCTTCCCTCCCGGTCGAAGACCGCCTCGACGAGATTGTTGACGGACTCGTTGAAACGGCCGTTGGCGGTCTCCACCGTTACGGGAGAGGCGAGCATGTTGAGAAGGACATCTTCATGGTCGAAGCTTTCCGAACTCGTGGCGGAGCGCCGCGAGAGACAGTCGATGAAATCCTGGCCCTGATCCTCCATCCAGGCGATCGCGTCCTCAAAGCGTGCAGGCGTTCCGTCCTCGAACAGGAGATAGGCCCCCGCCAGAAGCGTCCCGTAGACGTCGGCGGCTCGCCTTTCCAGTCCGAAGATGGGTGAGGACAGCGCGTCGATCATGGCCCTGCGAGTCGGCTCCAGCTGCCCGGCGCGCATCACCATGCGGCCGACCAGACGCCGGGAGAAGTCGGGCGTGAAGAGCCGTTCGGCGGGCAGTTCGAGCTTTTCGGTGAAATCGGCGGTCGACAGCGGAGCGCCCAGATTGATGCGGGCGAAGCGCGTCTTGTCGGCCGCACTGTTGAGGTAGACGTTGATCGAACTCAGCAGGAACATCGCGCGCGGATGATACTGGACCGCGCCGGCACCGCCGACGGCGCTCTGCAGCACTTTCGATTTCTCCGAACTGGTGATGTGGCGAAGCACCTTGATGACGCCGCTCATACGGGTCCTGTCGGTCTGGTCCTCCGTCTCCGCCTCGTCGAAGATCACCGGCGAAGCGCGTCCGGACAGATAGCGTCTTATGCCGGGTTCGGTCGAATTGGCCTTGATGTGCACCAGGTAATCGCCCAGAGCCGCAGCGACGACGTTGGAGATGATCCATGTCTTGCCGCTGCCGCGAGGGCCGTCCAGCCATACATGGGGACACCATGGAAGAACGCCGCAGATCGAACCGAGCGCCATCCATCCAGCCAGGACCACGGAACTGTACGAACCGGTTCCCTCGCGCCATGGAAGATTGCGGAGCAAGGTTCGAAGCTCAGCGATCTCGGGGCCCGAAGGATCGAGAGGCTGCCTGACCTCGGGCTCGGGGAGAGAAGCCGTGGTGGTGTAGACGTAGGATGTCTCGGTGAAATCGAACAGATCCTCCTCGGAGCGGATGCGGCCATGGGCGTCGACGATGATCGCCTTGGTGCCGACATTGGCGACGACACGGTTGCGGTCGATCCAGATCCCTTCGCGACGCTCCTTTGCCGGATCCCAGATGCCCTTGGCCTCGCATCCGCGCATGAGGCCGTCGGCGGCGGCTTCCCAGTCCACCTTGCCGTTGTCCATCATATATTCGCGGTCGTACCAGTCGCGGCCCGTCAGCGCCATCAGGTTCAGGCTGACCATGTCGCGCGGCCGTAGCGTCTGGATCTGACGGCTAGACCGCGACAGGATGTAATAGTGCCCGCCATTGTGGCCGAGGGGACGAATGGGAGCCAGGTCGTGATCGAGGGCCGCCTGCGGATCTACGGCCCGCCCTCCCGCCGCGTCCCCCTCGTCCGGATCGGCGCTCTCGCCTGCTACAGCATCGGTTTTCGCATTTCCGGCAGGACGCTCCGGTTGGATGGCCGGCATGGCGCCAGAGTCACTGTCCGGCGAAGCCTCAAGCCGTTCGGACGCACACGCGTCATCCGGCGCAATGACACCGTCACCGCCATCCGCGGCCGACCCCTGGTCCGACCCCTCGTTCGGCGCCGCTTCCTCGAGCGGCGTACCGGTCAGCGAGGAGCCCGATGCAAGGCTTTCCTGCGTCAGCGCAGGCGCTGCCGGAGATGCATCCGCAGCTGCTGCAGGTTCAGCGGCCGAGGACGTCGAGGCCGACGTTTCGGACGGCGCAGCCTTTTCCCCGGCCGCGCTCGGAGCCGCACGGGAAACGGGAGCGAGCCGCACATTGAACGGGTCGGCAGCGCCCGGCGCCGGCCTGGCGCGCTCCAATGAACGTTCGGCCGAGGTGTCGTCGCCGGCCTCGTTCGTCGTTTCGGAATCCTCGTCCCCCTGCTGGAAAGTGCGTGGTTCACACGGTGTCGCGGTAGCGAGCCAGTCGAGGACCCGGCCACGCGACCAACCTTCGTCGCGAGCGTCGGCGAGATCCCACTTGGCACGGACATCCGGCGGCGGCGCAACCTCGAGCAGCTCGATCACATCACGAAGGTCGTCCCCTTCCCATCCGTTGACTTCGAAGCCGGCGACGACACCCTCGCGGAAGCTTTCGACGGCCTGGTGAACCGGATGCGGCGCGCCCGGGCGGGCGTTTGCTCTGGGCTGGTCGGCGTCAGGCCAGATGACAAGCCTGACAGGGCGGCCGCTATCCTCCGCGATCTCGGCTACACAGCGCGCAAGCGCGGTCCAGTCGGCGCGCCGGGCCGCGCCGTGGCCTCCCTGTGGTGAAAGTACGACAAGATGAGCCTCGCCGTCCTGAGTCGATTCCAGGAGGTCGGCGGCCGCATCGGCTGCCTTTTCACCCTCGAGGTAGACGATGACGACGCGCTTGTCGGAGAGCTGACCCGCGCTGGCGAGGCGGCGTGCTTCGCCGAGGCGCTCAGCGCGATAGACCGGTCGCGGCTCTCCCGGAGGAATGCCGGCCGCGACCCAGCAGCTTTCCGGCGGCAGCGGGACGGCGGGATCGCCGGAAACTGCCTCGGCGGCCTGCGCATCCCTCGGATGAAGCCGCCAGGTCAGCGGGACGATGCTCTTGCTCTTCTGGCCGTCGCGGACCCAGTCGTTGCGGCCGATCAGGTGGATCAGGCGGCCTTCGACGTCGCGATAGCGATAGAGGTTGCCAAAGCGCTTGTTGGCGAATCGCGCGTCGCGGCAGCTCCAGTAGGTGACGCGGGTGGTGTCCTCAGAGGGCGGGGAGCCGCCAGCCTGCCACGCCGGTGCGAAATCCCATGAAGAAGGGTCGTCCGCGCCGTCGGCGTCGTCCGCGCCATGCGCCGTCTCGACCGCCGCCGGAGAGACCTTCCGCGCCCCTGCGGCGATCGGTGCGCGCTTTGTCCGCGCCTGACCTTGGGGCGTGAAATCCGGGCAGGCCATGCCGACGGCGGCAGCGACGCGCATGGCTGCGTCCTGCACCGAACTGCCGTCGAAATCCTTGAGGAAATCGAAGATATCGCCGCCGGCCGCGTCGCAGCCAAAGCAATGATAGGCTTTGCCGTCGGTAACCGAAAAGCTCGGAGAGCGATCGTCGTGAAGAGGGCAGCAGGCAAGGAAATCCTTTCCCTTCTTGCGCGCATACCGGATCCCCGCGAAATGGGCTATCAGATCCGAGAGAGGCGCGGCCTGCTTGAGTTTGTCGAGGAGGTCCGGGAAGCCGGAATAACCCGCCTGTCGCGACAGCCTGTCGAGGCGGCCCTCCTTCGCGCGCGATGGCGCGCGATTCAACCCGTCTCTGGCGCCTTCGGTTCCGTCACGCCCGGCGCTGTCCCTGTTCGCCATCCGCGCGTGTTCAGCCCTTTGCATCGAAACCCCCGATCATCGTCCATAGCGTATCGCGCCCGTGAGGGCGGAACGCTCATCATGGCAAAACGACATGAAAACGCAATAATCGTTTTCACACATCGAAATGAAGAACCAGCCAGTCACCACTGACCTGGTAGTCCTCCGAGGTCCGGCAATGGTTGCAGATCCGGATGAAGCGGTTCGCGGGCCGGAAGGATTTGCCGCAAAGATTGCAGTCACGCATGGGCAAGGCCCCGGCGGCGCCCCTGTTTCCAGTCCGTGAACCGAGCCCCAGCCTTGACGCCTGGACGCTGACGGCGCCGGGAGACCGGCCGATCCTGCGGGCGATCTCGAGCCTGGACAGGTTTCCCGCCCATAGCCGCTCGAGCATCTGGATCTGATCCGAACTCCAGGGCGGTTCCTTGCTGATTTCCTGGTTAGACATCATTCCCCCGGTTCAACGGTCGTCCGGCAGCGATTGCCGGTATGCCGCAGGCTCGCGGCATCAGAATGCGAAAAAACGGAAAATGCAGCAGCGCACGGCGCAGGTCAAGCCAAAACGGGTAATTTTCGCAACCGGTGCAACCGGGGATCTCCAGAAAGCGCAGAGCCGGCTGGTGAGAACCGGAAGCAAGCAATGGAGGAGCCGGCGCGCTCGGGCTGGCGCGGGCGATCACAGGCGGGCTGGCGCGGGCACCGCGCTCGGGCTGGCGCGGGCGATCACGGGCGCTCCGGCGCGGGCACCGCGCTCGGGCTGGCGCGGGCGATCACAGGCGGGCTGGCGCGGGCACCGCGCTCGGGCTGGCGCGGGCGATCACAGGCGGGCTGGCGCGGGCACCGCGCTCGGGCTGG